>Ga0316191_10000048_pt1 | contig 54611 bp, 46 predicted proteins | sample Eddworburr2cm_MG_FD_204928 | JGI IMG/M metagenome (GOLD analysis project Ga0316191, IMG submission 204928) | Coastal sediment microbial communities from Maine, United States - Eddy worm burrow 2 cm | ecosystem: Environmental > Aquatic > Marine > Coastal > Sediment | place: USA: Maine...
ATTCAGCGTGCCATCCACAAGGTCAACGCGGTGCCGGATGCGCGCGTCGCGCAGTCGATCATCGAAATCCTGCTGGTAACCCTTCATGCGGCTGTCGATAGCCGTTTCCATGTCGACTTCCAGGAGGACATAGACACCGCCACGCAGGTCGAGACCAAGACTCATCGGTCTCAGCCCGAGCTTGCGCAGCCAGTCCGGAAGTTTTGGCGCCAGCGTCATGGCGACATTCGCCTCCCGCGGGAAAGCTTCCTTCAAAGTGGCGCCGGCCGTCTCCTGGTCCACCGTAGAGTCGAACCGGATAACGGCACGACCGTCCTGGAGGAAGGCAGCCTCGGGTGTAACGCCCGCCTGCTCAACAAGCATGACAAACTCGGCGAGATCGGTATCGTCAAAAGCAGCGCCGTCACTATCGGCGATCTGTACTGCTTCCACGCTGCCGTACATATTGGGCAACGCGAACAGACAACCCGCCAACAGGACGGCGAGAATAAACGCGTTTAGCCACGCAGGGTATTTGTTCATGCTTCGTCGAACGTACCTTTAGGAACAACCATCGAGACGCTGGCCTTCTGGATCTTGATCTCGGTGTTGTCGCTGATGTTGACCACCGCGTAGTGTTCGCTCACGCCGGTGATCTTGCCAAGAATTCCGCCGGCGGTAAGAACCTCATCACCGACCTGCAAGCCAGACACCAGTTCCTGGTGTTGCTTCGCCTTTTTTTGCTGCGGCCGAATCAGGAGGAAGTAGAAGGCCGCAAACATCAGCGCCATCATGATGATGAAACTGGTGCCGCCACCTTGTTGCGCGCCTTGCGCGTAAGCATTTTGAATAAAGAAATCCATGAGGTGTCCCCGAAAAATAGCGCGGTATTATGGCATAAGCTGCAGGTTTGGGGGCGAGAATAAACTTCGCAAGCCCAGGGCCCGAAAACCGGCCTAGTTGTCGTATTTGGCTCGCAGCTCAGCCGTGAATTCGGCCAACGTTCCAGCGCGGATCGCGGCCCTTATTTCCTTCATAAGGGTTTGATAATAATGAAGATTATGAATGGTTGCCAGTCGTGGCCCGAGGATCTCGCCGCACTTCTCGAGATGTCGGAGGTACGACAGGCTGTAATTTTGGCAGGTGTAACAATTGCAGTCGGGATCCGGTGACGAGGTGTCATCACGGTAGCCGGCATGCCGAAACTTGACCTTGCCACGCGACGTATAAAGCTGGCCATTGCGCGCATGGCGTGTCGGAATGACGCAATCGAACATGTCGATACCGCGCAGTGCCGCTTCCGCGATATCGACCGGCGTACCGACTCCCATGAGATAACGCGGCGCTTCCGTTGGCATCTTCGGCATCAGGTCATCGAGCACGGCCAAGCGCTCCGCTTCGGGCTCGCCCACGGCCAGACCGCCAACGGCATAACCATCAAAACCGATATCGGTGAGGCCGGCCAGGGACTCCTCGCGCAGCGATTCATACATGCCGCCTTGCACGATGCCGAACAGCGCTTCGCCCCGGTCGGCTTCCTGGTCCTTGAGTTCGTCAAAACGATGTCGACTTCGCGCTGCCCAGCGCAGCGACAGGGCCATCGATTCGCGCGCTTCTGACTCACTGGCAGGGTACGGCGTGCACTCGTCGAAGATCATCGTGACGTCAGCATTGAGATCGTGTTGCACTTCCATCGACTTCTCCGGTGTCAGGAAGACCTCATCACCGTTTACGGGCGACTGAAATTTGACGCCCTCCTCCGACAGCTTACGCATGGCTGCCAACGAGAAGACCTGGAAGCCACCCGAGTCGGTCAGAATCGGGCCGTTCCAGTTCATGAATTCGTGCAACCCGCCGTGCTTGCGGATAATTTCGCTGCCGGGTCGCAACATCAGGTGAAACGTGTTGCCAAGAATGATCTCGGCGCCGCTCGCTGCAACTTCCTCCGGCGTCACGCTCTTGACCGTGCCGTAGGTACCCACAGGCATGAATGCGGGCGTCTCAATCACACCGCGCCGGAATTCGAGAGAACCCGTGCGCGCCGCGCCGGACGTTTGAGCGACTGTCAGTTTCATGTCGGCTTCGAGGGCGTCAGGAACATGGCGTCACCGTAACTGAAGAAGCGGTACTTCTCACGCACGGCGTGAGCATAGGCCTCGAGAATGCGCTCTTTGCCAGAAAATGCGGCGACCAGCATCAATAACGAGGACTGTGGCAGATGGAAGTTGGTGAGCATCGCATCGACCGACATGAACGTGTAGCCGGGCAGGATAAACATGTCCGTCTCACCACTGAACGCCTGGAGTTGCCCGCTCGACGATGCGCACTCCAGCGCCCGTACCGACGTTGTTCCAACGGCTATAACCCGCCCACCGGCAGCGCGCGTCTCGGCCACCGCGTCGACACAGTCCTGGTCTACCTCAACCCGCTCTTTGTGCAGGCGATTCTCTTCAATGTGTTCCTCACGCAGGGATTGAAATGTGCCAGCCCCGACGTGCAACGTGACGCGCGCGTGGCGCACGCCAGCCGTTCGGGTCTCCTCCAGCATGGCTTCATCGAAGTGCAATCCCGCTGTCGGCGCTGCGACGGCGCCCGGGTCGTTTGCGTACACAGTCTGGTAGCGCTCAATGTCCGCTTCGTCCGCTTCGCGTTCGAGATAAGGCGGCAACGGCACGGCACCGTGTGCGTCGAGATACGGCAGGATGTCGGTCGAGAACCGGATCGCGAACAACTCGCCATCGCGACCTGTCACTTCCGCCTCGGCACCCCCATGCACGTGCAGCCGGCTGCCGGGTTTCGGCGACTTACTGGCCCTGATGTGGACAAGTGCCGATCGTTGATCCTCGATGCGCTCAACCAGGATCTCGGCTTTGCCGCCGGTTTGTTTTTGCGCCGCAAGTCGCGCTTTGATAACGCGCGTGTCATTGAAGACCAGCAAATCACCGGCGCGCAGCAGCGATGGCAGATCCGTGAACCCCAGGTCCGCGATCTCGTCAGCCACGCTCAGCAGACGACTACCCCGACGGTCGGTCGCCGGATAGCGGGCGATCAGCTCCTGGGGTAGCTCGTAATCAAAGTCGGAAATAAGCATGGGCGCGCATGGTAGCAAAGCCATACGCGCCCATGTGGGTTCTGCCGGAGTTCAATTACGTGCTGGTTTCCGTAACGATCTCCGGAGCTGTCGTAATACCAGGCTGCAGTGGCGCCGGAGGTGCATCGGGCGCTGGCGCCGCATGCCCAGCAGGCGCAGGACGCAGAGCCGGTACCGGCGCTATTGCCGGACGGATCTCGACGTCAAACTTGCGGTGCATATTTCCGTGGTGGTCCGCCGGCATCTCAACGTTGACAGTAACTTTCTTCCTGTCACGCATGATGCCGAGTTCCAGCTTTTCACCCGGCTGATAGGAGCTCAGGATACGCAAGGCATGCCGTACGTCCTTCGGCTCACGGCCGTCGATTGTCTGGATGACGTCCCCGTCACGCAACTCGAAAGCATCGGACTTTGGCGCCGCGACAACGAGCAGACCGGTCTCTGTGCCGAAGTAGTGACCCAGTCCCGCATTCAGTTCGACGAGCTCAAGATCACCAAGACCCGTTCCCGCCCAGGGGAAACCAAACTCCATCTTGAAGCGCTCTACTTTTTCCGGGGGCACTGGCATCGCGGGCATGGTGAAGTCGCGAGGTCCATCCTCGCTCATCCATACGTAGGTACTGTCGGGAACGACCCGAGGTTCGACTTCAACGGTGCCGGTCTTGCCATCGCGCAAGTACTCAACGCTCAGGACGTCGCCTTCCTCAATGCCTTTCATGAATCCGAGCAAGCGCTTGTTGGCTTCCAGGCTGGTATCCGCGCTCAGGACTTCGCTATTGACGGCTGTCAGTGTATCGCCAGAGCGAAGGCCGGCGTCACTAGCGGCACTCCCGGGTGAAACACCCAGGATGGCAACTCCCTCGACCGGCCCGGACTTATCGTTCGACTCGATCGTCACACCCAGGCGAGGCTTACTCGCCAGCGCGAAACGCGCCTCGATTTCAGCAATTCGCGGCAAGCGCTCCTTGGTAATTTCGGCGATTTCACGCGCCGCCTCGGACATTTTCCTTTCGGCCTCGGCAAGGCGCTGTTCCATCTCCGCCTCTCGGACTTCCATAGCGCGCAAGCGTTCGTCTTCGTCCGTCTGCGCAGCTGCCTGGCCGGCGAGCAGCAACACAGCTGCTACCGGCACCATGACTTTCCACATCTTCATTCGGTACTACTCCTGTCTAGAATGCTGTCCGTTGTGCCTGCGCATAGCGCAACTGCAACAGCGAATTCATTAACCTGACGCGTTCACGCCAGAAAAGCTCTCTGTCCCCGTCAGACATTTGCACTGCCGGGTCATTTAATTGGTAATCGATCGCCGCGATGCGGTTTTCGAGGTCCGAGATCGTTGCTACCGTGCTCGCACGCATCACTCGCGGCGCGTCGGGCAGCGAGCGGAGATTGCTTTCGAGTTCTCGCGATTCGGTCATGAGTGTCTGCAATGCAGTGAGCTCGACCGCCTCGTTTGTCGGTGGGTTCTGAGGAACGACTGTCGTTGTGTCGGGTGTCTGCAGCAATCCGGGTAGCATGATTGCGGCAACAAGCGCGGCAGCCGCCAGTCCGACGCCGGCATACCAGTTCGATCGCATATTCTGCGTCTTCTCTTTGATCAGGCCTTCCGCCTCCGCTTGCTCACGAATGCGTTCCCAGACCACGCGCGGTGGCATCGTATCGGGTAGTGCGCCAAGCCCTGCCCGCAATGCGACAGATTCGTCCGCTGTGAGTGCGCAAATCATCTCTTCTTCCTTCTTGTTACCGCTCATGTCGGGGTAACTCCTGCTTCAATAACGATCTTTAATAACTTATGGCGGCGCCGTCAGGCTGCCCGCCGCTTTCCGGTACTTCGAGCATCGGTCGCAAGCGCTGGTAGGCGCGCGACAACTGAGACTTCGAAAAACTCTCCGTCTTGCCCATGAATCCCGCGATTTCCTTGTGCGTAAATCCTTCCACATCGTGTAGCCAGACCACCGCACGACTGACGTCCGACAGGCTGGACAACGCGGCATCAAGGTCCATTGCATCGTCCGGATGCCTCGATATCCCGTGACTCAGCGCATCACCCTCGGTGACCTCGTGCCAGTCGTCGGTTAGCACCTGGCCACGCTTGGTCCAGGCGGAGCGCAGAAACATCAGCGACTTGGTCACGGCAATGCGGCGAATCCAGCTGCCGAGCGCCGCCTCGCCCCGGAATTTCGCGATCGACCGCATGATCTCGATGAACGTCTCCTGCACGAGATCTTCGGCATGGGCGGGCACTTTTGTGAATCTCAGGCAGATCGAGTAGACCGGCGCCGAAAAAGCGCGGTAAATGATCTCGTGCGCCTTCGCGTCACCATTTGCGGCCCGTTTGATGATCCCCGGGTCTATGTCGATGTCGGCAAATTTGCTCATATCTGCCATCTTAGATGCTTATCCGTGCCAAAGGGTCGCAAGGCGGCGAATCCGCGCATATACTGTGCGCCTTTCGAGCAGGGTGCGGCTGTTTCAGGGCCCTCTCAGACAGGCCGGGATGGCGGAACTGGTAGACGCGCCGGATTCAAAATCCGGTTTCCGAAAGGAAGTGGGGGTTCGATTCCCCCTCCCGGCACCAACCTTCAGGCAGTCAGTATTATCAGACCCCAGATGAAATTCTGTTCCAGCTGCGGTGGCCCTGTGAGCCTCCGCGTTCCAGAGGACGACAATCGCGAGCGCCATATCTGTGACGACTGCGGCATCGTTCACTACAGGAACCCGCTGGTCGTCACCGGCTGTGTCGTCGAATGCGACGGCAAGATCTTGTTGTGCAGACGCGCGATTGAGCCACGCTACGGTTTCTGGACCGTACCGGCCGGCTTTATGGAGCTTGGTGAAACTGCCGCGGGCGGTGCCGCAAGAGAGACCCTTGAAGAAGCGCTTGCCACGGTCGAGCTCGGCCACCTGTTCGCACTGGTCGACGTCGTCGACGCCGGCCAGGTGCATCTCTTTTTCACAGGAAAACTGGTCGGCGATTACGGCGCCGGCGAGGAATCGCTTGAAACGGCGCTGTTCAGTGAAGATGAGATTCCGTGGGACGACATTGCGTTCCAAAGCGGCACGTTCGCCTTGAAGAAATACTTCGAAGATCGCGGCAGGAACAACGGCGTGCACGTCCACGAGCTGAGACGCTCGCGGTCCTGATCCCGGCTAGTTGGGGCTGGAGCCCTCGATACGCATACTGAGTGCCTCGGGCGACATGTAGCCACCTATCAGAGTCCCATCTTCCAGCACGATAGCCGGTGTTCCCGAGAGACCGATGTCCCGGCCGAGCGAGTAATGTTGCGTCAGGGTGCTCGATTCGCATTTTACCGTCTCGAATTTGCGATCCAGCTTGGCAGCCGTCAGCGCCGAACCACGATCGCTCGCGCACAATACATCTTCCGATGTCGTCCAGGCTCTCGAGGCAGGACCATTGCGCGGGTATAGCAAGTAACGCACCTCGATGCCGAGATCCATGTAACCTTCAATCTCGGCATGGAGCTTTCTGCAATAGGTGCAGTCGACGTCCGTAAACACGGTCACCGAGTGCTTCACCTCAGTCGGCGAGAACATGATAGCGTCGTCATTTTCCAGGGACGATAGGAGTTCGCGCCGTGCGTTCGAGCGGGCCTGCTCGCTCAGGTTGACCTGGCCATCGAGGTCGATCAGATCACCCTGCAGCAAGTAATGTCCATCCTCAGAGATGTACGCCACGATCGAACCTCGTTGCACCGTGTACCAGCCCTCGATAGGACTTGGCCCGATATCCTCAGGCTCAATAAACGAAAACATGCCCGATATTCTTTCCCGGTCAGCCTCGAGGCTCGAGTCAGTTTCCGCGGCGAGCGAAGTCGCCGCACACAGTAGAACGGTGGTAGCTGCAAGCAGCCGTAGATAGGTATTCAGAATTCGGCTCATTTTTGGGTCCCTGGGCGAAGCGCGGCAAGTTTAACAAAGAGACCCGTCATCCGGGCAATTTGTTGCACAAAATTTGTACGCTGGTTTGTACCTTGGGGGAAAAACTACCCGCGTGGGTGATGTTCGCCGTGCAGGTCCTTGAGACGCTCGCGAGCCACATGCGTGTAAATCTGGGTGGTCGAGAGGTCACTGTGTCCCAGCAGCATTTGCACGACGCGAAGATCCGCACCGCGATTCAGCAGGTGTGTCGCGAAAGCATGGCGCAAGCTGTGCGGCGACATTTTCTTGCGAACGCCGGCTTTCTCGGCATAGCGCTTGATAATGTGCCAGAAGGCCTGGCGCGTCATCCGGTCGCCACGGCGCGTCGGGAACAGGTAGTCCGTCTGGCGCTCGAGCAGGATCTCCATGCGCGGGCCATTGATGAATTCCTTAATCCAGCGCTGCGACTCTTCTCCCAGCGGGATCAGACGTTCGCGATCGCCTTTGCCGACGATGCGCAGGACGCCCTGGTTAAAGTTGATTTGCGACTGCTTGATGTTGATCAGCTCCGAAACACGCAGGCCGGTCGCATACAGCAGCTCGAGCATGGCGCGATCGCGATGGCCAAGCGGCTCATCGGTATTCGGGGCATTCAACAGTGCATCGACCTCTTCCTCGGACAAGGTCTTGGGCAGAGAACGACCAATTCGCGGCATTTCGATATCCGCGGTCGGGTCCGAATCGCGCATTCCCTCACGCATTATGTAACGGAAGAAACGGCGAAAACTCGATAATTGACGTGCGGTCGAGCGCGGCTTGGCACCCGATTCGACCCGCTTGGCAATAAATTCAAGCAGGTCGGCCTTGTCAGCCTCTTCAATGGACTTGTCGTTTTCGGAAAGCCCGCGACCCAGCGTCATCAGGTCGGCACGGTAAGCACCGAGCGTGTTCTTCGACAGCCCGCGCTCCATCCAGATTGCATCGAGAAACCGGTCCACCAGCTCTTCCGAGCGTTGCACCGTTACTGCTTCCGGCTTGCTTTGTTTGTTGCTGCTGCCCATAAAGTTTATTTTCCAGTGTCGCGCAGTCCGTTGCGCCGAATTTGCCTGTCCAATCCAGCGCTGGCTGCTGGTACTATACCTACTGGTAAAATTCGCCAAGCGACGGATTTTTCAAGGGTTTAAGTATGCTGTCGCAACACCGGAGCCGGCGTGACCGCTGTCACACATTAAGGAAGGCGTTAACATAAAGTGAACTGGGTCACAAAATGTCTGGATGCCCTCTGGGGCCTGTTCGCCTGGCTATGCCTGATCCTGCTCGTCTTGTTCATGCTGGTCGTCGTTGTGATCGTGCCGAGCGCCGACCGCCGGCACAAACTCGCGACGTGGTCATCCAGGATGGCCTTCGTCCTGCCCATGGCCGACGTGCAGATCAGGGGCATGGATAACCTGCCTACCGACGATTGCGTGGTAGTTGCCAATCACGCCAGCTACCTGGACGGTATTCTTCTCAAAGGATACCTGCCCTGGCGATTCAATTTTGTGATCAAGGGCGAAATGCGGAACTTTGGCCCTGCGCATTTCCTGCTGCGCCGCTCCGGGGCCAAGTTCGTGGAGCGCACGGACGTGAAAGGCAGCACCCGGGACGCCAGGCAGATAGTCAAAGCGGCGCTGGAGGGCGAATCACTGGGGTTCTTCCCGGAAGGGACGTTTCAGGAAGAACCAGGCATCCTCCGTTTTCGGCCAGGCGCGTTCGTTGCGGCCACCAAGAGCGAGATGCCAGTTGTGCCAATTGCCATTGGCGGTTCTCGCTACATGCTGCCGGCCAAGCGGCTCCTGCCGCGCCGTGGCCCGCTGACTATCGACATCCTGCCAGCCATCGCGCCTGGCGATCCGGATTTCGAGACGAGCCGTGGGCTCGCAGAGGCCGCCCGCCGACGAATTCTAGCGGTCGTCGACGAGCCCGACCTGCTCGCTCAGGAGGATGAACCGGGCAGTTCAGAACCTAACTGATACGTAGTATTGCGCCATGCCGGGATTTGCAGGAAAGTAGTCGCCCCGCTCGACCATATCCATGGCTTGGAGTAATCAAGAATGAGTTCGGACACAGTAGTTATTGTCGCCGCGAAACGGACGCCGATTGGCGCGTTCCTGGGCGCACTGAGCGGTGCATCGGCCCCGCAGCTGGGTGCTGCGGCTATCAAGGGAGCAATCGCCGCAAGCGGCGTTAACGGCGTTAACGGCGACGAAGTCGACCGCGTTCTCATGGGGTGCGTGCTGCCCGCGGGTCTCGGCCAGGCGCCGGCTCGCCAGGCCGCGCTCGGCGCCGGACTTCCTGAGGGCGTTCCCTGCACTACGGTCAACAAGATGTGCGGCTCGGGTCTCGAGACCATCATTCTTGGACACGACATGATCAAGGCCGGCAGTGCCGGCATCGTGGTCGCAGGTGGCCTCGAGTCGATGAGCAACGCCCCTTATATGCTGCCAAAGGCTCGGAGTGGCATGCGCATGGGCGAACAGCAGGCGCTCGATCATATGTTTACCGATGGCCTGCAGGACCCCTATTCGGGCGAAATGATGGGCCATTTTGCGCAGGTCACGGCCGACAAATACGGCTTCTCGCGCGATGACATGGACGCATTCGCTACGGAATCGGCAACTCGCGCTCAGCGAGCTGTCGCGGATGGGTCGTTTGTCGATGAGATAGCGCCCGTAACGATCAGTTCACGTCGTGGCGATATCACGATCGAGCTGGACGAAACACCCGGTCTGGTCAGCGTCGACAAAATTCCAAAACTCCGTCCGGCATTCCGCAAGGACGGCACGGTCACCGCAGCTACGTCGTCGTCAATTTCTGACGGGGCTGCTGCTGTCATCATGATGAGCGAGGCGGCAGCACAAGAACGGGGCTTGCAGCCGATCGCGAAAATTGTCGCCCACTCGGTGTTTGCGCATGAGCCTGCGTGGTTCACAACGGCACCGGTCTACGCTCTCAAGAAACTGCATGAGACTCTCGGCTGGACGCCAGACGACGTCGATCTTTATGAAATCAATGAGGCCTTCGCCGTCGTCACCATGGCCGCGCTAAAAGATGTCGGCATTTCCCACGATAAGGTCAATGTTAATGGCGGCGCTTGCGCGCTCGGGCATCCCATCGGTGCGACAGGCTGCCGAATATCCGTGACGCTTCTGCACGCACTCAAAGCTCGCGGACTCAAGCGAGGTATCGCGACGCAGTGCATCGGTGGCGGTGAAGCCACGGCCGTCGCCTACGAAATTCTTTAGGAGAAAGACCCTTGAAATTGTCAGAAGCAAAAGCCGTCATCACGGGCGGCGCATCGGGCCTCGGATTCGCAACGGCACAACGCGTCGTTGATGCGGGCGGTCAGGTTGTCCTGCTGGATATCAATGATGAACTCGGCAACGAAAGCGCGACTCAGCTTGGCGAGCGCGCAGCGTACGTCAGCACCGATGTCTCGAATGAAGCGTCGGTCCAGGCGGCCATGCAACAGGCGAAAGAGACCATGGGCGGCATCACGTTGGCCGTGAACTGCGCTGGCGTCGCAAACGCCGGCCGCGCACTCGGTCGGGAAGGACCATGGCCATCGGCGAACTTTAACCGGGTTATCCAGATCAACCTCGTCGGCACATTCAATGTGACCAAGGAGGCTGCAGCGGTCATGAATGAGAACGAGCCGAGCGAGGACGGCGAGCGTGGGGTAATCGTGAGCACCGCATCAATCGCAGCTTTTGAGGGACAGATTGGCCAGGCGGCTTACGCGGCCTCCAAGGGCGGGGTGCATGCCATGATGCTGCCGCTGGCACGCGAGTTCGCGGCGTTCGGGATCCGCGTGAATACCATCGCGCCGGGCATCATGTTGACGCCGATGATGGCCGGCATGACGCAGGAAGTTCAGGACTCACTGGCCGCGCAAGTCCCGTTCCCCAGGCGCCTCGGCAAACCCGAGGAGTATGCGGACACCGTGCAATTCATATACGAAACGACCTACGTCAACAGCGAGACCATCCGCTGTGATGGCGCAATCAGGATGCAAGCCAAATAGCACCGTGGGAGCCCGCTGTGGGAGCCCGCCTTGCGGGCGAAGCATCGCGGCAGCCGTGAAACGGCGGCTGGCGGGCATCAGTCTCTGAATCAGCCGGGAGAATCGCCCGCAAGGCGGGCTCCCACGGCAGGTTCTTACATGTTCGCGTAGTTGGGGCCGCCGGATCCTTCGGGCACCGTCCAGACGATATTCTGCTTCGGGTCCTTGATCTCGCAGGTTTTGCAGTGCACGCAGTTTGCCGGGTTGACCTGGAAAACCGGTTTACCGGCCTCTTCAACGATTTCGTACACGCCTGCAGGGCAATAGCGCTGCGCTGGCTCGTTAAACTCGGGCAGGTTGTAGGACACCGGGATCGCCTCATCCCTGAGTTTCAGGTGTGACGGCTGGTCTTCTTCATGATTGGTGCTCGAAAGAAACACGGACGACAGCTTGTCGAATGTAATCACGCCGTCCGGTTTTGGATACTCGATCGGCTTCGCTTCTGACGCTCGGTCAAGCGACTCATGGTCCGGTTCCCTGTTGTGCCAGGTGAAAGGCAGCTTGCCGAAAAAGATGTTCTGGTCGATGAATGCGAAAACGCCGCCCAGAAACATGCCCAGCTTGTGGAGACCCGGACCAAAATTGCGGCCCCGGTGCATTTCGTCGTAGACCCACGACGCATCGACACTGGTCTCGTAGTCATCGAGTTCCGTCTGACCCTGATCGCCCGTCGACAACGCCTTGTGGATGCTCTCTGCCGCCAGCATGCCGGTCTTCATTGCTGTGTGCGCGCCCTTGATCTTCACGCCATTTAGAAAGCCGGCACCGCAACCAGTCAGCATGCCGCCCGGGAACGCAAGCTTCGGCAAGGACTGCAAACCACCCTTGTTCACGGCGCGAGCGCCGTAAGCAACGCGCTTGCCACCTTCCAGGTAGCGGCGAATCTGCGGGTGCAGTTTCCAGCGCTGGAACTCATCGAACGTCGACAAGTGCGGATTCTTGTAATTGAGCGCGATAATCAACCCGAGGAATACCTTGTTGTTGGCCGCGTGATAGAGGAACCCCCCGCCTTCGGTGTGATTATCGAGGGGCCAGCCGGTTGTGTGCACGACCAGGCCTTCCTCGTGCCGCTCAGGTTCGATTTCCCAGACTTCCTTGATACCAATACCGTAGTGCTGCGGGTCGGCATCCTCGCGCAGGTCGAACTTTCGCATGAGCTCTTCACTGAGGTTGCCGCGCACGCCTTCCGCAAAAATCGTGTACTTACCAAGCAACTCGTAGCCGGGTGTGAAGGACTCTTTCTTCTCGCCGTCCTTGCCCACGCCCATGTCGCTCGTAGCGACCCCGGTTACTCGACCTTCATCGTCGTAGAGCACCTCCGATGCGGCAAAACCGGGAAATATATTGGCGCCCATCCCTTCGGCCTGCTCGGCCAACCACTGGCAGAGCTGTCCGAGGCTGATGATGTAGTTGCCATGGTTGTGCATGGGGCGCGGCAGGAAGAGACCCGGAACCGGCATCGCGCCGGTGGCACTGGTCAGGTAGTGCACACGATCGCCGTTGCATTCCGTCTTGACCGGGGCCCCTTTGTCCTTCCAGTCCGGAATGAGTTCATTGAGCGCGGTCGGCTCGAATACATTGCCCGACAGAATATGGGCACCGATCTCAGACCCTTTCTCAACGACGACGAGCGACAGACTCTCATCAAGTTGCAGCAGGCGTATAGCGGCGGCCAGTCCGGCCGGCCCGCCGCCTACGATGACGACATCGAACTCCATCGATTCGCGTTCATACTCTTCCGACATAGCGCCCGGCACTCCTCTTGTTCTTGGCCGCATCTTAGCAGGCATGTAATCTTGCCGGGCCGCAGTCGCAGGGCATATACAACAATGAGGGTAGTTTGAATATTCGCGAAGCATACGAAGCCAGTCTTCACAGGGAGGGGCATGCAGAAGACGCTGCCCAGCTCGATGCGATCGCGCGCTTCGAGGACCTGCAACTGCGCATCATCTCGCAGCAACCCCGCACGGGCGGACTGCTCACGAGACTCTTCCGGAGCGAGCCGCCGGAAGGTGTGCGTGGAATCTATCTCTGGGGAGGCGTGGGTCGTGGCAAGACGTTCCTGATGGACCTGTTTTTCGAGAGTCTCGCCCTCGAGAAGAAACGTCGTGTCCATTTTCATCGCATGATGCAGGAAGTGCACGCGCGCCTCAAAGACCTGGGCTCCATCGAAAACCCACTCGACGAGGTCGCGGCGGGCATAGCCAGCAATACCCGGGTTCTCTGCTTCGACGAGTTTTTCGTCAGCGACATCGGCGACGCAATGATACTTGCCGGATTACTGGACGGCTTGTTCAAGCGCGGTGTTACGCTCGTTGCCACGTCCAATTCGCGGCCCGACGATCTCTACAAGGATGGCCTGCAGCGACAACGCTTCCTGCCGGCAATTCGATTGCTCAATCAGCACACGGACGCTGTCAATATGGATGGCGGCACCGACTACCGTCTGCGCCTGCTGCAGAAGGCCGGCACCTACCTGTTTCCCGATGACGCGGTCGCGGCGAAGAGGCTCAACTACTTCTTTGACGAATCCGCATCCACGCAAATCGCAACCGACGCCGACCTCGAAATCAATGATCGCAGCATACGAGCCCGGCGCTGTGCCAAGGGCGTCGCGTGGTTCCGCTTCGGCGATATATGTGATGGACCCCGAAGCCAGGACGACTACATCGAGATCGCTCGCTGGTATCCGTCGGTCATCATTTCCGGCGTGCCGCAGTTTGACGCTAGTCGTGATGACCAGGCCCGTCGTTTCGTCTCGCTGGTGGATGAGTTCTATGACCGGCGAGTAAAGCTCATCCTGTCCGCCGACGTGGATGTGCAGGACCTGTACACGGGCAAGCGGCTATCGTTCGAGTTTGACCGAACGGTCAGCCGGCTGGTCGAGATGCAGTCGACCGACTATCTCGCCCTGCCGCATCTCGCATGATAAGTTGTCACGATGACCGATGAACTCAGACTCGAAGACTTCATGCCGTACCGTCTGGCCGTGCTGTCCAATACCGTCAGCACCACGGTGGCGCGTGCCTATGACAGCCGCTTCAGCGTCTCGATCCCTGAGTGGCGCGTAATCGCCGTGCTCGGCCGGTTTCCCGGTCTGTCGGCTGTAGAGGTTGCTGAACGCACGCTCATGGACAAGGTGGCTGTGAGCCGCGCTGTCACCAAGCTCGTCAAGAACGGCCGGATCGATCGCGAATTCGCCGATGCGGACAAGCGTCGGTCGATATTGAATCTCTCCGAGGAAGGCAAGAAACTGCATGACGAAATTGCAGAGTTGGCCCTCGGCTTCGAGCGAGACCTGCTCGAGGGCTTATCGGCCGAGGAGCTGTCTCAGCTCAACAGCATCATGGAACGCCTGCTGGCACGCGCCCGCCTGATCGGCTCTCCCTAGCCAAGTCACTCAGCGCAAGTCACTCAGCCCAAGTCACTCAGGTCCGATCGCTCAGGCCTCGGTGCCGATCTCGGTACGCACCCTGAGCAGTTCCGGGAAGAACGTAAATTCCAGTGCCTTCTTAAGGAACGCGACTCCCGACGACCCACCTGATCCAGGCTTGTGACCTATGATGCGCTCAACCGTCTTCATGTGGTGGAATCGCCAGAACTGGAAGTTGTTGGCAATATCCATGAGCGCTTCGCAGGTTTCGTAACGCGCCCAGTTATTGCTCCGGTCTTCATAGATCGACCGCAATACCGCAACGACCTCATCGTCATCCTCACGTTGCTGGCTGAAATCGCGATTGATCGCACGTTCCGGGATCGGCATGCCCCGCCGCGCCAGGAGCATCAGGAATTCGTCGTAGAGGCTCGGCGAATTCAACGCGTCCTCAAGGCGAGCGAACCACTCCGGCTGGTGCTCGTAATACGGCATCATCCTGCGGCTCTTGTTGCCGAGTGCGAATTCGAGAATGCGGTACTGCGCTGACTGAAATCCAGAGGCCTTGCCGAACACGTGACGAAATTCGACATACTCGCTGGGCGTCAGCGTATCCAGGACCTGCCACTGGTTGTACAGCTGGCTTTGGATCTGTCGGACGCGCGCCAGGTTCTTGACAGCCTCGGGCAGCCGATCCTCCCGCATGAAGCGAATCGCCCCCCCGATTTCGTGGATGACGAGCTTAATCCAGAGCTCGGCCACCTGGTGCTGAATGATAAACAGCATCTCGTCATGGTGCGGCGGATCGCTGAGCGGCACCTGGGCTGACAGAAGCTGGTCCAGGTGTAGATAACCCGTGTAATCGTCGTCGCGTGACAGGTCTGAGTGAATGGTCTTCTCCAACTCTCTTTTTTTCATCTTGGGGGTCCAATCACTATGTCAGTGCGCGACATTGTAGGCTAAAATCGCGACTCCCGGGCCGGCTGTACCCACGAAGGCATTCACAGTGACAAAGAAATCGAATCGACGCAGCGGCGATGAGCGACAAGACATCATCGACGCCATCCTCGCGTCGCAAGTAAGCACCAACTCTCTCACTAAGAAATCAGAAATCAGGCGGTACCTCGAACAGTACTTTGTGGACGTGCCCTACGAGGATCTCGCCGGGCGCTCGCCGGAAATCATGGCGCGTATAGCACTCGACCAACTCGAGTTCGGTACCGTTCGGCAGCCGGGACAGGTGTGCCTGCGAATCTTCAATGCCAGTGAGAAAGAACACGGCTACTCGTCGGCGTTTACATTTGTGGAAATGGTCAACGACGACATGCCGTTCCTCGTCGATTCGGTTGCAGCGGCGATTAATCGACGACACCTGGCGGTCCACATTACTGTCCATCCGATTATTTCGGTCAAACGAGACCAATCCGGCAAGCTCTCGTCGGTCGCTGACGCGGAAGACGATGACGCGCATTCTGAGTCGTTCATTCGCTTTGCAGTAACCCGCGAAACTGATGAGCAGGCACTCAAGCTGCTGGGCAAGGAAATCAAGAAAGTCCTGTCGGATGTGCGCGTTGCCGTGCGGGACTGGGGCAAGATGCGCCAGCGCATGCAGGAAACCCGCGACCTGTTGGTGAACGGACCGAAACGTGCTGATCCACTGCTGCGCACCGAGAGCCAGGCTCTGCTCGACTGGATGGAAGACGAGCACTTTACTTTTCTCGGCTATCGCGAATACAAGTTATCGAAGCGTGGCACGCGTACATTCCTCAATCCGGTGAAGGGGAGCGGTCTCGGCATCCTGAGTCGTACCAAGGACGCGAATAAACCGACCGAACTAACGACCGAAATGCAGCGCCTGACGCGCTCGCGCGACTGGTTGATACTCACCAAGGCCAATTCGCGTTCAACGGTGCACCGCTCCGCGTTCCTGGACTATGTCGGCGTCAAGGTCTACGACAACAAGGGAAATGTTGTCGGCGAACATCGTTTCATCGGCCTGCTGACGTCGATAGCGTATAGCGAAAGCCCGATGCAGATCCCGCTCGTCCGACACAAGATCCGTAAGGTGTTCGAACGCGCTCGTGTCGATGAGTCTGGCCATCGTGGCAAGGCCCTGCTGCATATCATCGAGACGTATCCGCGCGAGGAGCTATTCCAGAGCTCGGTCCAGGATCTCACAAGGACGACCGTCGGAATTCTCAATCTCCAGGACCGTCAGCGAGTCAAACTGTTCCTGCGGCACGACCCGTTCAAACGTTTTTTCTCATGCCTGGTTTTCGTGCCTCGCGAAAAATACACGACAGCGATCCGGCGCAAAATTGAGGAACGGCTGACAGAGGCGTTCGGTGGAATTTCTGTCGACTCGGCCGTGCAGATTTCTGAGTCGGCGCTGGCACGCGTACATATCATTGTCCGAACGCCCGAGGGAGATCGGCCGCGCGTCAGTATTAACAAGATTGAACAGGACCTGGCCGAGCTCATTGTGACCTGGTCTGATCGTATGCACTCCAAGTTGCTCGATTTGTTCGGCTCCGACGAAGGGGAACGACTGTATCGTGCCTACGGCAATATCTTCCCGGCTGGATACCAGGAAGACACGCTGCCGAAGGAAGCTTGCTCGGACATTCGCACAATCGACGACATGTTGCGCGACGGTATTCCTCGCAGTGTCGATTTGTATGAGTCCGTGAAGCTCGAAGCAGGCGACATGCGCTTCATCGTCTACAGCGTCGATGAGCCGATCCCGTTATCCGACGCGCTGCCTGTTCTGGAAGAGATGGGTTGCGCTGTCTACACGGAACATCCCTACGAAGCCAGGCTGGCGTCAGGCCAGTCTTTCTGGATCCAGGATTTTCACCTGCGGCACGAGAGTGACACGGCGATCAATGTCGAAGCCGTATCAGAGCGTTTTGAACAGTGCTTCATGGCCGTTCTCGCGGGCGACGCAGAAGCCGATGAGCTTAACCGCCTGGTGGTCGCCGCCGAGATGCATTGGCGACAGGTTGCCCTGATCCGCACCTATGCCAAGCACATCCTGCAACTCGGCGTGCCGTTCAGCCAGACCTACATGGCGGATGTACTGGTCGCTCATTCCGACCTTGCGCGAGCGCTGGTACGGCAGTTCGAGCTGCAGTTCGACCCCGAACTTTCCAATGCCAGGCGCAAACGTGAGACAAAAGAAATTCGCCGCAAAGTGCAGCTCGGACTGCGCAAGGCCCGCAATGTCGATGAGGATCGCATTCTGACGGCCTTCGCCGGTGGCATCGAAGCAACGCTGCGCAGCAATTATTTCCAGACCGTCGACGGCCAGCCGAAAAGTTACATTTCAATCAAGCTGGACCCTGAAAAACTACCCGAAATCCCGCTGCCGAAACCCAAGTACGAGGTGTTCGTCTATTCACCCGAAGTCGAGGGCGTGCATCTTCGCGGTGGCGATATCGCGCGCGGCGGCCTGCGCTGGTCGGACCGGCGTGAGGATTTTCGCACCGAAGTGCTCGGCCTGATGAAAGCCCAGGTCGTTAAGAACACGGTCATTATTCCAACGGGCGCCAAGGGCGGTTTCTTCCCGAAGCAGGCGCCCACCGACGATCGTGATGCGATCTTCGCGAATGGCGTGCACTGCTACAAGATGTTCATTCGCGGCCTGCTCGACCTGACCGACAACGTCGTTGACGACGACGTCGTTACGCCCGAGGGAATCGTGCGACGCGACGGGGACGATCCTTACCTGGTTGTTGCGGCGGACAAGGGCACCGCTTCGTTCTCCGACATTGCGAATAGCCTGTCGGCGGAGTACGACTTCTGGCTCGATGATGCATTTGCCTCGGGTGGATCGGCGGGATACGACCACAAGAAGATGGGTATCACGGCGAAGGGCGCGTGGGAAGCTGTCAAACGGCATTTCCATGAGCAGGGTCTGAACACGCAGACGGACCCGTTCACTGTCGCGGGTATTGGCGACATGAGTGGCGATGTTTTCGGCAACGGCATGCTGCTCTCAAAGACGATCAAGCTCGTTGCGGCATTCAATCATCGCCGCATCTTCCTGGACCCGACACCCGACATGGCGTCGAGCTACAAGGAACGACAGCGCCTGTTCCGCAAGAAAGGATCAACCTGGGACGATTACGACGAGTCGCTGATTTCCAAAGGCGGCGGCGTCTTCTCGCGACAGGCCAAGACCATTCGACTCAGCAACGAAACGCGCAAGCTTCTCGATATTGAAGACACTTCGTTAAAGCCTGACGAATTAGTTAACGCGATTCTCAAGATGCCGGTAGACCTGTTCTGGAACGGTGGCATCGGAACTTACGTCAAAGCCAGCAGCGAAGGTCATTCTGACGTCGGCGATCGTAGCAATGACGCGGTTCGCGTCGATGCCAACGAGCTACGCTGCAAGGTCATCGGTGAAGGCGGCAATCTCGGCCTGACACAACGTGGTCGCGTCGAGTTCAGCCAATGCGGTGGACGCATCAATACCGATTTCATCGATAACTCGGGCGGTGTCGACAGCTCGGACCGCGAAGTCAACATCAAGATACTGCTGAGCATGGCGGCCAAGCAGAAAAACCTGTCACGCAAGAGTCGCAATAAGCTGTTGGCGTCGATGACCGATGACGTTGCGAACCTCGTGTTGCGCAATAACTACCTGCAAACCCAGGCAATCAGCATGAGTGAGATGCAGTCGGCCGAGCGTCTCGATGAGCTGGCTCGATTGATTGCGGACCTGGAACGCACCGGTGAACTCGACCGGGCCATCGAATTCCTGCCGGACGAGAGCGAGATCGAAGACCGGCGCAATCGAAAACAGGGCCTTACGCGTCCCGAGCTCGCCGTCGTTCTTAGTTACGCGAAGATCAACCTGTACAACGGCCTGATCGCTTCGAATGCGACGCTCGAGGATTTCCTGAAAATCGATCCGCAGCGCTACTTCCCCGACATCCTGCGCAGACGGTACTCGGACCTGATTCCGGTGCACCGCCTGAGCCGCCAGATTCTCGCAACTCTCATAGCCAACGATATTGTCAATCGTATGGGGCCTGCGTTCATTCAACGTACCCAGGTCGACACGGGCGCCAGCATCATCACGATTGCACGTGCGTATGAGATTGCACGCATCATTTGCCGCGCACGTCCGATGTTCAAGGAGATCGAGGGCCTGGATAGCGTCATCCCTGCGAAAGCGCAGATGCTCATGATGTTCGAAATCAGCCGTACGCTACGCCACGTTTGTTACTGGCTCATCGAGCGAGATGGCGAAGATCTCGACATCGTCAAGGCCGTGGACCGTCTCAAGGACGGTATGCGGCGCGTGTACCAGCGATCGAGCAGTTACGTATCCCGTGCTGCTCATGCACGCATGCAGAAGGCGCAAGTCGAGTGGATGTCCATGGGCGTGCCCAAAAAACTCGCGCACAGCGTCGCGTTGCTCATCCTGACTCGCGCCGCGGTGGATATCGTTGACGTAGCCGCCGAACGCAAACGCGACGTCATCGATTCGGCGCGGCTGTATGCGAAATTCAATGACGAGCTGGAACTCTTCTGGCTGCACGATTCCGCCGAGGACCTCGAGGTTCAGGGTCGCTGGCAGGCGCAGGCGCGCAGTAACCTCCGCGAGGAGATCTACCGGCTGCGTCGCGAACTGGCACTGAATCAGATCAAGCCACGCAGCAAACGCGATCCGCGTGTCGTTGTCGACAAATGGCTGGAAAGCCACGCAACCGAGGTCGCGCGTTACAAGCGCACCCTTGATGAGATGAAGCTCCGCGGTGAGGTCGACTTTGCGACGCTCTCGGTCGCGGCGCAGGAACTGAAAGACCTGATTTCGAGCTAACGAACAACAAACTGGAGAAAACATGGCTGGCAAGCTCGTACTCTGCCGTCACGGCCAGAGTGACTGGAACCTCAAGAACCTGTTTACAGGTTGGCACGACGTCGATCTCACGGAGAAAGGCAACGCAGAAGCGGTCGCGGCCGGAAAGCTCCTCAGGGACCTCGGCTACGACTTCGACATCGCCTACACATCCGTGCTGAAGCGCGCGATTCGTACGCTATGGCACATCCAGGACCAGATGGACCTGATGTGGATTCCGGTTATTCGCGACTGGCGCCTGAACGAACGCCACTACGGCGCGCTGCAGGGTCTGAACAAGGCGGAAACCGCAGCAAAATACGGCGACGACCAGGTTCATATCTGGCGGCGCAGCTATGACATTCCGCCACCGGATATGGATCTCGACGACGAGAATCACCCGGTTCACGATCCTCGCTACGCGGGTATCGAGGGATTACCGGGGGCCGAGTCACTCAAGCTCACACTCGAGCGCGTGCTGCCCTGCTGGAACGACGTGATCGCACCCGACCTCCTGGCCGGCAAGAACGTTCTGATAGCCGCCCACGGAAATAGTCTGCGTGCGCTTGTCAAAATGCTGGACGAGGTGTCCGATGAGGAGATCACGGGCTTCAACATCCCGACCGGCGTGCCGCTGGCCTATGAGCTCGATGACGACCTGAAACCGACGTCACGGGAATTCCTGGGCGATCCGGAGGAAATTGCCAAAGCCGCGGCCGCTGTCGCTGCCCAGGGCAAAGCGCAGTGATCTACTCGCTCGGCGACCGTGCCCCGGAATTCGAGGGCACCGGTCACTTTGTGGCGGATAACGCGACGATCATTGGCAGCGTACGGCTCAAGGACAGGGCCAGTGTCTGGTTCAATTGCGTACTGCGTGGTGATAACGATTGGCTCGTTGTTGGCGAGCGCAGCAACATCCAGGACGGTAGCGTCCTGCATACCGACGACGGCATCCAACTCGTCGTCGGTAATGGTGTAACTGTCGGTCACAAGGTCATGCTGCACGGCTGCACCATTGGTGACAACACGCTCATCGGTATCGGCAGCACAGTGCTCAACGGCGCGACGATCGGTAATAACAGCGTCGTTGGCGCACACGCGCTCGTCACTGAGAACAAGACGTTTCCGGACGGTTCACTGATCCTGGGCGCGCCGGCCAAAGCGGTGCGCGAACTGAGTGAAGAGGAAATCGCCCAGGTTCGCTGGTCTGCCGACGTGTACGTGAAGAATGCTGAGCGGTTTAACTCAGACTTGCTTGCGAGGGTCTGAACGTTTCCTGACCCTGCTCGGGTCGATCACTCGAATTAACCCCTCCTGCGTCGTCGATGCGACGAGCGTTCCGTCCTGCTTAAAGAATTTTCCGCGCGCATAACCCCGCGCGCCTGAAGCGTTGGTACTCTCCATCGAATACAACAGCCACTCGTCCATGCGAAATGCCCGATGGAACCACAGGGCGTGATCGAGGCTGGCGAGAATGACCGTGCCGCGTGTAAAGGGCAGCGCATGGGGAAGTGTCGATGTTGCGAGCAACTCGAAATCGGATACGTAGGCCATCAGATTCTGGTGCAACGCCGTATCGTCAGGCAAAGCGTCGACCGCACGAATCCAGACGTTTTTATACGGCGGCAATTTCTTCGGCTCATTGAAGTTCAACGTCTCCACGGGCCGAAAATCAAACGGTCGCGCGTCGGTCATAAAACGCCGTAGTTTCACGGGAATTGTGTCGAGTACGTCGGCCGCGAGATGCGTCAGGTCCTTCAGCCCGTCAGGCGCCGGCACGTCGGGCATTTCCGCCTGGTGCGACAGGCCTTCCTCGGGCACCTGGAACGACGCAGCCAGGTTCAGTATCGGGCGTCCGTGCTGAATGGCAACAACGCGGCGATTCGAAAAACTGCCACCATCCCGAGATCGGTCAACGTCATAGATGATCGGCGCATCGACGTCGCCGCGACGCAGGAAATAGGCGTGCAGCGAGTGAGCCACCCTGCCCTCGACCGTATGCTGCGCCGCCGACAGCGCCTGACCCAGCACCTGCCCGCCAAATACCTGCGGACTGCCGATGTCGCGACTGGCACCGCGGAAGATATTCTCTTCGATCCGCTCAAGTTTGAGCAGCGCAATCAGATCTTCAAGGACCGGGTCCATCAGGCCCCTGTTCGCCCGCCGTCGACAGCAATGCCGGTGCCACTAACGAAAACCGCGTCGTCACTCGCAAGAAACAGGGCGACTTTCGCAATGTCCACAGGTTCGCCCACGCGGCGCGCGGCCGAACTCTTGATGCAGTGATCGCGCAGGGCTTTGTCCTTGCGGAAAACTTCGCGGCTTGCGGGTGTCATGACCGCGCCGGGTTGAATGTAGTTGGCCGTGATCCCGAACTCACCTGTCTCAGCCGCAAGCGCACGAGTCAGGTTGGCGAGATCCCGTTCAGCACGAGCATTGGCGTCATCACCATTCGCCGCGAAACAACTCCGCAGGAAACCGATGTTGATAATTCGCCCTGCCGGACTCTTCTTCAGGTGCGGCAGCGCAGCGCGGCACACGGCCATCGTCAGGGTCGCCCGCGATTGCAGCAATTTCTCCAGGGTTTCATCGGCTTTTTCGAGTGGCGCATCCTGCCGCAGCGGAAAATCATTCACGATGATGTCGAGGCCTCCCATAGTCTCGACCGACTGCTCAACCAACTCCCTCAGGCGATCCGCGTCTGTCAGGTTTGCGACCACTCCGGTGATACCCTTCACCGAGCGGTAGTGCCGATCAACACCGCTGTTGGCTGTATCGGCTGCAATGACCGTCGCGCCATGCTTGATCAATGTTCTCGCGATTGCCTCGCCAACACCGCTGCCGGCATTCAGCACCAGCGCATTCAGCCCGTAAAGGCGCAGGGGGTCACCCATGGAATTTCCTCAAAACAGGGTACTCAATCAGGAAACGCATAGTCGGCGAATTGCTTACGCAATTCAATCTTCTTGACCTTCCCCGTCGCTGTGTGGGGCAGTTCGTCGACGAAAGCGACATCATTGGGTATCCACCAGGTCGCAACCTTGCCGTCGAAGTACGCCAGCATTTCTTCCTTTTCGATGTCCTGACCTTCAGCCCTGACCACGATGAGCAGCGGCCGTTCAGTCCACTTCGGATGGGACACCCCGATAACGGCGGCCTGAGCCACGGCCGGATGTCCCATTGCCGTATTCTCGAGTTCGATTGAACTGATCCACTCGCCACCTGACTTGATCACGTCCTTGGTTCGGTCGGTGATCGCCATATAGCCGCGAGGATCGATCGTCGCGACGTCACCCGTGTCAAACCAGCCGTCCTCGGTGTGAGTTCCGGCACTGCCCTCAAGCTTGTAGTAGTCGCTGCAAATCCAGGGTCCACGGACCTGCAAGGCGCCATAGGCAACGCCATCCCACGGCAATTCGGTGCCTTCGTCATCGACGATGCGCAATTCGCAGCCAAAAATGCCTCGCCCTGCCTTGGTCGCAAGATCCAGCTGTTCATCCTCGCTCATCGATTCGGATCCGAACTTCGGTGAGTTCGCCGTACCGAGTGGGCTCATCTCCGTCATACCCCAGCCCTGAACCGCCCGCACGTCGTGGACCTTCTTGAACTGCTCGATCATCGCGCGCGGCACAGCAGCCCCTCCGATGACCGTTCTATCCAGTGAATTCAGTATTTTTCCGGCCTGCTCGCAGTACTGAAGAAGGCCGAGCCAGACGGTCGGCACGCCCAGCGCGAGATTGACGTTCTCCGACTCTATGAGTTCATAGAGCGCCTCCCCGTCGCCCATTTTCGGTCCGGGGAACACGAGCTTGGCTCCTGTGATCAGCGCCGAGTAGGGAATGCCCCACGCATTGACGTGGAACAACGGCACGACCGGCAGCAGGCAATCGTTGCTGGACAGGTTCATCACATCCGGCGCGACACTGGCGTAGGCATGCAACACCGTGGAACGGTGATCGTAGAGGACGCCTTTTGGATCCCCGGTGGTCCCGGAGGTATAACAGAGCGCCGACGCGGTGCGCTCGTCCAGATCCGGCCAGGTGTAGTCCGACGATTCGTCAGCGATCAGCGTTTCGTAGCACACGGCGTTGGGGAGCGCAGTTTCCGGCATGTGCGCCTCGTCAGTCATGACGACGAAGCCTTCTACATTCGGAATCTGCGGCAGCAGTTTCTCGAGCAACGGCACGAACATCAGGTCCGTAAAGATCCACCGGTCCTCGGCATGATTGATGATGAAAACCAGTTGCTCGGGGAACAGGCGGGGATTGATCGTGTGGCAGACGTAGCCGGCACCACTGACACCGTAGTAAATCTCGAGGTGGCGATAGTCGTTCCACGCGATCGTGGCCACGCGATCACCCTGATCGAGGCCCAGTTTGTCGAGCGCGTTGGCAAGTTTGCGGGCCCTCGTCGTGACATCGCTGACCGTGCAACGGTGCCTCGGATTGTCCATCGTGACCGACACGATTTCACGATCACCATGAAACATTTCCGCGTGTTTCGCGATCGACGAGATCAGCAGCGGGGTGTCCATCATGAGTCCTTGCATAGGTGCCTCCAGGGTCGTGTTATGTATAGGGAGAACCACGTATTTTTCATAAGCTTATAGAACAATTCCAATGCCCGAAACCATGATATGCTTGCCGGGATACTAAGATGCATCCCAGGAGGGGGAGACATGAAACCGATTGGTACCAGCATACTGAATCTCGGTCGCTTTGTTGCACTACCTTTGGTTGGCCTGGCATTAGCCGCGCCAGCCATTGCACAGGACGAAGGCTCGTTTCTTGAAGAAATTGTCGTAGTCGCGCAAAAACGTGAAGAAAATATCATGGACGTTCCGGTCTCCATCACGGCGATTTCGGGCGCGCAGATCGAAGCATCCGCAATCAAGGACATGTACGATTTGCAGGTGAACGTACCGGGACTGATTGTCGGGGGCAGTCAGACGACGACAACCTCGAACTTCGCAATCCGCGGCATTGGCTCCACATCCAATAACTTCGGCGTCGAATCATCAGTAGGCCTGTACGTCGACAACGTGTATCGCTCACGACAGAGCTCCCTGATCAACGAGCTCGTCGACGTTCAGGCCGTTGAAGTATTGCGCGGCCCGCAGGGCACGCTGTTCGGCAAGAACACGGCAGCCGGTGCTATCCAGGTCCGAACTGTTGCGCCCAGCACGGACAGTGCCGATGCGTTTCTCGAGGTGACTGGCGGAGCTTATGGCCTGATGCGCTTGTCAGGTGCCGCCAATATTCCTCTGACCGACAATCTCGCATTTCGCGGTACTTTTTTCTCGTCCGAACGTGACGGATATGTTGACAACGTCATCTACGACTTCAGCGGCCCGGTGCCTTCGCAGACTGTTCAGGAGAACGCGTTCAATGATCGCGATCGACTCGGCTTTCGCGCGCAGCTCGGCTACGACAATGGCGACAACTTCGATATGCGAATTATCGCTGACTATTCCAAGATCGATGAAGTCTGTTGTGTCGGTACATCGCGTGTCGATAGCGTAATTTCAGCCGCGGCAACCAATCCGGCGCTTGGCGACTTCGGACCGGATTTCGCGCGCCTGCTGACCGGCGGTGTGGTATTTACCGATAGGGACTACCCTTCCCCGCTACCTACGTCGACATTATTCACGCAGTTGAATGCAATCTTTGGTCCGTTTGGCATACCGGCTTTCCCGGAAGTCGACATTCCGTTCCCAACGCTGATTGAGGGCTACAGCTGGGACGACTACAAGACCACCGTCAACCACTTACCCCGGTCCGAGAACGAAGACCAGGGCCTGTCGGTCGAATTTAACTGGGACATAGGTAATACGACGCTGACGTCGGTCACCGCCTACCGCGCGTTTGACACCTATGACTTCATCGACGTCGACTTTACGAATTCCGATATCGCGGCGCGTACGAACATTGCCGAGCAAGACTCCATTTCCCAGGAACTGCGCCTTGCCGGCACCTTCGGCGACAACAGTAACTGGGTGGTCGGTGCGTATTATTTCGCCCAGGAGATCAAGAACGATACGACCACGACGGCCGGCGAGGACCTGGAGGCATTCTATGACATCGATAACATGCTGCAGACCTTGCCACCGTTCACGTTCTTCACGGAAGGCGTAACCGCGGTTGCCGATGCCATTAATATGGCGGGCCTGGGGCCCTTCCCACCGGGTGCCTCGGCCTTCCCCGCCGGCACATTTGCTAACGATGTTGTCACTCAGGACCACACCGGCTACGCCGTATTCGGGCAGGTCGATTGGGCCATGACTGATGCGCTCACCCTGACACTTGGCGCTCGTTACACCGAGGAAGAAAAGGACATCGACGCGATCTACACGCAAACCAATCCGGGCACAAACAGGCCCGACTTACCCCTGATCGCCGGTACACTCCTTGCCTTTAACCAATGGGCGGGAGGCGGCATGGTAGGACCACCGCCTGACCCCACGCCGTTACTGGCTGTCGCGCTACCGAACGTGGGTTGGGCCGCTTACCAGGTCCCGGCATTCTCGCCACGCCCGGACGTCACGGACTCGCTCAACGACGACCAGGTTACCGGTACGGCCAGGGTTTCCTGGTTCCCGAGTGATGACGCGATGCTTTACGCCTCGTACTCGACCGGCTTCAAGTCGGGCGGCACGAATACCGACCGTCTCGAATATGACCCGGCCGATCCGGACAATCCCCTGTTCTCGCAGTTGTTCGACCCGGAGACGTCCACATCGATCGAGCTCGGTTACAAGGGTGACATCGGCGATCGTATGAGACTTTCTGTTGCCCTCTACCAGACGGATTTCGAGGACTTCCAGTCGAATACCTTCGAAGGCCAGGGATTCATCCTGCGCAACGCGGGTGACCTCGAGATCAAGGGCCTGGAAATCGAGTGGCTTTGGCAGGTGATGGAGAACACCAGCATCTCGGGCTACTACGCGCACAATGAAGGCGAATACACGTCATTTGTCCGCGGTGTTTGCTGGAAGGCGACACCGTTCCAGACGCAACAGCCGGATCCGGGCGAGAATGGCGACGGCAGTTGTGACAGGACCGGTGCCGCATTGCCGTACAACCCCGAAGACCGCTTCCTGCTCGCGCTGGACCAGGATTTCCAGATGGGCAATAACAACATGTTCTTCCGCGCAGAGTACGCGTACGCGTCTGCGACGACGACGGATGGCGACACGGATCCGCTGACTGAGCAGGATGCTTACGGCATTCTCAATCTGCGGCTCGGCGTCGACATCGACGAGTGGAACTCGACGGTTTCTGTTTGGGGCCGCAATGTTCTGGACGAGCGCTACTACAACGGTTCGTTCGATCCGCCGCTCCTCGACCGCGGCAGCATGAATTCCTACCCGTCCGAACCGGCAACCTGGGGCGTTACGTTCCGCAAGAACTGGGACTAATACCCGCAAGATCAAAGGGCGGCAGGTTTTCCTGCCGCCCTTTTTTTATCAGGACGATAGTATGCCGCGGAGCAGAGGGATGTCCGAAACATCGATCATCGTAGGTCTGGCGCAGATCGCGCCGGTGTGGCTGCAACGCGAGGCAACACTCGACAAAGTCGTTGCATGGGTAGCGGATGCCGCTGCGAGAAAATGCGACCTCGTGGCATTTGGCGAGGCGCTGATACCAGGATATCCCTTCTGGGTCGAGCGCACAGAAGGCGCGAAATTCGAATCCGACCTGCAGAAGAAGCTGTTCGCCCACTATGTGCGCCAGGGCGTGTGCATTGAGGATGGGGACCTCGAGCGAGTTTGTGAGACTGCGCGCGAGCTCAAGATCGCGGTCTACCTGGGCGTCATGGAACGCGCCTCTAACCGCGGAGGCCACAGCCTTTACTGCTCGATGGTCTATATCGATAAATCCGGCGCCGTCCGCTCCGTTCACCGCAAGTTGATGCCGACGCACGAGGAGCGACTCGTCTGGGCTATCGGTGACGGCAATGGGCTGCGCACACACAAGCTGGGGCCGTTCACGGTCGGCGGCCTCAACTGTTGGGAAAACTGGTTACCGTTGCCACGCGCTGCGCTCTACGCACAGGGCGAGGACCTGCATGTCGCGATCTGGCCAGGCAATATTCGTAATACCGAGGACATCACGCGGTTTATTGCGCGTGAGAGTCGCTCATTCGTGGTATCGGTTTCAGGCCTGATGCGGCGGGAAGATATCGACTCAGCGCTGCCGCACGCCGATCTGCTCCTCGAGTCGGCTGACGACGTCATGGCCGACGGCGGTTCGTGCGTAGCCGGACCCGATGGCGAGTGGCTGCTCGCACCCGTCACTGGATCAGAGTCGCTCAGCATTGTTGAGATTGACCACACGCGCGTTCTCGAGGAACGACACAGCCTGGATGTCGTGGGGCACTACTCGCGACCTGATGTGACCCGACTCGTTGTCAATCGGAAGCGACAGACTACTGCCGAGTTTACCGATGAGGCGCCCGACGACTAGATGTGATCTCCCCCGGCAGGATTTTCACACAAGGTGCAAACCAGCCGACACTCCTCACACGGAGCGCTGCGGACAACACACCCGAACACGCCTGCGGCTATGGATTCGGGAATGTTGTCCACAGCGCTCCTTCAAGCGCACCTCGAATTCGTCGGCCGAGTCCATGCCGTGATCAAGACGGGCGGGAACAGGTAGCCGAATCCATAGCCGAGCTGGCAGTCTGATCAAAATACGTGGTGAAGACGGAACACGCGAGGCGTGTTCGGCTGCCTGTTCCTGCCCGTCTTCGTGTGTGGCTGTCGGAGCTTGTTGATGGGTACTGCCGAATGAACATCTTGCCGGGAAATTACGTCTAGATAGCGACAAAGACGAGATACCCACCGAACGCCATGGCAAACAGCGCCGAGACTCGCAGCACGCTGTCCGATTGGCCGAGCCACCACCCGATCAGCCTGTCGAGCCGACTTCTGCCCATGACCAACACGCCCACCGCAGCGACGACCGCAATGACGGCGAGGACCCGCATGACCTGGGGGTGGCGAAGCTCATCGGCCAGCCACCAGAGCAATGCGCCGATTGCCAGGCGGGTCACGATAGCGAGGACGAAACGGGTTCGGCTGTCCATGGCGGTAAACATTGCCCGAAAGCGTGCCGGCTGGGCAAGGCCGGTAAATCCAAGCAAAACAGCCAGCATGCCGAGAATGGCTACGATCCCCGTCATTTCGCGTTCTCCTTTGTTGCTTTTGTTCGCGTAGCAGCGTGTTTGCTATTGTAACGCCGAATAGTCATGAAATGGACACGTGCCGGTCATGTCTGAAAGGCGCGCCAGCCGTAATGTAGCGCCATCTGAGAACGACGACCAAGGCGACAACCTATGAATAAGCTCTACGACAACATCCTGGACACGATCGGCAACACCCCTATTGTGAAATTGAACAAGATTGGCCCCCAAGACGTGAATATCTACGTCAAGGTTGAGTCATTTAATCCCGGTGGTTCGGTCAAAGACCGGCTGGCCTTGTCGGTCATCGAAGCGGCCGAGCGGGACGGAACGCTCAAACCCGGCCAGACCGTCATTGAAGCCACGTCGGGGAATACGGGCATCGGCCTCGCCATTGTCTGCGCCCAGAAAGGCTATCCGCTGGTCGTCACAATGGCTGAGAGTTTCAGCGTGGAGCGCCGCCGCATGATGCGCTTCCTGGGCGCCAAGGTTGTGCTGACGCCGGCCGAACTCAAGGGCAGCGGCATGCTCGCCAAGGCGACGGAGCTGGCCGAAAAACACGGCTGGTTTCTCGTGCGCCAGTTCGAGAATGAGGCCAACGCCGACGCGCATACGCGAACGACGGCGCCCGAAATCCTCGAGGCATTTGGCGACACGAAACTTGACTACTGGGTCTCCGGATTTGGCACAGGCGGCACGCTCAAGGGCGTGTCCCGCTACCTGAAGGAGAAGAGCCCCGACACCAAGGTGATAGTCTGCGAGCCGGACAACGCACAGATTCTCGGCAGCGGAATACCCCAGGAACGACTGGCCGATGGCACTCCCAAGGAAAGCCATCCGCTGTTTCGGCCGCACCTGATGCAGGGCTGGACGCCGGATTTCATTCCCAAGCTGACTGAAGATGTCGTTGCAGCGGAACTTATCGACGGAATCATGCCCATCGATGGCAATGATGCGCTGCGTTTGTCACGCGAACTCGCACAGCAGGAAGGAATATTCGTTGGCACATCTGCGGGCGCCACGCTGGCCGGTGCGCTCGCCGTTGCCGAACAGGCAGAGCCCGGTTCCAACGTGCTCTGCATGCTGCCCGATACGGGCGAACGCTACCTGAGTACGCCGCTGTTCGATGACATTCCGGTCGAAATGGACGAAGAAGAGCAGATCATCATGCGCTCAACGCCGAACTTCTGCTTTGGCGCGCCGCCTCCACCTCCTGCTGAGGAAGAAGAGGAAGCGCAGGAGCCGGAACAGGTCGAGGCCCCCGCTGATGCGGTAGCCTTTCTCGAAGAAGCGACCCACGACAGCGATAATCCGGTCGTTCTGTTCGCACTCGAATGGTGTGAATTCTGCTGGTCGGTGCGCAAGATGTTCGCGCACTACGAAATTCCGTATCGCGCCGTGGACCTCGACTCGGTGGCCTACCAGGAAGGCAACAAGGGCGGCAATATTCGCAAGGCCATCGAAGCGCAGACAGGTCTCCAGACGATTCCGCAGATCTACGTGGGTGGCAAACACGTTGGTGGCGCGACGGACCTGTTCGACGCTGCGAAAGACGGCTCAATGGCGCGCATGCTCGAAGAAAACAACGTGGCGTGGAACCAATCGGCTGACCAGGACCCGTACTCGTTCCTGCCGAAGTGGCTGCACAAGCGATAGCAGATCGCGGGGATCGCGGCCAATGGCCGCTCGTACGGATTGCTGGTCGCGGCGGATCGCCGCTCGTACGAGCGGCCATTGGCCGCGACTAGTCGTTGAAGAAATACATGCCGAGGGTCTCGGCGACGCAGGCTGGCTTGCGTTCGCCCTCGACCTCGAGGCGTGTTTCCGAGGTCAGCAGCATCGCGCCGGCCCTGCGGCGTACCTGCAGCACTTTGCTGCGTGCCCGCATTTTCGAACCCACGTAAACGGGTGCATAAAACCGCACTTTGTTGAGACCGAAGTTAATTGCCCGCGCGAGATTGACCACCTCAACGAAATCGCCGGTCAGCGCAGGAATCAGCGCGAGCGTCAGGTAACCATGTGAGATGGTCTTGCCATTGGGCATTTCTCTTGCCGCGCGTTCGGTGTCGACGTGAATCCACTGGTAGTCGCCCGTCGCTTCGGCAAACTGGTCGATACGATGCTGGTCGATAACGACCCAATCGGACAGCCCGACTTCCTCGCCTTCCAGTGCCTTGGCATCTTCGATGGATTCTATGCGTCGCACGCCCGTCCCCTGATCCTCATAATTCTGCTAGCAAGAGTGAGTGATACCTGATGCAGCATCAATCCGCAATCCCGTGTTGTGCGCACCGTTCGCAGTTGACCCAGCCGGAGTCGCCGTTGGCATAGTGCTCCTTCTTCCAGACTGGCAAACGTACCTTTATCTTGTCGATAATGTAGCGGCATGCTTTGAATGCCTCGTCGCGGTGCGCGGAAACAACCCCAATCCACACGGCGCAGTCACCAATCTCGAGCAGGCCAACGCGATGGACGCAGCGTGCTTCGAGGTAGGGGAACATTTCTTTCGCTTCCGCCAGGACCTTTTCGCCCTCGGACAGGCACAGCGGTTCGTAGGCCTCGTATTCGAGACGCTCGACGACGTGGCCTTCATTCTCGTTGCGCACCCAGCCTTCAAATGCACAGTAGCCGCCCGCGGCGGGGTTTGCCAGGGAGCGCTGCAGCGCAGCCGGATCGATCGCTTTTTGGGTAACCTCCATCATGTCAGCCACCTGCGACCGGGGGGAACAGCAGGACCGTATCGCCATCACTAACGGGTGAATCCCAGTCGGCCATGTGATCATTGATCGCGACCTTGCAATGCCCGTTTGGCTCCTCGGAACCGTGCCTTGCTCGCGTCGCCTCGAACACGTCGTGTGCGGTCGCGACGTCAGCCTGAAGGGTCTCCTCCGCGACGCCAGCGTGTTCGCGAAACATCGCGAAATAGCGCACCGTAATGGTTTTCATGACACTGCCTTCAGGATGCTGTCTGCCAGGTCGTCCGGTGTGTTGATGTTGTCGAGCGAGGCAGGGTCGAGTTGCTCAACCAGGCAGGTATCGGAACGAATCAGGATCTTGCGGGGACAATGTATGCCGACATCGGCGAATGCCCGGACGGTCTCCGAACCCCCCGAACGGTAAATCGCGCACAGCGGCTCCGGCAAGCCATCGTGGCTGCTTACATACGCTGTGAACGGGTGCTCCACGGAGCGTTTCGCGAGCAGATGCCGAATCGTATCGATGCCGATGTTGGGAAGGTCGCAGGCAACGACGAACCAATCCACGTCGGGATATTCGTCCATCGCGGACAAGATCCCGGCCAGCGGTCCCATGTCATCGTATTGGTCAATTATTTGTGCGAACTGGCGTCGCTCGGACTCGTCCTTTTGCTCCTCCCGCGTCGAGACGAAAACTCGCTCAACCAGGGGCTCCAACAGTGCCATCATGTACGTGAGTTGGGACTGGCCATCGCGCTTGAGCAAAGCCTTGTCCTGGCCCATACGCTTGCTCTGCCCGCCAGACAGCACAAGACCGTAAACAGGTGTCTCATTCATCGCGCCGAAAATCCTGCTTGCCGCCGGACTTGGCGATCAGTTTCGTTTCGGAGATGACGATGTCCTGTGACACGGCCTTAAGCATGTCGTAAACGGTCAGGGCCGCAACGCTGGCGCCTGTCAACGCCTCCATCTCTACGCCGGTCTTGTGATGCACTTTGCAGACGCAATCGATGACCACATCAGCGCCATGCAGCGCGATCGTCACTTTGCAGTTGTCGAGACCGAGCGGGTGGCAAAATGGAATCAATTCGTGGGTCTTCTTGGCCGCCATAACACCGGCAATGATTGCGGTCGCAAACACCGGCCCTTTCTTCGTCTGAATATCGTCGTCAGAGATCATCGCAGCCGCTTCGTCAGGGAGACGCACGCGACTGCGCGCATGCGCCTCGCGATCCGACGGCGTCTTCTCACTGACATCGACCATCGTTGGTCGATTCTGTGTGTCTATGTGGCTCAGTTTGCCCAATGGCTATCCCCCAATTCGGTACATTTCGACTTTGCGAAGTACATGTGCTTCCGCAACTTCAGGCCGGCGTAACTCGCTGTAACGATCGGCCCGTTGCAGCCATATCTGCGAGAGGATGTCCGTGAGTTCTTCTTCATCGGCATTGGCGCGCAAAGACTCGCGCAAGTCGGTTCCCTGGTTTGCGAACAGGCAAGTATAGAGCACACCGTCGGCCGACAGGCGCGCGCGGCTGCAGTCGCCGCAGAACGGTTCGGTCACCGACGAAATGAAGCCAATCTCACCCTGGCCATCCACATACTGATAGCGACGCGCAACCTCGCCCGGGTAACTCTGGTCGATGCGCCGCAGTGGCCATCGCGCCTGCACTTGATCCCGCAATTGCCGCGAGGGCACCACCTGGTCTTGCCGCCAGCCGTTCTGATTACCCACGTCCATGAATTCGATCAGGCGAACGATGTGCCCGGTACCACGAAAATGATCGAGCAGATCGAGTACAGAGTGATCGTTGACGCCCCGTTGGACGACGACATTGATCTTGATCGGTGCCAGGCCAGCGTGCTGCGCCGCCTCGATTCCTTCGAGCACCTTGCCGAGGTCGCCGCGCCCTCCACTCATGTGACGAAATATCGTTTCGTCGATACTATCAAGGCTTATCGTCACGCGATGCAATCCCGCATCGGCGAGCTTTTTTGCGGCAGATCCAAGCAGCATGCCGTTGGTCGTCAACGCCAGGTCATCGATGCCTGGAATCGCGGCGAGTCCGCGGACAAGTTCCGGAAGCTTCTTGTCGAGCAATGGCTCGCCACCCGTCAATCGCAGCTTACTGACACCCAGTCCGGCAGCAACACACGCGATCTTCAGGATCTCGTCATAGGTAAGTCGTTGTTTGCGGCTCAGGAATTCGTAGTCCGCGTGAAACTCGTCCTCCGGCATGCAATACGGGCAACGAAAATTGCACTGGTCCAGCACTGAAATCCGAAGATCGTGCAGGGGCCGGCGCAACGCGTCGCGAGTAACCGCAACATTAGTCGCAATAGGGTCGTCGGGAATCAGGTGCGAACTCATACGCGTATTCTGCCGGAACTGCGCGTCGTTACAAACCGTAACAGACGAGGTCGCTTGTCTTTGCTAAGCTGCGTCGCTTGCCAGACAGGGGAATTTGCAAGCATGCACGTCACCTTCAGCGAGGCCGACCTCGCATTCCAGGAGGAAGTCCGGGCGTTTTTCCGAGACGAATATCCGGATGAAATTCGTGAAGCCGTGAGCTCCGGCGAAGAGTTGCCGCCGGAGATGCAGATCCGTTGGCAAAAGATCCTTTTCGAGAAAGGCTGGGCAGGCATCAACTGGCCCGTCGAGTACGGCGGCACCGGCTGGACGCCGGTCCAGAAGTACATCTATGCACGCGAAGAAGGCAACGCCAATACGCCGGTCATCGTGCCATTCGGCCTCAACATGGTCGGGCCGGTCATCTACACGTTTGGCAGCGAAGCCCAGAAACAGCGGTTTTTGCCCGACATCCTGGCGAGCAACACCTGGTGGTGCCAGGGCTATTCCGAACCTGGCGCGGGGTCCGATCTTGCCTCCCTGAAAACGAAAGCCGACCTTGCCGGCGATCACTGGGTCGTCAACGGTACCAAATCGTGGACGACACTTGGGCAGTATGCTGACTGGATATTCTGCCTGGTACGCACGAACAGCGACGTCGCGCGACGCCAGGAGGGCATCAGCTTCCTGCTGATCGATATGAAGACCCCGGGCGTAAGCGTCAAGCCGATCATCCTGCTCGATGGCACGCATGAAGTGAACGAGATCCATTTCGACAATGTGGAAGTTCCTGTTGAAAACCTCGTGGGCGAAGAAGGCAAAGGCTGGACCTACGGAAAAGTGCTGTTGCAGCACGAACGCACCAACTCTGCGAACACGTTCCGCTCCGAGTACCGCCTGAAGAAACTGCGTGAGCAGGCCGCGACTTCCGTTCGCGGGGCACCTCCCCTGGCCGACGACAAGAACTTCATGCGCAGACTTGCGGCAGTCGAAGTCGAGTTGAAAGGACTCGAGTACACGGAGCTGCGCACGCTGGCAGCTGTGAGTTCGGGCAAAGCACCAGGACCCGAATCCTCATTCCTCAAGATCAAGGGCACCGAGATTCAACAGGCCATAGATACGCTCTATATGGATGCTGCCGGCTATTACGCGTTGCCCTACCGGGCCGACCCTTCCGTGGGTGAAGGAACCGAAACACTCACCGCGCTGCGGTATTTCAATTTTCGCAAGGCGACGATCTATGCAGGATCCAATGAGATTCAGAAAAATATCATCGCCAAGCATGTGCTTGGCTTATAGGTAGGGTCATGGATTTTTCGCTGAACGAAATTCAGGCGATGCTGGCCGACAGTGTCGACAAGTTCATCCAGAACGAATACGACTTCGATACGCGTCAGGCCTACGCAGAAAGTGACACGGGCTTCAGCGCTGAGGTCTGGAGCACTTTTGCCGAGCTCGGGTGGACGGCTGTACCGTTTGCTGAGGATGACGGCGGCCTCGATGGTGGGCCCGCCGACATCATGGTCCTGATGCAGCAACTGGCACGCGGCCTCGTCGTTGAGCCGTATCTTGCCAATGTCATCCTGGCCGGCGGCATTCTGAGACGCGCTGCCAACGCGGAACAGAAAGAACGTTGGCTACAACCCATGATCGCAGGCGAATTGCACGCGACGCTGGCATTCAATGAACCGCAGGCGAGATACCAGCTCGCCAGCGTCGCAACGACGGCAACCCGGGACGGGGGCGACTGGATCCTGAATGGATGCAAGGGCATCGTACTCAACGCCGACACGTCCGACCTGTTGATCATTCCGGCCCGAACTTCGGGTAACACGGACGATGAAAGCGGCATTACCTTGTTCGGTGTTGCAGCAGACAGCGATGGGCTGACATGCAATGCGTACGCAACATACGACGGCCAGCGGGCTGCCGAAGTCATACTGGATGGTGTTTGTGTGGAAGACAGGGCTGTGCTCGGAGAGGTCGACAACGGCTTCGCCGACCTCGATGCAACGATAGACGAAGCGACCCTTGCAGTCTGTGCCGAGGCTGTCGGCATCATGCAGGTGCTCAAGGACAAAACGGTTGAATACTCAAAAGACCGCAGTCAATTTGGTGTGCCGATCGGCAGCTTCCAGGAACTGCAGCATCGCATGGTCGACATGCTCATGGCGTGCGAGCAGGCCCAGTCGACGCTCATGTGGGCTGTCATGGCCGGCGCGAGCGGCTCCGAGGAAAGCAAACGCGCGGTGAGCTCGATCAAGTACCTCGTCAGCACGGCCGGCCGGAGCCTCGGCGAAGATGCCATCCAGATTCACGGCGGCATGGGCGTCACGTGGGAACTGGACGTCGCTCACTACTTCAAGCGCCTGACAGCGATAGGCACGATGTTCGGCGACGCCGACTGGCATCTCGACAAACTCGCCTCCGCATCCCACTAGGCATTAGACTGGGGCGATGTTTCCTCAGGCCATCGTCGACTTCTACGCGAACAACCAGGAGTTGCTCTGGTTCACGACCCTGTTCGTCGACCTGGCTTGTACACTCGTCCTCTATCGCCTGTTTGGCAAAGTCGGCCTTCAGGTCGCGATCGCCGTCGCAATTATTCTTGCCAATCTCCAGGGACCGAAACTGACCGTCATATTCGGGCTGCAGACCAGTCTCGGCGTGATCTTCTATTCGAGTATCTTCTTCGCCACGGATGTTCTGAGCGAGAACTATGGCAAGGCCGCGGCGAACAAGGCCGTGCGCATGGGCTTTGCGGTCAGCGTCATCATATTGATTATGCTGAGCCTCGCCCTGCTCTATCTTCCGAGCACCAAGCCCGAAACCGCCGAGTTCTCGGCGTCGATTCACAACGCCTTTGCGACGATCGTCAATTTCACGCCGCGTTTTATCTTTGGTTCGCTGCTCGCCTATTACGTTAGCCAGCATTTCGATGTTTGGGCGTTCCACAAGATCAAATCACTCACGGGCGAGCGTTGGCTATGGCTGCGCAACAATGGTTCAACGCTTTGCTCGCAGATCGTCGATACGACGATCTACTCGCTGGTTGCATGGTGGGGCATCGTCGACCTGAAAACTGCCCTCGCGCTCGGCGCAGCCAAGTATCTTTTCAAGGCCGTCATTGCCGCCATCGACACCGTGTTCATCTACTGGGCGCGCCGAAGCTTCCGCCGACACGCCGTCGCCGAAGCAGCCTGATAAACTGGCACCCATGAAAGCATCAGGCGTCATTACGATCACAACGGACTTCGGCCACAAAGGACCGTTCGCGGCCGTCATGAAAGGCGTCATTCTGAGCCGCTTTCCGGCGGCGAAGATCATCGACCTCGCGCACGACATCCCGGCACAATGGCCGCCGGAAGCAGGCTTCTGGGTCAGCCGATCCTACCAGTGGTTTCCGGCCGGTTCCGTACACCTGGCGATCGTCGATCCGGGCGTCGGCACCGAACGTGAAATACTCGTGGCTGAGTGCGACGGCCATATGTTCATGGCACCCGACAACGGGCTGCTGGCACAACTCATCGATAATTGCGGCGATCCGCAGGTTTACAGGCTGGACCTCGAGAAACTCGACTCGCTCGAACTCCCCGCACCCAGCGCAACCTTCCATGGCCGTGACATCTTCGCCCCTGTGGCTGCCGAACTGGCATCGGGACGTATTACCGTCGCGGATATCGCCGAGAAAACCAATGACTGGACGCCTGGCTGGATCGACGAGCCGGACGTAACTTCGGGAAAGGTCGCAGGCGTGATTGTCACGGTCGATACGTTCGGCAACCTGATCAGCAACATCGATGCCAGCCTGGTTCAGGACTTTAAGGAACCCGTCGCTGAAATCGGCGGCCACCAGATCTCAATGCAGACAACCTACGGACGCGCACAGCCTGGTGACTACCTCGCATTGATCAATTCATTCGACGTGGTGGAAATTGCACGGGCGGAAGGCAGCGCAGCCGACGGGCTCGGTTCAGCACGCGGCGCGCCGCTCGTCATTCGCGACGGCTACGTGGCCTGACTCAGGCCTGTTGCAACGCCTGCTTCTCGAGCTTCGCCCACGAATCACGGAGAGTCACAACGCGATTGAAGATCGCGCCATCGTCAACAATGTCCTTGCAGAAATAGCCCAGGCGCTCGAACTGCACGGTCTCACCGGCTGCAAGTTCGCCCAGCGAAGGCTCGAGTTTGGCGCTGACGGTCTCCAGGGAATCCGGATTCAGCACGCTGTGGAAGTCTTCCACCGCGTTCGGGTTCGCCTCGGTAAACAAACGATCGTACAAACGTACGGATGCATCGACGGCATGCTTACAAGACACCCAGTGAATAGTGCCTTTCACCTTTCGATCTGAGGTTCCTGTGCCACTGCGGGTATCCGGGTCATAGCTGCAACGCAATTCGACGACGTCACCGTCGTCATTCTTGATGACCTCATCGCAACGAATGATGTAGCCAAAACGAAGTCGCACCTCGCCACCCGGCTTCAGGCGGAAAAACTTGCGCGGCGCATCTTCCATGAAATCGTCCTGCTCGATCCAGAGCTCGCGCGAGAACGGCATTTCGCGCGTGCCAAAGTCCGGGTTACCCGGATGATTTTTGGCCTCCATGACCTCGACCTGGTCCTCAGGATAATTCGTCAGCACGACCTTGAGCGGACGCAGAACCGCCATGCGGCGCGGAGCCGAATCGCCCAAGGTCTCGCGCACACAATTCTCGAGCGCGCCCATCTCGATCAATTTGTCTTTCTTGGTCACACCCGCACGGACAACGAACTCGCGCAGCGCCTCAGGCGGGTAACCGCGGCGACGCATGCCCGCAATCGTCGGCATCCTGGGATCGTCCCAGCCTGACACTACGCCTTCCTCAACCAATGCATTCAACTTGCGCTTACTGGTTATCGCGTAAGCGATGTTGAGACGAGAGAATTCGATCTGGCGCGGCCGATGCTCAGGCTGCAACTGGTCGAGAAACCAGTCGTAGAGCGGCCGATGATCCTCGAACTCGAGCGTGCACAGCGAATGCGTAATGCCCTCGTAGGCATCGGACAGGCCATGTGCGAAATCGTACATCGGGTAGATGCACCATTTGTCGCCGGCGTTCTGGTGCGGGATGTGGCGAATACGGTAGATCGCCGGATCCCGCATGTTCATGTTGGGCGACGCCATATCGATCTTCGCCCGGAGCAGGTGCTCCCCATCGGCGAACTCGCCCGCGTACATGCGTGCGAACAGGTCGAGGTTTTCCTCGATGCTGCGGTCGCGGTATGGGCTGTTCTTTCCTGGTTCGGTCAGCGTGCCACGGTACTCGCGAATCTCCTCCGCGCTCAGGCTGTCAACGTAGGCCACGCCCTTCTCGATAAGCTCGATGGCCGACTGGTACAGGCGGTCGAAATAATCGGACGCATGCGTCAGCCGGTCCCCCCAGTCAAATCCGAGCCAGTGCACGTCTTTCTCGATAGCCTCGACGTACTCAGGACTCTCCTTCCCCGGGTTCGTGTCATCGAACCTCAGATAAGTCCGGCCACCCGTCTCGGCAGTGACGCCAAAATTCAGGCAGATCGACATGACGTGCCCGATATGCAGGTAGCCGTTCGGCTCCGGCGGGAAACGGGTGACGATTTCGGCGTGTTTGCCGGACTCGAGGTCTTCGTCGATGATCTTGCGGATAAAGTCCCGCGGTTCGCTATCGTTCATGAGGGCGGATTGTACTCGAACTTCAAGGCAATTCGAGTACAATGCCGCGCATGCCGAATATCACCTTACCTGACGGCTCCGTACAGGAGTTCGACGCTGCCACCAAGGGCAGCGAAGTGGCCGCCCGCATTGGCGAGGGGCTGGCTCGTGCCGCCGTCGCGATTCGCGTCGATGGCGAGCTCTGGGATCTGTCCAGGGACATCGACTCAGACGTCTCCGTTGAAATCGTTACGCGCGATTCAGACGACGGTATCGAGTTGCTCAGGCACGACGCCGCACACGTGCTCGCCGAAGCCGTCAAGGAATTGTGGCCCGACACGCAGGTGACGATCGGCCCCGCCATCGAGAACGGGTTTTACTACGACTTTGCCCGTGAGGAGCCGTTCACGGATGCCGACCTCGAAACCATCGAGACCCGAATGAAGGATATCGTCGACCGCGACGAAGGCATCGAGCGCGAAGTCTGGGAGCGTGACAAGGCCGCCGAGTTCTTTCGCGGCATCGGCGAGGTCTACAAAGCCGAGATCATTGAAAGCATCCCGTCGGATGAAGACCTGACCTTGTATCGCCAGGGCGACTTCATCGACCTCTGTCGCGGACCGCACCTGCCATCGACAGGCAAGCTCGGTAAAGCATTCAAGCTGACTCACGTCTCCGGCGCCTATTGGCGCGGTGATTCGAATAACGAAATGCTGCAGCGCATTTACGGCACGGCCTGGTCGAATGACAAGGCACTGCGCAAGTACCTGCACATGCTCGAGGAAGCGGAGAAACGCGATCACCGTCGCCTCGGCCGTGTCATGGACCTGTTCCATTTCCAGGAAGAAGCACCGGGCGCCGTCTTCTGGCATCCGAATGGCTGGGCCGTATTCCAGTCACTGATCGACTACATGCGCGAGAAGCAGAATGCGGCCGGTTACCGGGAGATCAACACCCCGGAAATCATGGCGAAGGCGCTGTGGGAGAAGTCGGGCCACAACGCGGCCTTTGGCGACAATATGTTTACGTCAGAGACAGTCGACGGCCGCGTCTACGCCGTCAAGCCGATGAATTGCCCGGGTCATGTACAAGTCTTCAAGCAGGGAATCACGAGTTACCGCGACCTGCCGGTCCGCCTCGCCGAGTTCGGCAAGTGCCACCGATACGAGCCGTCCGGCGCACTGCACGGCATGATGCGCGTCCGCGCGTTTACACAGGACGATGCACACATTTTTTGTACGCCGGAGCAGATCACTGAAGAATCAATCGCGGTCTGTAATCTCATTCTTGATATCTACCGTGGTTTTGGATTTGGAGACGTACGCATCAAGTTCGCCGACCGACCGGAAGTCAGAGTCGGCGAGGATGCGGTCTGGGACCAGGCTGAGCAGGCTTTGCTGAAAGCACTCGAATCCGGCGGCCTCGAGTACACGCATAATCCGGGTGAAGGTGCCTTCTACGGGCCCAAGCTCGAGTTCGTATTGCGGGACGCCATCGGCCGCGACTGGCAGTGCGGCACGTTGCAGGTGGATCTCAACATGCCGGGCCGCCTCGGGGCGACCTATATCGGCGAGGATGGCAACAAGCACGTGCCGGTCATGCTGCACCGTGCAATATTCGGCTCGCTCGAACGTTTCATGGGGATCCTGATCGAGCACCACGCCGGCAACCTGCCACTCTGGCTGGCACCGGAGCAGGTCAAGGTTCTGACCATCACTTCTGACGCCGACGCGTATGCCGAAGAGATCGTCGCCGCACTGCGCGCGGCGGGAATTCGCGCGAATAGCGACGTCAGGAACGAGAAGATCTCGTACAAGGTCCGCGAGCACAGCGTCGCCAAGGTGCCGGCACTGTTCGCGGTCGGGCAGCGAGAAATCGAGGAGCGTACCGTGGCGGTACGCCGATTGGGCTCGAAAAAACAACAGGTTATGTCACTTGACGATGCCATCGCGAGTCTGAAATCGGAGATCGACAACCGCGGTCAGAGCGACTGATTTACCCGACCCTCGGTGGAACCCGGATTCTGACCCAATACCAGTGACTGCGCCCGCAGTCGCGTTTCGCCGAGTGCCCTGAACCCCAAACGTGACGCGCCCTGCACTTTCACTGTGCGCCGCGTCACAGATTCAAACTTATGTCGCCGCCGACCGACATTTTCGACAGTACCTGCGCATATACTTCTCGGACGCAAGGACCGCGAGTGCGATTCAACATAAGGTTTCGGAGGAAACAAAAGTGGCGCTGGACCAATTCAAAACGCAGGTATTGTTGCTACATAGCGAGCAGAGCACCCTGGACTCCCTGAGTTCCGGGTTTACTGACCGTTACACGGTGCATTGTGCAACCAGTGGCAGCGAAGCATTGAATACCCTGGTCGAGACTCCCATCAACGTGCTTGTGACTGCACAGGATCTGGCAGGCATGAGCGGTCTGGAAGCACTGCGTGAAGCCAAGAAGCGTTCACCCGACACGATCGGCATTCTGCTCGCCGGCAATTCAAGCAAGGATCTTGAAGCCCTTGTGGGTGAGGAAGAAGTCTTCCAGGTGGTCACTGGGACGGTCACGGGTGATGGCCTGCTCAAGCTCGTGGAAAACGCAACGCAGCAGATGCGCTTGATGGCATTGGCCGGAGCCGCGAATGACACGGCGGCCAATGTGGATGAACCCGCCGAGCACATCATCATGGAGACGTCCGAGAACGGCTCCACGATCATCAGCGATGGCACGGGTCGTATGCCCGCATTGAATCCCGAGAAAGTCTCCGCTGCGGCCTCTGTGGGCTCGCAATCGGTCGACGTCCTGGTACTCACCAAGGATCAGGAGTTTCTGACGACGATCCAGGAATCGTCGCGCGGCATGCACACGGTGCATTACGCGAATACGCTGAAGCAGGCTGACGAGACCATCCGCAAACACAAGATCGGTGTTGCAGTTGTCGACGCCGCCATGGTCGGTGAAAAGATCGAGCAGCTGACGCAGCACCTGCGCAAAGGTTCGGCTCGACTCGTGTCTATCGTGGCAGGTCGCCGTGATGATGGCGAAATGCTCATGGACCTGATCAACCGCGGCAAGGTTTACCGCTTCTTGCTGAAGCCGGTATCGCCGGGCCGCGCCCGCCTCGCAGTCGAGGCATCGGTAAAGCACCATCTCGAAGCCCCGGATACTGCTTTCAAGGTCAAGGGAAGCCCGGCTGCCGCGCAGCCCGCACCGAAAGCAGCACCGGCGCCGAAACCGGCGGCTCGACCCGCCGTGAAATCGAAGCCAAAACCTGCGCCGAAACCTGCGCCGGCTGCAAAGGCCCAGGGAAAAACAGCGCCGGCACCCAAACCTGTCGCCAGGAAGCCGAAACCGGTGACGAAGGCGCCCACCTCGAAACCCACTGATCCTCCGCTGGGCGACCTGTCTGTCGATTCGCCAATTGACGGAGGACTCTCCAGTGCCTTCGGCGGTGACGATTCGAGCTTCACGGAAACGATGACGGGAATCATCGATACGTTTACTGAAAAGTTCAAGTCGAAGAAGGACGAGGCACCAACGGCGCCCAGCGCTCCAACAATGGAGTCGGTGGCTCCTACCGGAGGCTCCGGTGGATCGAAGTCCAGGAACAAGATCATCGGCATTGCCGCTGCCGCAATTGTTGTGGTCGCAGTTGCTGCCGTGTGGTTCATGCGTGGTGACGACGAGATAGTAGTGCCGGTCGAACAGGCGACAACCGCAACTCCCACGTTCGGGGAAGCGGCTGTAGAAACGAATGAAGAATTCGGAGAGCCCGCACAATCCGGCGTCGACGCAGGCACGCTCAATGCGATGGCGCTCATCGAAGAGGCGCGCCTCGCGCGCGAAGCGGGCCAGGTATTCAACCCTGCCGGCTCCAACGCAATCGAGCTGTACCTGGCCGCCGTCGCGGCCGACCCGGCGAACGCGACCATCGTGGCCGAACTCGATGTAGCGGTCCAGGAAGCTCTCGGCATGGCCGAGACCGCGCTGCTTGAGGCCCGCCTTGACGATGCGGAAGCCGCCCTGCAACGTGTAGGCCTCGCCGAAGCAGAAAATGCACGCCTGCCTTTCCTGCAGGCACAGTTATCGCAGATGCAGTTGCGCGGCCACCTGGACGACGCGCGCTTAGCCATTCGCGACACACGTTATGAAGATGCCAGTAGTTCTATTGCTGCCGCGCGAGGCCTGGGCATTGCAGACACAGCCGAGATTAATGCGGTCGAAGATGAACTGAACGCAGCGATGAGTGAGCAACGCGTTGACGAAGTGCTGGCCCTGGCGAATGCACGCCTGGAAGAAGGTGACCTGCTCAGCCCGGCTAACGACAACGCTCGCTACTATTATGAGCTGGTGCTATCCAGCGATCCTGCGAATACTGCAGCTCGCCAGGGTCTGACTGTTGTTGCCAGCAAACTCGTATTGCAGGCACGAGCAGAGATAGATGCCGGAAACCTGAACGATGCAGACGCCATGCTGGCCGATGCGCGAGCCATCGACTCGTCCAACACTGAACTCGCCGCGGCGGCAATCGCATTGGCAGCCGCCCGCGATGAAATCGCCGCTGCCGAGGCTCGCCGACAGGCTGACGCCCGCCGTCAGGCCGAGGAAGAGCGCCAGGCAGAAGCCGACCGCCTGGCTGCGGAAGCGCAAGCCGAACAGGACCGCCAAGCGGTCGCAGCAGCAGCCGCTGCCGCCGCGCTTGCAACGCAAGCCGTTGACGATGCATCAGCCAATGTCGCAGGAGAAGTCGCTACGCAAGGCGGTGAGGCAGTCGCCCAGGAATCAGGCTCAGCCGAACCAGCGCCCGAACAGGTTGCTGTAGCTGAGCCGCCGGCGCCGGCGCCCATTGATGTGCGCGACCAGACGCCGATAACGATCAGCGAACTGACCCGCACCCGCTATGTCGCGCCCAAGTATCCTCGCAACGCGCAGCGTCGCGGTGTTTCAGGCTGGGTGGATGTCGTGTTTACCGTGAGTAGAGACGGGTCGGTCAGGGATCTCGAAATTCGCAAAGGCGACCCCGAGGGCGTGTTCGACACCTCTGCGATTCGTGCGGTCGAGAAATGGGAATTTGAACCCATATTCGAAAATGGCGAGATTGTCGAAAAACGCGCCGGTGTGCGCATGATGTTCGCACTCGAGTAAAGTAACAAAACGTTTCCGGACTGGATCAAATAGACGATTCCGGCTACCCTGTGCCGAAATAATTCTATTTTGGTCAATAATTGTGTCAGAAGAAACTATTGAGGCTGCAGACAGGCCGGCTCGCAAGCAGCAGCAGCGCAGTGTTGTCACGCAACAAAAGCTGCTCGACGCTGCCATTGAGGCGTTTTCGGAAAACGGCTTCAAGGGCACATCAACCCGCGACATCGCTGAACGTGCCGGTGTTCACCACCCGCTGATCACCTATCACTTCAAGAACAAAGACAGGCTGTGGCGCGCAGCGGCTGACAGGGTCTTTCGCGATTTTGGCCGATCCCTCGCAGCGTCCCTGGAAGATCATAAGAACGAAAGTCCCAAGCAACGCATGGCATCGATGATCAAGGCGTATGTCTATTACGCGAGGAGCCAACCTGCCCTGCACAAGGTGATGGTGCAGGAATCAAGCTATCCGAATCCCCGTCTCGACTGGCTGATAGAGACGCATCTGAAGCCGCTGTTCGATGCGACCGCGATCATGATCGCGGAGCTGCAGAAGGCCGGAGTGGCGGTGCAGGGTAACCCGATGCTTCTGTTCAACATGATCCGACTGTCATCGGGTGGACTGCTGGCGCTTGCCAACGAGATCAAGACATCCAGTGGCATCGATGTCGAGTCCGACGAGACGCTCGACGAAATCTCGGACATGATTGTCAATGTTTTCCTGCCCGGAGAGTTTCGCCAGCCAGCCTGAGTCAGCTACTTGCTGGCGTAGAGGTAGAGCATCTCCATCGCGATATGCGCCGCGGCGAGTGCTGTGATCTCGCCAACATCGTAGGCGGGCGCCACTTCAACAACATCCATTCCAACGACATTGATGCCTTGCAGGCCGCGCAGGATCGACATTGCCTGGTGGCTCGTCAGGCCGCCGCATACAGGCGTACCTGTTCCCGGTGCGTAGCTGGGATCCAGGCAATCGATATCGAATGTCACGTACACCGGCTTGTCGCCAAGGTGTTTACGCGTCTCCGCGATAACGCTGTCGAGACCGGCAGTGTGAACAGCGGGCGCGTCAATGACATTGAAACCCATCGTATCGGGGTTCTCTGTGCGCAGGCCGATTTGCACTGACGACGCCGGGTCCACGACCCCGTATTTCGCGGCCCAGTAGAACATCGTGCCGTGATCGATCCGGTCATCCTCATCACTCCAGGTGTCGCTATGCGCGTCGAAGTGCAGCAGTGACAGCGGCGCGCCGTGTTTCTTTGCGTGCGCCTTTAAGAGCGGATAGGAAATGAAATGATCACCCCCGAGCGTCAGCAGCGCCGGTCCCTGCTCGATAATGCGCGTGGCATGAGCTTCTATGGCATCCGGAACGGACTTGGGCTCGCCATGATCAAAAAAACAATCGCCGACGTCGGCCACTGCGAGTTTATCGAAAGGATCGAATTCCATTCCGTAAGGCCTTTCCCAGGCCATAATCGTTGACGCGTTACGAATCGCGCGCGGACCGAATCGAGTCCCGGGACGATTGGTCGTTGCCGTATCGAACGGTACGCCAGTGACCGCTACGTCGACTCCGTCGAGCGATGTCACGTACTTGCGGCGCATAAAGGACGCTACGCCCGCATAGGTTGGCTCGGGAGTTGTCCCGTACAGGCTCTCCCTGTGTATCGCGTGATCGCCTTCGTGCTTGGCCATGACTACTCGTTGACGACTTTCAGGGTCTGATCGAGCACCTTGCGCGTGACCTCGATGATTGTGTCGGCTTCGCTGTGCGACAGCGTGAACGGCGGCGCGCAGATTATCGCATCGCCGGAGGCACGCAGACAGACGCCGTTCTCGATGAACAGGTCGCGAGCGATTCCACCTACGCCCTGCTTCTCGTCGAATCGTTCCACCGGTTCCTTGGACTTAACGAGTTCAAGTGCCCCCATAAGCCCAACCATGCGGGTATTGCCGACGAGCGGATGATCTTCGAGTTCTGCCCAGCCTTTTTGCAGATAGGGACCGATGTCGTCCCGAATGCGCTCAACCAGGTCTTCCCTGTGCAGGATCTTCAGGTTCGCAATGGCGACAGCACAGGACGCAGGATGCCCCGAATACGTGTAGCCGTGCGCAAACTCGCCGGCCTTGTCCACCAATACATCAGCGACCCGGTCGCTGACGAACACACCACCAAGCGGCAAATACCCGGACGTAACGCCCTTCGCGAACGGCATGAAATCGGGTTTGGTACCGTAATAGTCCGCACCGAACCACTCGCCGAGGCGCCCGAATCCGGTGATGACTTCGTCAGAGATCAGCAGAATGCCGTATTCGTCGCAGATGCGTTGCACTTCGGGCCAGTAAGTATCTGGCGGAACGATTACGCCACCGGCACCCTGAATCGGCTCACCGATGAAGGCCGCGACCTTGTCCGCGCCGACTTCCCTGATCTTGGCCTCAATTGTTTGTGCCGCAGCGATGCCGAAATCCTCGGGCGAGAGACTCTGATCAGAGCCGTACCAGTACGGCTGATCGACGTGCACGATGCCCGGAATTGGCAGCCCGCTCTGCTTGTGCATGGACTTCATGCCACCCAGGCTGGCCGCTGCCACGGTGGAGCCGTGATACGCATTGGTCCGACTGATAATGGTGTGCCGTTCGGGCTGGCCCATCAGGTCCCAGTAGGTTCGTACCATTCGCACGATCGTGTCATTCGACTCCGAGCCCGAACCGGTAAAGAACACGCGATTGAACTGCGGCTGAGTGAGGTCTTTAAGCATGGCCGCCAGTTCGATCGACGGCGGATGCGCACACTGGAAGAAGTTGTTGTAGTACGGCAACTCCTGCATTTGCTCCGCGGCCGCATCGACAAGCTCCTGCCGGCCGTAGCCCGCATTAACGCACCAAAGACCGGACATGCCATCGAGGATCTTGTTGCCGTCGGCATCATAGATGTAGACACCTTCGGCGCGAGTAATTATTCGCGAACGCTTCTTGTGCAGGTCCTTGTGATCCGTGAACGGATGCAGGTGGTGATCCTTATCCAGTTCCTGCCAGTCTTCGCGCGAGCGCTTCTCGATTGCTGCCATTAATCACCTAAACAAATAGTTAAACATTGAACATCAAGATTTCACGCTCGTACGGCGTGATGATGTCCTGGAATTCCCTGTACTCATCGTCTTTTAGCGCGGTGTACAGCGTGACGAACGAATCACCAAGCATGCTGCGCATCGCTTTTGATTCGCGCATGGCGGCGATCGCCGCGTGCAGATTGCGATGCAGACTATGGTCGTCGCCGTACGCGCTGCCTTCGGTTGGCTCGGTCGGTTTCAGTTTCTCCTCCATGCCGAGGTAGCCGCAGGCAAGCGTGGCCGCGATCACGAGGTAGGGGTTCACATCGGATCCCGCCAGCCGATTCTCGATGCGCCGCGCCTCGGGCGGAGAATCGGGAATTCGCAGCCCCACCGTGCGGTTATCGATCGCCCAGGCAAGATTGACTGGCGAAGACCATGGGCTCGAGAGACGGCGGTACGAATTGACGTACGGGGCGAAAACGAGCAGCGCCTCGTTCATGTATTTTTGCAATCCGCCAAGATAGCCCTCAAACAAGTCGGTGGCCTCACCGTTCTCGTCCGAGAAAATATTATTGCCCTTGGTGTCAACGATACTCTGGTGAATATGCAGTGCACTACCTGCGTCCTCGGACATGGGTTTGGCGAGGAACGTCGCGTGCATGTTGTGATTGATGGCGGCTTCGCGCACCGTGCGCTTGAACAGGAACACCTGGTCCGCCAGTTCGAGAGCATCGCCGTGCAGGAAATTCAGCTCGAACTGCGCCGGACCCATTTCCTGCGAGATCGTATCGATGTTGATTCGCTGTGCTTCACAGTACTCGTAGACCTGGTTAACAAAGCCATCGAAGTCGTTCATCGTATCGATGCTGTAGGGCTGGTTGGCGCCCTCGGTCCAACCGAGGCGGCCCTCGGGTGGCTCGGCATCGGCGTTAGGGTCCGAATGCGGGCTTAGCAGATAGAACTCGACTTCCGGCGCCACCACCGGGATCCAGCCTTTCTTCTCGTACATGGACATCACGTTCCGCAAGACGCCGCGCGGGGACCGGGCGACCGGTGAGCCGTCACGGTGAAAGCAGTCCAGAAAAACAGAAGCGGCCGGATCGGCCGCCCACGGTACGGGTCGGAGTGTCTCCGGGTCCGGGACCAGCCACATATCCCGGTCTTCCACGTTGTCCGGATCGGCGACATAGTCGCCCGAAATCGTCTGCGCGAAGACGCCCTCCGGCATCTTCATGTCGCCCTTGCCAAACTTTGCGGCGGGCATCACCTTGCCGCGTGCCGCACCAGCCATGTCCGGCACGAGCGCTTCGACGTCCTCGATGTGCCTCTCGGTCAACCAGTCCTGGATAAGATCATCGTTACTCACGTTACACCTGTCTTTGTTTGGCGCGCACTCTGCACGCGTCGCCAAACGCTTTGAATATTGCTTTGGATAAGTCGTTTTCCATCGGTTTCCACTCGGGATGCCACTGCACCGCGAGGGCAAAACCCGCTACATCGTCGACTCGAAATGCTTCGATGAGACCATCATCTGCGACGGCTTCGACACTCACGCCGTCCGCAAGCTGCGCGACCGCCTGCGCATGCAGCGAGTTGACCGAAAACGTGTCTGCGCCCATGAGTTCGCGCAGAAGACTGCCCTCGGGAAAGCTGACCGGATGCGATGGCCCGTACTGCACGTCCAGCGGGTCATCCTTGTTCTCGAGATGATTGTGGTAGCCGGGTACCTCGTGCACCTTCTGGTGCAGCGTCCCGCCCAATGCAACGTTGAGCTCCTGGAACCCGCGGCAAACGGCGAGTAGCGGTACGCCTGTCTCCAGCGCACGCTTTGCGAGCGGCAGTGTTACGGCATCACGATGCGGATCGTGCAGCGTCCCTTCATCGCTGGGCTCCCCGTCGTAATGATGCGGCTCCACATTGGAATAACTTCCGGTCAGGAAAATGCCGTCGAACTGCGCCAGCAGTTCGTCAACATCCACGTCGTCAGCAAGCACGGGCGTCATCAGCGGCAGCGCATCGGCCGCATCGACGATCGCCTTCAGGTATTTCTCACCGACCATGTGGAACGGATGCGGACCGTAAATTCGCCGGTCGGATGGAACTCCGATAATGGGCTTCGGGTGCATGATCTAACTCGCCACAGCTCTCTTGCCGAACGTCCTGAGAATGCCCGCGAGGACAGCAATGCCCACCACAATGGAAATCCAGGGAGGGAGGCCGAAGCCGCCGGGTATCGTGCCTAGCAGCAACGCGGCAAAACCTACGAGAAGCGCGTACGGCAGCTGGGTCCTGACATGCTCAATGTGATCACAGCCGCTGGCGACCGACGACAGTACGGTCGTGTCGGATATCGGCGAACAATGATCACCCCAAACCGCACCGGCCAGGCAACACGCGACCGATGAATACAGGATGTGCATGCCGCTCGGATCCGCAATGCCGTTCACGGTCATGACCGCCCACGCCAGGGGAATGATCAGCGGCATCAGGATGGCCATGGTTCCCCAGCTGGTGCCCGTGGTGAAGGCCGTAATCGCTGCCAGGATAAAGACGATGGCCGGGATCAGGGCCACTGGCAGCGAATCCGCGAGTAGCGTCACGAGGTAGGACGCTGTATTCAGCGTTGCCGTCAGGTCAGACAGTGACCATGCCAGCACCAGGATGATCATGCCGAATAGCGTTGCCCGCAAACCGCCGTACCAGGCGTCAACCGTCTCGTGAACCGAGAGAATGCCCTGCCCGATAGACAATGACGCGGCAACGAGCACACCGACAAATGACGAGTACATCATCGCCTGGTAGGGACTCGTGGACTCGAGGATCGAGACAAGAGAGTCGCCCTCGCCGAGTACATACAGGCTGACCAACAAAGCAACGACCAGCGAGATGATCGGGATGAATGCGTTGAAGGCGCGCAGCGGAATTTTGTCTTTGGGCTCGAGTTCGTCGCCCTGGATCGCTGGCAGCTCCTCGGCGGTTTCCGGTTTGACGCTGCCGTTGCGGGCACGGGTCTCCGCCTTGTACATCGGCCCAAAGTCCAGGCCGCTCGCCGAGATCATCAGTACGAACACGATCGCGAGTATCGGGTAGAAGCTGTAGGGAATGGAGTGAATGAACACCGAATACGCCTGCATGTCTGCCAGCCCATCGATCGATGCGAGCGCCTGGTCAATAAGGCCGATCTGGTAGCCAATCCACGTCGTAATCAAGGCGATACAGGCAACCGGTGCCGCAGTCGAGTCGACGATATAAGCGAGCTTCTCGCGAGAGATTTTCAGGTGGTCCGTCAGGGAGCGTGCCGTATTACCGACGACCAGCGTGTTGCTGTAGTCGTCGAAGAAAATCATGAGGCCCATCAGCCAAACTGCAACCTGGCCGCCGACCGCCGTCTTCGCGCGACTGACGATGCTCCTGACGATGCTCGCCATGCCACCGTTACGCGTGATGATCCCCACCATGCCGCCGATCATCATCGTAAACAGAATAATCGAGGCGCGATCAAAATCAGCGATAGCGCCGGTTACGAATACCTGGAAACTATCGAGTAGCCCCTGGCCTGCCCCTCTGATCGTGAAAGACTGCAGTGCCGTTGCACCGACCCACAGACCCAAGAGCAAGGCCGGAATTACGTTTCGCAGTGTCAGGGCGATGGAGATAGCCAGCACCGCTGGAAGCACCGACACCCAGCCAGGGATGACGCGAAGCTCCGTGCTGACCGATTCGCCCGCAGCACTTGCCGAAATCTCGGCAACGCCCGCTTCGGAAATCACAACTTCGTCGAACTCGGCGTTGCCGTCCGCGTCGGCCGCTGCTGACCAGGAGTTACCGCCCGCGGTCAGTTGCGCAACGCTGCCCGGTGGCACGCCGGATACGACGTAATCGAGCGCCACATCCGTCAATCCGACGGCGGGCGTCTCGAGTTCGATGGCAGATGCAGCGAGGGGAATGAATGTCGCGAACCAGATCGCGACTATGAATTTTCGGATCGGGTTCCGTGAGACCAGCTTGCGATTATTGATGTGATTATTCCTGCAGTTCTGAGTCGATGCGAATCTTATCATGGCCATTCAGTAGCGCGGCTGCAGATGCCCGGCAGCCGCACACAATGTGGCACCGAGACTTGCCCGCCTGCTCTCCGTCATTCGCTGGGTCGGACCGCATATCGACAAAGCCCCCAAAATCTCACCCGTGCTGCCACGAACCACGGCTCCTACGCCCGAAAATCCTTCCTCGAGTTCGTCGACCGTTTCGGCAAACCCGCGGCGGCGGACATCCCCGAACTGCGCCTCGAGCTTGTCTCTTTCGGTAATGGTCTTGGCAGTCAGGGGCGTGAGCCGCTCACCCAATCGTTCCATTCCATCTTCGTCAAAGGCGATGAGCGCCTTCCCGGTCGACGTCGCATGCATGGGCCACCGCGTACCGACGTTGCCCCCGGCCGCCACAAAATGCCCGCCCGTGACCTCATCAAGAATCAACATGGTGTCGTCGATAGGTACTTCGAGCGTCGCGGTCTCGCCGGTTTCTTCGGCAAGCCGCCTGAGCAATGGACGTGCCTTTAGACGCAGGTTGTCGCTCGACAGCGCCTGCACACCCAGGGCCATAAGCGCTGGACCGAGGCGGTAGGCACCATTGGCCGCGTTCCTGTCGAGGAGTGACTCACTGTGCAGCGCCTGCAAAAGACGATGCGCCGTGGTCTTGTTCAACCCGGCCAGGTCACTGACCTGGGCGAGCTGCAATTCCGGTTGGTCGGTCGTAAACAATTTGAGGAGTCGAACCGCACGTAGTGCAGCCTGCGCCCCTTGAGGCGATTTCGGTTCTCGCATCTGGATTCCACAATATGAATTGTTATTTCACAATATAATAACATGCCGGCTATTGCGGAAGTACCTGAAATCACTGATCCTTGGTCGCGGAAAAACCCGTGAGAACAACAGAATGGCCAGGAAACAATCACTGCTCAGCGAGCTTCGGGCCGTGCAAAAGAAGCACGGCGATTTCGAGTCGATGGACCTCCTGGTCCCCGACCTCAACGGAATCCTCAAGGGCAAACGCGTTCGCCGCGGCGAGCTGGATAAGGCCTGCAAGGGCGGTTTTGTCTTCTGTGCGGGGTCTACGATGCTCACCACCCTCGGCGAGGTCGTATCCGGCGTCCCGTACGGCGCTGACGATGGCGATCCGGACCTGCCGGCGAAGCTCATTCCCGGGTCGATCGTACCGGTTCCCTGGTCGAACAAGCCGATGGGGCAGGCGTTCTTCCGCCTCGTCGGAGAAGACGGTGGGGACTTCTTTTGTGATCCACGAACAGTGCTCGAGAACGCCCTGAAGCCATTAGCCAAGCGCGGGCTAAAACCGGTTGTTGCAACCGAGCTGGAGTTCTACCTGCTCGACGGCAAGTCGGAGGAGCTGCGGATTGGCGCGCCAATGATTCCGGGCACAGACAGACCGCAGCCAGGAACGCAGGTCTACAACCCGGACGACCTGTTCGAAGTGGAGGCGTTTCTCGACGATGTCTACGCCTGGTGCGAAGCGCAGAAGGTCCCGGCCGAAGCGGCGATATCCGAATACTCCGCTGGCCAGTTCGAGATCAACCTGCACCATGTTGACGATGCGGTGCTCGCCTGCGACCACGCCGTGATGCTCAAGCGCATCATCAAGGCGGCTGCGAGAAAACACGGGTTTATTGCCTGCTTCATGGCGAAACCGTTTGAAGAAGACGCCGGCTGCGGCCTGCACATTCACATGAGTATCGTCGACAAGAACGGCAAGAATTATTTTTCGCAGAACAAGGAAAAAATGGCCCTGCCACCCTTCTCCGCCCGACTGCGGCATGCCGTTGGTGGCTTGCTCAAAATAATGCCCGAGGCCACATTGATCGGCGCCCCGAACGCCAACTCCTACCGACGCCTGCGTCCGGAGATGTTTGCACCAGTCGAGCCGAACTGGGGTGTTAACCACAGAGTTGTCTCTATCCGAATCCCCGAATCCGATGAGAAGAACCTGCGATTTGAACACCGCACCGCAGGCGCCGATGCCAATCCCTACCTGGTGATGGCGGCCGTCGTGGCCGGTGCGCATCATGGCATGAAGAACCGCATCGACCCGGGCCCGATGGTTGAACAGGGTGCAGAAATCATCCCAAAGCTCAAGATCCCCAACCGCTGGGAAGCCGCGATCGACAAGTTCCAGCGAAGCAAAGTTCTGCCTGAGTACCTCGGCAAGGACTACTGCAAGTAC
>Ga0316191_10000049_pt1 | contig 54342 bp, 55 predicted proteins | sample Eddworburr2cm_MG_FD_204928 | JGI IMG/M metagenome (GOLD analysis project Ga0316191, IMG submission 204928) | Coastal sediment microbial communities from Maine, United States - Eddy worm burrow 2 cm | ecosystem: Environmental > Aquatic > Marine > Coastal > Sediment | place: USA: Maine...
ATGCTTATCCTTGTAGCGCTGTAAAAGTAAATCCAGCGCTTCTGCAACACGCGCTCCGAATACTTCCAGGGGCTCTGAACCGTGCGGCCTGTTGCGTTGCGGATTCCGGTAGAAGTCATGGTATTCATCTTCATCACGTGCAATGATTTCGTCCGGACTCAGACCTTCCCAACTACCCAGTCCGACTTCGCGAAAGCGTGTATCAACCTCGACTGGCAATTCATAACGTTCCTGTAACGCCTTGGCAAAAGCATGGCAACGCTGCATCGGTGAAGTAACGATATGCGTCCAGGGGGCGCTATCGCCCACGGCATCCCACATCTGCTGCCAGCCCTTGTCGCTCAGAGGATCATCGGCACCGTCACCCCGGTAACGCCGGCCACCGACCGGTTCCCCGTGGCGCAAAAAATCAACCAGAGTATTGCTCATCGATTTCTAGCTGGGATCAAGATGTGTAACGGTTGCACCATCGGTTCCGGGCTGGCGTTGTTCCATGAGTTCCAGCGCCTTGAAGAATTCGTTCTGCAGACGATTCATGATTTCGCGACCTTTTTCATCATAGTAAACACAGGTGTACGTTACCGGCGCTCGGAGATCTTCACGTTCGCTGGGCTGAAAATCGCACCAGCTAAGTTCGATCACCCTCCGCCCCAGACCGTCGATAAAAATTATTTCGTCCCTGTCGATGATACCCAGGTACTGCATGGTTCGGATGGGAACGAAGAGGCTGTCACCTTCCTTGCGGGTAAACAGCAAGTGAATCACGCGGTAATGCTCGGCCGGCAAGGTACGCAACTCGCGCCCGATTTCGGAAGCCCGCTCAAAACTGATATCCATACTAGGTCACCTGTGCGGGGCGGCCATTACCAACAATCCTGGTGGCATCTGTCATGCCGCCATTAATTTCACTGTGAATGACTGCATTTCGTTTAACATTATTACATAGACCTATGATGTCAGGGTTGCAAATAGCACCGGCAGCTTCTCAGGCAGTTTTTGTACATTATCGATTATGGTGTAATTATTTGTCCCGAAGATGCGCTTAACATAGTTGTCGGCATTGGGATCGAGCGTCAGGCAGTAACTCAGGACACCCTTGCCATACAGCTCTTCAACTGCTTTCTTGGTATCGTGGCGCAGATGCTGGGGATCGCGTTCGTCGATATCAGCGGGTTCGCCATCGGTGACGATCAGCAACAGCTTTCTGCGCTCGGGCTGCCTGAGCAAATGTTGCCCCGCGTGCCGCATGGCCGCACCCATGCGCGTGGACAAACCACCCTGCATACCTGACAGGCGTGATTTAGCCTCATCGTCAAAGTGTTGATTAAAATCCTTGAAGCGATAGTACTGTACATCATGGCGGCCATCCGAGGCGAAACCGTGCAGCGCAAACGGGTCGCCGATCCCATTGATCGCCGTAGCCACCAGCGTCGAGGCCTCTCTTGTAAGCTGCAGAATGGTCTTGTCGGAGCCTTCCACGGTTTCATTGGTGGATTCGGACAGGTCCATCAACACCACGACGGCCAGGTCGCGGGTTTTGAGCACATTGCGCATGGTGATGCGCGGGTTGGGCTGTTCACCCATGCGGATAGCCACCATGGCATCGATGGCGGCGTTGATGTCGATTTCGTCGCCGTCTTCCATGTTGCGCACGCGCTGTACACCTTCCGGCGTCAGCAGATCGATGATCTGTTTGATCCGGTGCGCCACCGGTTTGTACTCGGTGATGATCTTTTCGATCTCGTTCGGATCACCTTTGGGCTGGCGGCGTTCGTAAAGCGTCGCCCAGTCGGGACGGTGCAGTTGAATCTGGTAGTCCCATTCCTGGTAATGGAAAGGTTCCGATACCGCTTCTTTGCCCCACATTTCGTTGAAGCTGACACCTTCGTCTTCGTAGGGAAACAGCTCGGTTTCGCAGGTCCAGATCTCCTGTGCGTCGTCACCTGCCAGCTCGCAGTCGATCTCGTTAATCATCTCCATGATGTTGACCTTGCGCCGCACCTGGCGTTGACTGGCCGGCAGATACTCCACGCCCTGACTCCAGTCGAACTCCTCGAACTCCCAGATGAAACGGTTGTCATCACGATACGGTATACGGATTCGCTCGAGGATGCGCAGGCTGGGCACTTCGCGGCGTGCCGACAGCAGGTTGAACAGATCGACACCAAGGTTCCAGGAGAACTGGTTGTTATCCTGCTGCTTTTCGATATCTTCGTGAAAACGCGCGGCCAGGGCATTCAGTTCTTTGTCGTCGGAACGTTCCGATTCATCCAGCAGCATCAGAGCGAAATGCTCCAGTACCGGCATGGTCGGATGTTCGGCCTCCTCTTCCGACTCCAGCACCAGCAGGGAACGCCAGAGTTTTTTCAGGCCGGGGAATTCCCTGATCGCCTTGTATTCGACGCGGGCGTCTTCCGCCAGGCCGATAAAAAACATCTGCGCCGGACTCAACTGTTCGGCGGAAATGCGCGACGAGGTATAACAGATATGCGCGGCCATGTGTGCCGAGGTGGCGCGGTACAGCTCCAGTCCCGTGATGTCCCCGATGGCATCGACGGCATCGGGCATGTGCACGATGTTCTTGTCGATATAGGGCCGGAAGTCGGTGTAGTCGGCACCCGTCGGGCGCAGGAAGAAATCACGGCCCCACAGGGCACGCAGATAGAAATTGAGTTTGCGCTGGGTATCGATAAACAACGTGCCACGACGTTCCTTTTGCAGCACGGCACGGCTGTCCTGGGATTCCAGGGCGAAGTAAGAAGTCAGGTTCGTGAAGTCGCGGCGATAGGCCTGGGCCCCGAAGTTGGCCCAGCGGCGCAGGCCACTCAGGGTCAGCTTGGACAGCAGTTCGTCGATATGACCCAGCATCGGGCGCAGGCCGCGTGCGGCGGTCGCCGAAAGCTGGTGGATCAGCGTCAGGTAGCCGCGTAACAGCTCGGCATCACCCAGGCGCCGCGACGCGGTCGGCAGGCTGTCGAACAGCAGCGTGATGACCTCGCCCGAGGTCATCGAGGAAAGTTTCATGGCCGCGCTGAGGCAGTCGGTAATGATGTCCTCGCCGCATTCCTTGGCGACTAGCGGCATCTGCTGCAAATAGGAGATCACCAGATCTTTACCGCGCCCCAGGTTGGCCAGGGCCTTGGCGCCTTCCAGGTAAGTCTCCATACCGGTCGGCGACATGACATGCGACGCCTCCGTAAAGGTGCCTTCCAGCACGTCGCGGATTTCCGGCGCGATGCCTTCCAGATACTTTTCGTAGTCTTCTAGCTTGATGGCCATAACACGCTTCCACACACCGGCAAGGGCCGGGAGCAAACGGGGCGGTGTCCTGCCGCTAACGCCAGCTCCCGGTCGACCGGGAGTTTGTTAACCAAAGAACGTCTGTACCGCTGCGATCAGGGTATCGCGCATGTCCGGATCATCGGTCAATGGCGTCACCATGGTCATGGAGCAAGCCGCAACGGGCTCGACACCCTTACTGATCAATTGACCGGAGTACACCAGCAAGCGGGTGGAGATACCTTCATCGAGACCGTGTCCCTTGAGGTTACGGGCACGGTGAGCGATTTGCACCAGCTTGTGCGCGATGTCCTTGTCGACACCGGACTCTTTGGTAACGATTTCAGTCTCGGTCGCTTCTTCGGGATAATCAAAATCCAGACCGCCAAAACGTTGTTTGGTGGATTGTTTCAGATCCTTCATCAGGCTCTGATAGCCTGGGTTATAGGAGATCACCAGCTGAAAATCCGCATGGGCCTGGATCAACTCACCCTTCTTATCCAGCGGCAAAGTGCGCCGATGGTCGGTCAGGGGATGGATCACAACCGTGGTATCCTGGCGCGCTTCCACGACTTCGTCGAGGTAACAGATGGCACCCAGACGCGCGGCGGTGGTAAGCGGTCCGTCCTGCCACTTGGTGCCTTCCTTGTCCAGCAGGAAGCGGCCCACCAGGTCAGAGGCAGTCATGTCTTCGTTACAGGCGACGGTAATCAGCGGGCGGCCCAGTTTCCAGGCCATGTACTCAACAAAGCGGGACTTGCCGCAACCGGTCGGCCCCTTGAGCATCATCGGCATGCGCGCGTTATAGGCCGCCTCATACAATGTGATTTCGTCACCGACAGCCTTATAGAACGGTTCCTGTTTTATTTTGTATTGCTTGATATCAACAGCAGACATTTCTCACCTTCCAGATGCTTGATGAGATGAAGTCGATGACCTGCGCGTCATCAGACCTCATCTTCTGTTTCGACTTCACCACTCCAGCCTGCCGCCCGTGCGCGTTCCATTGCTTCGCCGTGAATTCTCTCGTGACGATCGCGCAGCTCGGCAGGCAGATGACTGACGAGACAACCATACTTATCCCACTCGTCATTGACCTTGTGCAGCAGGGCATCGATCCTGGCCAGGTTCCAGCCGGCGCAAGTCTCGGTTTCCGGGATCACCCCGAACACCCAGGCATCACGGATCAACTTGCCGATGGACGTCATTCCGCCCAGTATTTCCTGGTCAATACCGACGTACGTCTGTGTCTGTGGCTTTGTCATATGCTCCATTTCTTATAAGAAAAGCCCCTGGCCGATTCAAATCGGGCAGGGGCTTTTTAATGCGACTAACCTGCCGGTGGATTAAACAGACTTACCGCGGTAAACAACCATCGCTGTCCCCGCAGATTGCGCAAAGTTATCAAAGCCCAGTAAACGAACATGGTTGTTTGGATGCGCTTTGTGACAGGCTTCCAGTTCAGCCAGGATTGCGTCCACATCAGTTTCGCCGAACATGGGTAATTTCCACATGTACCAATAGTTGCTGATCGCGTTTTCCGGCTCGGTATGCTCGATGCCCGGGTTCCAGCCTTTATCAACGATATACTGAATCTGGGCACGCGTTGATTCTTTGCTCAACGGCGGCAGGTATGAAAAGGTTTCATATTTACGGCTCTGTTGAGCATCGCTCAAGCTTGAATTGTAATCTTGTACACCACTCATTTTAAAATCCTCTAAATAAATTCGAACTGTTCGCTGTAGGAGCGGCTTCCCCGCCGCGATTGCTCGCGGCGGGCCACCGGGTTCGCGCCCACGAGGGCGCTCCTGCTATTTGTGCGAGACGTCCAGCTTGTCGACGGTGTCGAATTCGAACTTGATCTCTTTCCAGGTTTCCATCGCGGCAGCCAGTTCAGGGCTGGACTTGGCGGCCTTGGTGAGAATGTCCTTGCCTTCTTTCTCAATCTCAACACCGGAGTTACGGGCTTCGACACAGGCTTCAACCGCAACACGGTTGGCAGCAGCGCCGGCAGCATTACCCCAGGGGTGACCCAGCGTACCGCCACCGAACTGCAGGCAGGAATCGTCACCGAAGATGGCCACCAGCGCCGGCATGTGCCAGACGTGAATACCGCCGGAAGCAACCGGGATAACGCCAGGCATCGAGCCCCAGTCCTGGTCAAAGAACAGACCCCGTGAACGGTCTTCCTTGATAAAGGAATCGCGCATGGTGTCGATCCAGCCCAGGGTAGCTTCGCGGTCGCCTTCCAGCTTGCCGACAACGGTACCGGAGTGCAGGTGATCACCACCGGACAGACGCAGACACTTGGTCAGAACGCGGAAGTGGATACCGTGATGGGGGTTACGGTCGAGCACGGCGTGCATGGCACGGTGGATGTGCAGCAAAATGCCGTTGTTCTGACACCACTGAGCCAGCATGGTGTTTGCAGAGAAACCGCCGGTCAGGAAGTCATGCATGATGATCGGTGCGCCCAGCTCTTTCGCGTATTCTGCACGGCGCATCATTTCATCAGCAGTCGGCGCGGTAACGTTCAGGTAGTGACCCTTACGCTCACCGGTTTCGGCTTCGGCCTTATGGATCGCTTCCATAACGAAGTCGAAACGATGGCGCCAGCGCATGAACGGCTGCGAATTGACGTTCTCGTCATCCTTGGTGAAGTCGAGACCGCCACGCAGACCTTCGTAGCAGGCACGGCCGTAGTTCTTGGCGGACAGACCCAGCTTCGGCTTGATGGTGCAACCCAGCAGCGGGCGACCGTATTTATTCAGGATGTCGCGTTCGACCTGGATACCCTGGGGTGGCCCGTTACAGGTCAATACGTAAGCAACCGGGAAGCGGATATCTTCCAAACGAAGTGCACGCAGCGCCTTAAAGCCGAATACGTTACCCACCAGTGAGGTCAATACGTTTACCACGGAACCTTCTTCGAACAGGTCGATCGGGTAGGCGACGAAGGCGTAGAAACAGGTGTCATCGCCCGGTACGTCTTCGATGGCGTAGGCGCGTCCCTTGTAGTAATCCAGATCGGTCAGCAGGTCGGTCCACACGGTTGTCCAGGTGCCGGTTGAAGATTCGGCAGCAACTGCGGCCGCAACCTCTTCACGCGGCACACCCGGCTGAGGGGTGATCTTGAAGCACGCCAGGATATCGGTGTCCTTGGGTGTGTAGTCGGGCATCCAGTAAGTTTCGCGGTACTCTTTAACGCCCGCGTTATAGCTTTTTACTGCCATCGTAGTCTCCTAACGTTCGATTAATTCAGTGACCCGGAAATCTTTCTTCCGGAGCGCATCGATTCGGTGCAAGGCCCCCGGGCCAGTGCCCGGCGAGCTGTTGTCATCGCCATCTAAACGAGAAGAGCGATCCTAGACCTGCCGAACCATTAATAAAAGTAAAAGTTTGTGATCTAATTGATAAGTATTGCTTATGACAGGTCGGCGCCGGGAAAGATTCTCAGCAGCTCTAAGAGCCACCTATATTTTATTTAAAACAATAACATAGCTATTTATGATCCTCGCTGTCCATGCCCATCTCTTCGCGCAGCATCCTCTGTTCTTTGCGGCGTTCGATCACCCTGTCTTCTGCATCCGCCTTTTTCTCGATGGTTTCTTCTGCAAACATGACCTGGCGAATCATCCGGTCGCCAAACTTCAGCAGCGCCAGGTCGTCCTCCATCAGCGCTTTGCGGGTCGCATCGTCGATCACAAAGCTCTGCTCGAAACCCGGACTATTGATGAATTCACGAAATCGATCCAAATCGTAACAGGCCATGAAGAAAAACCGCAGACTGGTCTTGGAAAGCTTGCCGATTGAGGGGCCTGCCGACTTAACTTTCAGGATCAGCTGGCGCCAGGCACGTCCCTGCTCGTCGTACTCTTCCAGTCCCTGTTCCTTGCGATACTCGGCAATGGTGATTTCCCGATCCTCCAGATGTCCCTTGCAGTGATCTTCCTGCACCATGGCATAGGATGCCCTGTCAAAATTCTCGTCAGCGCGGCGCATGGACAACAGACCGACCGGGTAGTAGCGACAAGCGGTGGGCCGGTCTTCGTACACGCTGCAACCTTCGTCCGTCATGAACTGGCAGGCGGTACCCCCTTCCACCGGCTTGTATTTCACACCGGCAATACTGTTGGCGGCGAACTCGAACGGGATAGTGTACTTCTTGAGAAATTCCGCTGAAGTCAATCCCAGGCGCTGCTTGAGGCGAATAATGTCGTAGGGGGTAAGTGTAATATCGATGTTGCTGCAACAGGCGTTGAAACATTCTATACCTTTGTAACAGCGAAACTTGATGACATGGTTCTCATCAAAGGTTTCCGGCGTCACGGGACTGGCTTCAAATGGTGACTCTCCGATTTCGATTTCAACATCGGCCATAGCTGCTTACCTCTTGATGAAAGTTGTATGTCGCCGGGCTGGCAAGGATACCACGAGTCATGTTTTCCAAATCAGCCACGGAAAATAAAAAAGTCCGGGCACCCAAAGGCACCCGGACTCCTTATTCAAGCTACTGTTAAGTAAAACTTACTTAAACAGCTTGCTCTTGTCGACCAGATCCACATGCTTGCGCTTGAAGCAGGTCCACTTCTTGCTTTCCTTGTCGTAGATCGAGTTAACGAAGCACTTCCAGTTGTCTTCGTCGACGATGTTGTAGTCGGAACGGTAGTAGAAGCCCGGGTAACGGGATTCCTGACGGAACTCAATGTGCTTCATGTGGGCTTCAGCCGTGATGATGCGGTGGTAGTTCTCCCAGGCACGCAGCAGTTCATGCAGGTCCTTGGCGCGCATCTTCTCCGCGTCTTCCTTCAACATGTCGAGCTTCTCACCAGCAACAGCAAGCATCTTGCCATTGGTCTGGTAGTAGGTCGCAACACCGGCCACATACTCGTCCATGATCTTCTGCAGGCGGAACTGCAGCATCTTGGGCGTGATGTAGTGCGGGTTGATGTCGATCGCTGTGGTGTAGTCCTTGTGCTCCAGGTAGTTCCTGACTGGCTTATAGACATCTGCCACCAGATCCTCGACAGACCGGTCAAGCTCAGGTTTCATGTCTTTGTTGTCCAGGCAGTACTTAACCATGGACTTGGCACACATGCGGCCTTCGGCGTGAGATCCGGAAGAGAACTTGTGGCCGGAAGCGCCCACGCCGTCGCCGGCGGTGAACAGACCCTTGACGGTGGTCATGGAACGGTAGCCCCAGTTCCAGCCCTTCGGCAAGTGCTCCGGAACGCCAGCTTCGGCTTCGTCAGACGGCGCGCCAACATCGGTAGGACCGGAAACCCAGATGCCGCAGCAACCGGAGTGCGAGCCCAACAGGTAGGGTTCGGTCGGCATCAGCTCGGAGTTCTTCTTCTCCGGCTCGATATTCTCACCAACCCAGATACCGCACTGGCCGACGCACATGTCGAGGAAGTCTTCCCAGGCTTCTGCTTCCAGATGTTTAACTTCACGAGGAGACAGGGTTTCACGCAGAGTGGCGAGCGCCGTCACGGTATCCATATAGATCGGACCGCGACCCTCGCGCATTTCCTTCAGCATGAGGTGGTTACGCAGGCAGGAAGCCGGCACCGCAGCATGGCCGTAGGGCGGGTAGTCGTCCAGCATTTCCTTGTTGCGATCCATGTACACTTCTTCGAACGCGTTGGTAGCCTTGGCCTTGAACAGCAGGAACCAGGCGCCTACAGGGCCGTAACCGTCCTTGAAGCGAGTCGGTACGAAGCGGTTTTCCATCAGTGTCAGTTCGGCACCGGCTTCGGCCGCCATGGCGTAGGTGGAACCGGCGTTCCAGACCGGGTACCAGGCACGGCCCTGGCCTTCACCGACAGAACGGGGACGGAACAGGTTGACGCAACCGCCAGCCGCCAGCAGGCAAGCCTTGAACTTGTAAACGACCACTTTGTGATCACGTGTGGAGAAACCGACAGCACCGGCGATGCGGTTACTATCGTTCTTGTCGTTGATCAGCTCGACGACGAAGATACGTTCCTCGATGTTATCGATACCCAGGGCCTTCTTGGCGGCTTCAGCAACGATCCACTTGTAGGATTCGCCGTTGATCATGATCTGCCACTTACCGGAACGTACAGGTTTGCCGCCGTCCTTCAATGGGGTCATGCCCTTGGAACCGTCGTGGCGTTCGCCATTTTCGTCAGTCTTCCAGATCGGCAGACCCCATTCTTCGAACAGGTGAACCGATTCGTCAACGTGACGGCCCAGGTCGTAGGCCAGGTCATCGCGGGTGATACCCATCAGATCGTTGGAGACCATGCGTGCATAGTCAGCCGGATCCTGCTCGGTACCGATGTAGGTGTTGATAGCGGACAGGCCCTGCGCTACGGCACCGGAACGGTCCATAGCAGCCTTGTCGACCAGCTTGATTTTCAGGTCGGTGCCTTCGGCCCAACGCATGATTTCGAATGCAGCGCCGCAGCACGCCATACCACCGCCGATAAGAAGAATGTCAACTTCTTCTTCGACGACTTCAGGATTTCCGAATTCTCCTGCCATTTGAATTTACCTCTAAGTACTTTAATCTAAATGTGAATTCTGATGTCCGCAACCTTACAGGTTGATCAGCTCGCTGCGATCACCTTCGCGGTAACCGTTCTGCTCGTTATGATTGAAGAAACCGTTGTCTTCGATCTTGGACATATCAGCGGAAGGCTTACCTGCATAAGGCTCGATAGAACCTTCAGGCGTGGTGCGAATCGGGAACTTGAAACGCTTCATGGTGCCGTTGCGGAACTTGATGGTCCACATAATGGAGTCGGTACCACGCAGAGGCTGTACGGAACCGCCCAGCGGCACGATATCAGCATAGTGACGGGCTTCGATAGCCTGCTGAGGGCAGATCTTAACGCAGGAGTAACACTCCCAGCACTGCTCGGGTTCCTGGTTGAACGCCTTCATGGCGTGGCCGGTTTCAGAACCGTCCTTGTCCAGCTTCATCAGGTCGTGGGGGCAGATATACATACAAGCTGTCTTATCCTGGCCCTTGCAACCGTCGCACTTGTCTGTACGTACAAATGTAGGCATGGTTTCTCTCCGTTTTTACTTTACTTCAGTGATATATCATCCGTTGACGGCTGCCCGTCAACGGTCTCTAGAGTCGTTATTTGGCCGAGTGACCCGACATTTTGATCTCGACCTTGTCTTCGTCCTTCAGGCCACCGTAGTAGGCGCGCAGGATTTCCAGTACTTCAGGGCGCGAGAACTTGTCAGACACGTCTTCGCCTTCGGACAGCGCCTTGCGCAATTTGGTACCCGACAGCAGGATGCGGTCCGGCCCTTCGTGCGGACAGGTCTTCATTGAGGCCATGCCATCGCACTTGTTACACCAGAAGGTCCAGTCGATCTTAAGCGGCTCGGTTTCCAGCGCATCGGGATCGATTTCGTCGAAAATATGGTGGGCATCAAACGGGCCGTAGTAGTCACCGACACCGGCGTGGTCACGACCGACAATCTGGTGCGAGCAGCCGTAGTTCTGACGGAACAGGGCGTGCAGCAGCGCTTCGCGCGGACCGGCGTAGCGCATGTCCAGCGGGTAACCGGCCTGGATCACGGTGTTGTCAGAGAAGTATTTTTCAATCAGTGTACCGATAGCATTGCTACGCACATCAGCCGGAATGTCGCCGGGCTTCAACTTGCCCAGCAGCGAATGAATAAGAACACCGTCGAGAGTCTCGATAGCGATCTTGGCAAGATATTCATGGGAACGGTGCATCGGATTGCGGGTCTGGAAGGCTGCGATGGTTTTCCAGCCGCGCTTTTCAAATTCGGCGCGGGTTTGTGCCGGCGTCATGAACTGGTCGCCGTACTGCTCGGGGAAACCGCCCTGGGACAGCACTCTGATCGAACCGGCGAGGTTGACGTCGCCCTGATCCATGACCATCTTCACGCCCGGGTGCTCCATGTCGGTGGTCTTGTAGACCATCATGCACTCGTGCTTCTTGTCGATGCTGTATTTCTCGTTCACTTTCATGGTAGCGAGTATCTCGTCGCGCTCTGCATCGTACAGCGCAACGTCATCGCCTTCACTAATGGAATCAGCCGTAGACGTGTCGGTGGACAGGGTGACCGGGATTGGCCAGAACAGGCCATTGGCCATCTTCATGCCGTCACAGACACCTTCCCAGTCGGCATGCGTCATGAAGCCATCCAGAGGCGTAAAGCCACCGATACCCATCATAATGATGTCACCGGCTTCGCGCGAAGAGATGTTTACTTTAGGTAGTGATGCTGCGCGATCTTTTTCAGATGCAAGCGCGTCGCCTTCAAGAAGCAGCGGCTTAAGATCATCACCACCATGGGGCTTCACTAAACTGGACATGAGACTCCTTACCAATCTGGCTTATATATAAATGTTATTCGCGCGCAACTGCGCCATACCGGACTCCCGGCAGGGTGTGTAACCTTAATGATGTAAAGAGGGAAATCCAGTCAGTTAAATTTACTCCACCATAAAGCCACCTTATTGTTTGGCTTACACCATACAAAAAAATATAACTTAATGATTACAATAGAATTAAAAGTCGGATAAATGCCGGGGGGAGCCTGGCAGAGAGCGCCTTGACGGCAGACTTTAGCCATGAAGTAGACGTTTTCTACATTAAGCGTTAGACTGCAAAAAAGTAGCAAATGTCTACATTAACAAAATTATGTCGCCGGATGACGTCCGGCAAACCAGTGAGGTTTCTCTTGTGCATCGCTGTATGACTTTGAGTTTCGCCTGTTACCTGGGAGGCATTGGCCTGTTTTTGGGTACATCTGCGCTGGCGCGGTCCACCGCCATGCCCGCTTCGAGCTGCGAATCGCCCAACGCACTCGTCATCGTTCCCGCTCAAAAACTGCCGGCACTGCTAGGCAAGCCGATTCGGCAGATTGCCCTGCTGCACTACCGGAATCTACAGCTATCACCGATCACTTCGCAAATCGATCAACGGGATACCGATGGGCGCTTCCTGCTGGACAGCGAGACTTCAACTGCCGGCCGAACGCCTGTATTGAGTACTGATGACGAAATCGTTTTCAGACTAACCGATCGCGCTACGCGGTTACCACCCGGGTCTGCAAGCGCAGAAGGCTCTTCACTGGTTGAGATTGAAGTTAATGATTCACAGACCGGGCAGACAGGCTGGGTATATGCTGGCCTGACCGGCTCCGCAGCGAAGCGACACGCCCACAAACGAGTCACCTATCAGGCAGCCACCGACAGTGTTGAGACCGGAAACTATAAAATCAGTTTTTCCAGCCAGCATCCGTTCCTGATCGATAAATTCCATTGGAAACTCGCCCGGAACAGCTGGAGTCCGAACGTACTTGATGCCATGAAGATTCGCCATCAAGGCATCATGTTTGGCTTTATACCGTTTAAGCGCACGACGGAAGATTACAGCTCTCGACTAACCCGCGTGAAAACCGGCCCGCTACGCGTTATTCGTCGCACCGAAAACCGCGTTCGTATAGTTTGGCAGATGAAAACCCCGGCACTGTATGTTGACTACGTGATGATGCCTGACAGTTTCGTCATGGATACTATTGTGGATATTCCTTTCAACCTGGGGCTGTTTTTCAGCGACGTTGAAACACTGACAACGGTTGACTGGCGCAATAACCCGACGTTGCCACAACTGACAATACTTTCACCCGGCTCAACATCAAAAATTGTCGTAAACGGACAAATGTCTGAACAAAAAAAACAGTTCAATACCATCAGCGATACCCGTTTTTCGGTGCACAGCAACTATGGTTCCGTTTTTGTAAAGCTGGACATTCCAGACGATTTTCCGATTCAGCCCTGGTTGTATCTGAGCGACCGGACTGATGTAGCGGATCCCCCGGAGAACCAGCAGGGTCAATTTGGCAATGTCGGGTACAGGACCACCGGCTGGGAAAACATCGATACTGAAGTGCATCACTTGAAGTTCACCACCTGCATGAAAACGGCAGAGGCAGGACATGGCCCATAAATCCCCTGCCAGGCTGATCAGCATCCCCATGAGCCACTACTGCGAAAAAGCCCGCTGGGTTTATTAGCACTTCAAGACTCGACCGATTCAGGCCCTTCGAACAGCCGGCCAGGGAACACCACTGGCCGAAAGGCTGATAATGCCCGCCATTTTTCCGATATTCAGCTTATTCATAAACAAACTGATCAACCCGTCGCAACGTGCTGTCGAAGCAGGGCTTAACAAAGCTGGACCAGCAGGCGTCAGACAGGATTGTTGGCTCACTAAAAGCAATGCTTCACAGGAAGCGAACTGAATCTGCACAGGAATAGCCATGCCTGGTCTGCATGACGTTCCCGGCACAAACGACTACACTCTATCGTCCATCCCCGGGATACGGCTCATTCTGAATTCCAACTTGTGGCGTGATCAGCGCAAATCCTGATATTACGGTCAGATAGGGTCCTTTACTCAGAGCTGTGACAAGCAGCGCTAATCTGGAACCGTTCACCACTCTATTAGCCTGTATTATATTGATGATCCCGAGAGGTAATCCGTAATACGCATCAAATCAGGTTCCAGATGCTCCGGGCATACCCGTTGATATTTATATAACTTTTTGTTTTTATGTATGTTTACAGTGGATGCTTTATTAGAATATTATGATATTTTATGGCGCTTTCAGTAACGCTGATTAGCCAGGGTCTACACTAGTCCAGTAAATTGCCCGGTCTTTTGATCGACACTACCGTTCACCAGGGATCGCACCATGTCCAAGCCAATTCATGACCCGCTGTCAAAAGATCTCGACGAGAACAGCCGTATCGAAGTCAAAAACACCACCTGCTACATGTGCGCCTGCCGTTGCGGTATTCGCGTCACGCTCCGCGATGGCGAGATCCGCTACATACAGGGCAACCCCGACCATCCGCTCAACAAGGGTGTGATCTGCGCCAAGGGCTCGTCCGGCATCATGAAACAGTATTCGCCGGCGCGCCTTACCAAACCCCTGTTGCGCAAACCGGGCAGCGAACGCGGTGCTAATGAGTTCGAGGAGATTTCCTGGGAGAAAACCTTCGACCTGGTCGCTGAGCGACTCGCCGAAATTCGCGCGACTGATCCGAAGAAATTCGCGCTGTTCACCGGCCGCGACCAGATGCAGGCGCTGACCGGCCTGTTTGCCAAGCAGTTCGGCACGCCGAACTACGCTGCACACGGTGGTTTCTGTTCCGTGAATATGGCGGCTGGCATGATCTATACCATCGGCGGTTCATTCTGGGAATTCGGTGGCCCCGATCTCGATCGCGCCCGCCTGTTTGTCATGATCGGCACAGCGGAAGACCACCATTCCAACCCGCTGAAAATGGCCCTTTCCAAATTCAAGCGTCAGGGCGGCAAGTTCATTTCCATCAACCCGGTACGTACCGGTTACTCGGCTATCGCCGACGAATGGATCCCCATCAAACCCGGAACCGACGGCGCACTGTTCCTGGCGCTGACCAACGAGATTATCAAGCAAGGCCTGTACGATCGCGATTTTCTGGTCAATTACTCGAACTCTGCCGAACTGGTCAACATGGACCCGGACTCCAGCGAATACGGCATGTTCGTGCGCTTCGAGGTACCGCCTGAAGAAGGCTGCTTCGACCCACAGAACAAGCTGTGGTGGGATCGAGAGCTGGACAAGCCGATTTCCACCCACACACCCGGTGCCGACCCTTACTTCCTGGGTGATTTCAAACTCGATGACGGTACGCCGGTAAAGCCGGCGTTCCAGTTGCTGGTGGACCGTGTCAAGGAATACACCGCCGAGTGGGCATCCAGCATCACCGGCATTCCCGAGCAGACCATCAAGCGCCTGGCACACGAAATGGCCATCACCGCGCGCGATGAAAAAATCGAACTGCCGATTCCCTGGACCGACACCTGGGGAAATGAACACGAATCGGTGACCGGCAACCCGGTCGCCTTCCACGCCATGCGCGGACTCGCGGCGCACTCCAACGGTTTCCAGACCATCCGTGCCATGTCTATATTAATGAGCATCCTCGGCACCATCGATCGTCCCGGCGGCTTCCGTCACAAGGCTCCGTTCCCGCGCCCGATCCCGCCCTGCGCGAAAACACCGAACGACCCGCGCGCCGTGCAGCCCGACACCCCGCTGGATGGCATGCCGCTGGGTTGGCCCGCTGATCCCGACGACCTGTTCGTCAATGACGATGGCAGCCCGGTACGTATCGACAAGGCATTTTCCTGGGAGTACCCGCTTTCCGTGCACGGCCTGATGCACAACGCCATCACCAATGCCTGGCGCGGCGACCCCTACAAGATCGACACCTTGTTGATCTTCATGGCCAACATGGCGTGGAACTCGTCCATGAACACCAGCGAAGTGCGCAAAATGCTTAACGACAAGGACGAGGACGGCCAGTACAAGATCCCGTTCCTGATTGTCGCCGATGCCTTCCAGTCAGAGATGACAGCGTACGCAGACCTGATTCTGCCGGATACCACCTACCTGGAGCGGCACGATTGTATGTCCATGCTGGATCGCCCGATTTCGGAATACGACGGCCCTGTGGACTCGGTACGCATTCCCGTGGTGCCGCCCAAGGGCGACTGTAAACCTTTCCAGGAAGTGTTGATTGAACTCGGTTCGCGCCTGAAACTGCCGGCTTTCACCACGGCCGACGGCAAGCGTAAATTCCGCGACTACCCGGACTTTGTCATTAACTATGAAACCACACCGGGCTCGGGCATCGGTTTCCTTGCCGGCTGGCGCGGCAAGGGCGGCGAGAAGTTCATGAAGGGCGAGCCCAACCCCAAGCAGTGGGAGATGTACGAGAAGAACAACTGTGTATTCCAGTACGAACTGCCCAAGTCTTACCAGTACATGCGCAACTGGAACCAGGGCTATCTGGAATGGTCGAAACGGCACAGCCTGACGCGCTATGTTGAGCCCATCAACATACACATCTATTCCGAAGTGTTACAGAAATTCCGTCTTGCCGCGCAGGGTAAGTCGGATGGCAAGCAACCACCGGACCATCTGCGCAAGCGCGTGGCAACACACTTCGATCCGCTGCCGTTCTACTCCCAACCACTGGAAGCGGAAGCTTCGGACCTGCACAAGTACCCGCTCAACGCCATCACACAGCGCCCGATGGCGATGTACCATTCCTGGGATTCGCAGAACGCCTGGTTGCGACAGATCCATACCTGGAATTACCTGCACGTTAATTCAAAAACCGCGCGCGAGGCCGGTATCGAGGATGGCGCATGGATGTGGGTGGAGTCCATGCACGGCAAGGTACGCTGCCTGTGCCGCTATTCGGAAACTGTAGAACCCGGCACGGTGTGGACCTGGAATGCTGTTGGCAAAGCATCAGGCGCCTGGGGCCTGGACGGCGATGCCAATGAATCACAGCAGGGCTTCCTGCTAAACCATGTGATAAGCGAAGAACTGCCACCCGGCGAATACGGTGAACACCTGTCAAACTCCGACCCGATCACCGGCCAGGCTGGCTGGTACGATGTGCATGTGCGTATCTACCCGGCGGGCGCTGACGAACCGCAACATTCGTACCCCCAGTTCGACACCCTGCACGCCGTACCCGGACAGTCCCAGGAAAAGAAACGCGGCCGCTGGCTGACCTACTTTGCCGGACGCAAAAAGGCCTGATTCATGTCTCAACTAGCTCTCGTTATTGATCTCAATGTCTGCGTCGGCTGCCACGCCTGTGTGACCAGCTGCAAGGAATGGAACACGTCCGGGACAGCCGGCTACATGGCGGATATGAACCCGTTCAGCAAGGACCCCACCGGCACCTTCTTCAACCGTGTACAAACATTCGAAGTCGGCTCGTTTCCGAATGCAGAAACAGTTCACTTCCCCAAGAGCTGTTTACACTGCGAGGATCCACCCTGCGTACCGGTCTGTCCAACCGGCGCAAGTTACAAACGCGAGCAGGACGGTATCGTGCTGGTGGACTACGACAAGTGCATCGGCTGCAAGTACTGCTCGTGGGCATGTCCCTATGGTGTGCGTGAACTCGACGAGCACCAGAAAGTGATGAAGAAATGCACACTGTGCGTGGACCGTATTTACGACACCTCGCTAGCGGAAAACGAGCGTAAACCGGCCTGCGTCATGGCCTGCCCTACCAGCGCGCGCCTGTTTGGTGATGTGAACGATCCCGACTCGGAAGCTGCGATTGCCATTCGTGAACGAGGCGGTTACCAGTTGATGCCGGAGTGGGGCACCAAACCGGCCAACCATTACCTGCCGCGCAGTAAAACACGTATAACCATCCACGAAGACGAACTGGTTCGTGTCGACAACCCGCTCAAGAAGGAGCGCCAGCTACCCATGCCGGATAGTGACGAACCGACACTCGACGATGTCACCTCGTGGTAACAGGAGTTAAATTATGCATCCCGCATTCTCTGTCGTTTTCCTGACTACTTTGATCGGCGTCGGCCAGGGCCTGTTCCTGGCACTTTACACCGGCCAGTTGTACTCGGTTGTAAAGGTGCTGCCGGTTCAGGATTCCGCGAACTTTTATGGCCTGGGCAGCCTCATTGCCATCGCCTTTTTGGCCATGGGCTTACTCAGTTCCTTCTTCCACCTGGGCCGCCCGGAGCGCGCCTGGCGCTCTGCAGCACAATGGCGCACATCCTGGCTATCGCGCGAAGTCATCGTGCTGCCCGCGTTTATGGGCATGACCGGTATCTATGGATTGATTCATTATCTGGACTTGAACCCGGTACTGTTTACCTTCCGTGAAACCTTTCAATTTGATTTGTCGCTGCTGGTCGGTGCGGCCAACACGGTACTGGCCTTCACCCTGTTCCTGTGCACCGGCATGATCTATGCCTGCATCAAGTTTCTGCAGGAGTGGGCCACACCACTGACAGTTGTGAACTACACGCTGCTGGGATCTGCATCCGGCTTCATGCTGGCCACCGTATTTGCATCACACCAGGGTTCCGAGCTCACCACTTTTTATGGTGGATGGGCCATTATTCTTACCCTGGCCGCACTGGTAACCCGCGCCTCCAGCCTGATTCGCAACGCACGCATCAAGCACAGATCCACATTGCAAACAGCAATAGGTGTTCGTCACGCCAGGATCGAGCAGAAAGCACAGGGGTTCATGTCCGGCTCGTTTAACACACGCGAGTATTTCCATGGTACTTCGCCGGCTGTATTTAGCGCAATCAAGTGGCTCTTCCTGATCACTGTCTTTCCCATTCCACTGTTCCTGTTATCGCTTGGGCTTACAGCAAATGTCCTGCTCCTGTTTGGCATGGCCTTCGCTGTCCAGTACGCCGGCCTGCTGGCAGAACGCTGGTTTTTCTTCGCGCAGTCCAACCACCCGCAGAACCTGTATTACCAGACGGTTTAAGTCCCATTGCATCGATCGGTAGCATCGAACAAATCATTCAAGTACGCCCCTTCGGGGCCGGAAAGTGACGTAGAGTAAAATGATGTATGAAAATTGATTTACCACTACCGCAAGAACAGAAACTGACGGTTATATGTAGAGTGGAACCGGGCTGCCTCGGGCCAGAGGGTAAAAATCATATTAGTGAATTTTGTAGCACGGCGCAAAAACAGGTCGAATCAATTGATTCGGACTTTGTTCATTGGGTGCTTGTTCCCAGGTGTGATAAATCGCTAGCCGAAATGCAGTACAAAACAAACAATAAGAACTTATCTCGCGATAAAGCGGCAAGGTATTTGGAAAAATTCAAGAAAAATCTGGATGAATTTGAGGAGCATTTACATGTAAAACTTGCTCACCTTGTAGATGAATATCTAGGTCACTAAATGAGTATTTACATTGGACAGGGGAAGTCGACCGTACGGGTCTCTCCATTCAACCGCTACGCGGTTTCACGTCGATTGAGCATGAACGTTATGATGCAAGAGAAACTTCGTGGACAACGCAAGTAACCAGCACCACTTTGGTAGACAGCCCGATCTCCGGATCTTGATGCGGGTCATTGTTATGACCCTACAAAAGATCATATTGTCAGCCTGACTAACCTGGACTATCCTCAAACAGTGCAACAGCTAATAGACCCTTTTGGAAGACCCATTGAATACGTACGCCTTTCGGTTACAGACCGCTGCGACCTGCGGTGTAATTACTGCATTCCCAAAGGATTCAGGGATTTTGAGGAACCGGAAGACTGGTTGACATTTGCGGAAACCGAACGCGTGATTGGCGCATTTGGCCGCCTGGGCGTTACACGTATTCGCCTGACCGGCGGCGAACCGCTGGTACGCAGGGGCCTGCCTGGACTGGCGACCCGCCTTGCCGCGTTGCCGGGCATTGATGATCTTTCGCTTAGCACCAATGCAATGCGTCTCGAAAAACATGCGGCGGCGCTCAGGGAATCAGGCGTATCCCGTATCAATGTCAGTCTGGACAGCCTGCGTGCCAAGCGCTTTAAAAACATTACCCAGGGGAAACTGGAAAAAGTATTGGCGGGCTTGATGGCGGCGAAGGCTGCCGGCTTTATGCCGATCAAGATCAATATGGTGGTAATGGCCGGTGTGAATGACGATGAAGTCGAAGACATGGTCAACTTCTGTATTGAGAACGAATTCACCCTGCGCTTCATCGAAACCATGCCGATGGGTACTACCGGTGTGTCGGTAAGCGAACGTTACGTTAGCCTGCAGGTCATCCGCAAACGGCTGGAACAATGCTTCGAACTTATTCCCGGAGTGATGCCCGGTGGCGGACCCGCCCGCTATGTAAGAGTCGCAGGCACCGAGCTGCGCATCGGCTTCATAACCCCGATTTCTCAACACTTCTGTGAAACCTGTAACCGTGTGCGCCTGTCAGTCGACGGCACGATTTACCTCTGCCTGGGACAGAATGACAAGCTGGAGTTACGCCCCTTGCTGCGCGCAGGGGCCACTGACCAGGACCTGGAACAGGCGATAATCGCCGCGATTGCCCGCAAGCCGGAGCGCCATGAATTCAGGGACCACCCTGAAAAGATACTGCGCTTCATGTCCGTGACCGGCGGCTGAACCGCCTGCATTTCTGGCCGGTTCAATCACCGGGAATATCGCCAGGTTCGGTCAGTGGGTACCGACTACCGCGGACGGGTCGACATCTCGCATGTCCGGCAGCTCGTGTGCGATGCCCTTGTGGCAATCGATGCAGGTCTTGCCTTCCTCCAGACCGTGCGAATGCTGCGCAACCGCACGCCGACCCTGTGCAGTGAAGTCCATAAAGTCATAGTTGTGACAGTTGCGGCACTCGCGTGAATCGGTCTCCTTCATGGCACGCCATACATTTTTTGCCAGTTCCAGACGGTGTGCCAGGAATTTCTCACGGGTATCGATGGTACCCATCGCCTTGTGGAACAGCTCGTTGGTCGCCTGGATCTTGCGCACCACTTTGTGATGCCACTCCTTCGGCACGTGACAATCCGGGCAGGTGGCACGCACACCGGTACGGTTTGTGTAGTGAATAGTGTTCTTGTATTCCTGGAATACGTTATCGTTCATTTCGTGACAGGAAATGCAGAACTCTTCGTTATTGGTCATCTCCATAGCGGTATTGAAACCGCCCCAGAAAATGATACCCGACACGAATCCTACGACCAGCAATGTGCCCAGAGAATATTTTACCGACGGACGCTTAAGCATACCCCAGAGCCCGCATACAAAACCTTTGCACTGGTTTGAGTTGTTATCTGTCATGACGCATCCTGTTCGCAGTGGTGGTTATTGTTCGCCGGAAATTGCCTGAACCGGTTCGAACGTATTTTCGACCAGCGGCTTTGCGCCCGCCTGGGGCACGTGGCACTGGGTGCAGAAATAACGCCGTGCCGACACGTTAGCCATCACATTCTTGTCGCGATCCTCGAAATGCGTCTGACTGATCTTGGTGGCACCGGCCTCGCGGTAGTGTTTCCAGCTGTGACAACTCAGGCATTTGTTGGAATTCAGATCGATGTGATAGCCATCGATCTTGTGCGGAATAAGCGGTGGCTGCTGCACATAGTCGCGCGCAATCGGCTCTCCGTCCTTGGCGAACTGCTTGGGTTCCGGCGCCCTGGAGTCATCCTGCAACTCGACATGCCCGCGCAGCGAACGCACGTCTTCGGCCAGCGCCAACCCGGCTGCAGCCAGTATTACCAATGCTATTGACAGTTTTTTGATCATCGCAAAGCCTCCACTCCGGGGGATTGATGTGTTGTTTGTTCAGGCTTATCCGTGCGGTTACCGAAACGGCTGCCGAAGCGGAATACGTCTTTTGTGCAGACGTCGATACAACGCCCGCAATTGGTGCAGTTGGCCGAGGTGATTACCGGGCCAATGCCCAGATCTGCGCCCTTCAGAGCGGGGCGAATGACTTTGGGTTCCGGGCACACCAGGAAGCAGTCCATACAATCATCGCACCGCGCGCGCTGGTCGGCGCGTATCCGTAGTAGACTGCGCACGCCAAGCAGACTGTAGAACGCCCCGACCGGGCACAGGTGGCCGCACCAGGCGCGGCGACTTACCAGCAGGTCGAGCAGGAATACCGCCAGCACCAGCAACCACGCCAGACCCATGCCGAATACCAGACCTCGGTGCAGCATGGACACCGGGTTCAGGAACTCCCATACCAGCGTGCCGGTGGACAACGCCAGTAACAGCGTCGCGGCCAGTAGCCAATAGCGGGTTGTTGACGAGAGACGTGTCGCGCCGGTAATGCCAAGCCACTCACGCAGCCAGTGTGCGGCATCGGTCACCATGTTTACGGGACACACCCATGCACAGTACACGCGGCCACCCACCAGCAGATAGAAAACCGTGACAATGAGCGCACCGCTGATCGCAGCCAGTTCCGGTTTATGCCCGGTGAGCAGCGACTGCAACAGGATATAAGGGTCGGTGAGCGGCAGCACCTCCAGTGTCAGGCTGGCGCTGAGATTACCCTTGACCAGCCAGATGCCGAACCAGGGACCAATCAGGAACATGCCCAGGATGGATAACTGGGTGAAGCGTCGTGCCAGCAACCACTTGTTTGCGACCAGCCAGCCCTTTTGAGCCATAGCCTCGGCACCGGGACGACGTTCGCGCTTCATCGCCGTCCCTCCACACCGCGGTTCAGCGTGTCCAGCGGATCGCTGGCGAATGGAACCTCGTCGCTGCTTTCTTCGAAGATCAATCCTTTACCTTCATAGTCGTAGCGCTCTCCTTCCGGCAGGTTGTACCGGTGTTGCTGGTCAGGTGTTACCAGGCTGCCGCCGGCTTTCTGTTTCTCTTCCCAGCCCCAGCGGTAATGCTGGCCCAGCTCGCCCTTTGCCAGCCGGGTCGGCAGTACCTTTATTGCCGCTTCTTCCAGCACACAAGCCTTTTCGCATTTGCCACAGCCGGTGCAGGCGTCCGCATGTACCGTAGGTATGAACAGTGCGTGCTTTCCACTGCGCCTGTTGTGCTGCATCTCCAGGGTAATGGCCTTGTCGATGGACGGACAGACGCGGTAACAGACGTCGCAACGCAGACCCTGGAAGTTGAGGCAATTCTCCTCGTCGATCAGTACCGCCAGACCCATGCGCGCGTCGTCGATATCGGTCAATTCATGGTCAAGGGCACCGGTCGGGCAGGCTTTGACGCAGGGAACGTCTTCACACATTTCACAAGGCACATCGCGTGCCGTGAAATACGGCGTGCCGGTCGCCACTTCATCATCCAGCCTGGCAAGGCTGAGGGTGTCATAGGGACAGTCGCGCACACACAGCCCGCAGCGGATGCAGGCACCGAGAAATTGCGGCTCGTCCAGCGCACCCGGTGGGCGAATCGCCAGCGCCGGCAGTGAAGCGGCCTTGCGCGCATACAGGCCAACGCCCACGCTGAACAACGCCACACCACCACCGGTGCGCGCCATGTCGACGAGGAAGCGCCGGCGCGTTGCCGAAGCCGGTGTACTGCGTGGTTTGTGTGCCGTTGCCGTCATGACCGTGCGTCTGTGTGCCTCAGGCCTTGACCACCTTCACCGCGCATTTTTTGTAGTCTGTTTCCTTGGACAGCGGGTCGGTGGCGTCCAGCGTAACCTTGTTGATCAGGCGGCTGGCATCGAACCAGGGCACGAAGATCAGGCCGCGCGGCACCTTGTTGCGACCACGGGTCTCAACCCGCGCTGACATCTCGCCACGCCGGCTGACCACCTTCGCTGGCAGACCGCGACGCAGGCCACGCTCCTTGGCGTCGTCCGGGTGCATGTAGATCACCGCATCCGGGAAAGCCCGGTACAGCTCCGGTACGCGTCGCGTCATGGACCCGGAGTGCCAGTGCTCCAGCACGCGCCCGGTGCTAAGCCAGAGATCGTACTCGTCGTCCGGACTTTCTGCCGCCGGCTCGTAGGGTGCAGTAATGATGTTGGCGCGCCCGTCGGGTCTGCCGTAGAAGGTAATTCCCTTGCCTTCCTCGACGTAAGGATCGTAACCCTCACGGTAACGCCACAGCGTTTCCTTGCCATCGATCACCGGCCAGCGCAGGCCGCGCACCTTGTGGTAGATATCGTACGGCGCCAGTTCGTGACCCTTCTTCGGCCCTTCCTGCTGGAAGCGCCGGTATTCTTCGAACAGGCCCTTCTGCACATAGAAGCCGAAGTCATCCATTTCATGATTGGTGTAGGCGTTACCGGCTTCGTCTGTCACCGTCTGTTTCGGGAACTTGTCGACCTGGCCATTGGCAAACAGCACCTCGTACAGGGTCTTGCCACGGTACTCCGGATTTTTCTCCATCAAATCGTCCGGCCAGGCATCTTCCACCTTGAAGCGTTTGGAAAATTCGACCACCTGCCAGAGATCGGATTTCGCCTCGCCCGGTGCACTGACCTGCTCGCGCCAGAACTGGGTGCGGCGTTCCGCGTTCCCGTAGGCACCTTCCTTCTCGGTCCACATGGCGGTCGGCAGGATCAGGTCAGCGGCCATCGCCGTGACGGTAGGGTAGGGGTCGGAGACCACGATAAAGTTAGCGGGGTTGCGATAGCCGGGCAGCGTTTCCTCGTTCATGTTGGCCGCGGCCTGCATGTTGTTATTGCACTGTACCCAGTAGGCATTCAGCTTGCCGTCTTTCAGCATGCGGTTCTGCAATACCGCGTGGTAACCATTTTTGCCTGGTAGTGCCCCTTCCGGCAGCTTCCAGATCTTCTCGGCAAGATCGCGGTGCGGTTTTTTGGATACCACGTAATCGGCCGGCAAACGGTGCGAAAAGGTACCGACTTCGCGCGCTGTACCGCACGCGGAAGGCTGTCCGGTAAGCGAGAACGGACCGTTACCCGGCTCGGAGATCTTACCGGTCAACAGGTGGATGTTATAGATCAGTCCGTTTGCCCACACGCCACGCGTGTGCTGGTTGAAACCCATGGTCCAGAACGAGGTTATCTTGCGATCCGGATCGGCATAAAGTTTCGCCAGCCGCTCCAGGTTTTCCTTCGGCACGCCGGACAGTTTCGAGGTGTACTCCAGGGTGTAGGGTTTCACCGACTCGGCATATTCCTCAAAGCTGATTTTTGCCAGCTTGCCCTTGTTCGCGTTCTTCGCCTGCTTCTGCAATGGGTGTTCGGGGCGCAGCCCGTAACCGATATCGGTCGGTGTCTTGGTGAAGTTGACGTGCTTGTCGATAAAGTCCTGGTTATAGGCCTTGTGTTCGATAATGTAATTGGCAATGTAATTGAGGATGGCCAGGTCGGTCTGCGGCACGAATACCATGTTGTTATCGCCAAGATCGAAACAGCGGTGCTCGAAGGTCGACAGCACGTGCACCTCACTGCCCTCTTTTGTCAGGCGGGTATCTGTCAGGCGCGACCACAGGATAGGGTGCATTTCCGCCATATTGGAACCCCACAGCACGAAGGCATCGGCGTGTTCCAGGTCGTCATAGCAGCCCATGGGTTCATCCGAGCCAAAGCCGCGGATAAAGGCACCCACCGCAGAGGCCATACAATGACGTGCATTGGGGTCGATGTTGTTGGAACGGAAGCCGGCCTTGTACAGCTTGGAGGCCGCGTAGCCTTCCCACACGGTCCATTGGCCGGAACCGAACATGCCCACTGTTGATACGACTTCTTCCGGTGGCTTGCCCTTGTTGCGTTCCCGGTCATTTTTCAGCGCCGCCTTGAACTTCTCTTCCATGACATCGAAGGCTTTTTCCCAGCTGACCGGTGTAAACTCACCTTCCTTGTCGTACTTGCCGTTGCGCATGCGCAGCAGCGGTTGAGTGAGCCGGTCCTGGCCGTACATGATCTTGGACAGGAAGTAGCCCTTGATACAGTTCAGACCACGATTGACCGGCGCATCAGGATCACCCTGGGTCGCCACAATTCGGCCTTTCCGTGTACCGACCAGTACGCTGCACCCGGTACCGCAGAACCGGCACGGCGCCTTGTCCCAGCGAATGGTGTCTTTAGAATTTGCCAGTGCCTCGCTCACGCCGGGGATAGTGACACCCGCCGCAGCCGCGGTTGCGGCAACTGCATTGGTCTTGATGAATTCACGCCTGGTCAATTTCATTGTTCCACCTCCTGTTGACCCAAATCTTCAAACTGGTGATAGACCATCGACGCGGACAGCACGCCGGGCACATCCTGCATGTGCACCAGCAGGTCCACGATATCCTTCTCGCCCTGCTTCTCGATAGTTACCACCAGACGCCCGTCCTCGTTCGCGCCGTGTACCTCGACACCCTCAAACTGCTCCAGCGTCTGCCAGACCTTGTCTATGTTGCGGGGGAAAGTTCTTACCACTACACCACTGATATTCATGCTGTCTCCTCGCAACGAAAGGGCTGGATACGTAATGCCTGTACCGGGCATGGCGCATAACAGGCGCCGCAACCGGTACAGGGGGAAAGATCGATAGCGGGTAGCGCGACACCGCCGATACGTGGCCGCATGCGGATGGCACGTGGTTCGCAGGGATCGGCACAGGCTCGGCACTCAACGCCCTGGAAAGCGATACAGGTTTCAGTGTCGAGTGACACCTTGAGCGTCCAGGGTGCACGGCCCGGAGATTTCAGCAACGCAGCCGGTGTACAGATATCTGTACACTCTGCACAAAACAGGCACTCACCACGGCTGAAATCGACCTGCGGAAAACCGCCGCGGCCTTTGTACAGAATGTCGGTGGGGCACGCATCGAGGCAGTCACCGCAGCGTGTGCAGCGTGCCGTGAACCGGGCTTCCGCCAGCGCCCAGGGCGGGCGCACAGGCATGTCGCGTCCGGCGATATTCCCGCGCAGGAACTGCATTCTGCTTATGGCTGTGCTCATTGATTAACGGTGTATCAGTATATTAGATTGACCCAATATAGCGTTTTTTTGAGCACATCAGCATTGATACACATCAAGTCGGTGTGACTGTTCCACAGCATCTCGCGGCGTAGCGGTTTTTTTTTGTTGCCTCAAATCATCAGCGTAGCAGACTTTTTCCAATCATGAGCAGGCCCAGCACTGCCAAAAAGGCCGCAAACACTTTTTTCAGCCTGGCCCGATCCATGCTGTGCGCCAGCCGGGCACCGAACGGGGCGCTCAACACACTGGCAATACTGATGGAGATGACTGCCGGCCAATAGACGAAACCGGTGCTGCCCGCCGGAAGATCAGCCCTGCCCAGACCCACGGCAATAAACCCCAGTGCGCCGATCAGTGCGATGGGCAAGCCACAGGCGGCGGAAGTCCCTACTGCGTTACGTACGTCGATATGGTGCCAGACCAGCCAGGGAACGGTCAGGGTGCCGCCACCGATACCGAGCAACGCTGAAACCGCACCGATGACCACCCCGGCAACAGCGTTGCGCGTCCAGCCCGGCGGCTTACGGTGTGCCGCCGGTGGCCGTCCAAATCCCATTTGTGCAGCCACTGCCAGTTCGAAAAGTCCAAACAGACCAGCCAGCGCCAGGCCGCCTATCCATAGCGCCAATACACCACCCAACCAGCCTCCCAGCAGGATACCCAGTGATAGCTGCAACATGATCGGCCAGTCCACAGCGCCGTGCTGATGGTGTGTACGCATCGAGGACAGCGAGGTGAATATGATTGTCGCCAGCGAAGTGCCTACTGCAAACTGCATCAGGTACTCCGGCGCAAAACCCTGCAGCGTAAACAACGCTGCCAGAATCGGCACAATGATCAATCCACCGCCAACACCGAGCAACCCCGCAAAGGTCCCGGCAAATACGCCCAGCAGTACATACGCAACCCACAGGTAAAATATTTCCATATTCGGGATTGTACCTTGCGTCCGACTCTTCTATGGTTAGTGCTGTTGCTGTACTTAATCAGTTACCGGCAGGACGCAGTAAAATTACATGCACAAGTGGTTTCAGGGAAGCGTGCTCATAGCCGTGCTATTGCTGACACAGGTTAGTCTGGCAGACACCTTCGACGCAGAGCGAGAGCAGTTTATCAAGGCAGAAGCCGCTCTCAAGGCGGGTAACAGCAAGACCTTCAGTCAACTCAAACAACAGCTCACGGAATATCCCCTGTTCGGTTACCTGGAATACTGGCAGCTGCGCAGCCGCCTGGGCAATGCCAAAGCCGACGATGTCCAGGCATTTCTTGATAAGTATGCCGGGCAACCGATTGCAACACGCCTGCGTATCAGCTGGTTGCATAAACTGGGCAAACGCAGGGACTGGGATAGCTACCTGAAATTCTACCAGCCACAGGTCTCTATCAAGTTGCAATGTTACGACCTGAGCGCACGGCTGGCCAAAGGCGATCGCGAACAGGCGCTGGAGGACGCCATGCAACTGTGGCTGGTTGGCAGTTCCAGACCCGACGCCTGCGATCCGGCATTCGATCAGCTCTATGCCAGCTCGCTGATGACCAGTGCCCGCATCTGGGAGCGTGTGCGGCTGGCCTTCGCCAACCAGAAATCCAGTCTTGCCGTGTATCTGGCAAAGCGCCTGTCCGCCGAAGACCGGGAATGGGTGAAGCGCTGGCAATATGCGCATCGGCGTCCTACAGCGGCACTGGCAAAGAGCTGGGCCAGGCAGGACACGCCCCTGGTACGGGAAATTCTGGTACACGCGTTGCGGCGTCTGGCGCGCCACAAACCCGAGCAGGCATGGAAACACTGGCAGCAGCTCGCCGGAACGCATCAATTCAGCGCTCAGCAGGCCGGCAATGTGCTGCAGGGTATCGCCCTGTCCGGTGCACTGCGCAGCCATCCGCAGGCTGCCGTGTGGCTGGAAGCAGTTCCTCCGGAGGCGGCCAATGCCAGCATCCGCGAATGGCGGGTACGCACAGCAATGGGCGATGAAGACTGGGGCAGCGTACTGCGCTGGATAGACGAACTTACGCCCACAGAACGCCAGTCGGACAACTGGCGCTACTGGCGTGCCTACGCGCTGGATGCCAAAGATGAAGCCGGGGACGCCTTTACAGAGTTTGCGCGGCTGAGCGAGGAACGCAGTTACTATGGTTTTCTGTCAGCCGACCGGCTGCAGCGCCCCTACCAGATGAATGATACCCGGCTGGAGTATCAAAAATCACAACTGGAAGCTGTGGAGCGTATTCCGGGCATCGAACGCGCCCGCGAGCTCTACCTGACCGGCAAACACACGGAGGCACGGCGCGAGTGGTACCACACCACCAGATCACTGCCACACAGCCAGTTGAAACTGGCCGCATTGCTGGCGCACCGGTGGGGCTGGCACGACCGCGCCATTCTGACAGCCTCCAAAGCCGCATACTGGTCCGATCTCACCTTGCGTTTTCCGCTGCCACACCGGGAATCCATTTTTACCTACGCCAGACAGTATGACCTGGACCCGGCCCTGATCTACGGCGTCATCCGCCAGGAAAGCGCCTTCATGGAAGAAGCACGCTCTCCGGTCGGCGCTCTGGGCCTGATGCAACTGATGCCCAACACCGGCAAACAAACCGCACGGGCACTGAAAATACGCTACCGTGGCAGCCAGGCGTTGCTGCATTCCGACCAGAACATTCGCCTCGGCAGCGCCTATCTCAACAAGCTGCTGCAGCGTTATAACGGCTCCCCGGTGCTGGCTGCTGCCGCCTACAACGCCGGTCCGCACCGTGTCAGCCGCTGGTTGCCCACCGGCCACAGTGTACCAGCCAGCCTGTGGGCGGAACGCATACCCTTCAAGGAGACGCGCAACTACGTGCGCCGTGTGCTGGCCTACGCCACGGTGTTCGAGTGGCGCCTGGAACGACCGGTTACCCGGCTCTCGCAACGCATGCCTGCCATACAACAGCGTTATTGAGCAGTAGACATCGCCGTCAAGCCAATTAAAATCGCCAAACCAAAGCGGTGACAGAAATTGCATCTGCACCCACAACAAGAGGATCCTCATGAAAGCGCTACGACTCTGCGTGCTGGGTGGCACAGGCTTCATCGGCTCACACCTTGTATACCGGCTGGCCAGCCTGGGACATTCAGTCACGGTACTGACCCGACGCCCTGAACGGCATCGCGAATTCCGTATCGGTTCAAGCGTGCGACTGCTGGAAACAAACCCATATGATTCGGATGCCCTGCAAGCTGTCTTTCAGGGTATGGACTGCGTTATTAACCTGGTCGGCATTCTTAATGAAGAAGGTAAAAGCAGTTACCAGGGCGCACATGTCGAGCTGCCGCGCGCTATTGTCAAGGTTATGCGCACCGCCGGCGTTACGCGCCTGCTGCACATGAGCGCACTCAACGCCAATGTGAATGAATCGCACAGCCGCTATCTGAAATCCAAAGGCCAGGGTGAAGACCTGGTACAGCAGGCCCCCGGTCTTGATGTAACCAGCTTCCGGCCTTCAGTGGTATTCGGGCAGGGAGACAGCTTTTTCAATCGCTTTGCAACACTGCTGCGCCTGTCGCCAATGGTGTTTCCACTGGCCTGTGCCGGCTCGCGGTTGGCACCGGTATACATAGGTGATGTTACAGAAGCCTTTGTCAGGGCACTCGACGATGATAGCCTCATCGGTCAGCGCCTGGAGCTGTGTGGGCCCAAAACATACAGCCTGAAGCAACTGGTGCAGTACACTGCGCAAGTTATCGGCCGCAACACGCAGGTCATTGGTCTGCCTGGTTTTGCTGCCCGGGTTCAGGCTCATATACTGGGCCTGGTTCCAGGCAAACCGTTCACCATCGACAACTATTATTCGCTGCAACGGGACAGCGTGTGCAAGCAACCGGCACTGACAGCGCTTGGCATAACGCCGCGTTCCATCGAAGCGATAGTCCCTACTTACCTGGGTGACAGCTACTCGCGCGCGCACTATGTCCGCTACCGGTCGCGGGCACGCCGGCCCTGATGGAAATTTACCTGGTAGGTGGTGCGGTTCGCGACAAACTGCTCGACCTGCCTGTCCTGGAAAGGGACTGGGTTGTAGTCGGTGCTTCTCCGCAAGACATGCTGGATCAGGGTTACAGGCAGGTCGGCAAGGAGTTCCCGGTATTCCTGCACCCCGAAACCGGCGAGGAGTATGCACTGGCACGTACCGAACGAAAAACCGGCCCTGGCTACAAAGGTTTCACCTTTCACGCCAGCCCTGATGTCACCCTGGAACAGGATCTGGAACGACGTGACCTGACCATCAATGCCATCGCAGAAGCACCCGACGGCGCCCTCATCGATCCTTACCATGGTCAGGAAGACCTTAAGCACGGCCTGTTGCGCCATGTCAGTCCTGCTTTCGCCGAAGACCCGGTGCGTATCCTGCGCGTGGCACGCTTCGCGGCACACTTCAGCAAGTTTGGCTTCAAGGTATCACACACCACCAACGCCCTGATGCGCGAGATGGTGGACAATGGGGAAGTCGATTATCTGGTAGCGGAGCGTGTCTGGCTCGAACTGGCAAAAGCCCTGGCTACGGATTCGCCGCAAAAGTTTTTTACCGTACTGAGAGGCTGCGGCGCACTCGCTGTTCTGTTCCCGGAAATTGATCGTGAATTCGAACCCGGCGAGCAGACACACGGCAATGACAAACCCGCCGCCGCCCTCGAAGCACTGCAGGCCAGCACGGTGATCAGCAGTGATCCGTGTGTGCGATTCAGCGTACTGTTACGCGCTCTTGGCAACGACCTCACACGGGAACAACGTATCGCACAGGCGGAAGCCTTGTGTCAGCGCTTCCGGGCACCCAATGACTACACCTGGCTTGCATCGGCCACAATCAGGCTGGAGCCGCTTGTCCTCAACGAATCAGCGGAGAGCATGCTGCAACTGATGGAATCGGCCAGTGCGTTCAAACAAGCCGGGCGCTGGCAAAAATTGATTGGCACGTACCACGCCGCCGGTCTGCTCGACCAGAAACGCGTTGATCAACTTGAAGAAATCAGGAAACGTGCCGCCGGCATGAACGCTGCCCGGCTGAAGAATAAAGATCTGACAGGACCGGCAGTGGGAGAAGCCATACGGATAGAACGCCTGACGATAATCCACGATTACCAGAATAAAAAACCGGAATAATGGGTCCAAAAATAACGGGTATAATAGCCCTTTCTGGCAGTATAATCGGTGATGAGGCCTATTTGGCACCTCATCAGTCAAAGAACAAAAAATAACCGGTATTTTACTGAACACATTTCACAGACGGGTCCCAGACAAGCAATTACCTGACTGGGACCACGCAACGATACCCTTCCCGCATAACATGCGACCTTCAGGTATCACGCTGACGTTGCTGTGGGTTTGAATCTGCTAATAACAGATTGAAGGAACACTGATGGACAAAAAAGAAAAAATGCCAATCTGGGTTTTCCTGGCCTTTTCGGCCATTGAGACACGCAGAGGCGCGCTGATATTGATATGGGTCAGTTTACTGTTTGGCATCTACTGCATTCCCTGGCCCAGCCTGTTTACCGGTGCGTCCTGGATATCCAGCGTATTCCTGATCGACGACTGGAGCTGGGCGGCAATGATGTTTCCCATTACCCTCTGGTACTGGCTCAGCCTGAAGTGGGCGGATAATAATTCTGTGTGGGCCGAACCCGGCGGCAAAAACCAAATACCGCAGCAGCGGGAAGAACACCGTGACAAGTAGTCACAGGAACAGCACGAACAACACAACGCCCAGGACGAAACGGTAGACCACGAAAGGCAGCATTCCGACGCGGTCCAGCAGTTTCAGAAAGTAGTGTATACAGACATAGGCGCTGGCCGCAGATACCACCACGCCGATAAGCATCGGCACCCACTCCACGACATCTCCAGCGGCCAGCAGCCTACGGGTTTCGTATCCGGCTGCCATCAGGATCGCCGGTATCGACAGCAGAAAGGAAAAACGCGCCGCGGCTTTACGGTCCAGTCCTACCAACAGACCGGCGGTGATAGTTGCTCCGGATCTTGAAGTTCCCGGGATCAATGCCAGCGCCTGCGCAAAGGCTATCACTGCAACCCGTCCTGCTGTGAGGCGGTACTCACAACGTGTTTGCGGACCTTTGACATCGGCATACCAGAGCAGTGCGCCAAACACAATAGTGGTAGTCGCAATAACCAGCGGTGAGCGCAGGCTGGTTTCGATGAAGTCATGAAACAGCAGACCAAAAAAACCCAGCGGGATAGTACCCAACAACACCGCCCAGGCCAGCCTGGCTTCTTCATCCGGGTAGCGCGAGCCCAGTGAGCGGAACCAGGACGATGCCATGCCGGCCAGTTCGACACGGAAATATGCAACAACTGCTGTCAGGGTGCCGAAATGTACCGCCACATCAAATGCCAGACCCTGGTCTGTCCAGTCAGACAACAGCGGGACCAGTATCAGATGCGCTGAACTCGAAATGGGAAGAAACTCGGTAAGGCCCTGTACCAGCGCCAGAACGAATGCATGAAATTTATCCATGAAACTTTATAACCTACTGCGCAAGTCCTGTGAACTGAAGCCCCTGATGCCCTGCCCGAGTCCTCGGGAAAAGCCTATGACCTTGAAGCGATCACCCATTTCTCCGGGTAGCATCAAACGCTTGGCTTCATTACTCAGCCGCAGATAGTGCTGCATATCATTCGGATCTGCTTGCTCCATCAGCCGGTCGATTCCGCAGGCAAGAAGAAACTGTGCCTGGCTGGTATAGCCTTCCAGATGCATACCTGCATCGCCCGCCGCCTCTGCAATAGCAGTGAAATCCACAAACGCTGTAATATCCTGGAGGCCGGGATAAATGAATGGATCAGCGTGTGCTGTGTGCCGGTAGTGACAGATCAGGGTGCCCATTGAACGCTGCGGATGATAGTACTCTGTACGCCCGTAACCATAGTCAATCATCAGCAACAAGCCCTGTGAGAGACAGTCTGAAAGGCTGTTAGTCCAGGCGGGCAGGGTGGGGCAGTACTCGGATGTATAGTCACCATCCCACTTTCCCACCTGCGCCAGTTGGCGAACATAAGCCTCGAGCTCACTGCCAGCGGGACATTCACACTCTGACAGGCTGCCATTATCCCGGCCTACACCAGGTTCCCTGACGGAACCATCGCTCCAGCGGAATCGCTTGACCGGTAACGCATCGGCAACCTCGTTGCCGAATATTACGCCTGAAAACGCTTGCGCCGGAAGTGTTTCCAGCCATTCAACCCTTGCTGCGATTTCGGGGAGCCTGCGCTGCAATGTCTCTGCCTGCACGGTGCGCATTGCGGCACTGCGCTCAAGGATGTAATAACGCTCAGGCAACACGTCAAGATGTTGCAGCGCACTCAGCAGGTCCACCGCAAGTATGCCGCTCCCCGCACCCAGTTCCAGCACCACACCATGCTCAAGCTGCTCCAGTACCGACGCAATACACCGCGCCAGACAACGGGCAAACAGGGCCCCGGATTCAGGCGCTGTAATAAAGTCACCCTGCTCACCAAACGGCATCAGGCCATTGCTGTAATAGCCAAGCCCGGGCTCATACAGAGCAGACTCCATGAATTCATCAAACGGAATGCAGCCACCGCTTTGCTCAATACGCGCGTGGATCTCTTTCAGCAGGGCATCGCTGACAGCACTGGCTTCAGCACCGGGAAACGGCAATGATACAGACATGCAGTAGCGAAGTTATTTTTCCAGTGGCCACATAGGCTGGGCGGTCGGGTCGAAATTATCCCAGGTCGTAGCAAAGCTGAAACCGGTGACGGGATGCTTCATGTCACCCGCGATTTCGGCCAGTGGCTGCAGAACAAAGGCATATTCAAGAATTTCCGGCCTCGGCAATTTCAAATGCGGCTCATCCATAACAAGGTCGCCGTAGAGCAACAGATCCAGATCCAAAGTGCGGCTACTGAACTTGCCGGCGTTGCGATCTCGACCGTGTTCATCTTCAATACGGTTCAATATTTCCAATACCTGCTGTGGCGTCTGGCTGGTTTCGAATGCAACAACCAGGTTGTAAAATGCATCACCTTCAAAACCTACCGCCTGGGTCTCGAAAATCCTCGACTGTTGCAGATCGCCATATTCCCCGGCCAGCTCGGCCAGAGCGCTTGTGACATTACGTTCGCGATCTACATTACTTCCCACACTGACATACACCTTCGCCATGCAATTAACTCCCTGCCGTGCCGCGCTCGATAATCACGCCTACTCCCTGGGCGCCACGCACTGCACCACCCTTGTTTAAAACCAGACGCACCCATGACACAGAAAATTCCTCGCGCACCAGTTCCACAATCCGTTCAGCCAGCGTCTCAACCAGCTGGAAACTGCTTTCCTCAACGAAGCTGATAACCCGCTTGGCAACAGCTTTGTAATTCAGCGTATCTTCGATCTGGTCGCTGGCTGCCGCTTTGGCAATGTCAGTGGCCATCTCCAGATCGATGCGCAGGGTTTGCTTGATTGACCGTTCCCAGTCATAGATACCGATCACCGTATCAATCCGGAGATCGCGTATGAAAATAATATCCATGCCGCTCTATTAATCGCCGTATACAGACGGTCAACTATATACAGAATAGGCGGCACCCTCCAGTAATACCGCCGTAGGAGGCATGCTTGACCGGAAAGCTGTAAAGCCTTCCAATAGCAGGCATGATCGCAAACCTTCTCCTGATTGCGGCCGGCTATCTGCTGGGCTCGCTGTCATCCGCCATAATCACCTGCCGTTTGCTGGGACTACCCGATCCACGCAACCAGGGCTCCTGCAACCCGGGCGCAACCAACGTTTTACGCATCGGTGGCAAGAAAGCAGCGGCCATCACGCTGATCGGCGATATGCTCAAAGGCCTGATCCCGGTACTCGTGGCCAAGCTTCTTGGCGCCGACCTGAGCATACAGGCCGCAGTCGCAGTCGCCGCCTTTCTCGGCCACCTGTACCCGGTCTTCTTCGGCTTTCAGGGCGGCAAAGGTGTGGCAACTGCACTGGGTGTCCTGCTGGGTATTCACTGGCCGGTAGGCTTGCTGACCATCGCAACCTGGCTGGTCATCGCAAAGGTGTTCAAAATCTCATCCCTCGCCGCATTACTGGCTATCCTGGTGACACCGCTCTATATATGGTGGCTGATACCCAATGAATCGTTGCTGATAGCCATGCTGTTCATGGGCACACTACTGTTCTGGCGACACCGTTCCAATATAAAAGGCCTGCTGGCCGGCACCGAAGGGAAAATAGGCGGGGGGTAACTATCTGCACCCGGTCTACTGCACAGTGACCGCTTCCAGCTCTTCGAGGGACCAGCGCGGCCGCACCTCTATCTCCAGCCCCTGACATTGCCCGGCAAGCAACCGGCACGCACCCGCATAGGCAATCATCGCCCCGTTATCGGTACAGAATTCCAGGCGCGGGTAGAACACCTCCGCACCAAGTTCATCGCCCAACGTATCCAGTCCCTTGCGCAATGCACGGTTGGCACCCACTCCACCTGCCACTACCAACCGTGACACACCGGTCTGACGCAATGCCCGACGACACTTGATAACCATGGTATCGACCACTGCATCCTGGAAGGCACGGGCGATATCGGCGCGCGTCTGCTCATCGTCGTCCTGCTGCTGGCAGGTTGTCAGTGCAAAGGTCTTCAGGCCGCTGAAACTGAAATCCAGCCCGGGCCGATCGGTCATCGGCCTCGGAAAACGAAACCGGCCGGAGTCACCCTGCTCAGCCAGTCGCGCCAGTACCGGCCCACCGGGGTATTCCAACCCTAACAACTTGGCGGTTTTATCGAAGGCCTCGCCTGCTGCGTCATCCAACGTGTCACCCAGTATCCTGTAGGCACCGACGCCATCTACCCGGACCAGCAGGGTATGCCCGCCTGATACCAGTAACGCCACGAAAGGGAATTTTGGCGCCGGGGTCTCCAGCATGGGTGCCAGCAAGTGACCTTCCATGTGATGCACGCCCACCGCGGGGACGCCCCAACTCCAGGCCAGGCTGCGGCCGATAGAGGCGCCGACCATCAACGCACCGATCAGACCCGGCCCGGCCGTATAGGCTACCCCATTGATATCACTGGTATTTATGCCCGACTCATCCAGCACCGAGCGCAACAGAGGCAAAGCCTTGCGCACATGATCACGCGACGCCAGCTCCGGGACAACGCCACCGTATTGCGCATGCAGGCTGATCTGGCTATGCAGCGCGTGGCCAAGCAACCCGGCTTCTGTATCGAACAGTGCGACACCGGTTTCATCACATGAGGACTCAATTCCCAATACAAGCATGCCGTTATAGTACCGGTGCCGGCGCCAGCCTTAAATAACTTCGAGCAGTTCCGCACCGGAATCAGCGATTTACCTTTCCCGGGAGCATTGGTACACTACGCGCCCTTTATTTCCCGATTAACGAGGAACCGGTTTTGCCACAAGTAAAAGTACGTGAAAACGAGCCTTTTGAGGTCGCTATGCGGCGCTTCAAGCGCTCTTGCGAAAAGGCAGGCGTCCTGTCTGAAGTCCGCCGCCGTGAGTTCTACGAGAAACCCACTCAGGAACGCAAACGCAAGCAAGCTGCTGCAGTTAAGCGCCACGCCAAGAAAGTTTCACGCGAAAACGCACGCCGTACCCGCCTGTATTAATCCCCGCCCCGGTCACCAGTATCGTGTCCCTGAAGGACAAGCTCCAGCAGGATATGAAAGATGCCATGCGTGGCGGAGACAAACCGCGGCTGGGCGTCATTCGACTGATTCTGGCTGCGGTCAAACAACGCGAAGTGGACGAGCGCATCGAGCTGGATGATGCTCAAATCACCACGGTGCTGGACAAAATGTCCAAGCAACGCCGTGACTCCCTCGAACAGTATGAAAAAGCAGGCCGCGATGACCTGGCCGGGCAGGAACAATTTGAGCTCGACATCCTGAAGTCCTACCTGCCCGAGCAGCTGGGCGACGCCGAGATCGATGCATTGATCGAGGAAGCCGTTCAGGCCACCGGCGCCAGCAGCATGAAAGACATGGGCAAGGTCATGGGCCAGCTCAAGAACAAGCTGCAAGGGCGCGCCGACATGGGTGCGGTCAGTGGCAAGATCAAAGCCCGTCTCGCCGGCTAGCAGACCCCTCCCGACAGGCACCGGTTTGTGGTGCGGGAAAATAGCTATTCCCTTAACATGAGCTCCATGCCCGGCCGCATTCCGCAAACATTTATCGACGATCTGCTCAACCGGATCGATATTGTCGAAGTCATTGATGCACGCCTCAGCCTGAAAAAAACCGGCCGCGAATACCAGGCCTGCTGCCCGTTCCACAACGAGAAAACCCCGTCCTTTACCGTCAGTCCAAACAAGCAGTTCTACCACTGTTTCGGCTGCGGCGCCCACGGCAGCGCCATCGGCTTCCTGATGGATTACGAAAACCTGGAATTTCCGGAAGCCATAGAGGAACTGGCGCGATCGGCAGGTCTGGATGTGCCACGCGAAGCAGGGGCTGATTTCCGCCCTGACCCTCGTAAGGAAGACCACTACAGCCTGCTGCAACGTGCGGACCAGTTCTACCGCACCCAGCTGCGCGAACACGCACAGGCCGCCAAGGCTGTGGATTACCTGAAGCAGCGCGGTTTAAGTGGTGAAATAGCGGCAACGTTCGGACTCGGCTATGCGCCGCCGGGCTGGGACTCGCTGCTGCGCCATCTGGGTTCTGATACCGAAACACAAAAAACCGCCGTAGAGCTTGGCCTGCTTGTCCGCAAAGACGATGGACGCCTGTATGACCGCTTCCGCGAGCGCGTGATGTTCCCGATCCGCGACCGCCGCGGCCGCACCATCGGTTTTGGCGGGCGCGTGCTCGGTGATGAAAAACCCAAGTACCTGAACAGTCCGGAAAGCGCCGTCTTCCACAAGGGACAGGAACTGTACGGACTGTTCGAAGCACGCAAGGCCAACCAGAAACTTGAACGTCTTCTGGTCGTCGAAGGCTACATGGACGTGGTGGCACTGGCACAATTCGGTTTCAGCAATGCTGTAGCCACACTGGGCACCGCAACCACGCCAGAGCACCTGGAACGCCTGTTCCGTACCGTGCAGGAAGTGGTGTTCTGTTTTGATGGTGACAACGCCGGTCGCCGCGCTGCCTGGCGGGCGCTGGAAAACACGTTACCCGTGTTACGCGACGGCAGGGAAGCACGTTTTCTGTTCTTGCCGGAAGGCGAAGACCCGGACAGCCTGGTGCGAAATATAGGCAGTGATGCTTTTCAGAAAAAAACTGTCGAATCTGTCCCACTTTCAAGGTTTTTCTATGAATCGCTCAGTCAGCAGGTCGATACAGACAGTGTGGATGGACGCGCCAGACTGGTTGAGCTGGCAAAACCATTGTTACAAAAATTGCCGGATACGGTTTTCCGCGATCTGATGCTGGAGCAGCTGTCACAACACAGCGGGCTCAACCTGAAACAGCTGAATAACCGCGTGTTCGGCAATCCAGCCCCGACACCACAACAGAAACCCCGGCAACGGACGCCCGGCGCAGGCCGTAGCCCGGTGCGTATGGCTATACGCCTGCTGCTGGAACAACCGGAACTTAGTGGGCAGATACAACGTCCATGTGGTTTCGAAGATCTGGAGTTGGCTGGCGCAGAATTGCTCATGGAACTGCTTGAATTATTATGGCAGCACCCGCATCTATCTCTAGGCGGCATACTCGAACACTGGCGCGGAAAGCCTGAGGAAAAGCACCTGGCCAGGCTCGCGACACAGCCACTGGAAGTACCAGTTGAAGGATTTGCAGAGGAATTTCTTGGTGCGCTACAGCGTCTGTTTGAGCAAAGGACACGTCAACGTACCGAGCAACTGCTTTTCCGGGAGCAGGAACAGGGGTTGACGGAAACAGAGAAAAATGAGTTAAAACAGCTGCTTGTTGCGCATCAGTCGATTTCGGGATGATGCAACAAACAAGCAACAGAACTGGCTAATATAGCCAGTGTAGACTACAATGGTCGTTTGACTTTTTACCGGACAACTACGTAAACGGGGACACCAGCAGGTGATGAACCAGGACCAACAATCGCAACTCAAGCTGTTGATCACAAAAGGCAAGGAGCAGGGTTTCCTGACCTATGCCGAAGTCAATGATCACCTGCCGGATGACATCGTCGATCCGGAACAGATCGAAGACATAATCGGCATGATCAACGACATGGGAATCCAGGTGCATGAAACGGCACCGGATGCTGATACCCTGATACTTTCAAGCGACGCTGCCAGCACCGACGAAGTCGCTGCGGAAGAAGCCGCCGCTGCGCTGGCAACTGTAGACAGCGAATTTGGCCGCACCACCGATCCAGTGCGCATGTACATGCGTGAAATGGGAACGGTTGAACTGCTGACCCGCGAAGGCGAAATCGAAATTGCCAAGCGCATCGAAGATGGCCTCGGTCAGGTGTATTCGGCATTGGCCAGTAACCCTGACTCTTCACGACTGCTGCTAGCCGAATACGAAAAGGTATTATCCGGCGATGCCAGACTGTCCGACCTGTTTACCGCTTTCATCGATCCGAATGCTATAGACGAACCGATCCCGTCGCCGGCCGCTCAGCGCACCAGCGACGATGACAAGGATGCGGATGAAGACAAAGACGACGCAACCCCTGTGGATACCGGCCCGGATCCGGAAGAAACCAGAATTTTCTTCTCAGAACTGAAGAAAATGCACGATAAATGGCTGACTGCGCTCAGCGGCAAGAGCAAAAACCAGACAAAGATCGAAAAACTGCGTACGCAGATTGTCGGGCATCTTGCCTGCCTGAAACTGGCACCACGCATGGTTGAAGTACTGACAGCAAACCTGCGCAAAACCGTCGCACAAATCCGTTCCCACGAGCGCGTCATAATGGATATCTGCGTGCATAAGGCGCTTATGCCGCGCAAGGATTTCATTACCTCCTTTCCGGACAATGAGACCGACCTCAAATGGCTCGACCAGCAGATTAACGGAGGCCACAAGTACTCCCCCGTACTGGAACAGCACAAGGAAGAGATTCTGCGTGCCCAGAATCGGCTGGTTAACATACAGAACGCATCCAGCCTGATGATCAGCGGCATCAAGGATATCAACCGCCGCATGTCTATCGGCGAGGCCAAGGCCCGGCGCGCCAAAAAGGAAATGGTGGAAGCCAACCTGCGCCTGGTAATTTCGATTGCAAAGAAATACACCAATCGCGGCCTGCAGTTCCTCGACCTGATCCAGGAAGGCAACATCGGCCTGATGAAGGCAGTCGACAAGTTCGAATACCGGCGCGGTTACAAGTTCTCGACCTATGCCACCTGGTGGATTCGCCAGGCCATTACGCGTTCGATTGCCGATCAGGCGCGCACCATTCGTATTCCGGTGCACATGATCGAGACCATCAACAAGCTCAACCGGATCTCGCGCCAGATGTTGCAGGAAATGGGTCGTGAACCTACGCCTGAAGAGCTGGCCGAACGCATGGACATGCCGGAAGACAAGGTGCGTAAAGTGCTCAAGATCGCCAAAGAGCCCATCTCTATGGAAACACCAATCGGCGATGATGAGGATTCTCACCTGGGTGATTTCATTGAGGACGCCACTATCGATTCGCCGGTGGATTCAGCCTCCGGAGCCGGCCTGAAGGAAGCTACCCAGGGGGTGCTCTCCGGACTGACGCCGCGCGAAGCCAAGGTGCTGCGCATGCGCTTCGGCATCGACATGAATACCGATCACACGCTGGAAGAAGTCGGCAAGCAGTTTGACGTTACCCGCGAGCGCATCCGCCAGATCGAAGCCAAGGCACTGCGCAAACTGCGTCACCCGAGCCGCTCGGAACAGCTGCGCAGTTTCCTGGAAATCGAGTAAAACCCTGATCAAGGGCGTCACCGACAGGTGACGCCTTCCCTCTTGCACGGTACACTTCCGCACCATCACGGGCCTGTAGCTCAGTTGGTTAGAGCAGGGGACTCATAATCCCTTGGTCCCAGGTTCGAGTCCTACCGGGCCCACCAGTTTTTATATGGCACCCTCGCGCTCAATAATTTCGCGGTAGCGCCTGTCCTGTTCCTGCTTACTGTCACCTCCGCCGAAGATCAGCGCACCTGAGCTGTAACTGGTCCCGAAGGTGCCGGCGAGATTGACAGTCTGGGCAAGACCATCAATGAATTGGTGATCCGATAGCCCGGCAAGTGGGTGAATATAGGCGCTCCAGAGAACACCTCTTGCAATTGAGTAACGGGCGTCCAGCGCCGAATCGAAATTGGCCTGCATCAATCGCTTCATCTGCTCACTATCGATATCCCCGGCTTTGGCAACCGGTACGATAATGCGCATACGGTCCGCCCGCTCATCGGTGATCACAGTGACCGGGTACCCTTGCAGGGTAAATTCCCAGAAACCCGACCGACCACTAACATCCTCTGCAAGCCGATTAATCAAAGTCTTCAAACGCTGATTATCCATTCCCTGCTCAACGGGCTGCGGTTTCTCCTGATCTTCCGCCCCGGCCATCTGAGCTGCAAACACCATCAGTACGGCTATAAGTAAATGTCTCATGCTGCCCCCTGTTGATACGTTTTCGCGCAATCTTTTATTTGGCACCGACGCCCTTCGATGCTTTAATATTGAAGCGTATAACCGATGTGCGTCAGGAGCAATCAATGAGCAATCAAAGCCCGCAGATAAAAGACGATCCCATGTACCGCTTGCTGCGCGAATGTGAAGTGGAAGAATTTAACACCCGCCGATCAGGCGGCGAAGAATGTGATCTTCGTGGTTGCGATTTCCGCACCCTGGATCTGCGCAAACTCAATGCCAAAGGGCTTGATCTGCGCGACTGCTACTTCCGGCAAACGGATTTACGCGGCGTAGATCTGTCCGAAGCCAACCTGGAAGGTGCCAGTATCAATGCCGCGAAAATCTCCGGCGCCTATTTCCCAGGCGCACTCACCGCGGAAGAACTCACATTGTCGCTGACACACGGTACCCGCATGCGTTACTCCAAAGGCTGAACAGGCTCCAGCAACGGTACGTAGCTGGCGTACCAGAACACGGAATCGCCCAGGTAGGCTCGAACCTCGTTCAGGTGTGCGCCCACTTTCTTCTGAACATCCACATCTTTCTTAAGGCCCTCGTGTAATTGACTCAGGCGAGTGATGGTTGCTGTTGCCGAAGGCAGGGGACTGTCATCCAGCGCGATACGGCCGCCCAGCATGGGAATCAAAGGCGTATCTGACTGGATCCAGCGTCCGTTTTTAAAATAGCGCTGCCAGGCCGTATGCAGCAGTTGGCCAACCAGCGCCTGATAATCTTTGCGGGCTGGTTTCTGGCGGCTCCAGTCCCACAAACCCTGTGCAACCAGCGCATAATCCTCAAGTGTGGCCCGGGCCATGGCCTTGTTCCCGTCGCGGGCACGTATCAGCGTCTTGCCGTCCCACAGTTTGCTTGCGATGTAATCGGCAAGTTGCTCCGCCTGCCTGCCATAACGATCACCGTTTGTCGCTGCGTAGCCTGCAGCCAGTGCGCTCAGCGCCAGCCCGTTCCAGGCGGCCAGGCCCTTGTCGTCCGGCAACAGGCTGCGGCTGGCGCGGGCCATCAGTAATTTCTCACGAGCTGATGCCAGCACCTGTTCAAGCCTGGCCTCGCTCCAACCGAGTCGCCTGGCAACAGCGGCCGGGCTATCCTGCCAGCGCGGCAAGCGGCCGTACTCGGAGTGCACCTCCTGCTCGTCAAACCAGGCGGCTCTAACCGCCTTCGACTGCCCGGCATCCAGCAGTTTTTCCAGCGTCGCATCATCCCAGAGGTAGTAAAAACCTTCGCGGCCCTGCTCATCAACCGCAGAGAAGCTGCTTATGAAGTAGCCTTTGCTTCGCCACATGTCACGCAGCATAAAGTCCAGGGTACCCAGTCCGGTTTCTCGATACCGGTTCGATTGAAACAGCCGGGCAGCCTGTAGATAGAGAACCGCCAACTGGGCATTGTCGTAGAGCATTTTCTCGTAATGCGGAACCTGCCAGGCCGGATCGGTGGTATAGCGGAAAAAACCTCCGCCGAGCTCATCGTGCATACCCTGGCTCGCCATGCGATCCAGGGTCAACCGTATAAATTTATCCTGCGAACTGTCATTCAGCTGTTCGCGCATCCACAGCAGTGCAAGTAACTGGGAAACCATTGGGAACTTGGTCTGTTGCCCAAACCCGCCAGCCAGTTCGTCCTTGAGCTGACCGGTCTGCACCTGCATGGTACGCGCAACCGAGTGCCTGGCCGGCTTCCTGTCAGACTCCGCCTTACGCGTCTCCTGCCACTCGGCCATGGCCTCGCGCGCCATCTGCCGTAACTGATCCGGCCCATCCTTCCAGTGCTGACGAAGATTATCGAGTACCAGGTAAAACTGTTCCTTCGGGACATAGGTCATACCGACAATGGGATAACCTTCCGGTGTCAGGAATACATTCAGTGGCCAGCCCGCATTGCCACGTGTCAATTGCACAAACTCTATAAGGTGTGCGTCCAGCGCAGGATCCAGTTCGCGATCAACCTTGACCGGGATGAAATGTTCATTGAGTATTTTCGCCAGCGCCGGGTCGCGGTAACTTTCGCGCTGCATAACGTGACACCAGTGGCAGGAAAAATAGCCGATGGAAACCAGCAATGGCCGGTTCAGTATGCGCGCCTTTTCCAGGGTTTCACTATTCCAGACCTGCCAGTGCACCGGGTCGTCGCCGTGCATGGCAAGATACGGGGAGGGGTGTTCGGCCATCCGGTTTTGCAACACCGGGGCGGCGGCCACGCTGCCCACCAAACCAATAGCCAGACTGACAATGAATCCCCTGAACATGGCAGGGATCATGTTCATCACTCCGGTTTCCGGCCTTCTTCTTCCGCGTCGATACGATCCAGTTCCGCTTCCATCTCCTCGTCACTGGGAGGTTCGTACTCCTCGTGACCGGAATCGTTGCTGTCTTCTTCCCGTTTGGGGGCAAAATATTCGCCCATGAATACACCGACTTCAAACAGCAACCACATGGGCAGTGCCAGCAATGTCTGGGAAATGATGTCCGGCGGCGTCAGCAGCATGCCGATCACAAAGGCGCCGACAATGACATAGGCACGTTTTTCACGCAGCGTCTGCGGATTCACTGCACCGGTCCACACCAACAGCACCACCGCGACCGGTATTTCGAAAGCAACACCGAAAGCAAAAAACAGCGTCAGTACGAAGTCCAGATAACGGCTGATGTCGGTCATCACCTCGACGCCCTGCGGGGCAGTGCTGGTCAAAAAGCCGAACACCAGCGGGAACACCGCAAAATAGGCGAAGGCGGCGCCGAGATAGAACAGGGCCGTGCTCGATACCAGTAGTGGCAGGGTGCGCTTGCGCTCGTGCTGGTACAGGCCGGGCGCGATAAAGCCCCAGAGCTGGTAAAGAATCACCGGCATGGCGATAAATATTGACAACACCAGCGCCAGTTTGAAGGGCGTAAAGAACGGCGAGGCGACATCGATAGCCACCATGGAACTACCTTCCGGCAGATGTGCCATCAGCGGGCCGGCGAGTTGTGTGAATAACCAGTTAGCGAATGGCACCAGGCCCAGGAAAATTACAATGACGGACAGCACCACGCGCAGCAGGCGGTCGCGCAATTCTATCAGATGGGAGATGAAAGGTAGTTCTTCGCTTTCTTCCGGTGGCAGATTATTATCCGCTTGCGTCATTAGTCTTCTGCATCACCGTCTTGTTTTCTGCCTCCGGCTGTTCGGATGTAACATCCTGCGTGTTTTGTATTGTCTGTTTGGTATCCTCGACAATTTCGTACAAGCCGGTCGCTTCCGCCTGTTTGGCAAGTGCCTTCTTCAGCTCGTCGGCTGCAATTTCGCGATCGATGTCAGCCTTGACGCTGGACACGAAACGACGCGCACGCCCCAACCACAAACCGGTAGTCCGCGCCACGCGCGGCAGGCGCTCCGGCCCTATCACCAACAGGGCTACCACACCAATAATCGTCAGTTCCCAGAAGCCGATGTCGAACATTGCCAATCACCTTACAGGCTCAGACCTTGTCCTGTTTTTTGGAGGTAACTTCACCTTCGATGACGTTGCCGCTCCCGTTGTCTTCGAGCTTGCCTTCATCGCTTTTGGCACTGTCTTCTTCTTTCATGGCCTGCCGGAAGCCCTTGATGGCACCGCCAAGATCACCACCCACATTACGCAGGCGCTTGGCACCGAACAACACCAGAACAATGGCAAGAATTATCAACAGCTGCCAGATACTGATACCCATAAAACTCTCCTGTGACGGGAACAGACAATAGATCTGCTCCTGCTAAACTCTAGGTATTTTTACGCGCCTCTTTTTCTTCCAGGCCTGACAGGCCAAAGCGGCGTTCCAGTTCTTTCAATACCTTTTCGGGATCCACTCCCTGGTGGACCAGTAATACCAGTGTATGAAACCACAAATCGGCGGTTTCATAAACCAGCTGGTCGGTATTACCGCCCTTGGCGGCAATCACTGCCTCGGTAGCTTCCTCGCCCACCTTTTTCAGGATCGCGTCCAGCCCCTTATGATACAGGCTGGCGACATAGGAAGAAGCTGGATCAGCCTGCTTTCGTTGCTCCAGCACCTGTGTGAGCTGGCGAAGAATTTCGTCCGACATTTCAGCCTTTCCCGTACATTTCGGAAGGATCCCTTATCACCGGCTCAACGGCCTTCCACTGGCCGTCTTCCAGACGCTGGAAAAAGCAGCTGCGCCTGCCGGTATGACAGGCGATGCCACCCTTTTGTTCGACCTGCAGGATGATTACATCGTTATCGCAATCCAGGCGAATTTCCTTAACTCTTTGTTGATTGCCCGACTCTTCGCCCTTGTGCCAGAGTTTTTGGCGCGAGCGCGACCAGTAGACAGCGTGATCGCCCTCCCCGGTAAGCTGCAGGGCTTTCCGGTTCATCCAGGCAACCATCAATACCCGGCCGTCAGAGGCGTCCTGGGCAATGACGGGCACCAAACCATCATTATCCCATTTAACTGCATCCAGCCAGGCGTCACTCATAGCCGTACTTCGATACCATGCCGGGCCATGTGCTGCTTGGCCTCGGCGATGCTGTATTCACCAAAATGAAAAATACTGGCCGCCAGCACGGCATCGGCCTTTCCTTCGAGCACGCCTTCAGCCAGATGATCAAGCTTGCCCACGCCACCGGATGCAATCACCGGCACATCGACAGCTTCACAGACCGCTCGTGTTAGCGGCAGGTCGAAACCATTCTTTGTACCATCGCGATCCATGCTGGTGAGCAGGATTTCGCCGGCCCCGTAATCAACCATTTTTTTCGCCCATTCGATGGCATCTATACCCGTGGGTTTGCGCCCGCCGTGGGTGAATATCTCCCAGTGAGGTGGCTTGCCTTCACTGCCCGATTCGACCTGCTTGGCGTCAATGGCAACAACAATGCACTGCGAACCGAACTTGTCGGCGGCATCGCGTACAAATTCCGGATTGAAAACCGCCGCAGTATTAATGGCGACTTTGTCCGCGCCGGCGTTGAGCATACGGCGGATATCGGCAAGCTCGCGGATGCCGCCACCCACGGTAAGCGGAATGAACACTTCGCCGGCCACCTGCTCCACCACGTGTACCATGGTTTCACGCTGCTCGTGGCTGGCGGTTATATCCAGGAAGGTCAGCTCATCAGCACCCTCCTGGTCGTAGCGACGCGCAATTTCAACCGGATCGCCGGCGTCGCGAATATCAACAAACTGCACGCCCTTTACGACACGGCCGGCATCGACGTCCAGACAGGGAATGATACGCTTTGCCAGCGACACGGGGGTTAACCGTCAACCAGTTTGTGCGCTTCGGCCAGATCGATGGTGCCTTCGTACAGGGCGCGGCCAATGATAGCGCCGGTGATACCTTCGTCAGCCACGGCCTGTAGCGCTTTTATGTCGTCCAGCGTGCTGATGCCACCTGAGGCGATGACCGGGATACTGATCTGGCTGGCGAGTTTTACCGTCGCTTCGACATTGACGCCCTGCATCATGCCGTCCCGGCTGATGTCGGTATAGATGATAGCTTCCACACCATCGCGTTCGAAATGTTGTGCCATGTCGATAACATCATGGTGGGAGAGTTTAGACCAGCCATCGATGGCCACCTTGCCATCTTTTGCGTCCAGTCCAACGATAATGTGCCCTGGAAATTCCAGGCACAGGTCATTGACAAAGTGTGGCGCACTCACTGCCCTGGTGCCGATAATAACGTACTGAACGCCGGCATCCAGATACACTTGAACGGTATCCTCGTCACGGATGCCACCGCCTACCTCAATTGGCACCTCTGGAAAAGCTTCGGCGATACGGTGGATGACGTCAGCATTCACGGGTTTGCCGGCAAAGGCACCGTTCAGGTCGACCAGGTGCAGGCGCCGCGCGCCCGCATCCACCCAGCGCTGCGCCATTTCCAGCGGATCGTCGGCAAACACTGTTTCATCGTCCATACGCCCCTGGCGCAGGCGTACGCATTTACCATCCTTTAGATCGATGGCGGGGATCAGCAACATGCGTCTTTCCTCATTGCACGGTTTCTGTCAAACATGATGGAACTCAGACCTCACCGTTCCAGCGGCTGAAATTCCTTAACAGCGTCAATCCGGCACGCTGACTTTTTTCCGGGTGAAACTGTACTGCAAACAGGTTTTCACGGGCCAGCGCACAGCAGAACTCAAGCCCATAGTCTGCGCTCGCCACCTGTATTTCATGCCCGGCGGGCGCTGTATAGTAACTGTGCACAAAGTAGAAGCGGCTGTCCTGCGCTATCCCGTCCCACATTGGGTGGGGTTTCTGATGGACCTGGTTCCAGCCCATATGAGGCACCTTCAGTTTACCGCCATCAGCGCCAGACATACCGTCCGGGAAACGCTTTACTTCGCCGGGAATCAGACCAAGGCAGGTGGTACCATCGTTTTCCTCGCTGCGTTCGAACAACGCCTGCATACCCACGCAGATACACAGCATGGGCTTGCCGGCGGCGGCCTGGCACGCCACTTCGCCGAGCCCGGTGCGCGTCAGTTCCTGCATGGTGTGACCGATGCCACCCACGCCCGGAAACACCACCCGGTCAGCAGACAGTATTTCACGGGCTTGCGAGCTGACCTGTACCCGTGCATCAGGCGCCACATGCTCCACTGCCTTGGCGATGGAGTGCAGATTTCCCATTCCATAATCAATAATCGCAATCGATGACATGCTGGCGTAACTGATAGCTGTGCTGAAAACAGCGGTCGTTGAGCTACAGGCTCCCCTTGGTGGACGGCATCATACCAGCCATGCGCGTATCCGGCTCCGCAGCCATACGGATGGCGCGGCCGAATGCCTTGAACACCGTTTCGGCAATATGGTGCGCATTGTCGCCACGCAGGCAGTCAATGTGTAATGTCACCTTGGCGTGATTTACAAATCCCTGAAAAAATTCATGCAGTAAATCCACGTCAAAATCACCGATTCGCGCTCGCGCAAAGCTGGCATGGTACTCCAGTCCCGGGCGCCCGGAAAAATCGATGACAACACGTGACAGCGCTTCGTCGAGCGGGACATAGGCATGCCCGTAACGGCGGATACCTTTTTTGTCTCCCAGCGCCTGTTCGAAGGCCTGGCCCAGCGCAATACCGATATCTTCCACAGTATGGTGGGCATCGATGTGCAAATCCCCTTTAGCCTGAATGGATACATCCAGCAGGCCATGGCGTGCGATCTGTTCCAGCATGTGTTCGAGAAACGGCACACCGGTATCCAGGCTGATATTGCCACTGCCGTCGAGATCCAGATCCACCGTGATCTGGGTTTCCAGCGTATTGCGCTTTACCTGCGCTGTTCTAATAGTCATTTTTTATTCAATCAAATCAGAGAGTCATACCTGATCTGCATCGTAGCTGAAATCTGACTGGTAGAGAACCGTTGCTTTAAACTTCTTTAAATATTGATATAGATCAATGAATTTGATCCAATGGAATCCTGAGCAGCGAAAGTGTTTTACATATGCCAACCAGAAAACTCGAATCTGTAGTCTCACTGAAAGATATCAGGGTTGCCTGCAAGGCATGCAGCCTTAAGGAAATCTGTTTGCCGATGGGTATCGACAAGGAGGATCTGGATCGCCTGGACTCCATTATCGACCGCAAGCGCCCGCTGACACGCGGCGAACACCTGTTCCGCGTCGGCGACGGTTTCCAATCCATTTATGCGGTACGCTCGGGTTCGCTGAAAACCTATACCACCTCGGAAGGCGGCCAGGAACAGGTAATGGGCTTCCAGCTGCCGGGCGAACTGGTAGGCCTTGATGCAATTTCCGAAGGCTACCACCCGTTGGCCGCCAAGGCTCTCGAAACCACCAGTGTTTGTGAAATCCCCTTCGAAGATCTGGAGAGCCTGAGCAGTCAGATAGGTGGCCTGCAACGCCAGCTACTGCGCGTAATGAGCCAGGAAATACGTGATGACGAGCAGAACATGGTGATACTGGGGCAGAAATCCGCCGAGCAACGGCTGGCAGCATTTCTCATCAGTCTCTCCAACCGTTTCCGGCGGCGCGGTTTTTCCTCCACCCAGTTCAACCTCAGCATGTCGCGCAGCGATATCGGTAACTATCTCGGCCTGGCACTTGAAACCGTCAGTCGCCTGTTCACGCGCTTTCAGAATGACGGGCTGCTGAGCGTAGACCGCAAGCATATCGAGCTGCTCGACCGCGATAGGCTGTGCAACTTTTCGGGGGCACACTGTGCCTCGGATGAGGTGCTCAAGGTACAGCCTCACAACTGACCCTCCTTTTGTCCATATCTGGCACGAATTTGATCTGTATCAATGCCGCCAGATGCCTCAACCCCCAGAGTCTACCCCCGGTTATTTACACACTTGGGAGACATTCAATAATGAGTACATTCAATCGGACCATACTGATTGCTGCGATGGCGGCAACATTCACCACTGCGCCGGTCATGGCCTATGAGGCAGGCGATATGGTGCTGCGCGTTGGGGCTGCCGGCGTCTTTCCGACCGGCGAATCAGACAGCCTGAATGCTGTACCCGGTGGCAAGGTTGAAGCCGACGACGCCTGGAGCCTGGGAATAACTTTTACCTATATGTTCACTGACCAGATCGGTCTCGGCATACTCGGCGCCTACCCGTTCAGCCACGACATCGAGTCCAACGGCACCCTGGCCACCGCCCTGGGCGACAGCAGTGATGTCGGCGAAACCAAACAGCTCCCGCCAACCGTTACCCTTCAGTGGCACATCCCCGTTGGCCCGGCAAACTTTCAGCCTTATATTGGCGCTGGCGTGAACTACACTTATTTCTTTGACGAAGACACCAAGGGACCTCTGAACGGTGTTAACCTTGATATCGACAACTCCTGGGGCCTTGCAGGTGAAGCCGGTCTTGATTATGTCATGGACAATGACTGGACCATGAGCGCACAGGTCTGGTACATCGGCATTAAACCAGAGGCCAAGATTCAAGGTGGCGGGCTCGACGAAAAAGTTGATGTTGAAATTAATCCCTGGGTCTTCATGGCAAGTGTTGGGAAAAAGTTCTGATCCCGTCCGGAAGGCAGCGGTCTTGCGGCAGCTGCCTTTTTCTTTGACTTAGATTCATCAACCCACAGGAAAACGCTATGGACTCACAGACCACGTATAACTACAAGGTTGTGCGCCAGTTCACCGTGATGACCGTCGTCTGGGGCATTGTCGGTATGCTGGTGGGCGTCTTTATAGCCGCGGAGCTGGTGTGGCCACAACTGAGCCTGGATTTGCCCTGGCTGTCATTTGGACGATTGCGCCCGCTGCACACCAATGCGGTTATTTTCGCCTTCGGCGGCTCGGCGCTGTTCGCAACCTCGTACTATGTTGTGCAGCGCACCTGCCAGGCCCGGCTGTTCTCCGACAAGCTCGCGGCCTTCACCTTCTGGGGCTGGACGCTGGTTATTGTGCTGGCGGCCGTCACCCTGCCGCTCGGCATCACCACCAGCAAGGAATACGCGGAACTGGAGTGGCCGATCGACATCCTGATCACCCTGGTGTGGGTGAGCTACGCCGTGGTGTTCTTCGGCACCATCATGAAACGCCAGGTCAAGCATATCTACGTCGCCAACTGGTTCTTCGGTGCATTCATTCTGACCGTGGCGGTATTGCACCTGGTTAACAGTGCGGCGTTACCTGTCAGTATGACCAAATCCTACTCGGTGTATCCCGGCGCCATAGACGCCATGGTGCAGTGGTGGTATGGACATAATGCGGTGGGCTTTTTCCTGACCGCCGGCTTCCTCGGCATGATGTATTACTTTGTGCCCAAGCAGGCCGGACGTCCGGTGTATTCCTACCGCCTGTCGGTGGTGCACTTCTGGGCGCTGATCTCCACCTACATGTGGGCCGGCCCGCATCACCTGCACTACACGGCGCTGCCAGTGTGGGCACAGTCACTGGGTATGGTCTTCTCGCTGATTCTGCTGGCACCGTCCTGGGGCGGCATGATCAACGGCATCATGACCCTGTCCGGCGCCTGGCACAAACTGCGCGACGACCCCATCCTCAAGTTCCTGATTGTGTCACTGTCTTTCTACGGCATGTCCACCTTCGAGGGCCCGATGATGGCAATCAAGACCGTCAACGCGCTGTCCCACTACACCGACTGGACCATCGGCCACGTACACTCGGGCGCACTGGGCTGGGTGGCAATGGTCTCTATCGGCTCGATCTACTTCCTGGTACCGAAACTGTTCGACCGCGAACAGATGTACTCGATCAAGATGATCGACTGGCATTTCTGGATGTCCACGATCGGCGTGGTGCTGTACATCGTCGCCATGTGGATAGCCGGCATCATGCAGGGCCTGATGTGGAGAGCCATCAACGATGACGGTACGCTGACCTACAGCTTTGTTGAATCGTTGCAGGCCATGTATCCGTTCTACTTTGTTCGTTTCCTGGGTGGCACCGTGTTCCTCGCCGGCATGCTTTTGATGGCCTGGAATGTCGCTAAAACCATCTCCGGCGCACGCCCGGTAGACGCCCCCGTTCCGCAAACGGCCTGATTTGGAGAGCTGATATGAGTCATGACGTTGTCGAAAAAAATATCGGCCTGATGGCAATACTGATCCTGCTGGTCATCAGTGTTGGCGGGCTGGTTGAAATTGTCCCACTGTTCTTTTTGAAGAGCACCACCGAGCCGGTTGAAGGACTGCAGCCTTATACAGCCCTGCAACTGGAAGGACGCGATATCTATATCCGCGAGGGCTGCTACCTGTGCCACTCGCAGATGATCCGTCCGTTCAGGGCCGAGACCGAGCGTTACGGTCACTATTCAGTTGCCGGTGAATTCGTCTACGACCATCCCTTCCAGTGGGGTTCCAAGCGTACCGGTCCGGACCTGGCCCGTGTGGGCGGTCGTTACAGTGACGACTGGCACCGTGTGCATTTGATGAATCCGCGCGACGTGGTACCGGAGTCCAATATGCCCAGCTTTCCATGGCTGGCGGAGAGCGTGCTGGATGGCGAGCTGACACCCAGAAAGCTGGAAGCCATGCGTACCCTGGGCGTTCCGTACACTGACGCTGACATTGCAGGCGCCACAGCAGCAGTGCAGGGCAAGACCGAGCTCGATGCACTGGTCGACTACCTGCAGAACCTCGGCACTGTCATCTCGTCACGGAGGTAAGCAGCATGGATATAAACACACTGCGCGGAATCTTTACGGCGCTGGCCCTGGTTGCCTTTGTTGGCGTGTGTATCTGGGCCTGGAGCAGCAAGCGCAAACGTTCATTTGATGAGGCCGCGAACCTGCCGTTCGCGGACGATAACATCGACCAACACAGCAAGGGTGTTAGCCATGACTGTCAATGATTTCAGTTTTACCAGTAATTTCTGGAATATTTGGATCATCGTTCTTACCGTCGGCAATATTCTTGCCTGCTGGTGGCTGATCCGCTGGACCGCCAAACCCCGGCACGGTGAAGCCGAAGCGGGCGATACCACCGGGCACAGCTGGGATGAAGGGACACTGGCCGAGTATAACAATCCGCTGCCGCGCTGGTGGCTGTGGCTGTTCTACATCACCATGATTTTCTCGGCCGTGTACCTGGTACTCTATCCGGGCCTCGGTACCTGGCGCGGGACCCTCAACTACACTGACCAGAACGCCTATGAAAAGGAGATGCAGGCCGCGCAGGACACCTATGGGCCACTGTTTGCAAAGTATGCGGGGACTCCCATTGCCCAGCTGGCTGCTGATCCCGGTGCCCTGAAGATGGGTCAGCGACTGTTCGTTAACTACTGTGCCGGCTGTCATGGCTCCGATGCCGGAGGCGGTCCCGGTTTTCCCAACCTGAGTGACAACAGCTGGCTGTACGGTGGGGAGCCCGATACCATCAAGCTAAGCATTCTTGATGGCCGTAACGGTGTCATGCCGGCCTGGGGTGCGGTGCTCAATGACAAGGGTGTGGACGAAGTAACCGCCTACGTAATGAGCCTGAACGGGCGTGATGCCGATACCGAAAAGGCCGCTGCCGGAGCGGCGCACTTTGCAACTTACTGTGCTGCATGCCACGGCGCAGATGGCACCGGCAACACAGCGCTGGGCGCACCAAACCTGACCGACAGCAGCTGGTTGTATGGTGCTTCTGCCGGCGTTATCAGGCAAAGCATCAATGATGGCCGTAACGGGCATATGCCAGCGCACCGCGACTTCCTGGGTGAAGACAAGGCACACCTGCTGGCAACCTATATCTACAGTCTGTCCAGCAGGTAGCAAGCCG
>Ga0316191_10000050_pt1 | contig 53784 bp, 57 predicted proteins | sample Eddworburr2cm_MG_FD_204928 | JGI IMG/M metagenome (GOLD analysis project Ga0316191, IMG submission 204928) | Coastal sediment microbial communities from Maine, United States - Eddy worm burrow 2 cm | ecosystem: Environmental > Aquatic > Marine > Coastal > Sediment | place: USA: Maine...
GGCAGCGGGATGTCAACAGTTACTCATTGATCTTCGCAAGCACATTCACCTGGAAAGAAATCTGTTCCAGGAAGGCCTGGGTGTCACGGGCGCCGGCGGCTATGTTCATGCGGACCCGGCAGTCATCCTCGTCCAGTTCGCCGGCGGCGCCGAAGATTTGCCAGCCGGCAAAACTCGCCACGCCATCCGTGCGTCCTCCCCCCAGTGCTGCGTTGGCGAGGACCTTGATGACCTGTTCGCCGTTGTCGCAGTCATATTTTCTGCCGATATCAAAACAGATAATTTCCAGTGACCAGCGGGGGTGCGGCAGGCCGCCGCTGAGTTCAACTTCTGCCATGCCAGTGTACATGAACAGCCGGTTTGCCCCGTCAGGGCCATTCACATTGACCTCCATCTCCTGCATGTTGGTCAGCCGGTTTGGCTGGATGATATTGGAATAGTCCATACTGATTCTCCAGGTTTTTGTGGTTCTTCTGGTGCGAGCAGAAGCGGGGACAAGCTATATATGCAGTTATTGGACGACACTTGGTTCAATAAGGCAAGTAGCGGGGCGTGTTTATGGGTAGCAGGCAGGATTCAGTCCTGGTGGTGCAGGCTGTGTGATTGTGCCCCCGGAAACGGCGTGACCTTGCTACCGTGGCCGTCCCCTGCAATTATCTTGTTGGTGCCCTCGCGCTCGACCTCGTCGATGCGGATCACCGCTTGCAGCGGGATGTAGGTTCGCCTGACGCCCTCGAATTCCAGTTTCAGCTTTTCTTCAGCGGGGTCTACCACGATTGCGGAGCGTTCACCGAAAATAATGTCCTCTATTTCAAGAAAGGCATACATATTACCCTGATGAATTTCACGTGCATGCAATTCGTAAATATTTCCCTGGTTGTAAAACGAGATGCGGTAGATCTTTGCTTCGTTCATCTTGCCTGACCTCTGTGTGAATTATTTTTCGAACAGGTGGTCCAGTTTGTCGTCCATGTGCAGTTCGGTGAGTTCTGTAAACCCGCCAATGCAGACACCGTCGATAATGATCTGCGGCACTGTGCGTGCGCCGTTGGTCGCGGTGGAAAATTCGCGCCGCGCCGCCTGGTCTGTATCGATCATGGCCTCCTCGTAGGGAATGTTCCATTTTTGCAGTAATTGCTTCGCCTTCACGCAAAACGGGCAACTTGCCGTGCTGAATATTTTTACTCTAGCCATGGTGACGGTTTCATGTTCTGTGTGTCGTGGCGATGGATTATACAAGAATTGCCCGGGTTATTTTCACTTGAACTGTGAGGAAATGTGCGATTCCGTAATGTTTTTCCGTAGTACTGTTGTCAGTCCCTGTCCCCTTTCGGGAAACGGATGACCTTCTTCTGCGGTGACAGGTTGATCTCGTCGAATACTGTTCCCGCTCTGGCTTCCAGTATGAGCAGAACCGCCCTGGCAACATCTTCCGGCAGGATGTAATTGTCAGCGGCCTCTCCTGGCCTGAAGTCGAGCTCATCGAAAAATCCTGTTTTCACCATGCCGGGGTTGATGATGCTGATCCGCAAGCCGCTGGCGGCACACTCCTGACGCAGTGCCTGTGCCAGTCCGCGCAGACCGAACTTGGCGGCCGAATAAATGGCGCCACGCTTGCCGCCCGCCAGTGCGGCTTCCGACCCCATGAAAATAATACTACCGGATCCGCGTTGTTTCATGCCGGGTAGCAGGGTGCGCACCAGGCATATCTGGCTGGTGAGGTTGAGATCCAGCAGGCTGCGAATCTGTGCACAGGAAAATTCCTCCAGGGAGCCGAAACGCCCGCTGCCTGCACAGCAAACGACGCCCTCTATGGCGTGCTCTTCCCTGACTATCCCGTCCAGCCGGGCTGGCAGGCTGTCGAGGTCAGACAAATCCATTGGCACCGCGGTAAAGTGCCTGTTCTGACAGGGGAACTTGCTGAAGTCACGCGCCAGTCCTGTCACCCGGTAACCCTGTTCCAGCAGCAGGGTGGTGACGGCACGCCCAATGCCGGAACTGGCGCCGGTTACCAGGATGGTTTTCTGTGACGGTTGCATCATCAGGCTGCCAGCATACAGGGAAACAGCACGTTTTCCGGCACGTGTTTCAGCAGTTCACGGGTACAGAAACCGGTCATCTCGTGTTCCACTTCCTCCGGGTAGGAGATCATGCCGCCGCTTGCAGCGAAACTGCCGGCAAACAGGGGTTCATCGGGATAGAGCCGGACGATATTCCTGAAATAGGTGCGCGGTAGCCGGAACGGTCCCAGGCTGACGGAATGCAAGCGGTCGCTATGCAACTGGCTGAATACCTGTTCAAACAGGCGAGTGTACTGTTGCCGGTAGTCATCCTGATAAATCAGCGGATCGAAGCGCAGTCCCAGCCGCCAGCCGGCCACCTGCAGTTTCTGCATTGCTTCCAGGCGTCGTTCGATGTTGGGCACCCTGTGCTCCAGTGACGCATGCATGGCTGCGGGCGTAAAACTGAACGCAATCACTGCATTGGGTATGGGGGACTGCTGCAGCAGGCTGCGGATCTGTGTGCTCTTGGTACGTATTTCGATATGCGCTGCAGGGCGTGCCGCAAAGAATGGCAGGAAGTGCCGCATGAATGCAGATACCGGTTCCAGTACCAGGCTGTCGCAGTCGTAACCAGAGAAAAACCAGCAGGGCTGGTTGCCTTTCCGGTGCAGTATCGCATCGATGTCATGACCGAAATCTTCATAGTTTACATACAACACATAGTGTGCCGACCGGTACATACCCTGCAGGAAGCAGTAGCGGCAGTCATACAGGCAGTTCAGCATATGGGAAAAATAATAGTTGTCAGTCCCGCCAATACCATAGCCTGCGGGTGTTTCCAGTACACGGCGGTTATGCTTGTGCGCCAGAATCAGGGCAGGCTTGCGTTTCTGCAGCCGGAAGTTCTGTGATTTCGGGTTGAATACCTCGCCATAATGCTCGCACAGTACCTGTGTTGCCTGCGAAAAGCGGGCGCAGATGTCCAGGGTGCGGGGGTGGTCTGCTACCTGTTCCTCTATATATATGGTATTGAACATGGTCAGGCAGGACTGGCTGTCAGTGCCTCAAGGTGTTGCTCAAGGCGCTGCAGCACCTCTGCTGCGGAGCGTGTTTTTTGCAGCTGATCAAGCCATAGCGGCTGATCGGCCGTGAGCACCTTCCAGCGGCGGGCAAGCTCGGCAAGCTGGTGTTGTTGCGAGACAGTGAAGTGCCAGCGCGCCGCGAGTTGTTCGAGATCAGGATGTGGCGCATGCCAGGCTGCATACTCGTTTGCCATGCCGGAGAGCGCATTGACCAGTTGCTCTATGTCGGCCAGTTTTCCGGCGATGAGTTGTGTGCACAGCTTTGCAGTGACTGCGGTGCTTGCCTGTGTCCTGTTGTCAGAGACGACCTTGAAACATTGCACCAGTTCGCTGGATGAGAAGCGGCAGGCAACTGGAAAAAATCCGCTGGCTTCCATCTCGTAGAGACCTGCTGCCGGGTAGTCATCTTCGGGACGATCAACGGTGTGCAGGGTTTCTGTTGCTATGGGCAGGTTGTGTATTTGCGGCGGGTACCAGCTTGTTCCGGTAGCATTGTCCGTAATGCGGTTGGCAATAAATCCCGAACCGATGGCATGGTGTGCATGTCCGGCAATACCGATATTCAACCAGGCTGCCCCGGTATGTGACGTTCCGGTTCCTGCCAGCAGGGCAGTGGCTGCCGCAGCAGCGACCTTGCCAGGACCTGCAACGATGAGTGCCATGTCAGTGTTCCGGTAGATGGGAAATGCCGTGTTGTGTTGCTTGTCCCGGAGCCGGAAGTGGTCAAGCAGGGGGCGGGCCTCGGCGGGCAGTGCGACAATGATATTAAGCATCACGCGGTGTCTGTCAGGCAGTGCGTTCGGGAATGTTTTTGCTGCTTGCCACGATAAATGTCAGCCAGTGCGTGATTGCCGCGTTTTACCGCGCCCTGGATCAAGACCGCCGTCTTTTCCAGTAGTGTTTTCCGGGCGGCCGCGTGATCCTGCTCGCCGAGTACCCCCGCAGCGAGTATTTTCTCCAGTGCCTGGATGCGAAAACGGTCCATTCCCCAGTAACACCGTGACAGCTGGTCTGCGTGTCCGCCGACTTTGACAATCAGCGGTTGTTCCACATACAGCACCGGGTGGACCGCGCAGATTCTCAACCACAGGTCGTAATCCTCGCAGGCCGGCAGGGTCTCATCAAACAGACCAATCTCCCTGAAGATATCGCGGTGAATCATGACGGCCGACGGCGAGATGACACACAATGGTAAACAGTGGCGGAAAATTCTGCCACCGTGTTTGGCATGTTTCTTCCGTGGGTTGACGCGGTTGCCATGGCGGATCCAGATTTCATCGCTATGACACAGCTTGAAGCCGGGGTTTGCGCGGATGGCGGCCTGTTGACGTGCCAGCTTGCCGGGTTCCCAGCGGTCATCGGAGTCCAGCAGGGCGATCCAGTCTCCGCTGGCAGCCCTGATGCCGGTATTACGTGCATGACTGACGCCGCTGTTCTGCTGGAAGATATAACGGACATCCCGGTAATGACGGGTAAGCAGTTCGCGGGTATTGTCCGTGGAGCCATCGTCCACCACGATAATCTCGTGGGGGGAGATGCTTTGTGCGCGGACCGAATCAAGCGCTGCGGCGAGACGGTCGGCTCGATTCCAGGTGGGAATGATGACCGAAATTTTCATAGTCTGTTATCCGGGCAAGGGGTGCCGGCGGTATGCATGGTGCCCCTGTGTGGGGCAACATTCTAGCAGGCCGGCGGGGAGAGGGTTTGGCTGCCGGTTGCATCAGGGAACCTGACCGCCAACGGCAGTTATGGCCCCATTTTGGGGCGCAAAGCGGCAACCGATTGACGGTATGCCGAAAAAATGACGCTGATGTGCTACTGAACCGTCGTCATGCAGTCGTACATTTGCTTGCGTACGATTTCCATCAATTCATCCATGGTCAGGCTATCAGGTATCTGCTTAATATCTGAAAACCATATGTTTTCTACTGTGCCATCGGTTTCCGCCATGTGCTTTGTCAGCAGTGGCAGGCCGACGAAGATGCCTTGTTTCCCATCATCCAGACCAACGGTAATTAACTGAAGTTCAAGTGTTTTCATGTCAGGATCTCCGATGTTTCTGCCGGTGTAGCAGGTGGCAGGTTTGCTTTGGGTTCGACAATAACCATGCACCTCGCATGCCACCCGGTGACCGCCTTCCGGGATCAGGCCGTGTGGCTGTCGCTGCGGCGTGCTGACAACCAGCGCCACAGGTTGCCGCTGGGCCGGTCGCAACCCGTGCAGATGTAGTTGAGCGCATGGGAATTCCGGGCGGTCCAGCGCATATGGGTCTCGGCACTCGGATGGCCGCAGATCAGTAGCTGGTCGCCGACCTGAAGCGGGGTCTCATCAGCCGGCAACAGCCGTTCCTGGTAGTTCCCGTGTTTCATATACAGAAGAACGCAGGGCAGGGGGGTTGCTGTGTCTCGTGGGTCCGTTAACAGATGCTTGACCGTCACTGTAAAACCCCTATGGAGTAACTGCGTGACGGCTGGTGACTGTATTGTAGAAATCGTCAGTTCCCACGACTCCGGTGGTTTGTCAGCCAGCACGCCGACGATACGGCTTACCAGTATGTTGGCCCAGACATCGTTCTGCAGGGTCGCCATGTGCAGGAAATCCTTGAGCAGTGGCATGGTCACTATGTCGATAACCTGCTTGCCGATGAGTCTGCCTGGATGCATGGTGATATTAGTGCCGGCCGCCGCAAAAATTGCATCGTTGCTACTGCGATTCTGCCGCGATACGGTGAACAGGTTCTTGTTGAGATGCAGTCCCGTCATAATGATAGACAGGTTGTTGGCGTCATCATCTGTTCCCGCGATCAGGCCGGCGGCCTGTTCGATGCCGGCCTCGTGCAAGGTGATGGCTTCGGTGCCGCGACCCTCAATCGTGCCCTCAGGTGCGTTCGTGCCCGCAGCGTCGGCTTCAACGATGGTCGTTTGTATTCCCTTGTAGGACAGGCTTTTCTGCAGGGCCTTGCCGAAGCGGCCATAGCCACACAGTATCCATGTGCCCCTTGGTGGTGCTGCAAACTCGGTCAGGGGTGTCTCATGCAGGCTGGTCATCCATTCATAGACAAGGTACATGCTCGGTGACCGGAACATCATGGCGAGGCGTTCGGCAAAGGTATCAAAGGGATTGATGATGGTCTCTGTCCCGAACGAGGCAATATTCGCCTGGGCATCATGTGACTGGGCACGGCAGATTACCGGCAGATTGGGTGCCAGTAATTTACTGGTGATGGCGACAGTCAGGTTGACCTGGTCATCACCGGTCAGTGCGATGACGCCGGCGCATCGCTGTTTGTTCAGTCCGGCGGTCATCAGGGTATTGGAATCGGTGACGTCTGCAGTGAGTCCGGGAACATGCATGGGCAATTCTTCCAGTTGCAGGGCATGGATTTTGTTTTCGTCCTTGTCAATGATGACGCTGCGTATGCCATGCTCGGCCAGTTCCCTGATGACCAGCTGCCCGGCCCCGCCGAGTCCGCAGACCAGGTAAAAGGGTTCGCGAATCTGTCTGACCGCGTGCGCGAAGCTCGTATAGGCAACGACGCGCCGGAAAGCCTGGTCCTGGATCAGTGACAGCAGGGAGCCGATGGCATACAGCCAGGAGATGACCGTCAGGTACATGGCAACGGTGGTCCAGATACGTTGCGGGTCGGTAAAGGGGTAGGGGATCTCCCCGAAGCCGATGGTGGACCCCATGAAGCTGACAAAATAGAAGGCGTGGAAGAAACTCATCTGCCAGGGATTGCCCTGATCGTCCATGCCGGGTATCAGCACCAGGCCAAGGATGGAAATCGCATAGGCAAGGATGATCGCGATCAGCGGCACACGCATGCGCCGCAACAGCAGGTAGATGATGTTATGCACGGCTGCTGCTGTCTACCGGCGGAACATGACCGTTTCGGTGACGAGAATAATCACCGAAGTGATATTCGCCAGCAAGGCACCTCCGGAGAGCGACACAATGCTCGCCATGATCATGGGTGTCATACCGACGTCAGTGGCATGTACCGTGATGGTCCAGATAACCGCGGCTGCAATGAGTTGCAGGTCGGCTACCAGGCTGGTTGCCAGCAGCACTGCACCGATGTGTGCCCGGTCACCGAATTTCATGATGGTGGCGATCAGGCTGACGACCAGGGCCGCGAACAGTTCGTAGATATTATGATGATTGGGGTCATCCAGTTCCCCGATAAAAAAACCAAAATTCAGCGTCAGTGACAGGACAATGAAGAATGCAAAAAACACCTTTTCCAGGTTCATGTTCGGTTTTCCTCTGTTGCAGTGCGCTTACGCATCATGAATGCTGCTTGCTGGACGCCACGGTAGCAAAGCGTCCTTGTGATAACAAACCCGTTTTCGGCCGGGATTGAAATCTGTGCGGGCGCGTCCGACAATGGTGCATGACTCCCTGCCCGATTGATGATGCAACCCTGCAGCTGCTGCAGGCGCGTGTTGGCAAGATTCACCTGCAGCAGCGACTCGGCATAGAAAGAGATTATGAGCGCAAGGTGTTTGGCCAGGGTCGTACCTTCTTCCATGTCGAGAACTGGTATTCCCTGCGGTCCATTATTCGTAATTGCCTGCGGCTGGTGCTGCTGCACGGGCGGGCCCGGCGTAATGCGCGCCGGATAGAGATCCGTCATAACCGCATCACGCTGCCCCGGCTGCCGGCGGCATTTGAGGGTTTTACCCTGTTGCAGATTTCCGACCTGCATCTGGATATGGCGCCGGATTTTCCACGTGCCCTGATTGAGGCGGTACGTCAGGTGGATTATGACCTGTGTGTGCTAACCGGAGATTTTCGCGGGGAAACTTTTGGCCCCTATGAGGCCGCCTTGCAGGGATTGCAGCAGGTGCGTGCCCATCTTGAGGGAGAGGTGTACGCGATCCTCGGTAATCACGACACGGTCTGCATGGTGCCGGGTATTGAAGCTATGGATATCCGCCTGTTATTGAACGAACAGGTCGCGCTGGAGCGTGGCGGCGACAGGATTTACCTGGCGGGGATCGATGATCCGCATTATTACCGTGCAGACAATCTCGAGAAGGCGGCGGATGGTGTTCCCGAGGATGCCGTGTCGATCCTGCTGGCGCATTCGCCCGAGATTTATCAGCACGCCGCACATGCTGATTTTGATGTGCTGTTATGTGGCCATACACATGCGGGCCAGATTTGTCTGCCGGGGGGGGTTCCCTTGATATGCAATGCCAGTTGTCCGCGGGCCATCTGTGCCGGTGCCTGGTCGCATCACGGCCTGAGGGGGTATACCTCGGCGGGTTCCGGGGCCTGTGTCGTCGATGTCCGCATCAATTGCCCGCCCGAGATAACCCTGCACCATTTGCATTGCGCCTGATGCCGGTTACCGTGCCGTTGCCGGCCGGATCAGCCGGGAAAGGAGCAGGTCAAGCAGGGTGAAGAGGGTGGCGGCCATTGCCATTTCGTACAGAGATGCACCGAGTGCCGGTTGCATGATCCAGAGTGGCAATACCGATTCCGGCAATTGATCCAGAAAGGGTATCGAGCGGCTGGAAGCAATGCCCAGCCGCCGTTTGATAAAGCTGGAGCAAAGATCTCCCGTCATTGCCAGTATGGCAAAGCCTGCCCCTTCAAGGGCTGTCAGGCTGAACAGGGGTGCCAGCAGGGCGGTTACGAGTACGGCACCCAGCAGGCCGCGTACGGTCTTGGAGGGACCCAGCAGGGGTCTCTGGTCCCGGAACAGGCGATTGCCATCAAGCGGCCAGTTCCAGTGCCGGCCGGCCAGCAGGCTGAGGATGACCGGCGTGGCATTGCTGATGACGAGTAGTAATACCAGTTGCTCTACCAGCCAGAAGCGCATGTGTAAAATCCTCTTTAATCCTTGTTTCCTACAGACTAGCAGTCTGTAGCGGGACGGATAAAAAAAACCCGCCAGTCAGGCGGGTTTGAGGAGGTTGGTGTTTGGGCTAACACGCAAATTTTTTGTGCTGCATCTCCACTTGGTCTTGTCGCTGTTGATCCGCTTCACTCAATGTGGCTGGATCAATGACGGCAGCACGATGTACATCACCGGTATGGTACTCCGCCTCCTCCTGGAGGCATTGTGCCTGATCAGTCCTGTTCGGGGGTGCCAGCTGGTCCACATCGAAGATTATGTTTTCCATGGCTGGTCGCCTCTTGCAGTAGTGCTTGACCGATGATGTTATTCATTACGCCCTCTGCGCCGGGGGCTGTCAACCACAATAGATTGACGCGATTTTCGCCATTTCCGAGCGGACGAGTGTAGGGTTTTGATATTGCTGATATATCGGGATCGGGTAATTTTTGTATATTCGAAAGTCGGCCGAAATATTTTTTTGGCAGGGTGCAAGCTCCCCGGGGTTTGCCTGGAAAATGTATCGATACGCGTCGAATAATTATTTATCCCATTGAAAATTAAAAGTAATATAGTGTTTCCCGTGATGCGGTAAGCGCCTGTCTCAGCGGGGAGATGGCGGGGTTGGTGGCCTGTCGAAGGGGCCGATTCAGTTGCTTTTATGGCCTTAATGTTAGTGCATATATCTATTGTAAACAAATAATTAAGTTTGTTTATTAATTTTATAATTAAGTATCGCCATTGCTCTGTCAGCCGCCCCCTGTTTTTTGCCTGGCCAGAGTCCCTGGGTGCGCAGGCCGGGTTGCAGGCAGACCGGTCCTCACAGTGATATGGTATGCCTTTTCGACGAGGTAGCCGCGGAGGGCAACTGCCCATGAACATTTGTCGTTGCACGTTGCTGTTTGCCATTCTGGGCATATCGGCCTGTCACTCAGGCCTGGAGATAAGAAACGCAGGCAACCATTTCCAGCGGTTGTCAGTCAGCAGTTTCATGCTGCACGAGGATGTTCGCATTCCACCCCGGCAGGCCCATGTTTCTTTTCAGCGGGGGGCGAGTGAGCCGGGTAGCGGTGAATTTGCCCCGCACTGTGAGCTGGAAGTCAGGCAGGTCCGGGAAGAGGCGCAAACCGTGCGTGCCGGTGTCTTCGAGGTCACGGGCGTCCGCGGTTACACGCATTATGTGAAGCGGCGTAACAGGGAGGTTCAGCTGGCAGCCGCGGAAGGCTTCCGACTCGTGTCGGATGATTCAGCAGAGTGGATTATGCTGGCCTACCACTTCACGCTGCACTCGGACGATCAGCCGGACGTGATGCGCCTGATCTGCGGGGGAGCCTATGGTTTTCCTTTTTATGCCCGCTATCCAGACATTGAGGATATGCAGCTTGCTCTGGGCGATGTCGGATCCATTTTGCTTCGCTAAATGCCGTATTTTCTGTGATGCGCGAATTTGAGCGGGGTATTGATTTAGAGAGGCCACTTTAGATGTGCGATATAACATACTGAATGTAAGTTTATTTAATTTGTCATATCCTGGCGGGTAAAAATTTATAAAATAAGTACTTGCTTAATTAAGAGAATGCTTATATTATTCCTCCTGCGTCATTGAACACATGTTTTTTTAATTTTGATTATTTGGAGAAATGTTATGAAAAAGATTGCAATGGCAGTAACTGCCGCGACTTTGGTGATTGCTTCCAGTGCCGCTTCTGCATGGGGTGGTTGGGGTCCTTGGGGCAACCGTGGTTACAACGATGGCTGGGGTGATGGCTGGGGCGATGGCCTTGGTGATTTCTTCGGCGACGGCGATTTCGGTTTCAACATGAATGCCAACGCCCGTGGTTCAGGTCGTGGTTATGGTCGTGGTTATGGTCGTGGTTATGGCGATTACTACAATGGCTATGGCTACGGTCCTTATGGCTACGGCGCTCCTTACGGCTACGGCGGCGCTCCTTACGGTTATGCACCGTATGGCGCCCCCGTTGCACCGCAGGCACCGGCAGCTGCTCCGGCGGCTCCTGCCCAGTAAGAAACTGGTCTGACGACCAGAAAAGCCAAGCGGGGGCGGCTCTTGCGAGCCTCCCCCGTTTTTTTTGCCTGCATGGATGCAGCTGGGGTTGCTCCCGCACATCCATGTGCTTCGCGACACTTGGACATACTGTCCATCGTCGCGGGAGGCATGGAGGCCGGGTGAGATCTCTTGATGCTGCCACCAGGCCTGGCTTTTGCTTGCGGCGTTAACGAAAACGTCTGGCGTGCTGCTGTGATGCCGATGGGCTGGGTATATGCTTGATTTCGTTCTGTATGATGTATGAGGTGATGCCATGAAAAAAGGACTGATTACTTTACTTGTTCTGGTTGCAAGTCTGTTTTCTTTGACAGCGCGCGCGGATGTGCTTGTCCTGGTGCACGGTTACCTCGCGGGTGTGCAATCCTGGGATATGAGCGGCATAACCGCCATTTTGCAACAGCACAACTGGCAGCGTGCCGGTACCTATGTTGCCAGCCCGGCCGGTATCCAGCTGATCCCGGCGCCGGGAGTGCAGGCTGAACAGAAATTCTACGCGGTAGATTTGCCTTCGGAAGCCCCGGTAATGTTACAGGTCCACCAGTTGCGTGGGATCCTTGGGGCAATCAGCCAGGCGCACGGTAATGAACCTGTGATCCTGGTTGGCCATTCTGCCGGGGGCGTGGTTGCGCGAGCTGCAGTGGTGCAGGGTGGCGCCGGCAATGTGAAGGCGCTGATCACTATTGCCAGCCCGCATCTGGGGACCGCGCGTGCCGAGCAGGCGCTGGATGCTACTGATATCCCGTTTCCCTTCTCTATGGTGACGGATTTTTTTGCCGGTGAAGCCTATGACACCGCGATGCGTTCGCGCAGCCTCTATGTCGACCTGGTGCGCCCGCAACCCGGCACCCTGTTGTACTGGTTAAACGGGCAACCGCATCCGGATATTCAATACGTCTCCATAGTCCGGGGGCAGTCTGCGTTCGGGTCGGGTGACTACATCGTCCCGACCTACAGCCAGGACATGAATAATGTCCCGGCGCTGCATGGCAAATCGTCGTTGATTAATGTTCCGGTCAGTCACGGTCTCGAACCGGTCGATGGCAACGTCATTGTGAAGGTGTTGTCTGGACTGTAGGCAGGCCGCGCTATTTGATGTTGCGTAACGCGGTCATTACCTGTTCCGGTTCCATGCGTTTGGTGTAGTCCTTGTCTGTATGTGCTGCACGGGCGACACGGTTGGTGTCGATGACGTAGGTGGCCGGCACAGGGAGTTCCCAGCTGTTGTCGCCGTTACTTGCGGGCACATCCAGCCCCCACTTGAGATAGAGTGGCCGCATCTCTTCATAGACGGTGAAAATCAGGCCGTAAGCGCGCGCTGTGCTATTACCGATGTCACTTAACACGGCATATTCAAGCTGGTGTTTTTCTGTGGTGGTCAGGGAGTTATCAGGGATTTCGGGAGAGATGCCGATGAGGCTGGCTCCCAGCGCCGTGATCTCCGGGAGCAAGGCCTGCAATGCCCGAAGTTCCAGGTTGCAGAACGGGCACCAGCCACCCCGGTAAAAACTCAATACCACCGGGCCTTCGCCGAGTTTGCTGTACAGGTTTATCAATGCGCCTGTTGCCGCAGGCAGGGTGAAGTCGGGGACTGTTGCGCCGGCAGTGACGGCGCTCTCGCCCGTGTGTGAGGCCTGCAGTTTCTCAAAACTGGCGCCGACAATTTGTGCGTCGTCAGCCGGCAGGGAAGACATGAATGTGCCAACCGTTTCGTTCAGTTGATCGCCCAGGCTGTGTGCAGAATGTGACATGAAAGAAGCTCCTCAGATGTTGTCCTGATTGCGGGTGTCGGCCAGTTTGATGCATTCAGGCCGGGCACTCATGGTGACGGTGATGTCGATGCTGTCGGCAACAGCGACAGGCAATGCGGGTGCAAAAAAAGTTCATTGCATATTTGCCGGAATGGCCAGCTTTAACGCGTGTTTCCCCAGTTTATGAATCAGCCCCGGGTCGTTACGGGTCTTTGCATAAATCATGATGCCTTCAACATAGGCAAAAATGGCCCTTGCCGTTGCGGCAGTGTCAATGCCAGGCAGGTCACCGTTTGCGACGGCTTCTGCAAGTGCCTTCTCAAAGGGCCGTTCGACAGCCAGGAGAATGTCCGCAACCCTGTTGCGGATGGCTTCGTCCTGGGTGCTCATTTCACAGCCAAGATTCCCGAAAGGGCAGCCGAGTACGAAGTCTGTGTCCTCTTTTACCTGCTGGTGGAAATCATGGAGGGCTGAAAAAAAACGCTCGATACGTGCCAGTGGCGGAATGTCGGCAACGAAAGCCTTGTTGATGATCGTTTCATGCATAAAGGTCTGGGACTGGTCCAGGACAGCCAGGGCGAGGTCACTTTTCGATGGGAAGAAATGATAGAAACTGCCCTTCTTTACATCAGCGCGGTCACAGATTTCCTGAACCCCCACCTCGTTGTAGCTGCGTGTATAGATCAGTTCCTGTGCGGCGCTGATGATCCGCTGGCGTGTGTCGGTGGAGGTTTTCATGGTGATACCTTAGTTGACTGGTCGGTCAAGATCAAGGGCTGGCAGTGTCTGTCATTCATCATCCAATAGAGTAACGAGGTGACTTGCACGCAAATCAGGGTTGCACGAATACCTACCGTTCGCGGGCAAGCCAGACTCAGACAGCCTGATAATTGCGTGCTCCGTTTGAATAATCTTTTCGCTTTCCAGTGGGTTTTGGTTAAGCTCTCGGCTGGTTGAAGAGGGGAGATGTCCGTTGGTCGAAACGATTGCTCGCCTTGGGTGGCGCATTATTTGCTGGATAGAGCTGACCGTAATCACACTGTTGCTGTATCTGTTGTCCTTTCTGCCGCGGGCGTTGCTGGATGGTTTTTATTTCCGCCTGTTCCAGTCATGGTGTCGTACCTTTGTGCGGGCGCTGGGTGTTGATCTGCGTGTGCACCAGAAGAACAGGCAACCCCTGCCGGCACAATATATCCTGATTGCCAATCACCCGTCGGCGTTTGAGGATATCGGTATACCGGCGGTCTTCCCGGTGCATTCGCTGGCGAAGATTGAAGTTGCAGACTGGTGGTTCGTCGGTCGTATCAGTACTGCATCCGGTTCCCTGTATGTGCGGCGTGAATCGAAAGAATCACGGACGGAGGCAGGTGAAAGCATCGAAAAGGAACTTGGCAAGGGCAGGAATATCGCACTCTATCCCGAGGGGGGCTGCAAGGGGCGGCGGATATTCGAGTCGTTTCGCTATGGTACGTTTGATATTTCCCTGCGCACGGGGATACCCGTATTACCGGTGTTCCTGCACTACGAGTCCCAGGATGACTTCGAATGGCGTGCGCCGCAGACACTGCTGCACAAGATCTGGCACATGATGACCAGCCGCAACAGGCGTGCAAATTATTATGTCTATGATGCGTTTGATCCAGCGGGATTTTCTGACAAGGCGGCCTATGCCGAATATGCCCATTCGAAATATCTGGAATGGCAGGCCCGGTATCTCGACTAGCCTGATCGTTGTGTGAATACCCCGTCTCTGCTTGTGGTAATCATGGCGGGTTCAGGTAAAATTTCCACCCCCTTCCCGATGCGGGACACTGTTAACTGCATGGAGATTGACGATGAAGCTATCCAGAGTGTTTGAAGTCCGTCTGACCTTGATGACACTGGTCTTTGCCGCCACGGTGCTGGCCGGGTTTTCGGCGCCGGCTGATGAACTGATTATGAAAGACGGTTCCCGACTACTGGGCAAGGTGCTGAAGGAAGATGGCGGTGTCGTCGATTTTAAAACCTCCTATGCCGGTACGATCAATGTCAAGTGGTCGGAGATCAGTGAATTGAGGGCAGACAAGCCGATTACGGTGCTGCTGGAGAACAAGGAAATACGCGAGGCGACGAACGCCAAAAATACGGACGCTGGCGTAGTGCTTGCGGACGATTCGGGTGCCACCGAGACGCTCGATCCGAAAGATATAGCCTATGTCAATCCCGAACCCTGGCGGGTCGGGAAGGGCATGAAATGGTCCGGCAATATCAATATTCACCTGAATTATGAGCGTGGCAACTCGGACAAGGATGAATATACCGGTGACTTTTTAACGACCTTTCGCTGGCGGGATGACCGGCTTATATTTTCGGGTGATTATGATAGAGAAAAGAGCAACGGTGAGCTGACCGACGATAACTGGCGGATTAATGGCCGTTACGATCACTTCGTTAATGAAAAACTCTTTTATGGGGCTAACCTTGCACTGGAGCATGACCGACCCGCAGATCTTCGGCGGCGCACTGTTGTTGGCCCGCTGGTGGGTTACGAATTCTACGAGGGCACGGCAATGAATCTCGACGTGGCAGGCGGGCCAATGTATGTCAACGAGGAATTTTATGACGAGGATAACCGTGATTACCTGGCGCTTGGCTGGCAAGTCGATTTTGATCGTTTCCTGATCCCTGACCGGGTGCAGTTCTATCACCGGCATCGGGGTTTGCTGGAGCTGGGGGATACTGACAATCTCGTTTGGGATGCCTGGACGGGTTTCCGTTTTCCTGTCTATGCCGGAATTGTGGCTGCTACCGAGGTACTGCTTGAATATGACGGGGGTGCGAACGAGGGCGTTGACAAGACTGACACGACCTACAATGTCAAACTGGGGTATCAATGGTAACACGGTTACAGAAAACTGATTCATGAAATCACTTCACCTGCCGGTCTGGCTGCTTGCACTGTGTGTCTACTGCCTGCCCGTATTACCGGCCTTGTCGGCAGAACAGGCCGGGGTGACTGTTGATGTGTCTGCCCTCGTAAGCAGCGCAGCCATTGAGGCTCGACTCAAAGAGGTTGAAGCGGCAACTTCACTGGACGAGGAGACCAGGGCGGCCCTGGTCGAGACGCTCAACAAGGCACTGGGTAATCTTGAAGCCATCAAAAGCAACACGGCCACCACCGAGAGTTATATGCAGGCCAGGAAATCTGCACCGGAACAGGCCAGTGCAATTCGCGCCAAACTGGGTGCGGAAAGTAATAATGACTCCGAGGTAACGGTACAGGCAACCGCCGATTCCCCCTTTGATGAAATCGAGGGTGAGTTGCTGCAGGAAAAGGCAAATCTGGCGGCAGTACAGGCCAAGCTTGCCGACCTGGAAGCGCAACTGGAAACCGGGAACAGCAGACCGCTTGTTGTACAGAAACAGCTGCAGCAGGCAAAACAGGAGAAGGAGGATGTTGAAGCGCAACTCAAGCTGGTAGCGCCTGCAGATCAACTGCCCGGGTTGACGGAAGCCCGTCGCTGGTCGCTGACAACCAGGGCAGTCGCACTGCGCAGTGAAATTGGCATGCTGGACCAGGAGTTGTTGAGCATGCCGATGCGTATCAACCTGCTCGAGGCGCAGCGGGACCAGGCGGCCCGTACCGTAAGGCGCGTTGCTGCCCGGGTCAAGATTCTTGAGGAACTGTCCAGTCGCCAGGGCCATGTTGAGGCAGAACAGGCCCGGGAGGCGGCGGCTGAGGCGGTCTCTGAGGCGGCTGGAAAACATAGCATTATCCAGACACTGGCCGAGAGCAATGCCGAGTTGACCCGGGAGCTTGCGAGCATCGCAACCAGCCTCAAGAAGGTGAGTGCCAGTGATGATGCAATCGACAAGGAATCTGACAGGATCGAGGAATATTTTCGGACTGCCAGGGAAAGACTTGAAATTGCAGGGCTGAGCGAGGTACTGGGCGAGGTGCTGCGTGAACAGCGCCAAACCTTGCCGGACTTGCGCAAGCTGCGCAAGACAATTAGCCAGATCGAGAGTGATAATGCCCAGGCTGCCTTGCGTCAGGTTCAGCACAGTCAGGAATATAAAGGCCTGCGGGACGTGGATGATTTTGTCGCAACCCAAACGGCAGAACTAGATGCGGCCGAGGTCGCGCTGGTCAGTGCGGACATCAGGGGGTTGGCCGAAAGTCGGCGGGAACTGCTTGGCAAGGCGCTCGACCTCGACAAGTCCTATTTGAGGTCGCAGGCAGAACTGGCGACGAGTTACCAGCGGCTGCTGAAGACCGCCCGCGGTTATGATGATTTTCTTGCAGAGAACCTGTTGTGGATTCGCAGTGCCCCATTGCCAAATCTTGCCACCCTGAAGGCGGTTCCGGAGCAGATTCAATTTCTGCTCTCACCCGTGCGCTGGCTGGGGGTTTCCGCAACACTGCTTGCCCGTCTCTGGCAATCGCCGCTTGCCATATTTATGCTGGCTGTATTCGGGGTGCTGTTGTGGAAGGCACGGCGGTTTCGTATGTTGCTTGTCGCTACGGGCGTACAGGTTGGCAAGCCGTCACTTGACAAGTTCTCTCATACACTCAAGGCATTGGGCCTGACCCTGTTGCTGGCAGCACCCTGGCCCTTGCTTCTGTGGACCATGGGCTGGGAATTGCAGGCGTCTGAGGACGTACAGCAGTTTCCCCGGGTGGTATCGTTCGCATTGCTGACGGTTGCGCCGGCGTTTTTCTACGTACAGTTTTACAGTGCGTTGTGTCTCCCTGGTGGTGTTGCCGAAAAACACTTTCGCTGGCCAGGTGCCGTCCCGCAGCGCTTGCGCCGCATGTTTGCCTTCCTGAAGGTGTCCTTTCTGCCGGCCATGTTTGTTGCCATACTGGTTATTTTTGACGAGCAAAAGGAGTTCTACGGCGGGCTGGAACGCCTGGTCATGATATTTGCCCTGGTTGTACTCGCTGTCTTCTTCTACCGGTTGATGAAGCTGCTGATCAGGCAGTCAATCGGGTCAATGGCACAGTTGCGTTACCTGTGGCTGGCACTGACCGTGGTTGCGCCCCTGTCGCTGGCAGTACTCGCGTTGCTCGGCTATTTCTACACAGCGGGCACCCTGGGCGGCAGTTTGGTGCAAACGCTGTGGCTGGTCTTTGGACTGGTGGTGTTTCACCAGATGATCGTGCGCTGGTTGCTGCTGGTGCAGCGTCGCCTGGCACTGCAGGCCGTGCGTGAGCGCATGCGGGCGATACGGGAAGAGAAGGCACCGGTGGATTCCGAGATGAAGGGTATGCCGGCACTTGAAGATGATCACGAAATTGACCTGGTCGCCATGAGCGAGGAAAGTCGCAAGTTGCTGAATATGGTGCTGGTTATTACCGGTATTATCGGTTTCTGGCTCATCTGGTCTGATGTCTTGCCAGCCTTCAATATACTGAATGAAGTGACCCTCTGGCATCACACGGTGGTTGTCGACGGCGAAAAAACGCTGGCGCCTGCTACGCTGGCAGATGTCGGGCTTGCCCTCCTCATTGCCATCGCAACCATAGTGGCCATGAAGCGCTTTCCTGCCTTGCTGGAGATCCTGCTGCTGCAGCGCGTCAGGATGACAGCCGGCAGCCGCTACACGATCACCACGCTGACGACCTACGCGATTGTTGGTGCCGGTCTGATCGCCTTCTTTAACATCGTCGGTGCTGACTGGTCCAGGGTGCAGTGGTTGTTTGCTGCCCTGGGTGTGGGTATCGGTTTTGGTCTGCAGGAGATCGTGGCAAATTTCATCAGCGGCATCATTATCCTGTTTGAACGCCCCATCCGGGTCGGGGATGTAGTAACGATTGGCGACACCGATGGCGTGGTGACCCGCATCCAGATACGGGCAACGACCATCCGGACCTGGGACCGGCAGGAGTTGCTGGTGCCGAACAAGGAATTTATTACCGGTCGCCTGCTGAACTGGTCGCTTTCCGACCAGACCACGCGCATCAAGGTTCCGGTAGGGGTGGCCTATGGCAGTGATGTGGAAAAGGCCATGAGACTGATGGACGAGGCGGCAGCAAAAAACCCGAATGTGCTTGCTGAACCCGAGCCCTCTATTATCTTTAACGCCTTTGGCGATAATGCGCTGAACCTGGAGTTGAGGTGCTTTGTCGACTCTCAGGACGTCCGTATGACTACCCTGACCCAGTTGCACCAGGCGATTAACAAGAGTTTCAACGAGGCCGGCATTTCGATCTCCTTTCCGCAGCGTGACGTGCACCTGGACACCCTGAAGCCACTGGATGTGCGTATTTCCAGGGAAGATGGTCAGCACGGGGAAGCCTGATGAAAAATGCGGTGAATAGTGCCCTGGTGGTGGCCGCAGGCTGTAATGCCTGTTGGTGTTCTGGCATACTCATCACCCAGATTTGTTAAACTCACCAGGGAGACATGATATGTCAGTGCTCAGAATTCTTTTTATTGCAGTTATTGCCGCCAGTCTGGCGACGGCCTGTAATCGGGCCGAGAAACGCGCTTACAAGAGCCAGACTGAAGTCAACAAGAGCCAGGTCGAGATGAATGAGCGCAAGATGGACATCGTCGATGATTACGAAAAATGTGTCAACAAGAGCAAGTCGGACGAGGATCGTGCCAAGTGCGATGCAAAGGTGAAGGGTGCGCAGGGGCTCTAGTCCATAAACAGGCAGCGAATACCGATACTGATTCATTCTCGCACGGGTTCTTGAGTTAATGGCCGTGGTTTCCTGACGAAACGCACCTTTGCATTGCTGCTGGTCCTGTTTTCACTGACTGCAACCGGGGCAAGGAAGGGGGCCGCTGGTAACCATTCCGTCCGCTTGGCAAGCTTTTATGCGGATAACAAACAACGCCTGTGCAAACCGCAGATTGCGCCATAATATGTGTACTGGCGCGCACTGGCAGGTTTGATGTTCCGTTATCTCCGATAATTCAAGAAGTGCGTTTTCGTATGCCCGTTTTTGTTTGATGGCGGCTGAAGTACGCGGAACGATTGCTGTCAAGAGTTTTATTCTGCCGTGTTTTTCCGTGGGTTCTGTGGCAATATTGGCGACCTTTGTCAGGCCGGGCCATGAGTCTGTCGATTCTTGGTGCTTATCTTTACCAATCGTTCAAGGAGTTCAAAATGTCTAAAACCAGATTAATTTCAATGTTCATGACAGTGCTGGTATTTGCAGCAGGCATGGCCCACCTGCAGTTTGCCCACGCGGATGCTTCGGTGCTTGCTGATATCGAGAAACGCGGCAAACTGGTCCTGGGCACCTCCGGGAACATGCCTTCCATGAGCGAGACCCGTGATGGCAAGCTGGTCGGGTTTGATATTGATCTGGCCCGGCTGATGGCCAGTGGCATGGGTGTGAAGCTCGATATCAAGACCATGCCATTTGACAAATTGCTGCCTGCCCTTGAAAAGGGCGATGTCGATGTCGTCATTTCCAATGTCACGATAAACCCGGAACGCAATATGCGGGTTGCCTTTGTTGGGCCCTATATGACCTCGGGCAAGTGCATTGTTACCAAGAAAGATGCCCTTGCGAGGGCCGAGGAGGCGACGGACCTCAATACTCCCGACACCCGTCTTGCGGCACTGGAAGGCTCTACCAGTGCGGCATTTGCCAAGGCCCTGTTACCCAAGGCCAGCCTGACGCTCGTGGATGACTATGAGAAGGCGGTCACGATGGTTAACAGTGACACGATCGGTGGTCTGATAACCGATTATCCCATTTGTCTTTCGGTCCTCAAGAGCCACCCCGATGCCGGTTTTGTATCGCTGTTTTCACTGCTTACCTATGAGCCGGTTGGTATTGCCCTGGCGGGTAACGATCCCCTGTACATCAACTGGACAGAAAATTTCCTGACACGCGTCGAGGGTATGGGGTTGCTTGAGGAACTGAGTATGCGCTGGTTCGACCGGGCCAGTCTTGAGGAAGAGGATAAATAACCCGCTGTTTTTTACGGTGTGTTTGGCGTTGTAATTGCGGGTGGTTATACATATAATCACACGCTTATATATGGCGGCTGTCAGCCACATGGTAGATAACCATGACCGATACAGGCCATGGGCCTCTAGGAGAGAGCATGATGAAGAATAAACTGTTACATGGTTTGGTTTTGAGTGCTGCTGCACTGTTCCTGAGTCAGTCGGTCATGGCCGACGAGTTTTCTGTTGGTCAAGGCAAACGACCGTTCTCCCTCGGGCTTGGCGTCCTTTACAAGGACAAGCCCTACAGGAATTATTCCAGTAGTGAAAAGTCACAACCGGTACCGATCGTACTGTACGAAGGGGAGCACTTTTTTGCCCGTGGCGCCACCATCGGCTGGGATTTCATGGATTCCGATGCCCTGGAGGTGGCCGTTATCGGGCAGTTCCTGGGAGACGGTTACGACTCCAGTGACAGCAGGGCCCTCAAGGGCAATGGCGACAGGGATCCCTCGTTTGGCGTGGGTGGTCAGGTGATCTGGAAGCCCGAAAACCTTGGCTTCCAGTTGCAGGCGGTTCAGGATATAACCGATAACAGCGATGGTGCCCAGGCGGTTGGTCAGGTCTTTTATAAATACAAAGCCAGTGATTCCTTGATGATTACACCGGCAGCGTCGATTGTGTGGCAAAGTGATGATTACAACGACTACTACTATGGTGTGCGCTCAAAGGCCGTCAATGCGGCTCCTTACACGGCGGACAGTGATTTCAATTACCGTTTGGGTGTCATGGCTATCTATAAGCAACCGCAATCAAACTGGATGTTCATGGGCGGCCTGCGCTATGAGATTTTTGGTGATGAAATCACTGACAGTAGCATCGTCAGCGAGGACGAGCAGTTATCTGCCCTGATCGGTGTTGCTTACACCTTCAAATAGGCAGTGGTCTTGTTGTTCAAAAAAGCGGCCTGCATGGCCGCTTTTTTTTGGCTGTCCCGCAAGTGCAGCATGGGTGACGCGCTGCGTACCCATCAGGGCATGGTACCGAATTGATGGGTACGTCGCGTCGCTCCTTTATCCATCCTGCGGTGCAGTGAGAGTAAGGCGTAGCGTAATTGTCAGAAGCGGGCGACTGCCCATTGATTCCAGTTGATCTGCTGCATGCTGTCACCCAGTTCCTGCATGGCCTCCAGCAGGCTGCGGGTGCTGCCAATTACGGCGTAGATGTTACGCAGGGCCAGCTCGTCGAATTCATCAGGCTTGCTGTCCTGCTGCAAGCTGTCCAGCCGTTGTTCCAGTTCCTGTGACAGCGACGGCTGTGTGTGCCATTCGTTTATCAGCACATCCGCCTGCTCCAGCCGCGCCCATTTTTCAAACAGCGTCTGTATGCGTTCGCGCCATTTCTCGTTAAGGGCGCCAACGTAACGCAGCAGTTCGGGAGACTCGGACGCTGCTGTCGTGTAGCTTGCTTCCAGCGTCTGCAAGCGCAGGCGCACGGCTTGCAGGCTGTCTGCCAGTCGTTGCACCTTTTCCGGTGTATTGTCGGGAAACAGCGGGTAATCCAGGTTCTTTTCTATATCCAACAGCTGCACGGAGACCGGCAGAATCGCGGTTTCAAACACGCGTTTTCTGCGTTTGCGTCCGCGACGCTGCTGCCGCGGTGAGCGCAAGCGGAAGTCGTTAATAATCCGGGCGCTGCCCGCCAGGAAGCGGTGCATGCTGCGCAGCAGGATCTTCTCCGGATGCATGGGGCTCAACAGCCTGTGGACAATGACCACGATACTGATACCAAGCAGCATCATCAGGCCGGCGGTAACCAGGGCGATAAACGAGTAGGTCTGCTGGTTGTTAATATCGACCAGCATGACAAACATGGCCAGTGGTCCCGTCTTCAGTATGGGGGAACGGCTGCCCAGATAGCCGAACACAAAGGTGTAGATAAAGATGAGGGCGAGCAGGCCGAAACCGGCATCCAGCGTTGGCATGAGAAACAGATAAACGGGTGCCACGGCTATAAACATGCTGAGCAGCAGCACGATCAACAGGCCAAGCAGGTTGGCCGGCGCCATTACCATCATCAGCCCGAAAACAGCGGCCATCATCGGGATGGCAGGGCCGCCCGGTGGATTGATGTACACCCAGAAGGCATAGCCGGCGATCCAGCAGATTGCCGGAAACGTGGCCTTGAGCAGGCGTTCAGGATTCCAGGCAGACGGCCGAAACGGGTCTGTTGTTTTTGTGTGTGGCGGTAAGCTGCTGTCAGGGTCGAGGCAGGCCAGTACCCGCAGGGTCTGCAACAGTTCGCGACTGCTACGGTCGAGTGCCTGCAATTGCGTGACAAAGTTCATCAGGGCGGCCTGCTGGAAGTGGGACAGGTCCTTGCAGCCATGGCCATCAGCCTGCAATGAAAGTTTTGTCAGCAGGGTCGTATCATCGGGGGCCTGTTCAACAATGTCAGTCTTTTGTTCCAGCCACAGTGTGTGGCCACGTTGCAGGCGTTGCTCCAGGGTATCCAGTGCCGCCGGGAGCCCGGGAAGCAGTCTGTCCAGGTCCAGTTCGCGACAGTCATTGATACCTTCATGCCATAATTCCTGTGCATTGCCGAATGCCCGCAGGTTGATACGCAGTATTTCCCAGCTGCGTTTCTTTGCGCCTACTTTGGGTGTGTCGGCATAGGCGGCTTCCAGCGTGGCCAGCAGCTGCTGGTATTCTCCTGCTAGCCGGGTGCGCAGCTCAGCAGCTTCCGCCGGCACCATCCCCGTCGACAATTGCCGGCGATACTGCCCGAACAGTGCCTGCAGTCCTTCCCATAATGCCTGTCCCTGCTGCTGCAGGGATGCTCCCGATGTTCGTGGCCAGAGCAGGGCGCCGACGATGGTAAACAGCAGTACACCTGCAGCGGTTTCCAGGAACCGGATGGTGGCGAAGTGGAAGGCGGTGTCGACCCGCATGTAACTGGAAGACCACACGGCAACGGCCAGCAGACCGGCATTGAACCAGGTGTCCCCCTGGCGGGTTGTCTGTAAAAAGTAACCGACGAAAACAAGCCATACGGACGTGGCCAGCAGCATGCCGAGCGATGATTGTGCAAACCAGGACAGCAGGACAAACCCGGCGAGGGCGCCAAGGCCGGTACCGACGACACGCATGACCCCCTTGTTGAGACTGGCGCCGCTGGTCGAGAGGCTGGTGACGACAATTGCCAGTGCCCCGAATTTCGGCATATCCCAGTCCATGTACAGTGCCAGCCAGTAAAACAGCATCAGGCTGAGAGCCAGCTTGAAGGCTTCCTGTAACTGTGTTTTCTGGCTCATGGCAGGTGTTTCGACTGCTGTTACTCCGTCATTACAAACACAGATGCCGTGGTGCCCACGCGCAATTCCACCTCAGCAGGTACATGGGTCAGGCGTATGCGTACCGGGATGCGCTGTGCCAGGCGGATCCAGTCGAAACTGGGATTGATGGCGGGCAACAAGTCAGCAGCCGGGGCCCCGTCCTGCTGGGCAATGCCCCAACCCATGCTCTCAACCACACCCTTCAGGGGTGCGTCCGGCCAGGTCATCAGCTTCACGACCACCCTGTTATCCGGCTTGATGTTCTTTATCTGGGTCTCCTTGAAATAGCCGTACACCCAGAAGCTGCTGGCATCAATCAGGGCCAGTGCCGGCTGGTTGGCAACGGTCTGGCTGCCATAGCGCAGCAGCAGATTGGTAACATAGCCGTCTACCGGTGCACGGACCTCGGTAAATTCCAGGTCCAGTTTGGCAGCGTGCCGGCTGGCCTCGGCAACCTCAACGCTGGCCAGGGCGACCAGCAGGTCGTTTTCCTTCCTGACCAGGGCCTGTTCTGATATGGCACCCTTGTCTTTGCTGCTCAGATCCCTGGCACGTTTGGCCTGATCCTGCTTCACACGTTCAGAGGCTATTGCCTGCTTGAGATTGGCCTCGGCCTGTTCGATGGCCAGCTCATAGGTGCGGGGATCGATTTTGAAGAGGAGGTCCCCCTTCTTTACCGCCTGGTTGTCGTGGATGGGTAGCTCAACAATCGGGCCGCCAACCCGCGGGGTAATCTTGATGATCTGTGCGCGTACATGACCGTCCCGCGTCCACGGCTGGAACAGGTATTCCCTGAACATGCTGACGAGGACCAGCCCGGCCACAACGACTGCAGCGAGTGTGATGAGATAACGCATGATACCGGCTATACCTTTGCTCATTCTTTTACCTTTTTGATCTTGCCCCCGTTCGCTGCGGGAGAGGGTTGGGGAGAGGGGCCTCAATAAAACAGCTTTTATACAGGAATGATAAAAACGCCCACAACGCGCGTGCAGATAACCGCAAGTGCTATAAAGAACAGCGGCGGATGCCAGATGAAACGGGTGAGGTTGAACCGGTTCAGCAGTTTGGCAACGACCCCGGCCAGCAACACACCCAGCAGGATGGCAAACATGATCGGCGGGAAGTAGATGCCGCCAATGGATACTTCCATGGGTATGTTTGCAGTGTTCATGTCTTTGTCACGGGTTGTTATTACATTGCCCCTCGTTGCCTGCGGGGAAGGACCGAGGCGCGGGGTAAAAAATCATCTTGTTCCGGACATCTTACCAGTCAGGACTTCTCCACAGGTCAGTGCCTGATTCAAGCGCAGGGGGCTTGTCATTGCCTGTGTCCAGCATGTCGCCCCAGTCTGTTCTTTCACTCATTTCCTCGCGCACCTCGGCCGGTACGAAATCATTGCCCAGGCGCACTTCCCAGCCACCACCGAGCGCCTTGTAAAGAGCGATGACGCTGGTGGCAATATTGCCTCGTGTTACCGCGTAGGCATCCTGCTGCGAGGCCAGCGAGCGGGTTGCATCCAGTACACTCTGGTAGAGGCTGACCCCTTCCGTGTATTGCAGCATGGAAAGGTCTGCGGAACGTTTGGCTGCGGCGGCACTCTGCTGGCGGTACTCGGCCTCAACCCCGGAATGCACGAAACTGCTGATGGCATTTTCCACTTCAGCGGCTGCGCCCAGCACGACGTTCTCGTAATTGGTCAGCAACTGCTGGAAGCGAGCATCCTGGACACGCACCTGGTTCTTCAAGCGGCCATAATTCAGGATTTTCCACTGGAAGGACGGGCCGGTTGAAAACGCCAGATTATTCGAGTCAAACAGGTCACCGAGATCGTCATTACCGGCATCGTTGACGTTCCAGCCAATGGAGCCGAACAGCGTAAAGCTGGGCAGCAGCTCTGCATCGGCAATACCGATCTGGGCGGATTGTGCTGCCGCCTGCAGTTCTGCCTGCTTGATGTCAGGTCGTCTGCGCAGCAGGTCTGCCGGTATGCCGGCCGCTATTTCGGCCGGTGCGGTGGGGATGTCGCCGGCCTCGCCAAGTATCTCGTTGAGGCCCTGCGGCGGCATCCCCATGAGTATGCTCAGTGCATGCTGCGCCTGTTCAAGTGATATTAGCAGATTGGGGACCGACGCCTGGGTGTTGCGCAGCTGCGTAGTCGCCTGCTGCATGTCCAGCTCCGTGACCGAGCCGGTTTCAAACTGGTTGGTGGTCAGCTCCAGCGAGCGTTGCTGGATCCTGATGTTTTCCCGGGCCAGCCGGATGCGTTCCTCCAGGGTCCTGATCAGGACGTAGTTCCTGGCGACTTCTGCGGTGAGTGTGACCAGCACATCATCGTAGCTGGCGATATTGGCAATCAGGTTGGCATCGGCAGATTCTATGCCGCGCCGGAATTTTCCCCAGAAGTCCAGTTCCCAGCCGGTGTCAAAGCCGACGCCTGCCTGGCTGAAATACTTGTCGGTCAAGGGTGTTTCCTTGCCGCGGTTGTAACTGTAATTACCCGATACGCTCTGGCTTTGCGGGTAGAGGCTGCCGGTCACGATACCCAGTTGTGCCCGTGCCTCGAGTACCCGCAGGCCAGCAATCTGCAGGGTGAGATTCTGCTTACAGGCGGTTTGCACCAGTTTATCGAGGACCGGGTCGTTGAAGACCTTCCACCATTGACTATCGGCCGGCGGCTGACGGGTGATGCCCGGGGTCTCTCCGGTAGTCCACTCGTCTGCGACGGTAGCTGCCGGTGGGCTGAAATCAGGACCGACCATGGCGCAGCCGCCGGTCAGGGTGGCAACGATCAGCGGCAGAATTATTATTGCTTGCAGTGGTTGGTGCACGCCTGATATTCACAAAGGAAGATACATGACAGTTTTAAAGTACATTAACTGCAAGCCGGTTACATTGATTGCCGGACGAATAGCCTATGCTAAACTTCCCGGCAAACAGAGTGCCGGAGGATAACATCCTTGCAAAAAATTTCCGAAGAAAATAATTTTATCTATCTTGCCGGCGGGCTGGTCCTGTTGCTGTTTATTGGTAGTCTGCTGGAGCACTTCCCCGGTGACAGTGGGCCGAGAATCACGCAGGGGGCCACCGTGGCGGCACTGCTTATCGGTTCCGGTACTCTGAAGGGGACATCCAGGCTTGTTAGCATTCTTGTGTTCGCGTTGTTGATGGTGCTGCTGGTCGTCGGAGGTGCGTTGCTGGATCAGGTCGGGTTTGTTTATATACACCTGTTACTGCTGTTGAGTTTCTTTGTCTGGATGACATGGGTGGCGGCGCGACAGGTATTGTTTACCGGTACGATCACCGAGAATGATATCGTTGGCGCAATCTGTATCTACATGTTGCTGGGACTGATCTGGGCCATACTGTACCTGTTTATTGCAGAAATTTCGCCGGGTGCTTTCAACGGCCTTCCGCAGGCCCCATGGCTTGAAAACTTTGCGGAGGCCGTTTACTTCAGCTTCGTAACGATTACCACGCTGGGCTATGGTGATATTTTACCGGTCCAGCCACTGCCGCGTTTTCTTGTCCTCATGGAAGCGATTGTCGGGGTGTTCTATATGGCCATACTGGTGGCGAGCCTGATTGGCGTGCGCATGTCTGCTCGTCAGGCGGCGCACAAGTAAGCGGCAAGGTGTAATCCGGACAGTACTCATTTCAACTAATCAGGAGAAATTATGAGCAACGCTTCGCGGTCTGAAGAAGACAGGATATTCCATGCAAGGGTACTGGAGGCGGCTATTCGCATTGGTCTGCTGGCGCTATTGGTGTTGTGGTGCTTCAATATTGTCAGGCCGTTTATTATGCCGGTGCTGTGGGGTGCCATCATGGCGGTGGCTGTCTATCCGCTGTTTGAGAAGGCCTACACTGCATTGGGGGGGCGGGAGAAACTGACGGCTACCCTGATTACGCTGCTGGCGCTGACTATTCTGATAGCGCCAACGGTGATGTTGTCGGCCTCGGTGGTGGAGAGTTCAAAATCGCTGTCTGCACAACTCGAAGCCGGTACCCTGGTGGTGCCGCCGCCTTCCGAAAAGGTCAAGGACTGGCCGCTCATTGGTGAGGAAACCTACGGTGTATGGAAACTTTTCTCGACGAACCTTGAGGAGGCGCTGGGAAAATTCAAGCCACAGGTTGAGGCCATCGGCAAGTGGTTTATATCTGCTGCTGCCGGAGTGGGTGGCGGGATACTGATGTTTGTAATCTCGATTATTATCGCAGGGGCATTCCTCGTCTATGGCCGTAGTGGCAGTGGCGCCGTTGCGAAGGTTGCCAGCCGTGTCCTCGGCGGAGGGAAGGGGCAGGACTTTGCCGGGTTGGCCAGTGCCACCATTCGCAGTGTTGCGCAGGGCGTCCTGGGTGTAGCGCTGATCCAGTCAATACTCGCCGGTATCGGTTTACTGCTGATCGGTGTGCCCTATGCAGGTGTCTGGGCAGGACTGGTGCTGTTGCTGGCAATCGTGCAATTACCAACGATTCTGGTGCTTGGACCGATTATTGTATATGTCTTTTCGGTTGCTGAATCCGTACCAGCAGTTATATTCATGATCTGGAGCCTGATTGTTGGTGTGAGTGACAGCTTTCTCAAGCCACTTTTCCTGGGACGCGGCATGGATATTCCCATGCTGGTTATCCTGCTGGGTGCGATTGGCGGCCTGATCCTGTCAGGCATCATCGGCCTGTTTGTCGGTGCCGTGGTGCTGGCATTGGGCTACAGTTTGTTTGTGGCCTGGCTTGCTCAGGACCAACCGGGCCCGGAGGAACAGGTATCAGCTGAAAGCTGACTTCCGGGATCGCGGCTGTGATCCGCTCCTGCAACTACGGCTTCATTTGGTGGGGCAGCAGTGTTGATTTATGATTACTAACCGGTTACTCAAACGGCACGGGCTGCGCATCATCCTGTTTTTCGTTACCACCTTATGCAGCATGCAAATAGCCTGTTCATCGGTGTTGTTGGCAGGAGGACAGCTGATTCAGGCGAACATCACGCCGGCGATAGCTAACAGGCCGATACTGAAGGTGATGACACTCAATATTGCACATGGCAGGAAAGACGGGCTCAACCAGCTATTCATAGGCGCAGGTACGATACGCAATAATCTTGGCGAGATTGCTGCCTTTCTCGACAAGACCGGGGCAGATGTTGTTGCCTTGCAGGAGGCCGATGCGCCTTCACTCTGGAGTGGTAACTTTGACCATGTTGCGCTGCTTGCCGAGCAGGCGGGCTACCCGATTTTTGCGAGCAGCAATCAGGCCAGCAGCTGGTTTTTCAGCTATGGTACCGCGCTGTTGTCGAGGGTGAGTTTGTCGGGTGTGGTACATCATACCTTCAGGCCTTCACCGCCGACCATGAGCAAGGGGTACACCCTTGGCCAGATTGTGTGGCGACCGCATACTGGTGAGCCGGTGCTGGTTGACATTGTTTCCGTGCACCTGGATTTCTCGCGCAAGTCTGTCAGGGAACAGCAGGCCGCAGAACTCAGCGACACACTTGCCGGCCGGGGTAATCCAGTGATCATCATGGGGGACTTCAACAGTGACTGGTTTGCCGATGAAGAAGTTGTCAGGGCGCTGGCGGAGCGTGCCGGCCTGCAGGTATTTCAACCGGAAGCCGCGGGATTTACAACTTATCGATCAAGTGCACGGCGGTTTGACTGGATTCTTATCTCGAAGCAACTGGAGTTTGTTTCTTTTGAGGTCATGCCGGACATTCTTTCGGATCATTTTGCCGTGGTGGCGGAAATTGCGATGCCGCCGTCGGGTGAAACCGGTGGTGCCTTGCAAGGCGACGCGCAGTCCTATTGAACGACGTGCCACGGAAAATCCCCTTGCGGTTACCTGTCCGTCTCAGGATGCATGATGACCAGTCAACCATTGAGGCCAAAGGAGTTCTAGGTGTTCCATAAACTGTTTGTAACAGCTGTTACTGCACTCGGACTGTGGGGCTGTGCCTCACAGTCACCCGTACTGGAGGGTGGTGATGGGCGGGAACAGGGGCAGGTGCAGTCCGGCACCTTGCCCGAGGGGGAAGGGTGGTGGTACGCACGTTTCCATATCGACCGGCCTGAAGGCGGGGAAATCAGCTGGTATATGGGTACCCTGATTGGTGCTGAAGTCATTGCTCCGATCTTTGATGCGTATTACCAGGATGTGTATATCTGGCGTATACACCGGCGTGCAGGCAACGATGATTACGGGCATGTCTTCAGTTTTATTTTCTACAGTTCACCGCAGGGTGCGCAACGCATTTTCAATGCCATTGAAAATAATGCAGTGGTGAAGTCCGAGCTGGAAAGCGGACGGTTGACCAGGGTGACCGTTGATGATGTCACTAAAATTACCCGGCCGAATATAGAAGACACCAGTGATGATAACTGGCCGATGGCGGTGCAAAAGACCTGGCCTGCCATGATTATGGGTGCCAGCAGAATGTGGCTGGACCTGGTGTCAGACCTTGCCGCCCGTGAGAGCAGTACCGGTGGCCTTGAGGCCAAATACAGAAAGGTGCAGGATGACATGACCCGTATCTGGAGCGAGCAGGGGCAGCACGCCATCTTGCACCACCTGAATGCCATCTATGCCTACCAGCCACTCCTGATCCGCTATTAGAGGACACTATGCTCAACGCGAGGCCGCAGTGCCGCTCAACAGCCATGACCGTTTTCGGTCATGAAAACAAAGTGCACAAGCACCATGCGCGTTAACCTGCGCGCATGCTTCGTGCTGGTTGCGGCACTGCTGGCAATGCCGGTGGCCGTTGCTGCAGGTCTGGACCTGCACTGGCTGTGGGACGACCGCTGTGCTGCCTGTCATGGACATGCCGGTGATTTCGCCCGCAGGTTTCTCGCTGATTCCGGTGGCGAGCTGCAAGGGCAGCACCACATCCACGATCTCCGTCGCTTCTTGCACAACCATTATCTCGCGGGCAACGAGGTCGATGCAGTCTATAATATGCTGCTCGCGCAGGCGCATGGTCAGGCTAGGTTCAAGGGTGAATGTGCCAGCTGCCACGGCACCGCTGCCGCACTGGTGCGCGATTCGCTGGAGCTGCGCAACGGGGTGCTCTGCAGTCGCAACTCCGGGCGCCCGCTCCGGCGTTTTCCCGGTCATCGTGTGGAGGAGAGTCCGGATGACGTCGATTTCTTTGTGAATCTTCTGACGCGTGTCGCTCACGAGATCTATCGACCTTAGCCCCGCTTTGCATGCGGGCGGAAATCAGGCGGGCTGGTTGTCTGCCTGGCTGGCAAGGTACCCCGTAATTGATAGCCTGCCGTCTGTTGCGGAATTCATACAAGTTGATTGAAGTGTTGTATTATCAGACACAAGCCCCGTAAGTGACTGTATGTGACAATCCAGATATTAATCGAGCTGTCTGAAAATGATACCTTTCCAAATGTTGCTGCTGATTCCCCTGCTGGTGATGATCTCGGCCTGCGCAGCTCCCGGCACTCACCAGACCCACCCGTTCAAGTCGGGGCGACAATTGCTGGCTGAGGCGAGTACACATGCAGGTAACGAGGAATACATCAGGCAACTGCGCGAGTCCAGGACCTGGGTACCCCATGGGCAGCTGACCGAAGACCCGATAGAGATTGGCAAGAAAGCAAAAATTCCTGTCCAGCTTGAGCAGGTGAAAATTCTTGGTCCTTCCCGGGATGATGCCTTGCGTTCACTGGCGTTGAAGATCTGGCTGATCGAGCAGGCACAGCACACGGTCGACATGGTCTACTATATTTTTACACATGACCTGGCCGGAGAGGCGGTAACCGGTGCCCTGTGTAATGCAGTAAAACGTGGCGTCGATGTGCGCGTCATGGTGGATTCCATCGGTTCCCTGGGTTTTGCACGCACGGAACTGATGGCACTTGAGTCATGTGCGGATAACGCCGGCTTCATGCGCACGGTCGATGGTCAACTGACTCCGTACAAGGCACGTGTGCAGGTGGCGTTGTTCAATTCGCCGGTCAAATCGATCGCCTGGGCCAACCGGCGATCCCATGACAAGTTGATGGTGGTTGACGGTGCCTTCCCGGGGGAGGCGGTGGTCATGACGGGGGGGCGTAATATTTCCCTGTCCTATTACGGTGTCAATGCAGACGGCTCGGAGCATACGGGGACCTACCAGGATCTGGAAGTGCTGATCAAGTCCGATGCGCAGGACAGTTTCATAGAGTGGACGGTAGGTAATATCAGCGAGATCTATTTCAGTCTGCTGTTCCTGCATGAAAACAACAACCGGCTCAGGCCTGTGTATTACACGGACCCCGATGATGACAGTTTTCTTCAGAACGATCCCTATCTGCGTGAGCGCAACAGGGCGCAAAAGGAACTGGCCCTCATGAAAAGTCTGCCCGGCGTGAGGGAAATGCTGGCCGATATGCCGGAATACATGCGCAGCGGATTCAAGGACTCGCAGGTGCGGCTGGCACATGAATTTGCCAATCTGGTCAACGATGAAATGGTCACGGAGACGGAGGCTAATCAGGAGGACAATCCGAACTCCGTGATGGCCTTGCTCGGCAGACTTGACGACAATATGGAACCCGGTAGTGCGCTACGCATTGTTTCACCCTACATCTTTGTCGCCAGGTATTACGACAAGGATGGCAACCTTATACGGGATGGTGCCCTTGATGCTCACCAGTGGTTGCGTGAACATCCGGAGAACCGCATAGAAGTCGTCACCAACTCGGTGCTTACCAGTGATAATTTTCTGGCCCAGTCCGTTATTGATATGGATGTGGGGCCACGGATGTTATTGACGCCGGAGCTGGAGGAGGCCTGGGTATCCAGCCTGGAGGAAGGTGAATTCAACCCGGCAGTGGTGGAAAGTGAGGAGTGGCAGCGGCTCATTAATCACCCGCAGATCTTTCTTTACCAGACCGGCAAGCTGGATGCTGCACTGCTCGGGGCAGGAGACGAGCATTATGGAAAGCTGCATGCAAAGTTTCTCATCGGTGGTGATAAAGGTTTTGTCGGTACTGCCAACTTTGATTACCGCTCCCGGTTGTTCAACAATGAAATGGGATTTTTTCTGAGTAACACGGGGGTGCTGGATGATCTCGACGAGGCCTTTGAAATGTTAAAGGCACAGTCCTACCGCTGGGGAACACCGGAGTGGCTGCAGATGCGCCGGGAAGTCATGGAGGTGGACGGTATCAAGGGCTGGTCTACCCGCAAGCAGCGCGGTATTTTCAAGTTTCTGCGGGCCACGGGGCTGGACTGGTTGATCTGATTGCACAGTCATGGTGTCAACGTGGTGAGACAGGGTGATCATTCTCTTCAACAAACCCTTCCGGGTGCTGTCGCAGTTCACGACGGATAGCGACAAGGCGGTACTTGCTGACTATATCGACATCCCTGGTGTCTATTGTGCGGGGCGTCTCGATTATGACAGTGAAGGCCTGTTGATCCTTACCGATGACGGCAAGCTGCAACAACGCATTGCGAATCCCGCATACGGCAAGGAAAAAGGCTACTGGGTGCAGGTCGAGGGCGTACCCGGCAAAGACGAGCTTGCAGCGCTGCGCGCGGGCGTGGTGCTCAAGGACGGAAAAACACGACCGGCAACGGTGGAGCAGATGGAGTTGCCGGATATCTGGCCGCGCGACCCGCCGATACGTGAACGCAGGAATATTCCGACCCGCTGGTTAAATCTGGTGATCACGGAAGGGCGTAATCGCCAGGTGCGGCGTATGACGGCACACATCGGCTATCCGACCCTGCGACTGATTCGCTACCGGATCGGAGACTGGTCACTGGGAAATATCCCCGTGGGCGAATATAGCAGTATCAATCGAGTCTGAATCCTTGAATTTCGCCGGTTAGCCATGTTCTTGCCGTAGTGCCGGTCCTGCTGCTGGCAGTGATGGTACGGTCACTGCTGGATGTGACTGTTGATCTGGGCCACCTGCGCGGCGGGGTTGAGGCCTCCACCGGTACGGCGCTCGGCCGTGATGTGCGCATCAGGGGGGGCTGTGAGACTGGAAGAGGACGGCTGACGAGCGTATCCGGAATAACCTGATACGGAACAAAAGCACTGACGTGATTGCAGGATGACGGGTATGCTTCGCTTTACCCATCCTGCGACTGTGGCAGGAATGACGGATTGAATTTGCTCAACAGGAGATGATTATGAGCCGGTTTTTGTTATTCACTATCATGGTGTTTTGCTATGGCATCGTTATGGCTGCGGATCGCTACATCAATATTGTGACGCCGGACGGTGGTGCGGTGCTTGATCCTGCGCTTCCGGTTACAGTAAGTGGCACGGGCAAGGGGTTGTTTGAAGGCAATGTGGTCATCAGGTTCGAAGACATGGATGGCAAGCTGCTTGTCCAGCAACCGACCACCATGCGGATGCAGGATATCGCCGCCGCCGGGGAGTGGCAGACAAGCATTTTATTGCCCCGGCCCGTGCCGGAATCAGTCCGGCTGATAGCCTTTTCACCTTCACCCAAAGACGGCGAGGCGGCTGTCACCAGTGCGGCTGTGATGCTGGTCACCAGCAGTAATAACGGCCCGTCACTGGAGGACACCAGCTGGAAGTTAAGCGAGTATCTCAATGAGTCGGGTGATCTGCAGCCGGTCATTTCCGCTACCGTGATCGATGCGCAGTTCGCGGCTGGCAAGGTTAGTGGCAGTGCGGGGTGTAACCGTTACTTTGGTGGCTATACGTCCGGACAAGACAAGCAACTGCTGATCGATGGCCGCATGGGTTCCACGCAAATGGCCTGTGAGCAACCGCTTGCCGCCCAGGAACGTCGCTATCTGGAGCTGTTGACCGCTGTTGCCAGCCGGGAGATCAGGGGCGGCGCGCTGCTGCTGCTGGACAGGCAGGGAAGGCTTGTCCTGAAATACAGTGCTGTATCCCCACGCACACTGGAAAACACCAGCTGGCAGGCGACTGGTATCAATAACGGGCGTGGTGGAGTTGTCTCCAGCACTTCCACGACACTGGTAATTGCCATGTTTACCGATGGCAAGGTCAGTGGCAGTGCCGGATGCAATAACTATTCTGCAAGTTACGAGGTCAGCGATTCACAGATTACCATCGGTCCCGCCATGACGACGCGCCGGCAGTGTGCCGAGCCTGCAGGCATCATGGCACAGGAGCAGGAGTTTCTGCAGGCACTGGCAGCTGCCACGCACTACAAAGTGACAGCCGACCGTCTGGAACTGCGTGACGGCAACGGTTCCCTGCAGGTCACTTTTACCAGCCCGGCAGCGTTGCGATAGATGCAACAGCACCTTCTATTTATGGGTGCCGGGCTGCTTGCAGCCGCGGTGTTAACCGGGATAGCACAATTGCAGGCAGCCAACCGGCCGCATCAACCTGGCGGACCGGGAGACCGGGAAGCCCTGCAACTGGGGTACCGCGTACAGGCCGTCCGGGAGGCAATTCAGAACCCCGAGGCACCCCATGCCCTGCAAGCCGTCACTGACCTCGGGCATGATCAACGGTATTATGTGATGGTGCGCGGCTGGCTTGCGTATCAACGACAGGGTGACATGAGTATCGTTGCTGCGAACCGGGGGCAGGAGCCGGAATATATCCGGGCACGTATCAATTTTCTCGATCGTGCTATTCGCGCCATTGATCTGGAGTAGATAGAAAAATAAGTATAACTACTTGTATAAAAAAGAAAAGTATTGCTAGCTCCTGTCCATGCTTCGTATTAAACTTACCCACCCGGGCAGGTTGTCCGGGACATACCCCTAAAAACAGAAGGAACCAATTCCGATGAAACATACATTTCGTAAAGTATTCACAGTTATTTTGTTTGCTCTCATGTCCAGTGCCGGGCTTGTCAGCACGGCTGCAGCTGCAGCTGCCGGTGCCGGTGAAATTGATATCAAGGTCGATGGCACACTCACAAAATTCAAGGCCGAGGTGAAGGGTGGTGACGAGTTTCTGAAAAAGGCCAAGGCCGTGCTGGTGTTTCCAGATGTGATCAAGGGCGGTTTTATCGTCGGCGGTGAATATGGTAAGGGCGCCCTGCGCCACGAGGGTGAGACCATGGGCTATTACAGCATCGCCAGTGCTTCTTTAGGTCTGCAAGCCGGTGCCCAGGAATACGCCATTGTCATGGTGTTTATGAATGACGAGGCTCTGGTGAAGTTTCGTGACAGCAAGGGCTGGGAAGCCGGTGTCGATGGTTCGGTGGCACTTGCAGAATGGGGCGCAGGCAAGGATATCAATACCCAGAACTTCAAGGATCCAATCGTCGGCTTCGTGCTCGACAACAAGGGCCTGATGGCCGGTATTTCTCTGGAAGGTTCCAAGATCAGCAAGATCGACCCGTAATCTGCAGGCGGGCGTGGCCATGGACGGCCTGCTATGCCAGCTCGCGGAGTGTTTACGTCCGGCGATTAGTCGGGTGCACCCGCTAATGATTGTTGAGAAGACACCTAATCCAGCTGCTTCACGATCTCGGTATAAAGCAGCAGCACGAATACCAGTACTGAGCCCAGCAATGCAATATTGGTAAGCAGGCCATTCTTCAGGTCACCCAGCCAGGCGCGGCGATTGTTCATCAACAGCAACAGTCCGCACAGTACCGGCATGAAAAAGGCCCCGGTAATTGCGTAGAACACCACCAGCCAGACAGGTTCATCCGCCTGTAACAGCAGCATCGGAGGCAGGGCCAGATATACCAGATAAACACGGTAGGCGGGGGAGCGCGTATTGATGCGCGAAGGCTGCTCAGGCCGATACGTGTACTGTTGTACAAAATCGGCAAACAGGTAAGGTACTCCCTGCCACACGCCCAGCATGGAGCTGAAAACAGCACTCCAGAAACCGACCAGAAAACATAATTTCCCGTACGGGCCCACAACGGCCTCCAGCTGACTGGCAACACCCAGCACCATGTCCGGCCCGGTGATAACGTCCGGACTTACACCGGCAGAGACAATCATGATGGCAATGCCGAACAGGCCGGTCAGTGCATAGGCGACGGCCAGATCCATTCTGGAACGCGGCAGGTCCTGCGGGCTTTTCCAGTCACGTTCCCGTATCCAGTAGCCATAGCACAGCAGTGTGACACTGCCGCCTACTCCACCGATGACGCTGACTATGAATATGACCGAACCATCAGGGACTGACGGCAGCAGCAGCCCGCTGATAATGCCGGACAAGTCTGGAGCAACGAGTATGGCGCAAGTGATGACTACCACCAGCATTACTCCCATAAAGAACTTCATCAGGTACTCAAGCAGCGCATAACGACCTGTAAGGACCAGGGCAAGTGCCAGCAGCGAGTGCATGATTCCCCAGCGCGTTACTGAAATTTCCGGGTACAGTGCGTGCGCTGCCAGTCCTGTCCCGGCAATCAGCGCGCCGGCAACAATAAAGCTCCACAGTACCAGGTATATAAGGAAGTAAATGGAAATGAATTTCGGAAGCCGCTGGACCCAGCCTTCCAGCAGCGTGGTACCGGTTGCCAGTTGCCAGCGTGTCAAACCTTCGTTAATGACATATTTCATGGCAGCGCCAAGGACGGCCACCCACAGGATGGTCGTGCCGAATCTCGCGCCGGCAACCGAAGCCGCAATCAGATCGCCCGCACCAAGACCGGTCGCGGCGATTACCAGGCCGGGTCCTGTATTCCTGAGACTGAATGAAGAGTTGTTCATGGCTTTCATGGTTATTTCAGGGGGTGTTGGGAACTGTCGGCAACACCCGTGGTAGAGTAAACAATATAGTGACTATGGACCAAGGCAGATGAAACTGCGCACCCAAATTTCCCTGCTGCTGTTTATGTTCGGCCTGGTGCCGTTGCTGGCCGCCTATGTGATCAATATACCGATGATATTTGATCGCATCGAATTACTCTATCACAAGGCTCATATACAGAACCTGCGGGCCGGCTTCAGTGATCTTGACCAGCATATTGCGCGTCGTCATGAAATGGTGCGCTTGCTGGCCAAGATGCCGGACCCCGCCATGGTGCTTGGCGACGATGCCCCGCCATCAGTGCAGTCGCTTGAGGCCGCACGTGCCAGTTATATTGACTGGGTCAACCAGGTGTTGATCGATCAACTGGATATAACCCAGATCCTGTTCCTGGGCGAGGATGGCAAGTCCAGCCTGTGGCTGGAGCGTGATCAGGAGACCGGGCGCCTTGCGGCGCGCGAGGGAGTGAGGCAGGGACTGAACCCGAAATTTGTTGAAGCCGGCAGGCACATACCCCCGGGTGCGGTAGTGACCGGCCCGATTATATTCGATCGTACAAAGGGCGAAGCCTCATCGCACCGCTTCATGCAACTCAGTCTCATCAGTCCGGTTGTGATACCGATGATCTCGGCCGAGACAGGGGAAATGACGGAAACACGGGGCGAGGTCATTATGTACCTGGATATGGGCGGACTGGCACGCGCCTACCGGGGTATCTACTGGGTGCAGAGTGACGGCAGCTATCTGGGCATGAGGGACGATGATCTGTCTGCAACCACGGCGTTTGATGATTTCGTCGGTCTGGAGGAAATCTTCAGCAAGGGGGTACTTGAATTGTGGCAGTACCGGGGGCAGCAGGTCATGTGGGTGCCGCTTTTTTACACTGAAAATTCCGGTCCGCTCTGGGTTGGCCGCAGCGTGGATCCGTCGCCACTGTCGACGCTGCTGCATAAGGTCGGATGGCGTGTTGGCATCATTGCCATGCTGTTACTGGGCGTTGTATTCATCGTTGCCCGTTGGATTGCAGTTAAAACAGAACGACTGGGACATGACCTGACTGAGGGGATTTCCCGGGTGCTGGAACATGATGAAGCCGTCAGCTTCTCATGGCAGAAACCGCAGGAACTGCATGAACTGGGTGCCAACCTCACCCGGCTTTCCGAGCAGCATACCGAGCATAACCGGGCACTGCGGGACTATGCCGAGGAACTGGAAGCCTCGAACCGCTACAAATCCGAGTTTCTTGCCAATGTCAGCCACGAACTGCGCACACCTCTCAATTCAATCCTGTTGCTGTCAAAGATGCTGTCGGAGAACAGTGCGGGCAAGATGTCGGCGGAAGAAAGCCGGCAGGCACAGGTTATCCATGATGCCGGTACCGACCTGAGGGCGCTCATCGACAATATTCTTGATCTGTCCCGCATTGATGCGCGGCAAATGGTACTGCTTGCCGAAACCGTGAATTTGCGGAAACTGCTGCACGATGCAGTGGCACTGCTGAAGCCGCAGTTTGATGAGAAGCACCTCGACCTTGTCTTGCATATTGAAGAGGGGGTGCCGGAAACCATTGTTACCGATGGTGAAAAACTGCGTCAGATAGTGGTCAACTTTCTGTCCAATGCCGTCAAGTTTACCGAGTCCGGTGGTGCAACAATACGACTGGCGCCGGGAGATTCCTTGCCTGTGAGCATCAGTGTCAGCGATACCGGGATCGGCATTCCCGAGGGAAAATGGGGGCTTGTGTTCGAGGCGTTCAAGCAGGCGGATGGCTCGACCAGTCGCCGCTACGGAGGCACCGGGCTGGGCCTGACTATCAGTAAGGAGCTTGCCAGTTTGATAGGTGGAAAGATTGTCGTCTCAAGTGAGACGGGCAAGGGATCAACGTTTTCCCTGTTGCTGCCCCTGGAAATACCGGCATTGCCGGAAGAGACAGATACCGGGAATCCGCCCGATGGACAATCCGGCATGCCGGCCGAACGGGCGCTGCCCGTGGCAGACTATCAGGGTGCGCGCATCTTGCTCGTGGACGATGATGTCCGTAACCTGCTGGTATTGACGCCGTTACTGGAACGGTGGGGTCTGGATGTGATGGCGGCGGGTGACGCTGTGGAAGCACTGGAAACGCTGGAGGGTGCGGGTGAGTTCAGGCTGGTACTTATGGATATAATGATGCCGGGGATGGACGGTTTCGAGGTCATTGAACAAATGCGGCGTCGACCGGCATACAGGGACCTGCCGGTGATTGCACTGACTGCCAGAGCCGGTGATGAAGACCGTGAGCAGTGTCTGGCCGCAGGGGCAAATGTTGTTGTGCTCAAGCCGGTAGACCCGCAGCTGCTGAAAAATGCACTGGATACATTTTTAACTGGAATCGACCCCTAGGGTAAAGAGGGGCACTGCAGGAAAGTTGTTATGAATCGATATGCTGACTTCCGGATTCTGATTGTTGATGATAACCGGAATAACCTGTTCACCCTGCATGCCCTGATTTCCAAACACATGGATGTTGAGGTGCTGGAGGCAAATTCCGGTCAGGAAGCACTGGATATTGCATTGCAGAATCCACGCATTGACCTGATCGTGCTGGACGTGCAAATGCCGGAGATGGACGGGTTTCAAACTGCATCCATGCTCAAGGTCAGGCAGCGAACCCGGGATATCCCGATCATCTTCCTGACCGCGGCCTACAAGACGGACGAGTTTCAGAAAAGGGGTTATGAAGTGGGTGCAGCGGATTACCTGCTCAAGCCTATTGATGATAACCAGTTAATCAACAAGATCAGCACTTACCTGCGGCTGATCGAGAAAGAACGCGACATGAATCGCCGCCTGGAAATCCAGGTGGAAGAACGTACCCGGGAATTGCGCGTCGCCAAGAACTACCTGGAAAATGTCATCAACAATATGGGCGAGGCACTGTTGCTGCTGGGTTCCGATGGCAGGATCAAAACAGCAAATCCGGCCGCCTGCCGGATGCTCGATTATGCAGAGTCAGACCTGCAGGGTATGGCGATCGGCGATATCTTTGAGGAAGAAGAGACCATGCAGGCCAATGCCTTCATGGGAACCTGGCTGGAGGCGCTGATTCGAACCGGTACCATCAGCAGTATCGAGGCCTGCTTTATTGCCAAGGATCAGCGGCGCGTACCGATTTTGTTTTCACGGACGGCAATCAAGGATGAGGCGGGCGAGATTACTGATATTATCTGTATTGCAAAGAATATGACTGGCTATACCCGCGTAACAGGTAAACAGGGGGAGGGCTGATGGAGGTGGTTGCAACTCAGGCCCCACTGGGTACACTTGCCAGCATGGCTAATTGGAGTAATTGATGGAAGATTCAAAACCAGATCAGGCACCGGATGAAGACATTACTCTGACTGCTGAGGCCCTCAAGGCAATGGGCCACCCGCTCAGGTGGAAGATCTTGTGTACCCTGGGTGACAAGGAGATGTCTGTTGGCGAGATTGTCGAGAAGATCGGCACCTCGCAAAGTAATGTCTCGCAACACCTGGATCAGCTGCGTAACAAGAATATTGTCAGATCCAGGCGCGATGCGAACCGGATCTATTACTGTGTGCGTAATGAGGAATTACTGAGTCTGATAGGCACCATGCGTGGCGTGTTGTGCCACACAAACCTGAATGACAGCTATTCTTCCGATTAACTGATGCGGGGCGGCCCCGACTGTCAGCCGTTCCCTGGATGGCCCCGGCCAGCTTCTCGACCGGTTCCCGGCCCCACCTTCTCCTGCCTCCTGCGACGTGCCTGCATCCCTTCCGGGCATCGCTGCCGGCATCCTGCCTCCCGCGACGTACCTGCATCCCTTCCGGGCATCGCTCCCGGCATCCTGCCTCCCGCGACGTACCTGCATCCCTTCCGGGCATCGCTCCCGGCATCCTGCCTCCCGCGACGTACCTGCATCCCTGCAGGCAAAAAAAAACGGGGGTGACTCTTGCAAGTCCCCCCCGTTTGGCTTTTCTGGTCTGTCAGACCAGGGATCTTACTGGGCAGACGGAGCAACCGGTGCCTGTGGGGCAATGGGTGCAGCAACCGGGGCATAGCCGTAAGGGGCGCCGTAAGGGGCATAACCGTATCCGTTGTAACCACGGTAGCTGTTGTAGCCGCGACCATAGCCACGTCCACGACCGCTGGCCCTGCTGCTCATGTTGAAGCCGAAGTCGGCGTCGGCATCGAAATCACCATCGCCATAGCCGTCACCATAGCCATTGCCATAGCCGTTATTATAACCGTTGTCGCCCCAGCCCCAGGCTGAAGCAGCAGTAGAAGCAACTGCGATTGTTGCAGCAAAAAGTACGGTAGAAATTTTCTTCATGTTCGTTCTCCAAATAGTCAGATTAGTAAACTTGGTCAAAAAGTAAGTGTTCAATGACGGGAGTAATAATATTAGAACCTTCTTAAATAAGCAAGTACTAATTTAAATATATGCTAATAATTATAATAAAGGCCATGCTATGGCAAGAATATGTATTACATTCAATGTGATGTTATGTATCGTCGAAGCAAAAAGATTACTGCCGGGTGTGTTGTGCTTTCACTTTTTCCAGCCCGGAAGGTCCCGGGTGCGGGCTGTCAGCCTGCATTATGAATGCCCCATGATCACCGGGTAGTGAATTTTTTCCCGTTTTATTGTGGCTGGACGGATATGATTAGGCCATGACTGCCAGGGTCCCTGAAAAACTGTTGCTCTCCATCATTGAACTGGGTGGTTACCCCAATTTCACGCCATTGTATGAATCACTGGGTTATGAGGTGGTCGTTGCAACGCGCATGCGCAAGGCACTGGGCTTTCTCAAGACACGTCAGCCTGACGTCATAGTCGCAGAGTTTAATTTCCAGTCGGATTTTCGTGACCGTACCAGTAGCCTGGAATCATTACTCGCTGCCGTACAGCGTTTCCCGGATATACGTGTTGTCGTTTTCTATGAGCAGGAGTTCAGCATGCAGTTTGATAAATTGCGCACGCGTATGCCGGTGTTCCAGGCGCTTACATTTCCGGTCGATGCGTCGATGCTGCAGGCCAGCCTGCAGGCGTCGGCAGTAACCGGAGCGGGTTGATGTATTTAACAGATGTTCTACACTTAACCTGTAACAAGCCAAACTATAAGGAAAATAATATGAAATACCTAGCAAATCCAGCGGTTTTATTCCTGCTTTCCCTGGCATCCATGACCACCTCCGCGGCCGATGTGCAGGTTCGGGTGTTCGAACGCGGCGGTAAGGCGCCACTGGCCGGTGTGGCGGTCTGTCTCGGGACGCCTGCCAGTATCAGTCAGTTTGGCTCACAACTGACAGACGGCAACGGTAATGCGATTTTCAGCGGCTTGCCCCATGCCTCGATACTGGTGACGGCTTCCAGAGACGGCTACAAGACAGAACAGGAAACCATGTTGACATCAACGGGCAATCGTATGCTGGTGATTTCCCTGCCAGCGGGTGGTGGTGGCACCCGGTGTCCCTTGAGTGGAAACGCCGTGCAGCTGTCTGGCAGCGATTTGGGTATCAGCCGGTTTGCAATGAGCAGCGGTGCAGGCGTGGTGACCACGCGCAACGTGACCCTTGATAATGTGGTGAGTGGTCGGCCGACACAGTATCGTGCCAGTGAAAGGGCTGATTTCAAGGATGCGGACTGGCAGGATTATACGTCAGCACCTGTTTTCCAGCTGAGTGAGGGACCGGGCAAAAAGTCGGTCTATTTCCAGGTGCGCCGTTATGCAACCCTGAATGGAGCCAATCTGGAAACGCTTTCACCGGTCAGGAAGGATTCGATTGTGCTGCAGTAGCCCAATAGTGGTACAGCCTGAACGGGATATCTTTGCCACGGAATCACACAGAAATAATTCATCAGGGATTTTATCCTTCCGTGTGCTTCCGTGGCTATCAACCAGTACGGCAAATATTTCAGAAAGGAATGTCCGATCCTTCCCATTTTTCTTCCTTGCGAGGTCGTGCCCGGGAAATGGCTGCCGTTGCATCACACCACCCATTGCAGGCATTGCGTCCGGGGCGGCCGCGGAAGACGTTCAGTATGCCCTTGCAGTAGGCATAAAACCTGAAAAAGAGCAGGATCAGAAAACGCTGCCGCGGGGTGGCGGTAGCCGGGCTGCAGATGATCTTGTCGTCGTACATGCCGCGGTCAGTTAGTCCCACGGCGCCCACCGCCTGAACGGTGACACGTTGGCCGCGCTGCAAGCGAGGTCCCAGCACTACTGCATCCAGCAGATCACCTTCAAGGCCAATGTAGCTGTCGACGGAACCGTAGTTAAACGGGCACGGGAAGGGTGAGATAAAATCCAGTTTTCCGGTAGAGCCGCGTTTCAGGAAGCTGCCACGCGGTATCTCGATGACGACTTCCAGTTGCGGCAAATTGCGGGATCTGCCCCGGGATTCAGTGCGGGGCCGGCTTCCAGGAAACATGGCAAAGGCTAGTCTGTCGACCTGTCGTCGTGTTTGTGCATGCGTTTTTTTCGACCTTCGAATCTGACAATTGCCTGTATGATCATGTCGTAGGGCAGGTTTTCCAGGTTGCCGAACTCTGTCAGTGCTGTGTCGATCAGCCCGATGGTGTCGTCAATATTGTCTGCAGCTGACTTTTCCGGATGCAGCAGGGCTTGCAGTCCCAACAGGCCACCGGTCTGCACCTTGATTTCCCTGGCGTGCGGCAAGGGGCCGTCTATCTGCGTCAGGTGCAGGGCAAAGCGCGCCTTGCTGCGCATGTGGTCAAGCAGTTCCCTGCAGAGTGCATTCCCCGTGGCAGATGTGCAGGCGATACCCTCGCGGTCTGCAAGATGAAAGCGGCGCGATTTCTTGCACGTACAACGCCGGGAGTTAATGGTCTTTTCAAAGACGCAACGCCGGTCGTTTACTGAATGGTAGGTGTCCCTGTATTGCTGCTCATCCATAGCCGGGAAGTGCGGGTGCTATTTTTCCCATTCTTTGGCGATGGGTTCTTCCCTGAATTCAGTGAGTCGTTGCTCTGCCTGAGCCGTATCATCGGCGAAGATAATCTTGTATGACTGGTTTTCTTCCAGCGGTTCCTCACTGCGCATCCGCCTTACCTCGGTCTTGGCGAATTTAAAGTTCTCATATTCTCTCACCAGCCTGGCCGAGCTGGTGCTGGCCGTGTCATGGCTGGTGACAATGTAGATGTAATAGGGCATTTCCCGTTCGGTTCCTGGAATGGTGACAGGCAGAGAGTATAGCAGTCGTGGTACTGGTCCCGACAGTCAGCTGTCCACCAGTACCGAGGTGACTTGCACATTGTGCATAATAATGCAGCCGGTCCGGCGCGCGAGGCCGTCTTCACTGTAATCAAACGTGTAGGTGCGTTTTAATCCGGCCCCGTCTGCGCGCGTGTAATAGGGTCTGACAGATTGCAGGGATGCGGTTCCGTCGAGAAACTGTACACCCTGTTGCTTGCAGGTTTGACGGGCGGTTTGAATCGCCGTGTCCCGGCAGCGCTGACTGATTTGCCAGAACCAGACCAGGAAGACGATTAACAGCAGCAGTGCAAGTGGGGTCATGTTAAGGGGGATATTGACGGCTTATTGTGGGCGTTTGTCTTCTGTGGGCAGATCATAGAGAAAAATCATCGCTAGCGTGTGTTTATCTGACAGCGGCTGAATAAAACACCCGAAATAACACAAGGACAAAGGGGTTATAAGGCCCCTGCTGACTGTGCATGCTAGAATGTTGCCTCGGCAACAAGCACCCTGGAATAAAAAATGTCAGCACTTACCCTGGAAGATCGCACCCAACTGGGCCGCCTGGCCGTCAACCTGCTGGATGACTGGGGTATCGGGGCTGCCGACCAGATTACCATACTGGGGTTGCCCGCAGGTACGCGCACAAGAATGTTGCGTCGTTATCAGGATGATACCCCGTTACCGGATGATCCGGTCGTCATGAAGCATGTTGAGCACCTGCTCGGAATTGCCGAGGCGCTGCGTACCACCTTCCCGCGTAATGCCAGCATTGGCCTGATCTGGCTGAAGCAGCCATGCAGGCGCCTGCGCCGGCGACGTCCCATGGATATCCTGGTCGAGGATGGTCTGAGTGGATTGATCACCGTGCGTACCCATCTTGATTGTTCGTTCGCCTGGAGCGAGTCCGAACGCAAGGATTGATGCTTGCCACAGCCTGTCCCCGGGACTGCCATGGGCACAACATTACGCACCTGCGAATCCCCCGCGACGACTACGCCGGGTACGCCTCATGAAATGCATGGGGTGTAATTTCTGTATATATTGCAGATATTGCAGATATCATGAGAAGCCGGTTTGGCTGCCCCAAACAGCCGGTTTTGCAGGCCATGCTGTGGCTGGTGCGAGCATGTCTGGATCACGAGGTAATGCCCGTGTTCCCTGATTGTACTTACCTGGTGAATCAGTGATGATGAAATTTCGTGTTATTTACGCAAGGTGGACTATATTGTGAATAAACCCGGTATCGTGACGGCTATTCCGGTACGTCGCTACAGTTTCGGTGAATTTACCCTGACAGTGCTGGGCGAAATCGACAGCAGTGACGGCATTCGCTATGCCTATGTGATGGCCGTCATACAGGGGCAGGACCCTGAGCCTGGTCTCTATATTACGGCGGAGCAGGGGGCTTCATCGGTCTGGGACATGCGGCTGATCATGCGTGATGGCGAGGAGCTGATCGGTCATTCGGCGCAATGGAAAAATCTTGATGTGTTTGTTGACGAGGCTGTCAGGGTTGTTTCACAGGTGCTGGATTTGTCAGATGAGGTTCCGTATCAGCTGCTGTAGCTGAGAGGGTACGACTATGCACAGGAGAAGCAGTCTGGCAGTCATGTTGGCTGCCCTGGTGTTGCTGCTCACTGCAGCGCCGGTGATGGCCTTCGGTTTTTGCTTTTCGTTCGGGAGCAAGACGCTTGACAGACCGCGCTACAGTGGCTATTTGCCGCCTTACCCGGATATTGCCGGCCCGCTGTACCCGGCTTATGGCTACAGTCCGGTGTTACCCGCTTACGACTACGGGGGCATTTATTATCCACCGCCCTCTGCCTATGTAACCGTTCCGCCCGCGGACATCGGCAGATAGTCAGGCAGGCTGCCGCCCCGTAAAGGTGTTATTTCACCAGGTTGACAGTGCCCGGGGCAGACCGGGCTGACAGCACCCTGAGCATCTCATCCGCTTCAACCGGTTTGCCAAACAGAAAGCCCTGGACGATATTGCAGCCCTGTTGCCTGAAGAAGTTCAGTTGCCTGACATTTTCGACGCCTTCCACGACCAGCGACAGGCGCAGGCTTTGAGCCATGGCGATAATGGCCTGTGCGATCAACACATCTTCATGACTGTCGGGTATTTCGCGTACAAAGGACTGATCGATCTTGACAACGTCGACAGGCAGCCGCCGCAGATAACCGAGTGATGAATAACCGGTACCGAAGTCATCCATGGCGATAGTGACACCCAGTCTTTTGAGTTTTTCCAGGGTGACAATCGCGGGCTCAAGATTTTCCATGGCTACATTTTCAGTGATCTCGAGTTCCGCCATCCGGGCTTCGATGTCCGCTGCCTGCAGTGCCTTCGCCACCACACCCTCGAACCCTGGCCGGGAGAGTTGGGCAGAACAGAGATTTATGGCCATGGTGAGGTCGGTGAAACCGGACTTGTGCCATTGTTTCAGTTGTGCAAATGCAGTATTCAATACCCACTCGCCAATTGGCGCAATCAGTCCGCTGTCTTCTGCAACCGGGATGAAGTCCAGCGGGCTGATTATCCCCATGGTGGGGTGTACCCATCGCAGCAGTGCTTCAACGCCTACAATCGTATTTCTGGAGATGTCGACCTTTGGCTGATAAAGGAGTCTTAGCTGGTTTCTTGCGATAGCCTGTCGCAGGTTGGTTTCCATGGCCAGCTGCTTTCTGGACCCGGCATTCATTTCCGCGGTGAAGTAAACGGCCTTGTTGCGACCGAGTTCCTTGGCGCGATACATGCTGATATCCGCGTGCTTGATCAGGGTCTCCGCGTCGGTCCCGTCATGCGGATAAATACTGATCCCCACGCTGGTTGTAATATGCAGTTCATTGCCGTTACACGAAACCGGATCAAGCAGGCAGTCGATCACTTTCCTGGCAATACGACCGGCATCGGATGAGCCGCTGATGCGCGGCAGTAGCACCATGAACTCATCACCTCCCAGGCGGGCAACGGTATCCTCTTCACGGATACAATTTGCGAGACGGCGGGAAATGACACGTAGCAACTGGTCACCGACTGCGTGACCAAGCGAGTCGTTGATAATCTTGAAACGGTCAAGGTCGAGGAACAACAGGGCTACCATGCCGTGCTGGCGGCGGGCATGGGCCAGTTCGGCAGTGATACGGTCATTGAGCAGAACCCGGTTCGGCAGTCCGGTGAGGGCATCATGGTGGGCGTGGTATTCCATGCGCCTGGCGACGGCTTCTGCCTGTTCCTTGGAGGTTGCCAGCCTGGCATTGGCAATCTCCAGTTCGCTGGTGCGTTGCATGACGCGTTCCTCAAGCATGCTGCGGTGTTCCATGAGTTCATTATCACGAGCCTGGATCTCGTCGAGCATGGCGTTGAAGTCAGTGATCAGATTGCCGAGTTCATCCTCGTTTTCCCCGCTGACACGCAGGGAATAGTTTTTCTCGGTCCTGACCTGGCGTGCAATCGCAGATAATCTGAGTAGCGGGTCGGTGATAATGCGCTGCAACCGGGCGCTGAGTACAAAGGTGATCAGCACTGACACCAGCAGCACGGCAGCAACAATTACGAGAAACCAGACCAGCCGGTCATGAATGGCCTTCATGTTCGAACGCAGGTAGACAATACCGATCTGTTCACCTTCATAGTTGATATGCGTGAACAGCTCGACATAATTACCCCAGAACAGGATGTTCTCGGTTTGTATGTTGGATTCCGGTAACTGGATGGCTATGCCGGGTTTCCGGTAACTGGCGAAGACGGTATTGTCCATGCTATAGATCGCCGCTGCCTGGATGTGTTGCTGCGCCTTCAGGAATCCGAGTGTTTCCTGGGCTGCCCGGGCATCCCTGAACAGCAGTGCCGCACTGCTGTTGGCGGCGATTATTTCTGCCATGGTGGCCAGGTTGTTGCCGGCGGTTTTCTGGGCATTTATCCGGTCAGTGGTAATAAAGGCGATACTGGCCAGTAACAGGGAAACGGTACTGATGGTAACAATCAGTAATGTCAGTTTCCAGCGGATGGATACCCTGCCAAGGTCTCTGATGTTCATGACTTACCTGGCACCTGTTACGCTGATGGCCAGTGACAGCAGCTTTGAACTGATTGTCAGTCCTGCCGTTCTGGCTGCATCGATATTTATCCTGAAACGGATTTTGTTATCGACTACCGTGAGCTGAATCATGCCGCCTTTTTCCGTGAAGGCGGCGGCATCACTGACTGTCAGCACCGGCAGCTGTTTCAGTATCCACAGGGTTTCGCCGAGTTCATCTGACTGGCCGATAAAAACAAGCTGACAGTCCAGCGTGTCTTCCGGTTTGTCGAAGTGTTTTACGACCAGTGTCTTGCTGTGTACTGTTTTCCCGGTGAGGGTATCCAGTTGTTCTCCGAACAGTGTGTTGCCCAGTGTGCACAGCGAAAATTCGCTGCGGCCCTGCAGCTTTTCTTCCGGCCAGACAACAAAGCGCGAGAAGTTATACAGGAAAGCGGTTTTTATCCGGTACTCCGTATGCTGCGCTTCATCCGCCGTGCCGGTGGCAGCTATCGACAGCAGCAGTAGCAGCAGTGCCAGCATGAGCCGCGGCATGCACTGTGCGCCTGCAAGCGGACTGCGCATGAGTGTGTTGCGTCCCGGTGGCTGCATGAAAATGCCTAGAAGTTCCAGGTTACCCTGCCGTAGATGCTGCGTTCGACTTCAGTAGGCCGGGTATTGATGAAGTCAGGCAAAAATTCGGCATGCTGGTTGCCCAGCAGGTTCTGTCCGATAAGCGACAGCTCCAGCCCGGGTTTTGCCTCCCAGCCAAGCCGCAGGTCAGCCTCTACGTAGCTGTCGATATCGATGCCGTTCACCTCGATGTCCCCGGTGTAACGCAGGGCCGCATCGAATTGCAGCTTGTTGCCGAAGTCAACGGCTGACCAGATTGCGGCCTTGCTGGACGGGCTGGCATCCTCGGAGCTCTTCGAAACCGTATCTGTACTGTTGTTGTCCAGACGCAGTTTCATCTCCAGCCAGGAGTAGCTCGCATTCAGGCGCCAGTTCGGGCGTACCTGCCAGTGAGTAGCGAGTTCCACCCCGTATGTCTCTCCGTTCATATTGTTATCGAAGGGGAGACGCACACTTGGCGGCGGTCCGGGATCCGGTGTTGCATCAAGTGTGCGCAAGTTGTCGTATTCGTTATAGAATACGGCGGCATCGGCTGACCAGATATTCCTGTGACTCAGGCGGTAACCAAGCTCGTAGGCAACGAGGTTTTCCGCGTCATAGCCATCGTCACCTTCGACGTAGACGGGTATGCCCGGGTCGCTGGCGGGCGGCGGCACCAGGCGTAACAGCACATCATCCTCGCCGCGGGCGGGCGTGCGTACCGCACGCGAGACTGCACCCCACAGGGTTTGCGAGGTGTTTATGACCCAGGCGAGACGGGCGTTGGGTTGATATTCGATGCCGCTGTAATCGTTGTGTTCCAGCTTGGTGCCGAGCGTGAGCAGCAGGTTGTCACGCAGGCTGATCTCGTCCTGCATGAAGATGCTGTACAGGTTGACACTGCGCGACGACGGCTCAAGTTCGAACGTCGGGTTGTTGTCCGTGTTGTCATGTGTGAACCGGTAGTCAAAACCCCACACCACGTCGTGTGTTTCCTGCCACTGGAAGCGGTGCTGGAAATCAATGTCGAAGGTGTCGCGGTCCTCGTACAGCACCGCGCCATCCACCCCGACATGATCGTAGTAAATCTGCAGTCCGAAGTCGGATGATTTGTCGACCACATGCGACCAGCGGAACAGCAGGTTGCCGCCATCGGTTTCTGTGTCATCAATCACCTGGTTGATGGTCGTCGGCGGGGGGGCGGCCGGACCGGTTGCTATATCGATCTGCTGACCGGCCTTGCCCCGGTAGTAATCGCCTTGCAGGGTTATCCTGTCGCGGTCAGTTTTGAGCCAGTCAGAGCGGAAACCAAGCTGTCCGGTGCGCCAGTCATCATGGGCGCCGGCTGAACTGTAGCCTTCATCGTAATCGGAGTATTTTGCATATACCCGGTAGTCCACGCCGTTCTTCAACTGGCCACCATGACGGGCGACACCGATGACCTTGACTTCATTGCCGGCGGTGGCGGCAACCATGTCGCCCCGGGTGTCCGCCGATGATTTCGTAATTATGTTAATGACGCCGTTGACGGCATTGGCGCCCCACAGGGTGCCGCCCGGACCGCGGATGACCTCAATGCGGTCGACATCCTGCAGCACCACGTCCTGGTTATCCCAGTAGACACCGGCAAATAATGGCGTATAGACGCTGCGCCCGTCGATGAGTACCAGCAGCTTGTTGGCAAAGCGGCTGTTGAAACCGCGTGAGGTGATCGCCCATTTGCTGCTATCGATACGTGCCACGTCAATACCAGGAACACGTCGCAGGGCCTCGGGAATATTGGTCACCCCCCAGCGGCGCAGGTCGTCATTGGTGATTACAAAGATGGCTGCCGCTGCAGTGGATTGTTTCTGGGGTTTTTTGGCCACCGAGGTGATCTCTATGTCCATGAGGTCTTCAATGCTCATGTCCGTGAGATCGTCGGGCAGCACGGAATCGAGGGTGGCCGCTGGCAGGGGGAGTGCTATCAGCAATCCTGCCAGCAGGCCGGCACGACGCACGTGTGTTGCCAGCGTTGATGCGAACCGTGATGTCAGGGGGGCGGGAATGGTCTGGCCGGTTGTTTCGTTCGGGGTGAGGGGCTGACCGGTTTTATTTTTAGTGCCCATCCCCGCTGCCTCTTGCCTGGCCGAATTATTTGATAACACCTTGATAAATATAATGAATACGGGTCACCGTGGTGCTTCAGGGCAACGGGCGTCCCGCGTAATTTTTTATCGGCGCGTCGTTAATCAACCTTAGATATTGATATCTGGCAGAAAAACTGCCGGAAACTGCCAGGGGGAGCGGCAGGCAGGGGAGAGGCGGGTTGGGGGTACGAACCCCTAAGGGTTCTCTGAGATATGCGTCATGCCGGCGAAGGCCGGTATCCAATGCAATGAAACCTCTGGATCCCGGGCATGCGCCGATGAGATAAAGGAATTAATCAGAGCGTCCCTTCGCCCGCCAGGCTCCTGTGGTGTCCCGCAGCGGCGTTGCCGCGCTTGACAAGGACTCAGGCCATTGCCTGCGCACGGTGTCTTGCAGCGAAACACCACAGGAGCGCTGAACATGGCAATATCATCTTGAAGGAGTACTAGTGCTTGTCTTTTTCTTTTGAATCCGGAGTAATCAGTGGCACTACAACGGATGTCTGGGGTTCATCTACGAAGCGCGGGCGATGATCCATGCTCCGGCCGGCTATCTCGTTGAGTTCCCTCTCGCGTGCGGTAATCAGCGACAGGCAGTTGCGGATGTCATTGACGGTTTCATCCGACAGGGGGTGGCGGTGGCCGGGCCGGGTGTAGGTATCCTTGGCAATGTCTGTCAGTACGCGCTTCATGATACGCAGAATGCTTTCTTCCTTGGTGGAGTCTTCGTTGCTCATAAATATTAGCCATTGGTTTGTTAGCGTTGTCAGGTATTGTGACATAGATGGACCAGCATGGCGGGCTTCCTGCGCATTGCAGTCCGGATTATTCCCTGAGATAGATGGTCTTCCAGGGTCCGCCGACCAGGCGCTGCAGTCTCTCCAGCAGGATATCGGTAGGGACCGCTTCCGATGGGTGTATCCCCCTGATTTCTATAAAGGTTCGTCCGAAGGCAGCCGTCTTGCGAAACAGCAGGCCGGTGAGCTTTCCCGTAAAGCCACAGCGTGCACAGGTCCAGTCACACTGCGCCCTGTTTCCCCTCCATGTCTCGATAGCGGTGTGCCACTCTGCCACCGGCTGGCGGCAGTCCGGGCAGCGTGGCGGCGGGCACTGACTGTCGGCACGAAAGGTGAGGGATTGCGTGCAAGTCAGAAACAGGTGGCAGAACTTGCCGGCTGCGCTGGCGGCCAGCAGTGTGGCCCGGTCAGCAGGTGGATCCAGTTCGATCATGGGTGAGCAGCCAAGAAAACTGATCAGTTGCAGGAAGTTATCCCCGGTCGGGTAAAATACCTCGTCAGCAAGTGCAACAGGCTCCCCGATCAGCCCGATGGCCTGCAGTTCTCCTGCCAGTTGTTCACAGTTGACTGGCGGGCAGAGGGGATCGGCCGGAAGCAGGATGAGTTTGTAGGCTGGCACGTCGGATACCCGGTTGAAGCGATGGATGATAATACTACGGCTGTTCCTGCCGGGTTACATCCACCATACTATGAGCAATCAGATTCCTGTTATCCAGTGAGGTCCCGGCCATGCCATCAATGCAGCCATTTTCCATCCATACCCTGGAACTGGGTCCCATGGAAAACTTTGTTTATCTGATTCACGACCATGCAAGCAACCGGGCGGCTGTTGTTGATCCTGCCTGGGATGTGCCGGAAGTGCTGGCCCTCGCTGCAAGCAAGGGCATGAAAATCACCGATATTCTGCTGACACACAGCCACCATGACCACATCAATGGTATTGGCGAGGTGCTCGACAGGCATGATGCGCAGCTGCACTTGATGAAGGCGGAGGCGCAGTTCTGGAATGCCGTCCCTGATATGCCGACGCTGCATCATGGTGGTGACACCATCGATCTGGGTGAGACCGCGATCAAGACCTTGCTGACACCGGGGCATACGCCGGGTTCTGCGTGTTACCACGTCGGTAATGACCTGATTACCGGCGATACCCTGTTTGTGTTTGGTTGCGGCCGCTGTGACCTGAGCGGCGGGGACCCGGAACAGATGTATGTTACCTTGAAGAACATGGCTGACCGCCTGCCGGCGGGTACGCTGGTGCGTCCGGGTCACAACTATGCCTTGAAGGCGACAGTGACTATGGAAGAGCAGCTAGAGGGTAATCCCTTCATGCATTTTGACAAC
>Ga0316191_10000051_pt1 | contig 53515 bp, 39 predicted proteins | sample Eddworburr2cm_MG_FD_204928 | JGI IMG/M metagenome (GOLD analysis project Ga0316191, IMG submission 204928) | Coastal sediment microbial communities from Maine, United States - Eddy worm burrow 2 cm | ecosystem: Environmental > Aquatic > Marine > Coastal > Sediment | place: USA: Maine...
CGTCCGCATACGCCCACCCTGGTTCGACCCCGAGAAGTCCTTCGATCCCTCGCGCGGGCAGTACAACTCGACCCGTTTGCTCGAGCTGCTCCTCGACCACGGCGGCGACGGCGCATGGAAGATCCTGGGTGTCACCAGCGTCGACCTGTTCATCCCGGTCCTGACCTACGTCTTCGGCGAGGCCCAGCTTGACGGTGCGGCCGCGGTGGTCTCCACCCACCGACTCGGCACCGAAGCCTACGGACTGGAGCCCGACGAGGCTCTGTCGAAGGACCGTCTCGTCAAGGAGGCCGTTCACGAGCTCGGCCACACCTTCGGGCTGGTTCACTGCCCCGACGCCGGGTGTGTCATGCATGCGTCGACCTACGTCGAGGAGATCGACCTGAAGTCGGCGACGTTCTGCCCGGCATGCGTCCGGAGCGTGCGGGCCGCGTCCTGAGCGGTATTTGATCTTTTTAGTCTCTTGTGTGACGCTTCCGCACGGGGGCGAGTTTGCCTAAGTTGAGGGGGAGGAGGATCACCATGTACGAGCCGCTTCCCTGGAGCGAATACCGCGTCGATCAACCTTCGGACTCGTCGGAGGCTGAACCCTCCGGAACGCGGATGCAACGGAAGCAGACCGGGTGCTGCGCCGAGGCTCAGGCCGACGGGGTCCCGTGCGACGACGTCGACTGCTCATGCGAGGCCTGCGAGCGCTCCAGGCTCATCGAGCCGACCGCCTCGCGCCCGCGTCGCTGATCCTCCGATCCACGTCTTCCGGCTCTCCTGGCGTGGGTGGAAGGCCTGCTCGTCGTCGAGGATTGCGCCGCGTGCGGCGCGCCGATAGGATAGCGGCTTCCCCGAACGGAGGTATCCATGGCCGCGTCCTCGATCAAGACGAGCTGCGTCGAACGGTTCTTGCGTTACGTCACCTTCGACACTCAATCGGACGAGGAATCCTCGACCTACCCCAGTACCGAGAAGCAGTGGGTGCTCCTGCGCCGCCTGGTCGAGGAGCTCCGGGAGCTGGGCCTCGACGACGCGGCCATCGATGAGCATGGCTACGTCATGGCCACGATCCCCGCCACGATCGACAACGCGAACGTTCCCGTGATCGGGTTCATCGCGCACGTCGATACCTCGCCGGAGATGAGCGGGGCCGATGTCAAAGCGCTGATCCACGAGAACTACCAGGGCGAGGACCTGGTGCTTCCTGACGATCCGTCGCAGGTCATCCGGCGGTCGGAGAACCCCCACCTCGACGAGCAGATCGGCAACGACATCATTACCGCATCCGGCACCACGCTGCTGGGCGCCGACAACAAGGCGGGAGTGGCCGAGATCGTCGCGGCCGCCGAGTATCTTCTAGCCCACCCCGAGATCCCTCACGGCCCGATCCGGATCGGATTCACCCCCGACGAGGAGGTCGGGCGCGGCACCGAGCACTTCGACGTCGAGAAGTTCGGGGCGAAGTACGCCTACACCGTGGATGGAGAGACCCTCGGCGAGATCGAGATGGAGACCTTCTCGGCCGATTCCATGACCGTGGTGTTTCAGGGCTTCAACACCCATCCGGGCTACGCCAAGGACAAGCTGGTCAACGCCATCAAGGTTGCCGCCGACTTCCTCGAGCGTCTTCCGAAAGACACCCTCTCACCGGAAACCACCGACGGCTACGACGGCTACGTTCACCCCTACGTGGTGCAAGGGGGAACCGACAAGATGTCGGTGAAGTTTCTCATCCGCGACTTCAAGACCCCGGGCTTGAAAGAGAAGGAAGCGCGGGTCGAGAAGCTCGCCCACGAGACGGTCGCCGACTACCCGAAGTCGTCCGTCGAGATCGAGATCGAGGAGTCGTATCGCAACATGAAAGAGGTTCTCGAGGGCCATCCCGAGGTCATCGAGAACGCCCGCGAAGCGATCCGCCGGGCAGGTCTCGAGGTCCGCATGCACCCGATCCGCGGAGGCACGGACGGATCTCGACTGTGCTTCATGGGGTTGCCGACTCCGAACCTGTTCGCGGGAGAGCACAATTTCCACTCCCGGCTGGAGTGGATCTCGACCCACGACATGCACAAGGCCGTCGAGGTCATCGTGAACCTCTGCCAGGTTTGGGCGGAGGAATCGTAGCAGGCTAGCTCTTGCCCTGTCGCACCCGCGCGACGGCCGACTCCAGGCGCGACTCGACCCGTTCGCGGTCGATGCGGTTCTGCTCTTTCACCTTCTGGAGTTTCTCGGGATCGTCCGCCGCGGCGTCGGCAGCGTCGCGGTGCAGGATTTCCAGCTCGGCGAGCTTGGCCTTGGCTTCCTGCCTCAGGCGGGCGAGCTCCTGCTTCTGATCGTCGGTGAGGGGCTTCTCCTCCTCGACGCCGGCCTCCCGGTCTTCGGCGCGGAGGCGCTCCATGGCGAGATCGTAGGCGGATTTCAGGGGTTCGTCTTCGGGCATCGTTTTTTCCCTCGTCGTGAGCGTCCCATTGTACTGCCCTCAAGCAGGAGCGAGAAGCAGGCATGAGACAAAGCGCGGATCTACCGGGGCTCCCGGGTCGAGAGCGGAGCACTCGTCCTTCAGCTTGTCGAGGCACGCGTTCCCGAAGACGCGGAGCGCCTGGAGATCCGCCGGTTGGAGATCGATCTCCGTGGCGACCCGGTCCACGAAGTCGTGAAGCGCCCGCTCCGGGCCTTCAGGGGGCGCCGTTCGTCCCGATGCCACCGTGCGAAGGAAACGCGCGGTGATCTCGGCGGGTAGGGGCTCGCACCGCAGCTCGCCGGCGGCGGAGCTCCACGCCAGCGACGTTACGAACAGCGTGCTGAAGCGGGGGACTCCCTGGGGGAGACGATCGTGCAGCTCGAGGAGCGCCGGGACATTCAGGCCCAGGCGCTCCACGAAGACCCGGCCCAGGGTCTCCGACATGCGCAGGGAGACCGCGGCCTGGTCGATCTCCTCGAGCGATCGGAAGTCGCGGAAGGCCTTCTCCTCGCTCTCCGCGGTGGCATCGAAGTGCAGCGGCCGAGGCCGGAGCAGGCCCAAGAGCGCCGGTCTGAGTGGCACGTCGAGCAACTCGGGCGCGTCGGGATGAACCGACGCCCACCCTTGCTGAACGAGGGCTCGGGCCCGTTGCTGGACCTCGGCCGCCCGCTGATAACCCTCCCTGAAGAGCTCCAGAACGGGGATCTGGGCCAAGGTGCGGGAGACGTCGGCGTCGGTTCGTGAGCCGCGAGCCGCGAGGCCGACCTCCACGTAGGCCCCCGCTCTTCTCATCGCGCCGCGGTAGGAGTCCGGGTCGCCGGTATCCGCGGAGTCGGCCACCAGGAGGCGGTTGGCCACGGAGACCACCTCTCCCAGGACTCGCTCCCGCTCGACGTTCGGCAGTCGGCTCAACGCGGCGATCATCGGTCCGCTCGTATCCACCCACCGCAGCAGTGTGCGCGGGGCGGTCATCGAGCCGGGCTCGGGCACGTCGGTTCGAGCTCGGCGTCCCTCGGGCGGTGCGTAGACCGTCATCGCCTCGTCCCACGGTACGAATCCGTGCTCCTCGAGCCGACTCTGTCGCCAGTGCTGCGCACGTTCCTCGAGCTCGGCGGTCGGCTCCCACAGTGCCGACCAGGTCAGTTGTTGGTATCGATCGGCCGAGGTCGCGGCCAGAAGCTCCAGCAGGCGCTGGATCGCGGGGCCATGCTCCGGGATGACCGGCGAGAATCGGTGGATGCCGTCCGGCGCGAGAATGGCGGCGTCGGTCTCGGCCTCGCGATGATCGTGCGTGGCCGGGATGTCCTCGTGCTCGATTTGCGTCAACCGGGCCCACTTCTGTAGCACGAGAACGAGCAGCTCGTCGTCGATCTCACGAAGGAACCGCCTCAGGACGTTCTCACCGGCCTCGAGGAGCAGCGCCACCCAGGCCCCGCAACGCCTGGCGTCGAAATCGTCGCGCCGCCACGACTCGAGATCGACGAGGTGGACGAGCTGCGGCGCCGCCGCGAGAGCCATGAGAGGCAGCGCATCGGTGGGGCCGATCTCCCGGACGGTGAGGTACAGCTCGGTGTCGGGCAGCATTCGCACCAGGCGCATCGGCTTGGGCGCGTGGAGGAGCAGCTCGAGGCGCTCAGCGGCCGGTAAACGCAGGGCCAACTCGACCTGGCCTTCGAGGGGGATCCCCGCCAGCCGCTCGCCGATCCGGTCCGGCGCGTGTCGCGCCAGCTCCGCCAGCTCCTGAAGGCCGTCATCGTCCGGCATGGACTGCCCCCGTGCGGAAAACGAGGATGATAGCAAACAGTCCAAGTGCCGCTCTCGGGATACCATCGGGGGCAAGGAGGTGGTGTGATGGACCGGGAGATTCGAATTCCCATCGAGCTGGAGGTCGATTCCGAGGTCGGCTCGCGGATCCGACTGGGCATCGTGTGGGCCGATCCGGTCGTGACGGCGGTCTCGGCCCCCGCGCTCGACGCCGAGATGCAACAGCTCGCCGGATCGCTCCGCGAGAAGTTCGCGGGGCGCTCACCGTCGGAGATCGCGCCGCTGGCGTGGGCCCGTGAGCTCTACAAGGCCTTCGGCATCGATCCGACGCGTACCCGACCGTCCTCCGAGGCGCTCCTGCGCCGGGTTCTGAAGGACAAGCCGCTTCCGAGGATCCTCAACGCGGTGGATCTCTGCAACCTGTGTTCGCTGCATTTCCTCCTTCCCCTGGGTCTCTACGACGGTGCGAAGATCCGGCCGCCGGTGCGCCTGCGGCAGGGGCGCCCGGGAGAGGCCTACGAGGGGATTCGCAAGGACGAGGTCCACCTCGAGGGTCGCCTGGTGCTCGGGGACCGCGACGGCGCGTTCGGGAACCCGACCTCGGATTCGTTGCGCACCAGCGTCGATCCCGGGACGACCTCGTTGTGGATGGTGATCTTCGCCCCGGCGTCTTATCCGTCGGAGCTGATGGATGAGAACGTTCGATTCGCCCGCGGCGCGATGGAGCGGCACCTGGCCCCGGAGGGCCGCGTGGTCGCAACGGCAGGGGCAGGGTGGGGGAATCCGAACGGCGGATCAGTCGGGTAACGGTCCTTCCGCGTCATTCCGGACGGGATCCGGCGGATCGGCGTCAACGAAACGGAACCAGGCCAGATCGTCCACGTCCGCGTCGCCGGTCGGTGGGTTCCAGACCGGAGGCGACTCACGCCAGCGGTCCCGAAGACGCTGCACCAGCTCCCGCGCCTCCGAGAAGTAGCTCGCTCGCTCGCTCGCCAGCTCCGACTCCGTCGGCGCCTCGCCGGCAAACGCTTCCCGCGGTCTACCGGTCATCGCGAGCAACGAGTCCAGGGTCATCTCCGGCGTCCCCTGATCCGGGGCAGGGTGCTCGACGTGTCGCCACACGCCGTCGCGCCACCCGAAGCGATAGAGCGGCACGAACTCCTGGCCGTGGCTCGCGACGAACTCGATCGCCGAGAGGAGGTACTCGAAGTCGTCCTCCGTCGCGTAATGTGGGATCGAGATGCGGGCCCACCCCGGCTTGATGCCCTGGACCCCACGGCGAACCAGCGCCCGGAACCGGCCCGAGACGTCGGCACCGATGCCGAGCAGGGCGTGGCCGTAGGGGCCCGCGCAGGAGCATCCGGACCGGGTCTGGATCCCGAAGAGATCGTCGAGTAACGTCGAGACCAGGTCGTGGTGCAGTCCTTCGACGACGATCGGGATGATCGCCAGGTGGTTCCCACCGGAAGGTCCCAGAACGTCGATCGCCGGATGCCGAGCCAGTCGCTGTGCGGCCCGCGTGGCCATCGAGGTCTCGTGGGCGAGGATCTGCTCGGGTCCGAGCATCTCTTTTACCAGGAAGGCAAGCCCGGCCCGGATGTCGCCGAGGATCGCCGGCGTCCCGCCCTCCTCCCGCTCCGCAAGGTCACAGACGTAGTCAACGTCCACGCGGCACGGCCCGGCGACGTAGTCGACGGTCCCCCCGCCGGGCCGTTCGGGGGTCGCCATCCGGAACAGGCCTCGATGGGCCACCAAGACGCCGGACGCCTCGGGTCCCCCGATGAACTTGTGCGGAGAGATGAACAGGGCATCGATCCGCTCGTCGTGTGCGTGGGGGTGCATGTCGATCGGCACGTAGGGTGCGGCCGCCGCGTAGTCGAACAGAGCGAGCGCACCCGCACGGTGCAGCACGCGGGCGATCCGGGGGACGTCCGAGAGCAACCCGGTGACGTTGGACGCGGCGGAGAAGCTCCCGATCTTGATCGGACGCTCGGCGTGCTCCCGGAGCTGCCGCTCGAGATCGCCGACGTCGATCCCACCGTCGGCATCGAGACCGATCTCCACGACCTCGGCGGTCGATTCGAGCCACGGCAGCTCGTTGGAGTGGTGCTCGTAGGGGCCGACAAAGACCACCGGACGCCCGAGTTGCCGGTGGCTCCCGGGAGGATCCGACCTCCGCAGCCCCAGAAGCCCGACGAGCTTGTTGATCGCGGCCGTCGCGCCCGAGCCCACGAACAGGACCTCGTCGTCGTCTCCCGCGTTGACCGCGGCTCCGATCACCTCGCGGGCCGATTCCCGGAGACCCGTCATCAGGCGCCCGGTCGCGGAGACCTCGGTGTGGGTGTTGGCGTAGTACGGGCGTATGCGAGCAATCCACTCCTCGACGAACGAGAGATGGCGCCCGGTGGCGGTGAGGTCGGCGTAGTAGATCCGGCGCGAGCCGAACGGGGTCCGGACACGCGTCCCCGCACCCACATCCTGACGCCGGATCCGGTCAGCCAAAACGGAAAAGCTGTCGGAAGGTCCCTTCTTCACCACGGCATGGTGCCACGTCCGCGGCAAAATCGCTCGACGAGTAACTCGGGCCGGCTCCTAGCCGGTTAGCTCCGACGGTGTTCGGGACGCACGCGCCTGCCACGGGAAGATCGAGCCCGACTGCTCCCGTCGAGACCTCAGGCGTTCTTCCACGCCGCCCACGAGCTTCTCGAACGCCGCATCGCCCCGAAGGGAGTCGAGGTCCGAATCGGTGGTGATCAGGGCATCGGCAAAACCGAGAGCGAGCGCCCGTCCAAGGCTGTCGAGAGCCGCCGCTCGCTCTCCGGCGAGCGCCTGATAGCAGGCCAGGTTGTAGCTGCCCCACGCGGTTTCCACCAGCTTGGCGGCGTAATTCGCCGAGTCCCGGGCATCCGCATCGCGGCCCATTTGGTGGAGGGTGACGGCGAGGTTGGCGCACGCCTCCTGAGCCTGGCTGAGCTCGCAAGCACGACCGAGCGCGGCCACCGCCTCGCCGAACTTACCCGCGCGAGAGTAGACGATCCCCAGCCGCTGGTGATGTCGCCATGCGAACGGCTCCAGCGTGAGCGCTTGCTTCGAGCTCGAGATCGCGCCATCGAGCTCCCCCAGAGCTTCCAGGGACTTGCTGAGGGCGATCAGGCTCAGCGCGTTGGAGGGGTCGAGCGCAACCGCCTCTTCTGCGTCGCGACGAGCCGCGTCGGCGTCCCCGACCTGTAGATCTGCCAGCGATCGCTGGCGAAGCGCCCAGGCTCGGGTGGTGTGGGTGAGGTCCTTGCGGGTCAGAACCTGCGAGTAGAGCTTGCGGGCGTTGTCCGGCGACCCGGACGATCGGTAGACATAGGCACGCAGCAGCTCGTCGTAAGGGCTCGTAACGTCGATACGATCCAGGGTCGAGAGACGGTCCTTGAGTTGGGCCAGTGTGTCGGCGGACGGCACCGCGTCCCACGCGCGTGTCAATGCCCAGGCATGGAGGACGTGGGCCGCCGGGTCGTCGGCATAAAGCTCGGTCAGCTTCAACGACGTCCCGACGAATTCCTCGATGTCGTTTCGACGCCTCGAATCCCATGCGCGCTCGGCCAGCGGAGACGCCGACATCGCGGCCCCGCCGGTGACATTTCCGATGTAGTCATAGAGGTCCGGGGGAGCAAGCCCCATGGCCCGCACCGCTTCCCTCGCAACGTGCGAGGCCAGCCCCGAGAGATCTCCCGAATCGGAGCGCAGGTCGGTCGCCCACAGCGACTCGCGACTGCGTGCGTCGAGCAGTTGCAGGGCGGCCCGGACCGCCCGGCCTTCGCGGGTCAACGTGCCCGTCAACAGGCGCGTCGCGCCCTCGACGTTGCTCGCCGGCACGTCCAGCAGCTCCAGATCCGGCACCTGGCCGAGACCGAGCGCGAGCGATTCGGCAAAGGCGAGGCCCACGTCCTCGGCCCCTTTCTCCTGCCCATGAACCTCGAACGGGAGGACCGCGACAGCGACCCTGCCGTCGCCCGTTTCCGTCGATGGCGGCCCGCAACCGATCAGGCACGAGAGGCCGACCAGTGCCACGACGACCCACGTCCCCTCCGAACGGGGTGCAAGGAAACGGGCAGCAGGAAGGACGATCATGCCGAGGATTATACCGGGGTTCGGGAGAGTCGGGCCGCGGGTCAGTAGACTTCGTCCACCGGGCTGATCACGACCCGCAGGCAGGGCTCGAACTCGCATTTTCCGGCGTAGGCACGCAGTTCCTTCACGGCGGCGCTCATTCGCTCCTCGGAAACCGCCGGAACCACGAACAGGGTCGCCTCCCAGGTCATGTCCCGAGGAATCTGGCCGGGGTCGAGAAACCGGTGGCCGGTGGCGTCGCCGACTCTCAGGTAACTCGGGATTCCGGCGTGGTCGAAGGCCGCGACCACGCGCTCTTCCTCGTCGCGGTTGCAGAAGACCGTGAGCTGCTTCACGACCTCACCCCTTTCTTGCCGGCACTCCAGGCCGGTGGCAGGGCGTCCGGGTGATTGCGGCGCTCGACCATGAAGTAGACGAGAGGAACGACCACCAGGGTCAGGACCGTCGACGCCAGAGCTCCCGTCATCAACGCGATCGCCAACCCCTGGAAGATCGGATCGAAGAGAATCACCAGCGCTCCCACCACCACCGTTCCCGCGGTCAGCAGGATCGGGCGGAACCGCACCGCGCCGGCCTCGACGACCGCCTCTCCCAGCGTCCGGCCTCGCTCGAGTGCCAGGTTCACGAAATCGATCAGCAGGACCGAGTTCCGCACCATGATGCCGGCCAGTGCGATGAAGCCGATCATGGAGGTCGCCGTGAAGAACGCACCGAACAGCCAGTGGCCCGGCAAGACCCCGATCAGGGACAGCGGGATCGCGATCATCATCACCAGCGGCACCTTGAACGACTTGAACCACCCGATGATCAGCATGTAGATCAGCACCAGCACGATGCCGAACGACACGCCGAGATCTCTGAAGACCTCATAGGTGATGTGCCATTCTCCGTCCCATTTCATCGCCGGACGCTCCTCCGACCACGGCTCGTCGCGGTAGAACTGCTCCACCGCTCCGCCTTCCGGGATCTCGAGCTCGGCGATGCGATCGGCCATGCCGAGGATGGCGTAGACCGGGCTCTCCTCGGTCCCGGCGACGTCGCCGACCACGTACACCACCGGCTTGAGGTTCTTGCGATGGCGGCTGACGGGCTCCACGGTTTCCTGAACCCGCACCAGCTCCGATAACGGAACCAGTGCCCCGGCCATCGAGACGACTCGCACGCCGGCAAGGTCGTCGACCGACGAACGCTCGCGGCGGGGGAGCCGGAGCTCGATGGCCACCGGCTCGGCCTCGGCCGGATCGTGGAGCCGGCCGGCCTCCTCGCCGCTGAGCGCCACCTGCAGCGTACGGGCCACCAGGGCGGCAGGGACGCCGTGCAGCGCCGCCTTTTCGCGATCGACGTGGAAGATCCGCTTGGGCTGGGGATCCTCCACGAACCAGTCGACGTCGACGACGCCGTCGGTCGAGCGGAAGACCTCGAGGATACGGCCCGCGGTCTCGAGTCGTGACTCGTGGCTGGGGCCGTAGACCTCGGCCACCAGCGTCGAAAGCACCGGCGGACCAGGTGGAATCTCGGCGACCTTGACCGCGGCGCCGTGTCGGGCGGCGATCTCCACGATCGGAGGCCGGATACGCTTGGCGATGTCGTGGCTCTGGTCGGAACGCTCATTCTTGTGAAGGAGGTTGACCTGCAGGTCCGCCACGTTCGAGCCGCGCCGCAGGTCGTAGTGCCGTACGAGGCCGTTGAAGTTCACCGGTGCCGACGTTCCGGCGTAGATCTGAAGGTCGGTGACCTCGGCCACGGTGCGCAGGTAGGTGCCGATCTCCTGGGCCACCCGGGTGGTCTGCTCCAGGGTCGTCCCCTCCGGCATGTCGACGATGACCTGAATCTCGCTCTTGTTGTCGAACGGCAGCATCTTGACCGTCACCCACTTCAGCGGGAACAGGGCGACCGACAGCAGCAGGAGCACGAAGACGATGCCCAGAAACAACCACGCACGAGCGGGCCGCACCAGCATCGGCTTCACCGTGGCACGGTAGGCGCGGTAGATCCAGGTCTTTTCGAGCTCGTAGCTCGATTCTCCCTCGTGGTGTCCCCCGCGCAGAAGCCGGAAAGCAAACCAGGGCGCCATGACCAGCGCGACGAACAGCGAGAAGATCATGGCCAGCGCCGCACCGATCGGCATCGGCGCCATGTAGGGTCCCATCAGCCCCCGGACGAACGCCATCGGAAGCACCGCCGCGATGACCGTCAGGGTCGCCAGGATCGTCGGGTTCCCGACCTCGTTGACCGCTGCGATCGCCGCCTGGCGCGGCGGCAGCTTTCCCATCGAGAAGTGCCGCACGATGTTCTCGACCACGATGATCGAGTCGTCGACCACGATGCCCGTCACGAAGATGAGTGCGAACAACGTCACCCGGTTTAGGGTGTAATCGAACATGTAGTAAACGAACAGGGTCAGCGCGAAGGTCACCGGTACCGAGATGAAGACCACCACGCCCCCGCGCCAGCCGAGAAAGAGCGCGATGACGATCGTCACCGAGACGATCGCCAAGACGAGGTGCGTCAGCAGGTCCTGCGCCTTTTCGGCGGAGGTCTCGCCGTAGTCGCGAGTCACTGTCACGTGAACTTCGGGGGGAATGAGGCGGCCCTGGAGATCCCGGACCTTGGCCATCGTCTCTTCGACGACGCGCTTGGCGTCGGCGCCCTTGCGCTTGGCGACCGAGATCGTCACCGCCGGCGACGCGGCCCCACGGTTCGGGTCGACCTCGATGCCGCGCGCTCCGGCCGCCGGACCGGGCGCGAAGAAAACGTAGTCGACGATCTCCTCGGGGCCGTCGGTCACCGTGGCCAGGTCCCGGAGGTAGACCGGTCGCCCATCGTGGGCGCCGACCACGAGACCGGCGACATCGTCCACGTCGGTGAGGAACGCCCCCGTCTCGATTCGGATCTCGCGGTCGCCTTCCTCGAAGGTGCCGGCGTCCGCGGCGGCATTCTGCATCTGGAGCGCCGAGGCCACCCGGGCGGGATCGACGCCGCGGGCGGCCATCCGCGAGGCGTCCAGCAGCACGGAGACCTGTCGGCGCTGCCCTCCGGTGATGCGAATGTCCGAGACACGGTCGATCCGGGCGACCTCACGGCCGAGCTCGGCCGCGATGCGCCGCAACTCGTACCCGTCGGAGGTGTGGCTCCACAGGGTCAGGGCCAGAACAGGCACGTCGTCGATGCTCCGGAGCTTGACCAGCGGGGGCGTCGCCCCGCTGGGCATGCGGTCCATGCCGCCGACGAGCTTGTCGTAGAGCTTGACCAGAGAGCGCTCCATGTCCTCGCCGACGTAGAACCGCACCGTCACCATCGAGATCCCGGACATCGAAGCGGAGTAGACGTACTCGACGCCGGGGATCTCCCACAGCCGCTTCTCGAGTGGGACGGTGACGCGGTTTTCGACCTCTTCGGGTGTGGCGCCGGGAAGCCCCACGAAGATGTCGACGATCGGCACGACGATCTGGGGCTCCTCCTCGCGCGGGGTGAGGGAGACGGCGAAGAATCCGACTGCCAGCGCCGCGATCACCATCAGAGGGGTGAGCTTGGAGTCGATGAAGAGTTGGCCGATTCGTCCGGCCGGGCCGAGACCTCCGGTCACCGGATCACCTCGTTTCCACCGGACTGCCGTCGGTCAACGCCGATGGCGGGGAGACGACGAAACGCTCGCCCGAGCTGAGCCCGGAGAGAACCTCGACGCCGTCCTCGAGCTCTCGCCCGAGGCGCACCCAGCGCAGCCGCGCTAGCCCATCGCCGTCCACGACGAAGAGCCCGCGGAGCTGGCCGCGATCGATGATCGCCGCCGGGGGCACGAGCAACGCCTCACGGTCGCCGCGCGCAAACTGGGCACGGGCGTACATCCCGGACTTGATGCGGCCGTCGGGGTTGTCCAGCACGAGCTGGACGCGATAGGTCCGGCTCGTGGGATCGCCCGCGGGCATGATGCGGTCGACCACGGCGTCCTCGGTTCCCTCGAGGACGTCGATGCTAATGCGGGCGGGATCACCCTCCGACAGACCGACGACCTCCGACTCCGGGACCTGGACCACCACCTTCACCCGCGAGAGATCCTCGACGGTGAGCAGGGGGGTCCCGGGAGCCGCCATGTCACCCGCCTCGGCCATCTTCGATACCACCCAGCCGGGGACGGGCGTCCGGATTTCCGCATACGCCACGGTAACCTCGGCGGCCGCGAGGTTGGCGCGGGCCTGCTCGAGCGACGCCTCGGCCACTCGGAATCCGGTGGTGGCGTCCTCGAGGTTTTTAGCCGTCGCGGACCCACGACCGTGCAGGGCCTGCATGCGGTCGTACTGCGCGCGGGCGTTGTCGAGGTTGGCCTCGGACATGGCGATCGCCGCCCGCGCCTGGGCCGCCGCAGCCTCGAGGTCTCCCTTCTCCAGGCGGACCAGGACCTGACCGGCCCGAACACGATCGCCCTCGCGGACCAGGAACTGGTCGATCCGGCCGAGGATCTTCGTTCCGGGCGAGACCCGGATCCACGGTTCGACCGAGCCGGTGGCCTCGGTCACCACGGCGATCGGTCTCAGGGTGGCTGCCCGCGTGTCGACCGCCACGGCCGCTCGCCCTTCAGGCTCGCCGGACGCGTGACGGCTCTCGCCGCAACCGGCCAGCAGTCCCAGCATGATCAGGGCGAGGAATCCTCCGTATCGTCTCTTGTCTCGCATCACAAACGCCCCACGGCCAATTCGAGGTTGGCCTGACTCATGATGAGCGCACGCAGGGTCGCGATCTCACGGGTGCGTGAGCGGGTCAAGGCGGTCTCGGCGTTCAGCAGCTCCACCAGCGTCGCCAGCCCCTCGCGGTAACGGTCCTGAACGCTACGCAGGCTCTCGTCGGCCAGCTCGACGGCCCGGCGCGACTGTTCGAGGCTCTGCCGGGAGGCGCGGACGTCGAAGAATGCCTGACGGGTTTCGAGATCGACCGACTGCCGGAGCATGTCGCGCATTCGCTGCGCTTGCCTCGTTCGAGCCTCCGCGCGCGCGACCCGGGCGCGGGATTGCTTGCCCTGGTAGACCGGAATCCTCGCGGCGACGAAGACCGACCAGTTCGTTCCCTGGGCCCCGATGAACTGCTCGTCGTTGGCCTCGAAGCGGCCCTGGAGGCCGACCTCCGGCTTGTAGCCCGAGCGCGCGGCGCGACCGCTTTCCCCGGCGGCACGAACTCCGGCCTCGGCGGCGCGCAGATCGGGACGGTTCACGACGGCCTCGGCGACGAGCTCGTCGAGCGAGTCTTCCGGTTCCGTGCTCACCTCGAGGGTCGGGGTCAGGGAGAAGGGCGTGTCGAGATCGCGGCCGAGGTTCAGGTTGACCGCGGCGCGGGCCACCTCGAGCCGGGCTTCGGCCCGGATGACCATCTCCAAGATTTCGCTCTCGCGGACCCGCGCCATGAGCACATCCGATTTGACCACCAGACCGGCGTCCCGCAGATCGGTGACCAGGGTGACGTTGGCGCGGGCGGTTTCCAGTGACTCGCGGGCGACACGCAGGTGCGCTTCAGCCAGGACCGCGGCGCTGAACGAGTCCACCACGTCCCGGACGACCTCCTGCCGCGTCCGCTCCCGATCCGCGTCGGCCGCCTCGAGCCCGGCCCGTGCGGCCTCGAGGCCGCCCGCGACCTGTCCTCCGGTATAGATCGGGTACGAGAGGGACAGAGCACTGTTCCAGTTGGTCAGTGGGTCCGGGTTGTTGAGACTGTCGATATTGAAGTCCTGGGCCGTGAAGCTCTCCTGGCCCAAAAGATTCGAGAACACCAGTGTGGGGTTGGTCGTCCACGAGAACGTCTCGTCGAAGTCGATTCGCGGCAGACGCCCGGACTTCGCCGCGCCCACGTCGGCCTCGGCGGCGTCCCTGCTGGCATCCGCGGCGCCCAGGCGGTCGTTGTTGCCGAGGGCGATCTGGACGGCGTCGTCAAGGGTCAGCAGCAATGCCGGGTCCGCGGCATCGCGGGCGGCGTCCGGGGCCGGGGGCGGAGGGGATGGACCGGCATCCGGTCCCGGCGGCCCCGTCATGAAGAAGAGGAGAACAGCCGAGATCCGCGCAACGTCCCAGAATCTCACTCGTTTCATCACGTTTCTTCCTCGATCGCTCGATGTCACAGATGCGAGCGGAACGAAAACGTCACATCGCGCACAGCAGATCTTTAACACGAACCCGCCGGGCAAATCCAATCCGGAACGGTCCACTTCATCCCGAAACCGCGAATCTTCCTTCGCACCCCTCGCGCAGTTTCCTGCACCACGCACGTTCAGCATCGCCCTTCCCTTGGCCACTTTTCTCTTTGGGCGGAGGGCGCGGGTCTTGCAATCCGCCTGGGAGTCACGAACTCCCGAGGGAAGGAGATGCCATGAACGTCCTGCTCATCGCCCCCGCCAGCGGACCGTGGCACCACGTCGGTCGCACACGCTGGTTCAACGGCAAGACCTTTCGTTTCTCACTGCTCAGCCTGCTCACGGTCGCCGCCGAGACACCCCGTGGTGTGCGCGTCAAGATCGTCGACGAGCAGATCGACGACATTCCGTGGGGAGGCGACTGGGATCTGGTCGGCATCACGTGCATGACCGCGGCGGCCCCACGGGCCTACGAGATCGCCCGGCGGTTCCGGCGTCGAGCCGTTCCCGTCGTGCTCGGCGGAATGCACCCCACCTTCCTCCCTGACGAGGCCCTCGCGCATGCCGACGCGGTCTGCGTCGGTGACGCCGAAGGGGTGTGGGCGCGGATCGTCCTGGATGGCCACACAGGTCGGCTGGCCCCGATCTACCGGTCCGAGGGCCCCGCACGGCTTGTCGGCCTCGAGCCCCTGCCGCGTCACCTTCTCTCGACGCGCCGCTACGGGACGGTGCAAGCGGTTCAGGCCACACGGGGTTGTCCCCACCGCTGCGCGTTCTGCGCGGTTTCGGCCTTTCACGCCGGTCGGTTTCGGCGACGTCCCGTCGAGGAAGTCGCCACCGAGATCGCCGCGCTCCCGAAGCGGTTCTTCATCTTCGTGGACGACAGCCTGACGGCGGACCCCGAGTACGCCCGCGAACTGTTCCGAGCCCTGCGCCCGCTGGGCAAGCGATGGTTCAGCCAGGCAACCCTAGGCATTGCAGACGACGTCGACCTGGTGCGCACGGCCGCGGAGTCGGGCTGCGTTGGCCTGTTCGTCGGTCTCGAGACCTTCTCCGAGCGCAACCTCGCGACGGTCAACAAGGGTTTCAATCGGGTTGAGGATTACCGTGAGAGGATCGAGGTGCTCCACGCCCACGGCATCGGCGTCGAGGCGGGCGTCGTCTTCGGCTTCGATCCGGAGGACCGAGGCGTCTTCCGCCGCACCCTGCGGCAGCTCGACGAGCTCGAGATCGACATGGTTCAGATTTCGGTGCTCACACCGCTTCCGGGAACGCCGCACTACGACACGATGAGGCGCCGAATCTTCGACCACGACTGGTCGCACTACGATTACCACCGCGTGGTCTTCGAGCCTCGCCGGATGTCCGCCGAGGAGCTGCAGGCCGGACACGATTGGGTGACGAGCGAGTTCTATCGCCCGCGGCGGATCGCGCGGCGGCTGGCGCGGGTCGCGCTCCGCAGAGCAGGATGGCGCTACCTGCCGTTCGCCGCGGCGATCAACGGAGCCTATCTCGGCCGCGTCATGCGCTGGAAGATCGTGGGCCGGGACCCGTCGGTCGGTGTCTCGAGCTCCGGGCAACCGGTTTCCGGGTCGAGTGCGGACGAGGGGCGGACGGCAGCTTGAAGCCGAATAAAAAAAAGAAGGACGGCCCGGGAGCCGTCCTTCTCGGTCCGAAACTCAGGCGGCCGGATTACTGCTTCGCTTCGGTCTCCGGCTTGTCGTCCTCGGCGTACATGGCAACCAAAGCGGCCTGGGAAGCCTGACAGCCGCCCTCGGCCTTGGCCGCAAGCGCCTGGGTCTTGGCGCAGCCGGATTCCTTCGCCATGGCGATGAGCGCCTGGGTTGACTTCGCACAACCGTTCGCGGCGTTCGTGGCCAGCTGGGCCATCTCCGCGTCGGCGTTGCCGTTGGCAGGCACGGCGGCGATGGTCTTGGCGTCGTCGGCCGGCTTGTACAGTGCGATCAACGCAGCCGTGGCTTCCTTATCGCCTTCGGCAGCCTTCGCGGCCAGCGCCGAGGTCTTGGAGCAGCTCGCCCCCTTCGCCATGGCGATCAGTGCCTCGGTCGACTTCTGGCAGCCGCCATCGGCGTTGGTGGCCAGCGCGGCGGCCTTGGCGCCGCTCATCGGGCACGCGCTCGCGGAGCAGCCCGCCGTCTCGTCACACGCGAGGCCCACCACCGGGGCGAGCGCCACGGCAAGCAAGGCAATCAGCAACAGTCCTTTCTTCGCACGCATCGGATCCTCCACTTAGCCCCCCGGCCGGGGTTTCGGCCGTCGGTCCAGTTGAATTTCGTCCAAGGATTCTACGGTGCCGCCCGAGGGGCGACAACCGGCGGCCCTCCTCGCGGCTCGCTTTTTACAACCTCTTACAAGAAACCCTGTAGAATTCGCGCTTTACGGGAGGGTGCCAGAATGGACGTCAAGAACGGGGATAGCCAGGTCAGCGTCGGGTACGACGACATCGACTCCGAGCACCGGGTCCAGATCGGCCTGATGGACGCGCTGGAGCAGGCCGTCCGTGAGGGCCGCGAGGGAGCCCAGATCGACGAGTTCCTGGAGAGGCTGCTGGATTACTCACGAGTCCACTTTCTGTCGGAACAGCTCCTGATGCGTCACCACGCCTACTCCGGCTACGACGACCACGTTCAGGACCACGATCGGATGGTCTCGGCCCTCGAGGACCTGCGGAGGGCCTACGAAGAGAGGGGAACCGCCTACGGCCTCGAGATCATGCAGACGTTGCGCGCCGACTTGATCGCCCACATCCGAGGCCGCGACAACGAGCTGGGACGCTATCTCTCGGGCATCGCCGTGGACAGCGAGAGGGATTGACCGCGGCGATCCTCAGCCTTCGTCAACCCCCGCTTTCTTCAGGATCGCCATCATCGGGCACCATCCCGTCAGTGACGACTGGAAGAGGTTGGCACCGACGAAGGCGGTGAACAGCAAAAACCACGGGCTCACGAAGTAGCCCAGGGCCACCGACAGCATCACGAAGAAGCCCGCGATCAAGCGAAGCCAGTCATTCACTTTCATGGTGATCTCCTCCATTCGAATCGTCCCACCGCACGCCCGTGACGGCGTTCACACATCCAGGGATGCGAAGTCGGGTCCCAGGATACAGGGAAAGGTCGCGGCGGCCGGAAAGGGGAGCGGCGTCAGCGGTCGTGCTGCCGGCAATCTTGTTGAAGGAAGAAGGTTTCCTCCTCGGGAGTCAGCTCCCGGGATTCGCGCTGGCGAGTCCACAGCAACTCGAGGCAACGGTGTCGGGTGATCTCTCGATCGTCCTCCCGAGCGGCCGCAACGAGCTCGCCCGCGACCTCTTCGAGGCGCTCGAGGGTCACCTCGGCATCCGTCAGTAGCGTCGCGGCCCGCCGGTGGCCCGGCTCGAGATCCAGCGCATGGCGCAGGGACTCGACCGACTGCAGCATTCGTTTCTCGGCGGTGAGTATCCCTTCGAGTCCCGCGGGCTCCAGGCGTACGCGATGGATGTGGGCCGCCGCCAGCTCGACGTGGGCGTCCGCCAGGGTCGGGTCGCAAAGCACGGCCGCTCGCGCCCACGTCTCCGCCTCGAGGCCGTTGCCGAGCGAGTTCAGCGCTCTCGCCGTCAGCAGGCGCGCCGCGCAGTTTCCGTCGCGGGATGCCGCGGGAAGTAGCTCGCGCACGACGTCCTCGCCTCGGCCTACCACGAGGAGAGTCTCCGCGTAGTACTCCACGGCTCGGGGATCGTCCGGCTCGGCCTCGTACCATCTCCGCGTGGCGTCGATGGCATCGGAGAGCCGCTCCGTTTCCCGGAGCTCCGGGTCCTCCGCTCGAAGCGCCCACGCGTGGGACCACCTTGCCAGGGTCTCCTGCGCTTTGCGGCGGCTCGGATCTTCCTCGCTCGACGTCGTGACGGCCAGACGCATGTTCTTCAGGGCGCAGCGATCGTCCTCGAGCCTCCTGCAGGCGAGCGCCAGGTTGTAGGCCGAACGGAAGTCGATGCCGTAGAGACCTACGTAGCGCTCGAGCAGGGGACGGGCGTCGAGGGGCCGATCGACCAGGAGATAGGTCTGGGCGAGTCTGAAGGACGCCGACTTCCCGCGATCGTTCTCCTCTTTCTCCGGAGCGTGCTCGAGCGCAAGCTCGAGCGGTGCCACCGCCTCGTCGAAGCGCCGTTGTCGGTAGAGCCTCTCGCCGGCCCCGAAGTAGGCCTTGAACCTGTCGACGCCCGGGTCCCACTCGGCGGCGACACGGATGCTCTCGCGACCCTTGCCGGGCTCACCGAGGAGGTAATAGCAAATCCCGAGGGAGAGGTGACCGTCCGCCCACGACGGCGAGCGTTCGATGCGCTCTTCGAAGAGCTTCGCCGCCTGCCTGTAATCGGCATTGTTGAACGAAGCGACGGCCTGTTCGTAGACCGGATCCGCCGCGAGGGCGGCCATCCCGATCGCCGACAGCGACACAACCGCGGTAAGCAGCGTGATCGGAACGGACCCGACGTAACGCATGGTGGTCTCCTTCCCCCACATCGAGCATTCCACGCTCGTGACCGGGGAATGGCGTTTCCGTCGATCTTCAGCGGAGCCTGTGCAGCAGGCTCAGGGCGGGCAGATGGAGGTGGTGTCGACGGTCCGCGGTGTGCCGGCGGACCGGTTGCCGGGCCGGGTCTCGTCTCCGGCAGTGTTCAGCGCCGTGACGAGATAGTAGAAAGACTCCCCCGGAAAAGGGTCCTGAGCGTCGCCGCCGAGCCATTCGGTGCCGGTGCCCTGGTGGGCGCACAGGAACGGGCCCGAGGCGTCATCGTCGGCACGATAGACCTTGTAGCCGCTGATCGGTTGTGCGGACGAGGCCTGCAGGTCCTCCCACGCGAGGTCGCTCCCCCGCGCGACGAGCGGCGCTGCGTTGACGCCCGAGACCTCCATGATCTCGAGCTCGGGAAGGAGCTTGTAGAGGTTGCCGCCGCGGTCGCAGAAGTAGATCTCGCCCCGCGAGTCTTCGCCGAACGATGCGATCTGATCCAACACCAGGCCGCCCCCTGGGGCGAGGTCGGCGGTGCGGAGAATCTCGCTTCCCGCGGCGCAGGTCGCGTCGGTACGAAAGCTGCGAACCTGGTCCGAGCACCAGTCGGCGTAGAAGTAGCTGCCGTGGAGGTCGGTCATCCGGCAGCCGCGGTAGACGTACCCGCCGGTGATCGAGCACGAGAAGCCGTCCCGGGCGTGATCGTACTCCAGGATATTCTCGGTGTTCGTGATCAGGTTGCAGGCCGGCGCGCTACCGCCACACGTCGGATTGGGGCAGTGGTTGCCCTCGTAGAGGTCCCAGCCGTAATTCTCGCCGCCGGTGCTGGTTGAAGGCTGGCAGTTGATTTCCTCCCACGCGCCCTGTCCGACATCGCCGATGTAGAGCGCCCCCGTTCCACGGTCGAACGAGAACCGCCAGGGGTTGCGCAGGCCGTAGGCCCAGATCTCACTGAGGCCGCCGAGCGCTGGGTTACCCGCGGTCGAGTAGGGCGGGACGGTGTCGACGTCGAGCCGCAGCATCTTGCCTCGAAGGTCGTTCAGGTTCTGGGCCGCGTCGAACGGATCGCACCCCCCGCCGCCGTCTCCCGGCGCGATGTACAGGCGCCCGTCGGAGCCGAAGGCGATCTGGCCTCCGTTGTGATTGCGTTGGATGGGGTGGTCGATGGTGATCACCGTCTCTTCGGTGCTCTCGTCTGCGTCATTCGGGTCGGTGCTCACGCTGAACCGGGAGACCTGGTTGTTTCCGAGCGTGTTCGTGTAGTAGACGAAGAACCGGCCCTCGTTGGCATCGCCGGGCGTGTTGTACTCGGGATGGAACGCCACGCTCAGCAAGCCCTCCTCGTTTCCGACGGCCTCGACGGAGGTCTGGATATCCAGAAAGAACCCCGTCAGCAGCGCGCCGTTCGTCGTTTCGAGAATCCGGATCGTGCCTCGTTGCTCGACGATGAACAGCCGATCGTCAGGTCCTCCCGGGCCGTCCGGCGGCGAGGCGACGTGCACCGGATTGACCAGCCCGGTGGCGACGCGGACCGTGGTCAGCTGACCGTCGAAGTCCGAGACATTCGAGCCATCGTAGTCAGAGACATCCGAGATCCCGGTGCAATCGGGAAGCACGGGTGCCTGGGCCGCAGCCGGCGGCACGACGGCGAGCGCAGACCCCATCACGGCAATGATGATCTTCGCTAGATTCAATTTCATTAATCTTTCCTCAGCCACAGCCGACCCCCGATCATACGTCGGACCCGACGCCCACGGCCACACGGTGCTACGATTCCCGCGAAATGAGCCTTAGAGACGACCGATGACCGACGCAGGCACGGACACGATCCTCCTCGAGAAGATCCGGAACGGTGACCCGGATGCCTTCGACCGGTTCGTGGATCGTTACGGGGACCGGATCTACGGCTTCGGGATGCACGTCTGCGGCGAGCGCGAGGATGCTCGCGACATCGCCCAGGACACGCTGCTCCAGGCCTTCAGGTCCCTCAAGGAGCTCAAGGACGCCGGGGCGCTCCGGACATGGCTCTACCGCGTGGCCTCCAACGCGTGCCTGATGAAGCGCAGGAAGAGCAAATTCGCTCCGGCCCGCGAGCTGTCCCTCGAGGAGCTGATGCCCGCCGGTCCGGACGCCGCGTCGATCGAGATCCCCGACACATCCGCCATGCCCGACCAGGCGGCGGAGCGCGCCGAGACGCAACGTGTCGTCCGAGAAGCGATCCGGGAGCTTCCCGCAAACTATCGGATCGTCCTGATCCTCCGCGACATCGAGCAGCTCTCGACCCGGGAGACGGCCGAGGCGTTGGGGATTGCGGAGACGGCGGTCAAGATGCGGCTCCACCGCGCACGTCTGAGGGTGCGAAACCGCCTCGCGGAGGACGGCACGGGGGGGGATTCACGATGAGCGGGCACGAGCACGGTTCCCGCAACTGCCGGGAGATCTTCGAGCGACTCTCCGAGTACCTCGACCAGGAGCTCGATCCCGAGCTGTGCTCGAAGATCGAGGGGCATCTCGACGGCTGCGAACCGTGCGAGGCCTTCCTCGAGTCGCTGCGCAGGACGGTCGGCCACGTGGGGGAGGCCCGGTCGGAGGCCCTTCCCGACGAGCTTCGCGAGCAGCTCCGACGGGCTCTGCAGGCCCTCGAGGACGACGGCGGTCCTCAGTAGTCGGCCAGAAGCCTGGCCGCCCGCTCCAGTCGCTCGTCGCTCGGCAGAAACGCGTCCTCCAGGGTCGGGGCGTACGGCACCGGCGTGTCCAGGGCGCCCACGATCCGGATCGGAGCGTCGAGATCCTCGAATGCCTCCTCCTGGATAATCGCCGCCAGGCTCTCGCCGATGCCGCCCGTCCGCGAGTCCTCGTGGACGATCAGGACCTTCCCGCAATGACGGGCCACCGCCAGGAGCGCATCGCGGTCGAGGGGTACGAGGCATCGCAGATCGAGCACCGCGGCCTCCACGCCGTTCGCGGCGAGCTTTCCCGCCACTCGCATCGCGCGGTGGACGAACGCTCCGTACGAGACGATGGCGAGATCGGAGCCCGCGCGACGCAGGGCGGCCCGGCCCAGGGGGATCGGCTCGGGCGGATCGTCGCCGAGGATCTGCTTCACCGACGGATCACGGTAGAGGCCGATGTGCTCGTAGTACAGCACCGGATCGGGATCGGCGACGGCGGACGCCATCAGCGCTCGGGCGTCGTGCGGCGTCGACGGGCAGACGATCTTGAGGCCCGGCGTGCGGTAGAACCACGGCTCGGTATTCTGACTGTGGTAAGGGCCGGCGCGTCTCAACCCTCCCCACGGCAGTCGCACCACCATCGGGACCGTTGCGCCCCAGCGGTAGCGGGCCTTCGCCGCGTTGTTCACCAGCTGATTGAAGCCGGTGGCGACGAAATCGTTGAACTGGATCTCGCCGATGGGGCGCTGGCCCATGAGCGCGGCGCCGACACAGACGCCGAGGATCCCGCCCTCGCACAACGGCGAGTTGAGGATCCTCCCCCCCAGCTCTTCGAGCAGGGGGCGAAGTAGCAGAAAGGCGTTACCGTATCGCCCTCCGACATCCTGGCCGAAGACGAAGACACGATCGTCGGAGCGTAGCGCATCGCCCACGCCCTGCATCACGCCCTCGAGGAAGGTCCGGCCCTTGCCGCCGAATGGGGGGGCGCTCTCGACAGCCGGCAGCATCGCCCCACGACCTGGACGGCGATCCTCGAGCACCTCGACGTGTCCCCGGGGGCCCTCGCCGTGGAAGACGCTCGCGCCGGCCGCTTCGGGCTCGGGCCAGGGCGCCTCGATCACCTTCTGCGCCGCCAGCGCGACGATCTCCTCGGCCTCGACCTTCATCCGGTCGAGATCGCCCGCGGCGATCACGCTCTCGGACTCGAGGCGTTCGGCGTATCGCGTGACGGGATCTCTCTTCGACCAGAACGCCCAGGCCTCAGGGTCGGCGTAGCCGTCCTTTGTTCGTTGAGGATACGCCCAGCCGGGTTTCGGATCCCGTCCGAGGTAAAGCATGTCGTCGTGGTGCGCGTGGCCGCACATGCGCATGCTGACCAGCTCGATCAAGGCGGGGCCGAGTCCGGCCCGAGCCCGCTCGGTGGCCCAGGCGAAGGCGGCGGCGATGCCTTCCGGCTCGGTACCGTCGACCGTGATTCCGGGAACACCGTAGCCCGCGGCCTTGTCGGCAAAGGTCCGCACGGCAGACTGTTCGGCCACCGGGGTCGAGAGCGCGGTGCGGTTGTCCTCGACGCAGAAGACGGCCGGAAGGCGCCGTGCTGCGCAGACGTTGATCGCCTCGTGCCACTCTCCCAGAGACGAGCCGCCCTCGCCGATGAAGGACACGGCCACGCGTTGGCCGCCCTCGCGCGAGAAGGCCATGGCGATGCCCGCGACGGTCGCCGTGGAGATCCCGAGGGGGGCGGACGCCGGCAGGATCCCCCACGACAGGTCCCCGATGTGGAAGTCCTTGCCGTCCATCGGAGATCCGGCCTTGCCGGCCTGCGCGCTCAAGACCATGCGAACGCACTCGCCGTCGGGTCGCATCGCGAGGGCGGCGCCCAGGTCCCGGATCATCGGAGCGACGACGTCGCCCTTGAAGACGCCGCCGTCGTCGCGCCACGCGGAGCCTCTTCGAAGACGGAGCGGTGCGGCGTAGATCGCTTCCTGGCCGAGGGATCGGTAGCCCTTGCCCTGGAAAGACGCTTTCCCGTGCCGGATGTCTCCTCCGACGAACAACGCCTTGAGCCGGTTGTCGGTGGCGCGGGTGAGCACCATCCCGAACAGGATCTCGCGCCGCTCCTCCGGCGTCAGCGACGCGATCACCGCCTCGCGCTCCAGGAATCCGTCGCAGGCATCGGCGAGCTCGGCGGCCGCGGCGGCCAGTCGGGCACCTGCCGAGACGCCGGGGGTGGTGTCCGGGACGCCGTCGACGGCGGGCGAGAGCGATTTCTCCAGCGCTCGGAGCAACGCCGGCCGGAGCTTCGAGATCGCCGCGGCGTCCCGTCCCGGATCGCCGCCCGCGGACTTCAGCGCCTGCTCGATGGCGGCGATGGACGGGCGCAGGGCAAAGGGGAACCGCTCGGCAACGAAGGCCGCGAGACGACTACGCAGTCCCGGCAGGACCGGGTCGTTCCTCTTCTTTTTTCCCTTCGCGCTGGAGGGGGTGTTCTGCCTTGGCGGGGCCATGAGCCCCTGATGCTAATGATTCGCTCACGGCGTGGCAAGGGGAGGGGGTTGCGCCCGGGGCCGACGATGGGGCAAACTAACGGGTTTCACGCCGGGGAAATCTCCAAAGTCCATCCCCGAGGAGCTCGCCCTTGCCGAGGAGCCGATCCAAGCGTCCGACCGCGCCGCCCGGTGGATCGCTCGCCGACCCGTTGCTTCTGAAGGCCGACCTCTCGCGGTGGGCGGGTGTGGGCATCGCCCGAGGGGGACGGCGGGCCGCATTGCTGGGTCAGGTCGAGGTGTTGAGGCTGGTCTCCGACGGTCGTACCGTCGAGGCGCGGGTCAGGGACCTCGGCCGGTCGCCGTACCGCGTGAAGGTCGTGGTAGAGGACGGCTCCTTGGCCTGTCGTTGCACGTGCGCGCATGAGAGCCCGTGCAAGCACGCGGTGGCGGCGATCGAGGCCCTCCGGTTCCCGAGGCCGGACCTCAAGTCCGGCGCCGAGCGGGCCCGCTCGGCGCGTCGTGCCGGGCGCACGGCCCGCGGCCGGGGCCGGATCCTCCACCAGCCCGCCAGGCCGCAAGGGTGGGTCTTGACCCGGGACGAGCGGGTCGAGCTGGCGCGCGAGATCGAGGTCCTGGATCGCCGCAACCGCGCCAGAAAAACGCAGGCGTCGGTGAAGCGCGTCCCCGGCAAGGGAGGCCCGCCCCGGTTCCGTGTCGACGGACGCGAGCCCGAGGCGCCCTACACCGTGGTCCTGCGGGGGATCAAGGCCCAGCTCGGCGCCTGCACCTGTCCCGATTTCGGCAAGAACGAGCTCGCGACCTGCAAGCATGTGGAGCGGGCGCGAAACTGGTTTTCCAAACGTCGCAAGCGCCTCCCGAAGAACGTGCTGTCGTTGTGGTGGCGACCCCGCGATTGGCCCTCCGAGGTGCCCGATCCCTTGCGCGAGATCCGTCTCGACGCCCCCGACAACGGAATCCCGAGCACGTTACGGCGGTACTTCGACCCCGAGGGTTGGTTGAAAGCGCCAGCCCCTCCACGGGCGTCTTCGGAGTGGGCGCGTGAGGCCGTGGAAGCCTCCGCCCGCGTCGCACGTCACCACGGGTGGGTGTGGGACCTCGACGCGGCCGTCGAGCGCCGCATCGAGGGTGCCACCCGAGACGAGGCCAGGACAGGGCGTCTGGCGTGTGTGGAGCGGGATGGGGAGATCTGGAATCGGATCGTGCCCGGACTGGGCATGCGACTGCACCCGTATCAGGAGCACGGCGCGCTGTTCCTGGCGCGAGGTGGCCGCGCGTTCCTCGCCGACGACATGGGGCTCGGCAAGACCGTCCAGGCCATCGCCGCCGCACTGTTCCTCCGCGAGGCGGTCGGCGCCCGCAAGGCCCTGGTGGTTTGCCCCGCATCGCTCAAGCACCAATGGCGCAGCGAGATCGAGAAGGCGTGCGGCGAACAGGCCGTCGTTCTGGAGGCCAGTCGCCTGCGACGGCTGGAGGCCTACGACGAGTGGCACGACGGTTTCCTCGTTCTCAACTACGAGTTGGTCCTGCGTGACCTGGATCGTATCCGCGAGGTGGCACCCGACCTGATCATTCTTGACGAGGCGCAGCGGATCAAGAACTGGGACACCAAGACCGCGAAGGCCGTCAAGCGTCTCGACAGCCCCTACGCCTTCATCCTGACGGGGACGCCGCTCGAGAACCGGCTTGTCGAGCTCCACTCTCTCGTGGAGTTTCTCCACCGCAGGGCTCTCGGCCCGCGGTGGCGTCTCTTCCCCTTTCACGCCGTCACCGACCCCGACGATCGGGTTCTGGCCTACGAGGGGCTCGACGTCCTCCGGCACCGCCTGTCCGACTTCTTCCTCCGGAGGGAGCGTGAGACCGTTCTCGATCAACTTCCCGAACGAACGGACAATACGTTCTGGACCGGGATGACCGCGGTGCAGCGCCGGGCCTACCGCAAGCAAGCTGCCAGGGTCGCCGGGCTAATGTCGAAGAAGCAGCTCATGACTCCCCACGACGTTCGGGCCCTACTGCAAACCTTGACCATGATGAGGATCCTGTGCAACGCCTGGGCCCAGCACGCCTGGAGCGACTTCGAGCAACGTCTGGCCAACCCCGCCCCGGCCACCGCCGGCGAGATTCGCTCGCTGCACTCGCCGAAGCTCGAGGAGTTTGTGCGGGTCCTGGAAGACCTGCTCGAGGAATCGACCTCCAAGGTCGTCGTCTTCAGCCAGTGGGAGCGGATGCTGCGCCTGGCCCAGTTCACGGCGCGGGAGCTCCTCGAACGTCGCGACGAGCACTCCGAGATCTTCCATGGCGGGCTCGACAGTCGGTCCCGTCGACGGTTGCTCGAGCGGTTTCGCGAGCTGCCGGACTTCCGGGTCCTGTTTTCCACCGACGCCGGCGGTCTGGGCCTGAACCTCCAGGACTCCGCCTCCATTGTGGTCAACCTGGAGGTGCCGTGGAATCCCGCCGTCCTCGAGCAGCGCATTGGACGGGTGCACCGCCTGGGACAGCTACGCAGCGTCCAGGTCCTGCACTTCGTCACCCGCGACGCCATCGAGGAGCGGGTCCGAAAGGTGGTCGAGGGCAAGAGGGCGTTGTTCGAGGGGTTGTTGATCGACGAAGCCGACCGCGTGGTCGTCGGCCACAGTGGCGGACAGGTCTCTCTGGTCGAGCAGGTCCAACGTCTGCTGGATCGCCCCGAAGACGAACAAGGCGAGACCTGACGAAGCCGTCGACGGTCGTTCACCACAGCTCGAACTCGCGAACGAGCCGGACGCCGAAGCGATTCTCGACCTCTGTCTCGACGCGCTCCACGAGGGCGAGCACGTCGGCGCAGGTCGCACCACCGACGTTCACGAAGAAATTGGCGTGCTTGGGCGATACCTCCACGCCGCCGAGGCGAAGGCCCTTGAGCCCGGCGGCGTCGATCAGCCGGCCGGCGAAGTCGCCCGGCGGCTTGAGGAAGACCGAGCCGCACGACGCCAGCTCGGTGGGTTGGTTCTTCTTTCTGGATGAAGCGAACGATTCGAGACGGGCCTCGACCTCTGCAGGGTCGTCCTGCTCGAGCTCCAGAGCGCAGCTCACAACGACGCCCCTCCGGCCCCGGAAGGCGCTTCCCCGATAGACGAAGCCGCATTCGTCGTGAGACCACCGACGAACGACGCCGTCGGGATCCACGTACTCGACGCTCTCCACCACGTTGCCGATCTCGTTCTGGTGCCACCCGGCGTTCATGATGACGGCCCCGCCGATCGTTCCCGGGATTCCCGCGCCGAACTCGAGCCCGGTCAGGCCGGAGGAGGCTGCCTGATTCGCCACCGCGGGGAAGGAAGCGCCGGCCTCGGCCTCGATGCGATTCCCCCGGATCGTGACCGTCTCCAGCGACCTGCGGATCCGGATCACCAGCCCTCGAACGCCCTCGTCCCGAACCAGGAGATTCGATCCGTTCCCCAGGACCCGCCAGGGGACGCCGTGGTTGCCCGCCCATTCCAGGCCCAGGACCAGGTCCGCTCGATCCTCCGGTTGGGCCAGCAGATCGGCCGGTCCGCCGATCCGCCACGTGGTGTAGGGCGCAAGGGGTTCGCTGACCTTCAGGGTGCCGCGGAATCCGGCCGACCTCAGGGATGCCTCGAGTCCGACGGCGGGCGATTCGGTCATGCCGATACGTTAACCCCGAAGGGCGCGGTTTACGCCGTGAATTATCGCCATATTGGGGCTAACACACCCGGAGGGTCCAGAGTGCGGGGTTCGGATTTGGCCGGTCTGTGGCAGAATGTCCGTGCACGGGCGGCTGATCCGTCGATCGGGTGGCGGATTGAGATACCACTGGGTCGAGACCGGTCCGACGAGAATATCGTGAGCGAAGATTCGGAACCTGCTGGACCGGAGGCGTCCAGCGACCCCGCACCGTCGTCACCCGACGACGTGAACGACGTGCCTGCGGCCGCTCCGGAGGAGACCTCGCCGTCGGGGGCCGCCGAGACGAGCGGCGCCACGCCGGAACCGGAAGACGACAAGGCCCCGGCCGAGCATGCAAAGGCCGGTCCTCGTAAACGGCCCAGGGATCCTGCTCTGGCGCGAGCGTTTCGAACCGGACGTCCGCTTTCGGGCAAGGTCGAGCGGGCGATCAAGGGTGGGTTCGAGATCCGGCTGGGTCGGCACCGCGCCTTCTGTCCCTTCTCTCAGATGGACCTGCACCGCGTCGACGATCCCGAACCGTACGTCGGTCAGAGCCTCCTGTTCACCGTCATCCAGTTCCGGCGAGGGGGCGACGACATCGTGGTCTCCCGGCGGGCCCTCCTAGAAGAGGATCGAACCGAAGAGGCGAAAGCAGTTCGCGCCACGCTCATCGAGGGCGCGGTGATGTGGGGCAGGGTCGCGAGCGTTGCGGAATTCGGGGCCTTCGTCGATCTGGGAGCCGGCGTGACCGGCCTGGTCCATATCAGCGAGGTCGGACACGCACGCGTTGAGAAGGTCTCCGACGCGATCAAGGTCCGCGACTGGGTGCAGGTGAAGGTTCTGAATCTCCACGGTGGACGCGGTCGCATCTCCCTCAGCATCCGGCAGGCAACACAAGATCCGTGGCTCGAGCTCGCCGGCCGCCTCGAGATCGGACACGTCTACAAGGGCAAGGTGAATCGGATCGCCGAGTTCGGCGCCTTCGTCGAGCTCGAATCGGGCATCGAGCTCCTGGCGCACTCGAAGGACTTTCCGCCCACCTCCGAGGGCTGGTCTCATGGCCTCGAGCCTGGCCAGGAAGGGCACTGGCTGCTCACGACGCTCGAGCCGGACCGTCGGCGAGGGGCCGTCGTTCCCGGTCCGGAGGATGGAATTGCGCCGCCACCGCTGGCCCTAGACGTCGGAGCGATCGTCACGGGCAAGGTCCAGCGGGTCGAGAAGTTCGGCGTCTTCATCTGGCTCGGCCACGGCCAGGTGGGTTTGATGCCTGGCGCCTGGACCGGCGTGCCTCGGAACACCGACCTTCGCGGGAAGTTCGCGACCGGTAAAGAGGTCGAGGTCTCCGTGGTCGACGTCTCCGAAGGGGGGCGCCGGATCCGCCTGGCGGCCAAGGGCGTCACGCCCCAGGAAGAGGCGCCGCGTCGGGCCGACGGCCCGAGAAAACCGGCCTCGAGTCGCTCCGGTCCCTCGCGAGATCGAGGAAACGTTGCTGCTCAAGACCCGGGTGCGGCCTCGTTCGGCACGTCTCTCGCCGACGTCCTCAAGGCGGCGCTCGAGAAGCGCCAAGACGATCGAGACGTCAATACCGGTTGACCGAGGTGCCCGCCGGGCGCGTCTCGAAGGCGCGCGCGATCAGCCACTCCTGCTCCGCCATATGCCGCTTGTACGATCCGCTCGCCGGGCTTGCGCTCCGCGGACGACCCACGTAGCGCAGACCTCGTCCGGGCGGGAGCAGGGGCCGGAGCCGCTCCTCGACGTATCTCCAGGCGCCCATGTTCGCCGGCTCCTCCTGAAGCCACACGACATCGGACGCACGGCCGTAGCGTTCCAGGATCTCCGAGAGTCTTGCCGAAGGGAAGGGATACAGCTGTTCCAGCCGCACGACCGCAACACCGTTCGCGTCTTGCTTCCGCCGCCACGCGAGCAGGTCGTAGTACACCTTGCCGCTGCACAGCACGAGCCGTGAGTGGGTCTCAGGCGAGGCCGCGCGGGGATCGTCCAGTACCGTCTCGAAGCTGCCTCGGAGCAGGGACGCGACCTGAGATCTCGCGTCGCGCAGGCGAAGCAGGCTCTTGGGCGTCATGACGACCAGCGGCTTGCGCTCGGCGAGGCCGACCTGTCGTCGCAGCAGGTGGAAGTACTGCGCCGGCGTGCTCGGTGAGGCGACCCGGATGTTGCCGCGGGCCGCGAGCTGGAGGAATCGCTCGAGGCGAGCGCTCGAGTGATCGGGACCCTGTCCCTCGTGGCCGTGAGGCAGGAGCATCACGAGGCCGCTGGTCTGGCCCCACTTGTCCTCGGCGCTGACGACGAACTGGTCGATGATGACCTGAGCGCCGTTGGAGAAATCGCCGAACTGGGCTTCCCAGAGGACCAGGGCGTTCGCGAAGTCCACGCTGAAGCCGTACTCGAAGCCCAGGACCGCGAACTCCGAGAGCGGGCTGTCGACGACCACGAAGGGCGCTTGGAGCGGGTCGAGCCGCGCCAGGGGAACCCACGGCTCGCCGGTCCGGTGATCGTACAGGGTGGCGTGACGATGGCTGAAGGTGCCGCGCCCGCTGTCTTCCCCGCTCAGACGTACGGGCGTGCCGTCGAGCGTCACCGAGCCGATGGCGAGCGCCTCGGCGAGGGCCCAATCGATCTCGCCGGAGCCGAAGCGCTCGCGACGGCGCGCGAGCTGTTGCGCCAGCTTGGGGTGAGGCTCGAATCCGTCGGGGAGACGGTCGAGCCCGTCGAGGACAGCCTCGAGGCGCGTTCGATCGACGCCGGTGGACGGAGCCTCCTCGGCCGAGGTGTCACGAGGCTCGGTCTCCTCCGGAGGAGGCGGCTCCTTGACGGCGACGTCGGCCTCGTGGGCCTGTTCGAAGGCGGCCTCCAGTTTTTCCCGGAAGTCCTCGAGGGCTTTCTCCGCGGTGGGTCCGTCGATGTCCCCTCGACGAAGGAGCTCTTCCGTGTACAGCTTGCGCACCGAGCGGTGACGCTCGATCTTGGCGTACATCGTCGGGTGGGTGTAGGAGGGGTCGTCCGCCTCGTTGTGACCCCATCGGCGGTAGCACAGCAAGTCGACCACGACGTCCCGCTTGAACTCTTGCCGGAAGGCGAGGGCCAGTCGCATGACGCGCACCGCGTCGTCGGGGTGGTCGCCGTTGACGTGGAAGATCGGCGCCTGGACCATCTTGGCGACGTCGGTGGCGTAGCGGGACGATCGGGCGTCGGCCGGTCCCGTCGTGAACCCGATCTGATTGTTGATCACGATGTGGACCGTTCCACCCGTGCGGTATCCCTTGAGCTGCGAAAGGCTCAACGTCTCTGCGACCACGCCCTGTCCGGGGAACGCGGCGTCCCCGTGGATCAGGACCGGCAGGACCCGCTCTCTCGCCGAGTCCCCGACGCGGTCCTGCCGTGCCCGCGCCATTCCTTCCACGACCGGATTGACCGCCTCGAGGTGACTGGGGTTGGAGGCGACGGCGAGCCTGACCCGGTGGTCGCCGGGTGAGACGTGCTCGCCGATGGCTCCCAGGTGGTACTTGACGTCGCCGGAGCCGTAGGGGGTCGAGGGCTCGAGATCGCCCTCGAATTCCCGGAAGATCTGCTCGTGGGACTTGCCGATGACGTTGGCCAGCACGTTGAGGCGGCCACGGTGCGCCATCCCGATGACGACATCCTCGATCTCGCGGTCGGCCGCCTGGTTGAGCAGGGCATCCAGCATGGGGATCAGCGTCTCGGCGCCCTCGAGCGAGAATCGCTTGTGACCGACGTAGGTGGTGTGCAGGAAGCGCTCGAAGGCCTCGGCGGCATTCAGCTTGGAGAGAATCCGAACCTGCGTCTCGGCCGGAAGCGACTCGCTGTTTCTCGTGCCCTCCATGTGAGTCTGGAGCCAGCACCGCACCTCTTGCTCCTGAATGTGCATGAACTCGACGCCGACGTGGCGGCAGTAGGTTTCCCTGAGGAGATCCAGGATCTCGCGGAGGGTCAGCGTCCCGGAGCTTCCCGCCAGCCCGCCGGCGATGAACCGTCGGTCCAGATCCCACAGCGTCAAACCGTAGTTCGAGATCTCGAGCTCGGGGTGGGTGCCCGGATCGTGACCCAGGGGGTTCAGGTCGGCCAGGAGGTGCCCCCGCACCCGGTAGGCGCGGATCAACTGGATGACCTGGGCCTGCTTCTCGATGGCCTCGGTGCTTCCGGCGCCGGAGAAGATCTGCGGGTTCTGGTCGCCCGACCACGTGACCGGCTCGTGGTGGACGTTGAGAAACCGGAACACGTCGCGATAAAAATCGTGCGCCCCCGTCAGGAGCGCTTCCAGGGTTTCCAGGAACGCGCCCGACTCGGCGCCCTGAATGATCCTATGATCGTAGGTGCTGGTGACGGTCATCACCTTCGACAGGCCGAGTTCCGAGATCACCTCCGGTGCCATACCGGTGTACTCGGCCGGATAACCGATCTTTCCGATGCCCACGATGGTTCCCTGGCCGGCCATCAGGCGGGGCACGGACATGACCGTTCCGATCATCCCGGGGTTGGTGAGGGTGACGGTGGTCCCCTGGAGCTCCTCGACCTCGAGCTTGTTGCTCCGGGCTCGTTCGACCCGATCGTTGTAGGCGAGCACGAAGGCGGGAAAGTCGAGGTCGTCGGCGTCCTTGATGTTCGGCACCAGCAACATCCGGCGGCCCCGGCGCTCGAGATCGATGGCGAGCCCCAGTGCGACCGAAGACCGCGAGAGGAGGTACGGGACCTCGTCGCGCATCTCGAAGCCCGCGTTCATGGCCGGATGACGCTGGAGCGCCCGCACGATCGCCCAGGCGATGAGGTGGGTGAACGAGACCCTCGTTCCGGAGATCGTCGCCTGGTGCTGGTTGATGAGCCGCCGATTCTCCTCCAGCACCTTCACCGGGATCGTCCGCGTCGAGGTCGCCGTCGGAACCTCGAGGCTCGCGGTCATGTTCTCGACGACCCGAGCCGCCGCGCCGCGTAGGACCTCGGCATCTCCTTCGACGCGGGGCGCGGTGTCGGGGCGAGGCTCTTTCTCGGGAGAGGTCGGAGGCGCCTCGGATCCCGGTCCGGGTCGGTAGTCCGCGAAGAAGTCCCGCCACGCTTCGCTCACCGATTCCGGGTCTTCGAGGTAGCGGGCGTAAAGCTCGTCGACGTAGCCGAGATTCCAGCCAATCGTGCTCATGACGGCCTATCGTATCGTCGGACGTCGGGGGCGGCAATCAGGAGTCGCGATCCTCGGTGACGTCGTCCTTGGTCGCGCGGCCGGTCTTGGCCTTGGCCTCCTCTTCCCTGGCGAGCTCCGCCTTGGCGCGCGCTTTTGCCGCGCGCCGTCTCGCGTGCTCCGCATCCGCGTCGGCTGCGCGCTTGTCGTGCTCGAGCTTCGCGACCTCTTCCGGGGCGGCGTCCGAGCTTTGAACGCCCTCGATCTTTCCCTCGAGCTTCTCGACCTGACGGGTGGCCTTGACGGCGTCTTTCTCGGCCTTCTCCGCCGTCTTCTCTGCTTTCACCGCGGTGTCCACCGCCTCGGCGACCTCGGCGTACTTGCCCTCCTCGGGCTCAGCATCCAGGGTGATGTCCTGGGCCGCGAGGACCGCCGCACAGATTCCCAGCTCTCTCACGACATCGTCCAGCGGCTCGTCGGAGACGGTGCGGGGCCCGGCATCGCCGAGTCGGAAGGGGAAAAAAACCACCGAGGAGTCCGCGGAACGCTCGAGGACCGTCTCGCGATTGAAACCCGAAACGATCTCCAGGTCGGCGGCAATGCGCACGTCCTCCAGCATCTGCTCGAGTTCCGCCTTTCTCGCATCGGGAGACTGCTCCTTTCCCGGGGCCGCGAGAAGACGGATGCGCGCATCTTCCCACTCCTCTTTCCGCGTCATGAGGTAGGCAAGAAGGAGCTGGAGCCGACCGGAGGCGTTGTCGCGGTGCCAGACATCGATCCTGCGTTCCGCCGGACGCTGCTCCGCAACCGAGGCGAAGCTCCCCGAGGTGGCGGAAAGGATGACGACGTTGCAGCGGAACCGGAGCCCCACGCGGAGCGCGTTTCCGAGACGCGCGAGCTCCGGCCCTTCCGGGCTGGGAGGTCGATCGAACCAGTTCACCAGCACCGTGTTGGGACGGACCGGGCCGAGACCGTGGGCCTGGAGCAACACCGGGATCGCGTCCTCGATGTTGGGCGCGACGACCGCCCGCGGGAAGGCCGGGAACCCGCCCTTGTCGATCTCCGCGCGCAGCTCGGACTCCGCTTCTTCTCCGATCCGTCGAGCCTTCGCTCCATCACCCTCCAGAACGCGCACCACGGTGGTGAACCCGCTGCCGCCCTCGAGCCACGAAGAAAAGCGCAGAAGACGCTCGCGACGCTCGGTCTCCTCGGAAAACGCCAGCAAGACCGGTCGCCAGTACCTCGGATGCTCCAGGTCTGCCGAGATCGCGTAGAGGTCCTCGCGCACTCGCTGAAACCTGTGGGAGCGCTCGCCGGCGGCCCAGCGCGCCACCGGGACGCGACGGGAGAGGTACTGGTGGAGCGCGAACAGCACCGCCATCGCCACGGCACCGGCCAACGGATGGATCGCCAGCATCGCACCCAGGCACGCCAGGCTGCCGACCAGGCTGAGGCGGGCGTGGAAGAAGCGAAAACGAGGCCGGAACGAAGGACTCTTGGCCCGGGCCTCGAAATAGGTCGCGTAGTTGAGGAGGCCGTAGGAGATCAGGAAGAACATGGACACCACCGGCGCAACGACGTTCAGGTCCCCCATGAGGATCGTGGCGACGGCAATGGCTGCCGAGAAGACCGTCGCGCGCCGGGGATTGCTGGCGGTGCCGTGTCCGGCGGCGAAGAATCCGAGAAAGGGAAAAACTCGATCGCCGGAGAGCGATTGGAGGATCCGAGGCGCTCCCAGAAACGACGCGAGCGCCGATGACAGGGTCGCGGCGATCACGCCCGCGCTCACCAGCCACCCGACCAGCGAGACGCGGCCCATGGCGCCGTAGTCTTGCACCAGGTCCTGCCCCGGAAGGACCGCCGCGAAGATGATCGCCACCGAGATGTAGACGACGAACGACAGGCCGACCGCGAGAAAGGTCCCGCGAGGGAGACTGCGCCCGGGATCCTTGAGATCTCCGGACATGCTGACGCCCTGGGTGAACCCGGTCACCGCCGGGAAGAAGATCGCGAAGAGCACCCAGAAACCCAGGTCGCTCGACGGATCGAGGTTGGCGCGCAAGAGCCCGGGGTCCCACTTCGGCAGGCCTCCGACGTAGAACGCGAGCATCGCCGCGAACAGCAGGGCCATGACCCCGTACTGAAACCGGGTCGCCCAGTCGGCTCCCAGCCACGCGAGCACGAACAGCCCAGCGACGGCGGCAATCGCCAAGATCCGTGGAATCCACGCTCCCTCGAGGCCGGCCATCGCGGTGATCGCCTCGGCGAAACCGATGGCATAGAAGGCGATGGAAACCGACTGGGCCAGAAAGAGAACGATGCCCAGGGCTCCGCCGTACTCCACGCCGAGCGTCCGGGAGATGAGGTAGTAGTCGCCGCCGCCCTTGACCCGCAGGTTGGTCGCGATGGCGGAAAGGGAGATGCTCGTCAGGACGGAGATGACGTTGGCCAGGACGATGATGACCAGGGCGCGCTTGAGCCCGGCCGCGCCGACCACGAAGCCGAGACGCAGGAAGAGGATGATCCCGAGGATCGTCAGGATGCTGGGCGTGAAGACCCCGGCGAAGGTGCCGAGCGTTCCCTGTGACTTCCCGCGTTCCAAACCGGGCTTCATGGATCTACCTCGTGGGGAATCCTACCAGCCGTCCGCCGGGCCGACTGCTAGAATGACGTCCACCGCCCGATCGCATTGGGAATCCATGCCGCGCCCACCCCTGACCGCGCCGCCTCTCAGAAGCCCGTTGCGCCAGCGAAGCGGGCCGACCCTGACCGGGTGGGGAGCTCTGGCGTCGATCCTCCTTGCCGCGACCGGCTGCGGGGAGCCGGCCCACGTGGAACGGAAGTGGGCCGTGATGGGGACCTACGCATCGGCCCAGGTCTACGCCCGGACCGAGGCGGGAGCCGAGCAGGCCCTTGACGAGATTCGCGAGGCGCTCACACACGTCGATGCCACCATGAGCAACTGGAAACCGGACAGCGAGCTCAGCCGCCTCAACCGGAATGCGGCGCAGGAGCCGTTTGTCGTGGAAGACCCGGATCTGTTCCGGTGCATCCAGATGGCTTTGAAGTACGGGCGGGCCACCGACGGCGCCTTCGATCCGACCGTCGGCCCTCTCATGAAAGCCTACGGCTTTCGCCCCGACGATCCGCGGGTACCCGACGAGGCCGGGCTGCGCGAAGCGCTCGGCCGGGTCGGCTGGGAGCAGGTCGAGATCATCGACGTGGCCCGGGCCGTGCGCTTCAGGAATCCCGGCGTGGAGATCGATCTTGGCGGGATCGCCAAGGGGTACGCCCTCGACGTCGCCGCGCGGAAGTTCGCGAGGGTAGGCTGTCAGGCGGGGCTCATCGACCTCGGGGGCAACCTCTACGCGTGGAGCCACCCACCGGATCGCCTCGCCTGGGTCGTCGGCGTGCGAAACCCCGAGGATCCGTCGAGCGTCATGGCGACCGTCGAGCTCGACAGCCGCGCCGTTTCGACCTCCGGCAACTACGAGCAGTCGTTCATCGTGGAAGGAGTGACGTACGGCCACATCATGGCCGCAACGTCGGGTCGGCCCGCGAAATCCGACGTCATCTCGGCGACCGCGATCGCCGACGGCGCCGCCGACGCCGACGCACTCAGCACGGCGATGTTCGTCGTTGGCTCAAAGGGCGCCAGCGAGTATCTCCGCCGGGCGCGACGGGTCGAGGCGATCCTTCTCGTCGAAGGACGAGAGGGGCGAGCCCTGCTGATCTCCACCTCGCTCAAGGGCAAGGTCGAGGTCGCCCCGGCGTTCGCGGAGTCGATCGGAGGACGGGTGCGATACGTGCTCCCGCCGATCCGACTCGAGACCGCCGACGTTTCGGATCTGTGGGATCGTTTGCTGGACTAAAACACCGTTTCATGGAGGTTCTGGTCGTGACACAAGCTGAGATTCAAAAGATGCTCGAGTCCCTCGGCATTCAAGGCAACAACGCCGGCGCGTCCACGGGAGCGTGGATCGAGACCACCGGCGCGGAGCTCGCCTCCGTCAATCCCACCACGGGCGAGCCGATCGCCGGCGTCCGGCAGGCCACCGTGGACGACTACGAAAAGGTCGTCGCGGCGTCCGAAGAGGCGTTCCGTTCCTGGCGGATGGTGCCGGCACCCCAGCGTGGAGAGGTGGTTCGGCAGCTCGGCGACGAGCTCCGGCGTGTCAAGGACCCCCTCGGCCGTCTCGTCTCGCTCGAGATGGGCAAGATCCTCTCGGAGGGCCTCGGTGAGGTCCAGGAGATGATCGACGTCTGCGACTTCGCCGTGGGGCTTTCCCGACAGCTGTATGGGCTGACGATGCACTCCGAGCGAGCGACCCACCGGATGTACGAGCAGTGGCATCCGTTCGGGACGATCGGAATCGTCACCGCGTTCAACTTTCCGGTCGCTGTGTGGGCGTGGAATGCGGCCATTGCGGCGGCGTGCGGCGACACCATGATCTGGAAGCCGTCGTCGAAGACCCCGCTGACCGCGGTCGCCGTCCAGAACATCGCGAACCGCGTCATGGCCAACAACGGTCTGACGGGAATATTCAACCTGGTCATCGGACGGGGTTCCGAGGTCGGCGAGCGTCTGATCAACGACCGCCGGTTGCCGTTGATCTCCGCCACCGGCTCGTGCCGCATGGGGCGACGGATCTCCCGGGTGGTGGGAGAGCGTCTCGGCCGCTGTCTGCTCGAGCTCGGCGGCAACAACGCGGTGATCGTCATGGACGATGCGAATCTCGACCTCGCGCTCCGCGCGGTGATGTTCGGATCGGTGGGAACCGCCGGCCAGCGGTGCACCACCACCCGGCGGCTGATCCTCCAGAAGGGGATCGCCGAGAGCTTCACCCGCCGGCTGGTAAGCGCGTACGGCCAGGTGAACATCGGTGATCCTCTCGACGAGGCGACCCTCATGGGGCCGCTGGTCGATGGCGGCGCGGTCGACGAGATGATGGCCGCGCTGAAGACGATCCAGGAACAGGGAGGCGAGATCCTGTGCGGCGGGAAGACCGTCGATCGGCCCGGCTACTTCGTCGAGCCGACCCTCGTTCGAGCGCCGAAGGACCTGGCCATTGCCCGCGACGAGACCTTCGCGCCGATCCTGTACATCTACGAGGTCGACTCCCTCGAGGAGGCCATGGCCCTCCACAACGATGTCCCCCAGGGTCTGTCGTCTTCGATCTTCACGACCCATCTGCTTACGGCGGAGACCTTCCTGTCCCACCGTGGGAGCGACTGCGGCATCGCCAACGTCAACATCGGCACCTCCGGTGCGGAGATCGGTGGAGCGTTTGGCGGAGAGAAGGACACCGGCGGGGGACGCGAGTCCGGATCCGACTCGTGGAAGGCCTACATGCGACGCCAGACCAACACGATCAACTGGGGAACGGAGATGCCCTTGGCTCAGGGAGTCAAGTTCGACATCTGACGACGGTCACGAGGGGCGACGGCGGCCGGGGGTCACTCGGCTACCGTTGGCCCCGACGTCAGGCCGTTGACGATGTTGTAGTCCGGTGGATCGACCTGCAGGGTGGCGTGCGTGATCCCGAACCGGGTCCTCAGGTTGCGGCCCGCCTCTCTCAAGACCTCGGCCGGGGTGACGGACGGATCCACGACGAGGTGGGCGGTCAGCAGCGGCGCGCCGCCCGCCAGGCTCCAGACGTGAAGGTCGTGGACGTCCTCCACTCCCGAGGTCTCGACGAGACACCGGTGGATCTCACGCGTGTCGAGATGCTCCGGTACGCCCTCCATCAAGACGTGGAGAGATTTGAGGACAAGCCGCGTCGCCGAGACCAGGATGATGATGCAGATCAGGACGCTGGCGATCGGATCGGCCCACGCCCACCCGAACGCGGCGATCAGTCCCGCGGCGACCAGCGCGCCGGCCGAGCCGAGCAGGTCACCGAGAACGTGCAGGTAGGCCGCCCGGACGTTCAGACCGTGGTGATGGCCGTGGAGGATTCGAGCGGCAATCAAGTTCACCACGAGGCCGCCCGCGGCAACGGCGGCCATGAGGCCGTAGTCGACGTCGCGCGGTGCGAGCAGCCGTTCCCATGCCTCCCACACGATGAACAGGCACACCACGACCAGGGCCACGCCGTTGACCAGTGCTGCCAGGATCTCGACGCGCTGGTAGCCGTAGGTGCGTGACGGGTCGGGGGGGCGACGGGCGAACCACGCCGCGATCAGCGCCAAGGTCAACGCCAGGTTGTCCGTCATCATGTGGCCCGCGTCGGCCAGCAGGGCCAGGCTGTTGGAGAGAAGCCCCCCCACCACCTCCGCGAGGGTGTAGGCCAGCGTGAGGGCCAGGACCCAGCTGAGGGGCCGGGTCGCCGTGCGGTTGCCGCGTCCGGCGGGCGAAGGCTCGATCCGCGAGTCGGTCATCTACGGGTTGTCTCCGGGTTGGCCACCCAGGGTATCGCAGCCCGACCTGCCTCTGGTAGTCGACTCCGGCGAAACCCCCGAGCGTGCTCGTGCGTACCTTTGATCGAGGGGCGCAGGAAGGACCTCGTCCCCGCGCAGGAGTGCCCGATGCTCGAGTTCCTGCTGGTTTCCGTCCTTGTGGTCGGGGCGATGATCGTGATCCCACTGATCGCGCTGTGTGTCGTCGGCAAGCTGGTTCTGGCCTTGGTCCTGCTGCCGTTCAGGATCATCGGGGCGTTCGTGGGCGTCGCGGTCGGCGTGGTGGGCGTGGTGGCCAAGGTGCTGCTCGTGGGGGCCGGCCTGATCGTCGGTGTGGCCCTGCTGGCGGGCGGCCTGGCGCTGATCCCCTTGATCCCGGTCGTGCTGCTCGGGCTTTTCGTCTGGCTCGTCGCCAGGCTGTTCCGCTCGACCCCGACGGTCCGTCCGGTCGCCTGACCCGATATACTCACCCGCCACGCGAGACGCGCACCGCGTCCGTCCGGGAGGCGGTGCGTCCTCCGCACCCACCCCCGCGGGAGGGAGCCCGGTCATGCCGTCGTCCCTAGTCCGCGCCCGCCGGCTCGCGGAGGTCGAGACTCCGGTACCCGTCACCGATCCGGCAATCCTCGAAGCCTACCTCGAGGATGCCTCCGGAGCCCCACCCGGCCGGGCCGCCGGGTTGCTCCGACCGGCCCACGAAGGTGAGATCGCATCGTTTCTGAGAATGACACGCGGCCGGGGGGTGCCGATTCTTCCCCAGGCGGCTCGCTCGTCGCTCACCGCCGGCGCGATTCCCCGCGACGAGGTGGTGGTCTCCGTGGAATCGATGAACGAGATCGGACCGGTCGAGATCTTCCCCGGTGGGGGACGGGTGGTCGTGGGCCCCGGGGTGAGGCTTCGAGACCTGCAGCAGGAGCTGGCGCCCCACGGCTACTACTATCCGCCCGTACCCACCTACCACGATGCGATGATCGCCGGCACGATCTCGACCAACGCCGGCGGCGCGGCGTCGTTCAAGTACGGTGTGACCCGCCAGTGGATTCGAGCCCTCCGGATCCTCCTCTTCAACGGCGATCTCCTGGAGTTCGAGCGGGGGGAGTGCGCGGCCCGGCCCGGCGAGGCGTTCAGCGTCATGCTCACCGACGGCGAAACCCTGACGGTTCCGGTGCCCGACTACGAGTTGCCCGCCCTCAAGAAGATCTCGGCGGGCTACCACGCATCCGACCCTCTCGATCTCGTGGATCTGTTCGTAGGGTCCGAGGGTACGCTCGGACTGATCACCGGCGCGACCCTCGATCTCGTCGCGCAACCGGCGGCGGAGGTGACCGGACTCACTTTCCTTGCGGGACTCGACGACGCGCTGGCTCTGACCGCGGCCTTGCGAGAGGCCGCGATGCAGACGCGGGAGCGGTCCCCAGGCGAGGGTCCGGACGTCCGGGCGATCGAGCTCATGGACGGTGGGTCGCTCGACCTGCTGCGCGAGCACGGCGACAGCCGCCGACTGCGCGTCCCGCTCCCCGAGGAGGCCGGCGCCGCCCTGCTCTTCGAGCTGGAGCTTCCCGAGGCGACGAGCAACGACGCGGCCCAGGAGCTTCTCCTGGCATTCCTGGATGGGAAATCGCCGCGGGACGGCGGCCCGCTGCTCCGCATGTACGAGATCCTCGAGAGCCACGGCGCGCTCTCCAGCCTCGAGCTCGCGTTCCCGGAGGACCACGCCAGAGCGGAGGCGCTCCGGGAGTTCCGCGAGGCCGTTCCCAAGCGTGTCAACGAGATTCTAGCCGAGCGACGCCGTGGCGATCCCGGTATCAAGAAGGTCGGCGGGGACCTCATCGTGCCCTTCGGTCGACTTGGCCACATGCTGCGGTTCTACCGGGACGGATTCACGAGACGCGGGCTGCGCTATGCGATCTGGGGGCATCTGTCCGACGGCAACCTGCACCCCAACGCCTTGCCGCGCGACGCCGAGGAGACACGGCGCGGGTACGAAGCGCTCCTCGAGTTCGCCGACGAGGCGGCGCGCGTGGGCGGGTGTCCGCTGTCCGAGCACGGCGTTGGCCGTAGCCCCGTCAAGCAGGAGATGCTCCGCCGTTTCCTGGGTGACGCGGCGATCGCGTCGATGAGAGCGGTCAAGCGGGGCCTCGACCCGGATGGCCGCTTTGCCCCCGGGGTCCTGTTCCCGCTCGAGCCGCCCGATCGGCCGGATTCCGGAGGCCCGGCCACGGATCGGGAAGATCACCCTTAGAATACGCCGAACCGCTGCAGCCCTCGGGAGGTGATGTGCAGATCGCGATGGTGTTGGTGTTGCTCGGCGCGGTCGCGGTCCTGCTGGCCACGGAGCGCCTCCGGGAAGACCTGGTGGCGATGCTGGCCCTGTCCGCCCTGGTCTTGCTGCAGGTGGTCTCCCCGAAGGAAGCGCTGTCCGGCTTCTCCAATCCGGCCACCGTGGCCGTCGCCTGCATGTTCCTGCTCAGCGCGGGGTTGCAGTCCAGCGGCTTCGTGCAGTTCATGGGCGACCGTCTGCTCAAGGCGGGACCGCACAGCAGCACCGCCCTGATCCTGCTGTCGGCAGTGGTGATCGGACCGGTATCCGCGTTCATCAACAACACCGCCGCCGTCGCGGTCTTCCTTCCGGTGGCGCTGCGGGCCAGTCACGGTAGCGGCGTGAGCCCCAGTCGGATCCTGATGCCGCTGTCCTTCTTCGCCATGCTCGGCGGGATGTGCACCCTGATCGGGACTTCCACCAACATCCTGGTGAGCTCCCTGGCCTCCGACCACGGAATTCGCCCCTTCGAGATGTTCGAGTTCACCCCAATGGGGCTGATTCTGTTCGGAGCGGGGCTCGTCTACATGATGCTGGCGGGCAGGCGCTTGCTCCCCGAGCGGGTCGAGCCCGAGAGCCTCACGGAGGGCTACCACCTGAACCGCTTCCTCAGCGAGGCGCTGGTGCTGCCCGGCTCCGTCCTGGTGGGACAGACGCTGCCGGAAGCCCAGCTCGGTGCGCGTTACGACCTGGAGGTGCTGGGTCTGATCCGGGCGGACGGCCGACGCCTGCTGCCGGGGGAGGACGAGCGCCTCGAGGAAGGGGATCTGCTGCTGGTCAAGGCTCCGGCGGCCGCCCTGGTGCAGCTCCACGACCGCGCCGGCATCGCGATCAAACCCGGTCGGCACCCCGCCGACGCCGACCTGCGCTCGTCAGACTCGGTGTTGATCGAGGCCGTCGTCATGCCGAACTCGCCCCTGAGGGGCCGGACGCTGAAAGGCGTCGACTTCCGCCATCGCTACGGGGCGACGACCCTCGCCATCCGGCGCCACGGCGAGGACATCCGCGAGAAGATCGGCAAGGTGCGCCTCCGCCTCGGAGACGAGATGCTGATCCTCGCCCCGCGGAAATACCTCGACCGCCTCCGACAGGAAACCGACTTCGTCATCCTCGAGGAGCACGACGTTCCCGTCCTCAAGCCCGCGACGGCGATCACGTCGGGGCTGATCGTGGCGGGCGTGGTGACGAGTGCGGCGTTCGGTTGGTACACCGTCGCCGAGGCGGCGGTGGTGGGATCGGTCGTCATGGTGCTGACCGGATGCCTGCCGATCCGGAAGATCTACTCGGAGATCGACTGGCGCGTGATCTTCCTTCTCGCGGGGCTGATCCCGCTCGGCATTGCCTTGGAGACCAGCGGCGCCGCCGCGAGCGCCGTTCACGGGTTGTTGTGGCTGATCGGCGACCTCGGCCCGACGGTCGTGTTGAGCGCGTTCTTCCTGGTAGCTTTCCTGCTGACCGGCTTCATGTCGAACGCGGCGACCGCCGCCCTGCTGGCTCCGCTGGCGATCACCTGCGGGACGTCCCTGGGCGTCGACCCGAGACCGTTCCTGATGGCCCTGGCGTTCGCCGCCTCGGCGGCGTTCTACACGCCCATCGGCTACCAGACCAATCTTCTGGTTTACGGACCCGGAGGTTACCGCTTCACCGACTACGTCAAGGTCGGAGGGCCGCTCACCATCCTGGTCTGGATCCTGGCCACCCTGCTGATCCCGATCCTGTTCCCGTTCTAGCCCTCGGCAAAACGACAGGAACCCGAAAACGGGCCCGGCCCGGCCATGGCATCGCACGAGGGGCAGGCATCGCTATTCCGTCTTCTCGAGGGCGGTTACCATGGTGCTGCGCCCATCGGGTTGCAGGATCTTCAAGAGGAACACCTTGCCCTCGGGCAAGCCATGGAATATCCGTTCGAAGTCCTGAACGTTGCGCACCGGCTGTCGATCTACCTCGACGATGATTTGCCCGGCCCTGAGATTTGCATCGCCGAATGCCTTGCTCCCTTTATCCACGTCGGTGATCAACATTCCCTCGACGTCGGCATCGAGCCCGAGGCGATCCGCCGTCGCGCGATCCAGGTCACGGTAGGCGAAGCCGAGCGCGTTTTCGATGCTGCCACCGCCTTGCGGGCTCGTGCGTTCTCTCGCCGCATCATCGTCCGCCTCTCCGAGCCGGACCGTCACGTCTCGCTCTCGACCGTCACGATTGAGCTCGAGCCGCACCTTGTCACCTGGCGCCTTGCTGCCGATCAACGCCGAGAGCTCACGGTGATCGTCCAGGGACTTCCCGTCTACCGCAACGATCACGTCTCCGGGCTCGACGCCGGCATCCTCGGCAGGAGAATCGGCTTCGACGCTACCGACCTGGGCGGCGCCGCGCGGGAGGTCGAGCGCCTCGATCAACGCCGGACTGGCAGCACCGTAGCGCACCCCGAGTCGGGCCCGCTCGACGGTCCCGTTCGCGATGAGCTGGTCGGTGATCCTCTTCACGGTGTCGACAGGAATCGCAAAGCCGATGCCCTGATAGCCGCCGGTACGCGACACGATGAGCGTATTGATGCCGGCCAACCGGCCCCGAAGGTCGACCAGCGGACCGCCGGAGTTTCCGGGATTGATTGCGGCGTCGGTCTGGATGTACTCCTGAACACCTTCGCCGACGTTGGAAAAGCGACCCACGGCACTGATGATGCCGGCGGTTGCCGTGTTCATCAGTTCTTCCGACAGAGGCGAGCCGAACGCCATGACCCACTGTCCCACGTGCAGCGAGTTCGACTCCCCCAGCCGAATCGCGGTCAGCTCTTGGTCCTCGATCTTCAGTACCGCGAGATCGCTATAGGGGTCTCGGCCGACAACCTTCGCGTCGAAGACACGACCGTCCTGGAGTTGCACCTCCACGTTGTCGGCCTGATCGACCACGTGATGATTCGTCACGATGTACCCGTCGGGCCGAAGGATGACCCCCGAGCCGAGCCCGCGCTGGCGAAACTCCCGTTCGCGGTACGGTTGTTCCCGCGGCCGGTCACGGGGCGCGCCGAATGGGCGGAAAAAGTCCTCGAAGGGCGTGCCCTCGAACGGGCTGACGGTTCGCTGCGTGTGAACGCGCTCTGCCCGTACCTGAACGACGCTGGGGCTTACTGCCTCAGCCACGGCTGCGAAGCTCCTTTCGAGTGCGACAGCGGCCATGCCGAAATCCGGCTCTTCCTGGTCCACTATCGCGGCTCCGCGCTCGATCGAGTCGTTCGAAGCGTGGGAGTTGCCGCCCACCGTGGGGTTGCAGGTGACGGCGCCGATGACAACGACGAGAAGTGCAGGGATTGCCAACGCGATGAACCGCGGAGGTTCGTCTCGGTGTGGGGTGTGGTTCATGATTCCACTCCTTGTTGCCTGACCCCGGCCCGCCGGGCAGGGCAGCCTCTTCGTTCGTCTCCTCGTGAAGCCGGCTCGAGCCCGATCGGGCTTACGCTCGTCATGCCGACCGTACCGCCGGGTAACGGGTAGGACCGGGCGCGTCCGGAACCGTTCCGATGGGATTCGCGCGCCGGCATGTCAAGATCCCCGCGGGTATCGGGGGGACGGATTTCGCGTCCGGGGCCCCGCCTTGCCCGTTTCTTCTCGTGCGACTCGCCTTGACACGCCGGACGTCCGGTTCTAACGACATTTTGGCCGCGGCGGAGAGCCCCGGAGAGTTTCGAGCCCGGTGGACGCCAGACGAGGCCCGGCTGGCTCGGGTTGCCGCGGACAGGATACGGATCCAGGACACATGGAAAAAAGGAGGGTCAAGAGATGCTCATTCGAAGGCTACCGTCCCTCCCGGACTGGACAGCATCCTTCCGGGACCTGTACGACGTACGTCGCGAGATGGAGAGGATATTCGACACGCTGGGCGGCATGAGCGCCGTTCGGAACCCCGGGGTCTTTCCGGCGACCAACGTCTCCGAGAGCGACGAGTCGCTCTTGGTCCGGGCCGAGCTACCCGGCGTCAGGCCGGACGATCTCGAGGTCACCGTCGAGGGCAACACGCTCACCCTTGCCGGAAAGCGAGAGACCCTGACCGAGTCGGAAGGCGTGAGCTTTCACCGACGAGAACGGGAGTGGGGCACGTTCCGGCGTAGCCTCACCATTCCTGTGCGGGTCGAGGCAGACAAGGTCGAGGCCCGCTTTGCGGACGGAATCCTGACGGTCGAATTGCCCAAAGCGGCTGCGGCGCGGCCCAAGCAGATCACGGTCCAGGCCGGCGCCTGAGCCGCCACCGGAGGTGAGACCATGTCGAACAAGGGAAAAGAAGAACCCACGAAGGAAATGACGCCCCCTCAGAAACACGAACTCACGGGAGCCGAGACTACGCGTCCGGGGCACGTGTTTACGCCGGCGGTCGACATCTTCGAGACCGAGGCGGCCATCACGGTCCTGGCGGATATGCCGGGCGTCAAGGCGGGCGGGGTGACGATCGATCTCCGCGAGAACGTCCTGAGTCTCGATGGCACGGTAGGTGCCAGCGAGGGCGAGAAGGAGCAGGTCCTGGTGCGCGAATACGACACCGGGTCCTTCCATCGCGAGTTCCGGCTGTCGAATCTGATCGACCAGGCCAAGATCGACGCCACCATGGAGGACGGGGTGCTCCGGCTCACGCTCCCCAAGGCCGAGTCCGCCCGGCCCCGGAAGATCGAGGTGCGAACAGCTTGAGCGCGAGCAGTTCGAAGAACAGGTCGAGCGCGAGACTCGTCGCGGGCTGCGAGACCGCGATCCGCGACGAGCTCCTGGCCTTGTTTCATGAGGCAACTCGATGGCCAAGAACTACTACGTGATCCTGGGTGTTCCGATCGATGCCCCACCGGAAACCATCCGATCTGCGTTCCGCAAGCAAGCCCGACGTTGCCATCCGGACCACGGCGGGTCCGAGAAGGCCCGCGCGTTTCGTGAAGCATCCGAGGCATACGAGGTGCTGTCCGATCCCGTCTTGCGAGAGCGCTACGATCGTGAGATGCACCGAATCACCAGGCGAGAGATCGAGCCCCTGGTTGCCGATCCCGTTCCGATCACGGGGCGACCCGAGTCCGCCCGGCCATCGTTTGACGCGCTCTTCGAACGGCTGAGCCGGAACTTCACGGGATTGGGACGGCCAAAGGCGGAGCGAGAGGAGCCGCTCCTCTTCGAGTTGGTCCTCTCACCCGAGGAGGCCATGCGCGGGATCCGGATCCCGTTCCGGGTGCCCGTCCTGTCGGCCTGCCCTCGGTGCCTCGGGAGCGGTCACTCCGGGTTGTTCCCGTGCGACGACTGTGAGGGCGCGGGGCGGTCTGTCGACAGCAGGACCATCGAGGTGCAGGTGCCCGCACGGGTCCGTGACGGGACGGTGGTCGAGGCTTCCTTGAACCCGCTCGGGGTCGAGAACGTCTGGCTAAGGGTCCACGTCCGGGTCGAAAGGCACTGAACGCGCGTTGACCTTCCGACCCGGTCTTCTGTTCCTACTCGGGCTCCGTCATCTTGAAGGGGTCGAGGATTTCGTTCAGCTCCTTCGCGGAAAGCTTCGTACGCACGGCGGCGACCTCCCTGACGGTCTTTCCGGTCTTCGCCGCTTCCTTGGCGATCTCGGCGGACAGGTCGTAGCCGATCGTGGGCACCAGACGGGTCACGATGGCGAGGCTGCGCTCGACCAGCTCGGGCCCACGTTCGGTGGCCTCCAGCCCGCGGACGCAGCGCTCGGCGAAGTTGCCGGCGGCGGCGCCCAGGATCTCGATCGACTGGACCAGGTTGTAGCCCGCCAGGGGCAGCATGGTGTTGAGCTCGAAGAAGCCCCACTGCGCCGCCTGGACCACCGCCTGGTCGTTCGCCACGACCTGGCACGCCGCCTGGATGAGCGACTCGGCAATGACCGGGTTGACCTTGCCGGGCATGATGGAGCTTCCCGGTTGAACCTCGGGGAGCGACAGCTCGCCCAGGCCGGTCCGAGGGCCCGAGGCCAGCCAGCGAAGGTCGTTGGCGATCTTGTGGAGGCTGGCGGCCACTGTCCGGATCGACCCCGAGGCTTCGAGGTAGGCATCCAGGGTCGCCTGGGCGTGGAAGTGCTCTTCGGTCTCGCGGATCTCGAAGCCGCACTTCTCGGAGATGGCACGGCAGACACGGCTCGAGAACTCGGGGTGGGTGTTGAGCCCGGTGCCCACCGCCGTTCCACCGAGAGCCACCCGGGAGAGCTCTTCGCGGGCGTGCGCCACACGACGCTCGGCGGCGGTCATCTGTCCGGCGTAGCCCCGGAAGACCTGCCCCAGGCGTATCGGCGTGGCGTCCTGGAGGTGGGTCCGGCCGGTCTTGATCACCTCCCAGAACTGACGGGACTTCTCCTGGAGCGCCTCTCGCAAGCCACCGATGGCGGGCACGAGGGTCTCTTCCACGGCAAGCAGGGCCGCCAGGTGCAGCGCGGTCGGGATGACGTCGTTCGAGGACTGTCCCTGGTTGACGTGGTCGTTGGGGTGGACCCCTTTGCGAGAGCCCAGTTCGGTGCCGAGGATCTCGGCCGCGCGGTTCGCGATGACCTCGTTGGCGTTCATGTTCGAAGAGGTGCCCGAACCGGTCTGAAAGACGTCGACCACGAAATGTTCGTCGAGCCGGCCGTCCGCGACCTCGAGGGCAGCCTCCTGGATCGCGTCGGCGAGCCGCGGGTCGAGCCTCCCCAGGTCATGGTTGACCCCGGCCGCCGCCCACTTGATCAGTCCGAGCGCCCGGATGAACCGTCGGGGGAGTCGCAGGTCGCTGATCGGGAAGTTGAGCACGGCCCGCTGGGTGGACGCTCCGTAATAGGCGTCCGCCGGTACTTCCATCTCGCCCATCGAGTCGGCTTCGGTTCGGGTCTTCTGTTTCGCGGTCATGGCAGCCTCCCAAGGTTCGACCGACGACAGCATAGCGGAGATGGAATGGGACCCCGCGCGGCTGTCTTTCCCGGATTGATTTTGGCCGTTTCCCGGCGCGGTGATATGCTCCCGCGCGCACGGCGTCGGAGGCCGATGCGAAGGCCTCGACGCGACACTCGGAATCAGTCTTGGAGGTGCCGGAGATGGGAGACGTTCGGGACAGCCTCGCGTGCTTCAAGGCCTACGACATCCGCGGCCGCATTCCAGACGAGCTCAACGAGAAACTCGTCTACGACATCGCCCGGGCCTACGCGGCGTTCCTCGAGCCGCGCAAGGTCGCGGTGGGGAGAGACATCAGGCTGTCGAGCGCCGGAATGTCCGAAGCGCTGTGCCGTGGTCTGAACGACGCGGGCGTCGACGTGATCGACATCGGGCTGTGCGGGACCGAGGAGGTCTACTTCGCGACGTCGCATCTAGGCCTGGACGGCGGCGTCATGGTCACGGCCAGCCACAATCCCTCCGACTTCAACGGCCTCAAGCTCGTCCGGAACGAGGCACGCCCCATCAGCGCGGACACCGGCCTGAAGGAGATCGAACGCATCGTTCTCGGCAAGGCCTTCGACTCGGCCGCCAGGCAAGGCGTCACCGAGACCGCCGACATTCGTCCGGATTACATCAAGCACCTGCTGGGCTACGTCGACCGCGACCGCCTCCAGCCCTTCAAGCTGGTCACCAATGCCGGCAACGGAGGTGCCGGAGAGATCATCGATCTCCTGGAGGAGCACCTGCCGTTCAGTGTCGTCAAGGTCCACAACGAGCCCGACGGGACTTTCCCCAACGGCATCCCCAATCCGCTGCTTCCCGAAAACCGTGAGGCGACTGCCGAGGTGGTCCGTCGGGAAGGGGCCGATGTCGGCATCGCGTGGGACGGCGATTTCGATCGTTGCTTTCTGTTCGACGAGAACGGGGAATTCATCGAGGGCTACTACATCGTGGGGCTGCTGGCCGGTCGCGTGCTCGATCGGCGCCCCGGCGCCCGCATCGTCCACGATCCGCGCCTGACCTGGAACACGATCGAGATCGTCCGGGACGGGGGCGGGGTTCCGGTGCAGAGCAAGAGCGGTCATGCCTTCATGAAAGAGGTCATGCGCAACGAGGACGCCGAGTACGGCGGTGAGATGTCGGCCCACCACTTTTTCAAGGAGTTTTCGTACGCCGACAGTGGCATGATCCCGTGGCTTCTGACGCTGGACCAGATGAGCGCAACGGGAAAGTCCCTGAGCGCGTTGGTCCACGAACGGATGGCGCGTTACCCGGCCAGCGGAGAAATCAATCGCCGCCTCAGCCGGCCGGACGACGCCGTGCGGCTGGTGCGCGAGCGATACGAGTCGATGGGTCCCGTGATCGACACCACCGACGGTATCGGCGTCGAGTTCGACCGTTGGAGGTTCAACCTCCGCCTGTCGAACACCGAGCCGCTGGTCCGGCTCAACGTCGAGTCGAGAGGCGACGTCGAGCTCATGCAGGAAAAGACCCGGGAGGTCCTCGACCTGCTCGATGAGCTCGCCTGATCGGCGAACCCGAGGGCACCTTGACTTTCAAGGATGCGGCTGCGACCCTGGCGAGTCGGAAGTCGCCCGGTGCCATGGAGCGTGATTCGTGAAGCTCGACGACCAGACAGCGATCTTCATCGGTTTCAAGCTCGACGGCCAGCTAAGGCGCCAGCTCGATTCCATCGAGGGCGCCGACCGCAGGTATGTTTCGCGCGAGAACTCGAACTTCCTGAGGATCTGTCAGCTGGGGGAAGACAATTACGTCGGCAAGGTCATTGTCGACCGGCTCACCACCGATCGGGTCGACGACGTCAGGCGCAACGTGCTCAGCATCTTGCGTCGGCTGTGCCCCGAGTCGCGGTTCCCGGAGCACATGGACGTTCTGGTCTGTGGGTATGACGACGGCGCCCTCCAGGCGCCCTCCGACTGACGAAGAAAAAGCCCTCGGGAGGCCGAGGGCTTTTTCCAAAACGTTGGTAGCGCTACGGGGAATCGAACCCCGGTTTGATGGCTGAGAACCACCCGTCCTAACCCCTAGACGATAGCGCCACGAGGCTGATTTTAAAACCGGTTGCCGGCGCTGTCAACTTGGCGGCGGCCTCGCCTTGACCCCCCCCTTCCCAGGGATATATTCGCCTCGTCAGCATTCCAATTTCGTTATCGTCAAGAGGTCCCTGACTTGAGGCGGATCGGGCACACCGGGAACCTGCTGCTCTTTCTCCGCGGGCTGTTGCTTGCGGCGGTCGCCGTCCTGGTCCTCTCTAGAAGTTCCGCGCCTTCCACGGGAATCCTGTGGACCGGGATCCTCATCGGGTCGGCGGCGGTGATCTATCTCATGCCGCGCGCCTGGCTCGACCATCCCCGTTTCGATGGGGTCCTGGCGGTTGCGGACACGCTGACCGTCGCCCTGGCGATCGTCAGCGCCGGCGCCGAGTCGGGGCTGATCCTCGCCTTCCTGGGCGCGATCCTGCTCGGGGCGCTGTCGTCCGAGCTGCTCCGGAGCGGGATGGCGGGCTTGGCGGTGGCCGCGCTCTACGGCGGCATCGCGGTCGTGGGCCGTCCGGCATCCCCGGGGCTCTCGCCGATCGAGGTGCTCGTTTCTCTCCCGTTGCTCGGCGTGGCCGCCCCCTACATCGGCTGCCTCGTCGCTCGCCTGGAGGAACGGGTCGTCGACGCTCGTGAGAGCCAGAAACAGAGCCAGGAGCTTCGGGCATTGCTCGAGATCACCGACGGCGTCACCGGCACGCTCGACGTCCGGCGCGTGATGCACCTGATCGTCGACCGGGTCGGGAGGCAGGTCAACGCCGACCGCTGCTCGATCCTCCTGGTGGAAGAGAAGCAGGGCGGTTGTTTCGTGCTTGCGGCCAGTGACAACCCCGAAGCCGACATGCTCGAGATCGACCTCGCCAACTACCCCGAGATCCGCAAGGCGCTGATGACCCGGGAGCCCGTGGTCATCGAGGACGTCGAGAACGACCCTCTTGTGGCGCCGGTTCGCGAAATGCTGATCGAACGGGGCTACCGATCCCTCATGGTGCTGCCGCTGGTCTTCGGCAAGGAAGTGCTGGGAACGCTCTTCCTCCGCGCCACGCGCGGCCGGCCCTTCACCGCTTCGGAAATCCGGTTCTGCAAGGTCGCCGCGGGGGCGTCGGCCAACGCTCTCAAGAACTCTCTTCTGTACCGTGACGTTTCGATGGAAGCCGCACGGCATCGTGAGACTTCCGAACGGCACCGCTGTGTGCTGGACTGCTCACCCGACATGATCGTCGCCACCGACACCGAGCGCAGGATCACCGAGTTCAACCGCGGGGCGGAGGTCGTCACCGGTCTTTCGGCCGAGCAGGTGCGGGGTCGCCCACTCAAGGAGATTCTGGCCGACGGTGAAGAGGGCGGGGCGCTAGAGGTGGGGCCGTCGACCCGCCCCCACCTTCAGGAGCGTGTCCTCCGGCGGCCGGGGGGTGAGCGTGTCGAGATCAGTCTCGTGAGCGCGCCTCTGATCGATCCCGACGGCAACCGCGCGGGGCGGGTGTGGGTCGGTCGCGACGTCACACATCAGCGGCGCGTCGAGCAGAGCCTCGCGCAGGCCGAGCGACTGTCGAGTGTCGGAGAGCTCGCCGCTGGAGTGGCCCACGAGCTCAACAACCCGTTGTCCGGCGTGCTCGGCTATGCCCAGCTCATCAGCTCGAGCATCAGCGATCCCGCGCTCGCTCGTGATATCGAGCGCATCGAGGCTTCGGCACGGCGATGCCAGCGGATCATCCACAACCTGCTTTCCTTTGCGCGCAAACATCCTCCCGAAAAGAAGCTGCAGAACCTCAACGAATGTGTGCAACGGGTGCTGGACCTCAAGAGCTATCACCTTCGAGCCTCCAAGATCGAGGTCGTTCGCCAGTTCGACCCCGAGCTTCCGACTGCCCTGTTCGACTTTCACCAGATCGAGCAGGTCGTTCTGAACCTCCTCAACAACGCCGAGCAGGCGATCCGATCCGTCGAGCGGCCGGGAACGATCACGCTGAGCACGCGTCGGGAAGGCGATCACGTCTTCCTGGAGGTCTGCGACGACGGCCCGGGGATTCCCGATGCCATGCGAACCAAGATCTTCAACCCGTTCTTCACGACCAAGGAGGGCTCACAGGGAACGGGCCTCGGCCTGTCGGTGTCGTACGGTATCGTGAACGAGCACGACGGCCGCATCGACCTGGTTCCCACGGACCGGGGCGCCTGCTTCAGGGTCCGATTGCCGGCCGCCGAGGACGAGGCTCTGGCAACCGTCCCGGCCGAAGCCGCCACGCCCGAGGCGAGGGGGTTGTTCCAGGGTCGGAGGATCCTGGTGGCCGAGGATGAGCCGGTGGTGTGTCAGCTCCTCGCCCGTGTGCTGCAGGAGGACGGCGCAGAGGTCACCCTGGCGCACGACGGACTGCAAGCGTGGGAGAGGATCGCTCGTGCCGACTTCGACCTGATCGTCGCCGATCTTCGAATGCCCAACGTCGACGGCCAGCAGCTCTACGAGAAGGTCGCTGCCGAGCGGCCCGACCTCGTTCGCCGTTTCGTCTTCTCTACGGGAGACCTGGTCCGCCAGGAAACCGTTCGCTTCCTCGAGCACCTCCCCAACCGTATCCTCGCCAAACCCCTCGACGTCGAAACCGTCCGCCGCGTCCTCCACCAGGCCCTTTCCGCCCAGACCGCCTGATCCTCCTCGAGCACGCAGCGGCCAGCGCCCAGGTCGTGGCCCCGCGGGTGCGTGGAGAGCACACACACCCTTCCTGCGACCGCTGAAACCGCCGGGCGATACGGGCCGCGACGTTCCCTCGGCCCTGGGCATGCGAGCGCTCGAAGTGTGGTGACCCGGACCGTCGGTTTCAAAGGATCGCTGGAAGGGTGTGTGTGCTCTCCACGCACCCGCTGCGCTCGAACAGTAGCGGAGTCGGGGGGGGGGGGGGGGCGCCGGGCGGGGGGCGGGGGGGCGAGGG
>Ga0316191_10000052_pt1 | contig 53090 bp, 49 predicted proteins | sample Eddworburr2cm_MG_FD_204928 | JGI IMG/M metagenome (GOLD analysis project Ga0316191, IMG submission 204928) | Coastal sediment microbial communities from Maine, United States - Eddy worm burrow 2 cm | ecosystem: Environmental > Aquatic > Marine > Coastal > Sediment | place: USA: Maine...
CCAGATGCAGGCGCTGCAGGTTTTCCCGTACTTTCTGCAGGCGCGTCTCATCGACGTCTATCGCCAGCAAACTCTCCAGCTGCGGAGCCAACTCAAGAATATGTCCGGTTTTGCCTCCCGGGGCCGCGCAGGCATCCAGCACACGCTGCCCGGCTTGCAAATCCAGCAGCAATGCACACAACTGTGCGGCTGCATCCTGTACCGAAACACGTCCTTCGCGAAACCCGGGCAAGCTGTCGACACCCACTGGCTGCTCCAGCCGGATAGCTGATTCCACAAATGGCAGCGGTAGTGCTTCGATGCCCGATACCCGCAGCTGTTGCAGGTAGTCGTCGCGCTCCACCTGTAACCGGTTTACGCGCAAAACCATCGGGGGGCGCTGATTGCCCGCCTCCAGGATCTGCTGCCAGTTTTCCGGCCAGTCCTGCTGCAGGCGCTCAATCCACCAGTCAGGATGAGCCCAGCGTGCGGTGGCTATATCCTGGACGGATTTCAACAGGGCCGCTGACTGGCGCTGGGCGTTACGTAACACACCATTAACCATGCCCGCCGCCCAGTCCTTGCCCAGCTGACGTGCAACCTCCACGGTTTCACTAACCGCCGCATGCGCCGGCATTTCCAGAATCAACAGCTGGTAAAGTCCGACCAGCAGCAAAGCATGCAGGTCACGGTCCTTTTTCTTCAGTGGTTTGCGCAGCAATCTTGCCAGCAGCGCTTCGAGACGATAGCTCCAGCGCAGGGTTCCAAATGCCAGTTCCTGTGCCAGCGCCCGCTGACGCGGGTCGTCCAGCCTGGCGAGCTGCGCTCCCAGCAGGCTACCCAGGGATTCGCCCTGGTCAAGCACTCTGTGCACGAGTAGTGCTGCAATTTTTCGGGGCTGGCTGGTCACGCTTGTCGGTGCCTACCCGAACACCACTCCGTCAACACTGCGGGCATTCAGAAAATCTGCTGCACCCAACCGTTTGGCACCTGGCATTTGAATTTCCAACAGGCGCAGGCAGCCGCTCCCGCAGGCGACATCAATGCCCTGTTTACCGGCTGCCACGACGCTTCCCGGTGTGCCGGCGGAGCCGTCAATGGCGCAGGCGTTCCAGATACGCAATGCCTTGTTGTCGTACCTTGTCTGCGCCACCGGCCACGGATTAAAGGCCCTTACCTGGCGCTCCAGATGTGTGGCATCCTGCTGCCAGTCTATAGCTGATTCGCTTTTATCCAGTTTGCCGGCATAGGTTACCAGCGCTTCATCCTGAATACGTGGTTCCAGATTACCATGTTCGAGATCGTCCAGGTGCATCGCCAGCAGGTCCGCCGCCAACTGGCTGAGGCGGTCGTGTAGTGTTCCACCTGTATCCTCGCTCGAGATATCGGTCCTGACTTCGGCCAGCACCGGCCCTGAATCAAGGCCCGCCTCCATTTGCATCAGACACACGCCGGTCTCGTTGTCACCGGCCAGGATGGCGCGCTGAACAGGTGCAGCCCCGCGCCAGCGTGGCAATAAAGAAGCATGCAAGTTCACGCAGCCCAAGCGCGGCAGGTCAAGTACCGCCTGCGGCAGGATCAAGCCGTAAGCAACCACCACCATCAGATCAGGTTTGAGTTCAGCGAGTTCCCGCTGTGCATCTGCATTCTTCAGGCTGACTGGCTGAAATACCGGAACCGTGTGCCGCAGGGCGAGCTGTTTGACTGGCCCCGGGACAAGTTTGCGACCACGGCCGGCAGGACGGTCTGGCTGGCTGTAGACCCCCACTACGGAATGCCCGCTATCCAGCAGGGACTGAAGAATGGGGACGGAGAAATCGGGCGTACCCGCAAAAACAATACGCATCGTCACCCTAGTGCTCTATCCATGTGATAATGACGGGTTCAGTTAGCTTGTCAACGTTCACGGCAAGGCGCGCCTCGCAGGCAATGGTGTTCCCTTGTCAAGAGGCGGAACGCAGTCCGTGGGCGTTGACAAGCTAACCCGAAGGGCGTCCATGCGGTGTCCCGCAGCGGCGTTGCAGCGCTCGACAAGGGAACAGCCATTGCCTTCGCACTGCGCCTTGCTGCGCAACACCGCATGGACGCTGAACCCGTCATTATCACATGGATAGAACACTAGCCCGCTCAGATGACCGGCTCAGCGTGTTTCTCATGGGACAGGTCACCACCCCCATGGCGGCGCTGTTTTTCCAGTTTTTTACGGATACGCTGCCGTTTCAGCTGCGACAGGTAATCAACAAACAGTTTGCCATCCAGATGGTCTATTTCGTGCTGAATACACACGGCCAGCAGGCCGCCGGTTTCCAGTTCATACGCCTCACCGTTGCGGTCCAGCGCGCGCACCTTGATGCGCTCTGCACGGCGCACACGCTCATAGATGCCCGGCACCGACAGACAGCCCTCATCCATTTCCTCGTCGCCGTACTTTTCCAGGATTTCCGGGTTGATAAATACCCTTGGATCGTCCTGTTCGCTGGAGATATCGATAACCAGGACCCGCTGGTGAACATTTACCTGGGTCGCCGCCAGGCCGATACCGGGCGCCTGGTACATGGTCTCAAACATGTCATCCACCAGCTTGCGCAGCTGATCGTCCACTGTATTAACGTCCTGAGCCCGAATTCGCAGTTGCGGGTCGGGAAAGTGCAAAATATCGAGAATAGCCATGTGATACAGGTCACAATTTACCGTCTGGGATACCTATATACTCTAACATAATGATCACAAGGCCGTTTGCAGCGTGCTACAGTTTTGAAGTTACGCAATTTTCGCTACACTCCGCTACTCAGCTGCCGTTAACTATCATCAGATTAGTGCCTGGCACTGGCGCCGGGGCAAACAACAGACAATAACGGGATTCAGATAAAGGGACGCCTATATGTCGATACTCAAGCCACTGGTACTGGCGCTGGCTGTGCTGGCCACCGCCGCATTCGCCGATCAGGTCGTACTCAAGGACGGACACCCCGACCGCCATGTGGTCGTCAAGGGGGACACGCTCTGGGATATTTCAGCACAATTTCTCGACAGCCCCTGGCTGTGGCCGGAAATCTGGTACGTCAATCCTCAGATAGACAATCCACACCTCATTTACCCGGGTGACATTATCACGCTGGTGTATGTGGACGGAAAGCCCCAACTACGCGTGCAGCGTGGCAAGGGCACGTTCAAACTCTCGCCCGAAGTGCGTGAAGAACGTCTCGACAAGGCCATCCCCACTATACCAATTGATGCCATACAGCAGTTTCTTACCCAGCCGCTGGTTGCCGATCAGGAGACGATGCAGAGTGCCGCATATGTCGTTTCCAGCGCCGGTGAGCACCTGATCGTAGGTGCCGGGGACAGTATCTATGCACGCGGGCTGGCCAACGACCAGGGCGATCGTTTCCACGTTTTCCGCCCCGGTGACGCCTATATCGATCCCGTTACCAAGGAAGTGCTGGGCCACGAAGCATTGTATCTGGGTGACAGCAACGTCGAAAAATTCGGTGACCCTGCCACGCTGAAACTGGCCAAGACCACACGTGAAATAAATATCGGTGATCGCCTCATGCCGATGACGCACGAAGACGTATTTGCGTACTTTACGCCACATTCTCCTGATGAATCCGTTGAAGGCACCATTATATCGGTAGTAGACGGTGTCAGTCAGATCGGCCAGTACCAGATCGTCGTATTGAACCGCGGCGCGCGTGAAGGCGTCGACGCCGGTACCGTGTTCGAAATTTACCAGACCGGCGAACGGATCATGGACCAGGTCAGCAAAGAACGTAATGCCAGCGTCAAACTGCCGGACGAAAAGGCCGGTCTCCTGATGGTATTCCGCACTTTCGAAAAGGTCAGTTTTGGCCTCATCATGAAGGCCACGAGCGCACTGCACGTGGGAGATATCGTCCGCACACCCTAGCTGCCAGGGGACAGATTGCAAATCTGTCCCCGTTCCCGCTGGTAAAAGACGGTACCTTAGGGCATGGTTATAAACCATGTTCCCAGGTATCGGCTTTTCAGCAGGAGGGCGCTCAAGGATGAGGCCACCGATCAATACCCCCCGCAAGTCCGCTGTCGAATGTGACGAAATCCGTTTCTGGCTAGCGTTGCACAGGACTCCAGGCATTGGTGCCCGCGGCTGCAGGAAACTGCTGTCTGACTACGCTTCACCGTCAGCTCTGTTCCAGGCAGCACCCGAGCAGTTACGTGCTGCAGGACTTCGTGCAAAAAGCATCAGCGCCATGGCAAACCCGGACTGGGAATCGGTAGACCGGGACCAGGCCTGGCTGGCAGAGCCCGGCAACCGGCTCATCACCTGTCAGGATCCCGGCTACCCGGCACTGCTGAAAGAAATCCCCGACCCTCCAGCGCTATTGTTTGTTCACGGCGACCCCGAGCATCTGACTCAGCCGCAACTTGCAGTCGTTGGCAGTCGCAACCCCAGTCACAATGGCGCCGCATTGGCACGGGAATTTTCCGCTCACCTGGCTACCTGCGGCCTCACTATCACCAGCGGGCTGGCATCAGGTATCGATGGCGCGGCCCACCAGGGTGCGCTGCAGGCCGGCGGCAGTACCGTTGCTGTCACCGGCACCGGTCTGGACCGTGTCTACCCGGCACAACACCGGGAACTGGCCCACCAGATAGCAGATAACGGTGCCCTGGTCTCCGAATTCCCGCCCGGCACGCTGCCGCTGCCCGGCAATTTTCCACGCCGCAACCGTATTATCAGTGGCCTGAGCCTCGGGACCCTGGTTGTCGAAGCCGCACTTCGCTCAGGCTCGTTGATCACGGCACGCACCGCATTGGAGCAGGGCCGCGAAGTGTTCGCCATTCCAGGCTCCATTCACAACCCGCTGGCACGTGGTTGCCACGCGCTGATTCGGGAAGGCGCCAAACTAGTGGAAACAGGTGACCACATCCTGGAAGAACTGGCTTCACTGGTCTCCCTGTGTCTGTCACAGACGGAAGACAACAGCGCCCTTAAAACCGGAGATGGCAGTAGTGACAAAGCCGCCAAACTAGACGCTGAGTACGTTAACTTGCTCAATCTAATGGGTTACGAGCCGGTTTCTATTGACCAGCTCGTGCAACGAAGCGGATTGACGCCGGAACAGGTTTCCTCCATGCTGCTGTTATTGGAGCTGGAAGATTTTATCGCTCCGAGCCCCGGTGGGCGCTACGCGCGTAGCAGATAGAGGCTTGATATGAAAGAAAATATGTTTGATGTGCTCATGTATCTGTTCGAGCACTATTACATGGATGAGGAGACCGAACTGAGCCCGGATCGCGAATCCCTGCACAGCGAGCTGGTGGAAGCCGGCTTTCCATCAAGCGATATAAATCAGGCATTTGAATGGCTTGAAGGCCTGTCCGTCCAGCAACACGAACTGGAGGCCCCGCAGACCGAAAATTCCATTCGTATCTACTCAGACCGCGAAGGCGAACGCCTGGATACCGAAAGCCGCGGCTTCCTGCTGTTCCTGGAACAGATGGGTATCCTGCAACCCGAAGCCCGCGAACGGGTCATCGAGCGCGCCATGGCGCTGGAAACCGAAGATTTTGATATCGGCCAGCTCAAATGGGTCATTTTGATGGTGCTGTTCAATCAGCCCGGAGCCGAAGCCGCCTATGCGTGGATGGAAGACCTGGTATTCGAAAGCATGCCAGGCGGCTATCTGCATTAACGTTAACAACAGCCATTTAAGAGCCAAGCCGCACTCCTGTGCGGCTTTTTAACTATAGAATCCATGAGCAAAAACCTGGTCATCGTTGAATCGCCCGCCAAGGCGAAAACCATCAAGAAATATCTCGGCAAGGGCTTTGAAGTCCTGGCCTCTTACGGGCATGTACGCGATTTGATTCCCAAGGAAGGTGCGGTGCTTCCCGATGAAGATTTCGCCATGAAATACCAGGTGATCGACCGCAACTCAAAGCATGTCGACGCCATCGTCAAGGCGCTGAAGAAGTCTGATAACCTGTACCTCGCAACTGACCCGGATCGTGAAGGTGAAGCGATTTCATGGCACCTGTACGAATTGCTGAATGACCGCAAGGCGCTCAAGGACAAGGGCGTACACCGGGTGGTCTTTCACGAAATAACCAAGCGCGCGGTCAACGACGCGGTCGAAAACCCCCGTGAGCTGTCCACCGACATGGTCAATGCCCAGCAGGCACGCCGGGCGCTGGACTACCTGGTGGGCTTCAACCTGTCCCCGCTGCTGTGGAAAAAAATCCGCCGCGGACTTTCCGCAGGCCGGGTACAAAGTCCGGCACTGCGCATGATCGTTGAGCGGGAAGAGGAAATCGAAAAGTTCAAGCCGCGTGAATACTGGACTATTGAAGCAGATCTGGAAAAAGACAAACAAGCCTTCACCGCCAGGCTGACGCAGCTGCACGGAAAAAAACTCAGCCAGTTCAGCATCAATAAGGACAAACAGGCGCATGCCGCCGAACAGGAGCTTGTTGATGCCTCCAAAGGCAAGTTAACAGTTAGCGGTATAGAAAAGAAGCAACGCAAACGTAATCCGGCCGCGCCATTCACAACGTCCACGCTGCAACAGGAAGCCTCGCGCAAGCTTGGCTTCACCACCAAGCGCACCATGAGCGTGGCCCAGCAACTGTATGAAGGTATCGACATCGGTGACGGCGCGGTAGGTCTGATTACCTACATGCGTACCGACTCGGTGATGCTCGCGAACGAAGCACTTGATGAATTGCGCAGTCTTATCAGCGAGCGTTACGGTGAAGAAGCGTTGCCCAAGCAGGCACACCATTACAAGACCAAGGCAAAGAATGCCCAGGAGGCGCATGAAGCGGTTCGCCCGACATCGGCTTTCAATGCCCCGGACACCATCAAGTCGCATTTGTCCGCAGACCAGTACAAACTCTACAACCTGATCTGGAAACGCACCGTCGCCTGCCAGATGAAGCACGCAACGATCCATACGGTTGGCGTCGACTTTGCCGTCGGCAACGGCAATATACTGCGTTCCACCGGCTCCACCGTAGTCGACCCGGGCTTTATGGCAGTCTATGAAGAGGGCCGTGACGACACCAAAAAATCTGCTACAGACGAAAACCGTCTGCCGCCTCTGGAAGAGGGTGACCAGGTACAGCTCAACAAGATACGACCGGAACAGCACTTTACCGAACCGCCACCACGCTTCAGTGAAGCCAGCCTTGTCAAAACACTGGAAGAGCACGGCATAGGACGACCCTCGACCTATGCGACCATTATTTCCACCCTGCAGCAACGCGAGTACGTAACGCTGGAGAAAAAACGTTTCCAGCCTACCGATGTCGGACGTATTGTAAGTAATTTCCTGACCAAACACTTTACCCAATACGTCGATTACGATTTCACCGCACGGCTTGAAGATGAACTGGACGAAGTCTCACGCGGTGAAAAAGAGTGGGTGCCATTGATGAAGGAATTCTGGTACCCCTTCAAGAAGCTGGTCAAGGACAAAGAAGAAAGTGTTTCACGCGCCGAAGTCACCACCGAAGCTATGGATGAGGATTGCCCAAAATGCGGCAAGCCACTCAACATACGCCTGGGACGGCGTGGCCGCTTCGTCGGCTGCAGTGGTTACCCTGAATGCGATTACACCCGCAATCTCGATGAAGACCGCGAAAGCGCTGAACCGGAGATCGTGGAAGGCCGCAAGTGCCCGGAGTGTGATTCCCAGCTGATTGTTCGCAGTGGCCGTTACGGGAAATTTATCGGTTGCTCCGGTTACCCTGACTGCAAATACATCGAACCACTGGAGAAGCCCACAGACACCGGCGTCGAATGCCCCAAGTGCAACAAGGGGACTATGCTCAAACGCAAGTCGCGACGTGGAAAGATTTTCTACTCCTGTTCAACCTACCCGGACTGCGACTATGCCGTGTGGAATGAACCAGTGGAAGGTCCCTGTCCGGACTGCAACTGGCCCATGCTGACCATTAAAACGACAAAAAAGCGCGGTACCGAGCGTGTGTGCCCACAGCAGGATTGCAAGTTTTCCGAACCCTTTGAGGTGGAAACCGACGAGGACAGCGAACCCGCTTGAGTGCTGTCCCTTCACACTGGCAGTTGCACTCCGCTGCACGCTGTATCAAGAGGGGAGGTATTATTGCCTATCCAACCGAGGCGGTATTTGGTCTGGGTTGCGACCCTGCCAACCAGCTGGCCGTGGCAAAACTCCTCGCACTGAAGAACAGGCCATGGCAGAAAGGTCTGATTCTGGTTGCAGCGAGTTTGCAACAGCTTGAACCCTGGCTACAGACACTCAGTGATAATAGTTTGCAACAACTGGACAAAAGCTGGCCGGGACCAACCACCTGGCTGCTGCCTGCATCCAGCAGCTGCCCGAACTGGCTTACGGGTACACACGACACACTGGCAGTGCGCATCAGCGCGCATCCACTGGTGCGCCGCCTGTGCGATATACTCAGCGGACCCGTCGTCTCCACCAGTGCAAACAGCAGCGGCCAGCGACCCGCCCGTTCTGTGCTGGAGATAAGATTACGCTTCGGAACACGGATCGATTTTGTGTTACCCGGAATGCTGGGCAGCCAGGAGAAACCTACTCAAATTCGTGATCTGGCTTCAGGGAAATTGATTCGCAGCTAACGCACAGTGTCAGCCAGCTCACTGGTGCCAGCGCATATGACAGCGACAGGAAAAACATGAACACACCCGATGTTGCCCTTGTTTCCAGCTACCTCCTCGATCTTCAGGATCGCATCTGCAAGGCAATTGAGAAACTGGAGGAGGATGGACACAGCTTCCGCGAAGACCAATGGCAACGCGAGGAGGGCGGCGGCGGACGATCCCGCGTTCTGGAAGATGGTGCCGTGTTCGAAAAGGCCGGTATTAATTTTTCCCACGTGCACGGCGGACAACTTCCCGCATCCGCCACCGCACAGCGACCGGACCTCGCCGGGCGCAGTTTCGAGGCGCTGGGCGTTTCTCTGGTGATTCATCCGCGCAACCCCTACGTACCCACGTCGCATGCAAATGTACGTTTCTTCATCGCACATAAAGAGAATGCAGCGCCCGTCTGGTGGTTCGGTGGTGGCTTTGACCTGACGCCTTATTATGGTTTTGAAGAGGACGCTGTGCATTGGCATCAAACAGCCAAACAGGCCTGCGATCCCTTTGGCGCAACTACCTATCCTCGTTACAAGAAATGGTGCGATGACTACTTCTACCTTAAACATCGCGCCGAGCCACGCGGTATAGGCGGGCTGTTTTTCGATGACCTGAATGAACCGGATTTTGAAAACTGTTTTGCGTTCATGCGCAGCGTTGGAGACCATTATGTCCCGGCCTACACGCCTATTGTGGAAGAACGCAAGGACCATCCGTATACTGAAAGGGAACGCGACTTCCAGATGTACCGGCGCGGGCGTTACGTCGAATTTAACCTTGTCTATGACCGCGGCACATTATTCGGGCTGCAATCCGGTGGCCGCACTGAATCCATCCTCATGTCACTGCCACCGATCGTCAAATGGCGCTACAACTGGCAGCCGGAATCAGGCAGCCCGGAAGCTGAACTCTACGACAAATTTCTGAAATCCAGGGACTGGATATAGAACCATTTTCACCCGGTCCGCTGCCGGGTGAAGATAGTCAGCAACTGATATACTGTGTAAAGACTGAAACAGAAAACTATTCGCGAAGACGGGCATATGAACGTGAAAAAATGGGAATGTGTGGTTTGTGGCTTCATCTATGACGAAGCCCAGGGCCTACCGGAAGAAGGTATCGCACCCGGTACGGCGTGGAGCGATATTCCTGATGACTGGGAATGTCCCGACTGCGGTGTATCAAAAGAAGATTTTGAGATGGTCGAAATGGATACATGAGTGACTGCACGCCACATGGAACACGGCCTGCAACTTGGCAGCAGACAATATCCTGATGGAGCAAGAGGTATTTGTTCCGGACAAAAAAAACCCCACCGAGTGGGTGGGGTAAAAAACGCTTTTCAGCGTCGGAGGAGTCAGTCACACAACAACAAAGCTCTTGCAAGCTTCCTTGGGAATACGCCCTGTAAGTAAGACGCAGTCCTAAGGAATTCCATCCCTGGATAGGGAATGCCGACCTTATCCCTAGTAGCGGTCGGCGCGGTGTAATCTTTAGCCATCCACTGGCTCCCGCGCCCCTTTCCTTGTCTCTTTACAATGCAATCGGGATGCCAACTTCTGATATATTCCAATATGTTATTGATAATAATGTTAATTATCTAATTTTAGCTGGGGGAGGGGAGGCTTGGCGGCCTGTGTATCGACTGAAATTCACCAACAAGTGTCGAACTATTGTCGGATATTGACTGGATGCCGTCGCAACCAGGCGCTGGCACCCGCTGCCGTTAAAATACACCACACAGCGAACAGCGCACCCGGCAAGGCGGTGGCAGGCTGGAAATGTTCAAGCGCCAGCGCCACACCCAAACCGGCATTTTGCATCCCGATTTCGATGGACAGGGTCAGCCGGTGACGATGGTCAAAACGGTACAGACGCCCCAGCCACCAACCGGCAAGGTAACCCAGTCCATTCACCAGTATCACCATGACCATTACCCAGGCACCCATTTGGGCAATGCGCTCATGGTTAGCCGCTACCGCATAGCTGCAGATCACCACAATCGCTGTAGCGGCCAGCGCGGGCGCCAGGTCTCGTGCAGCACGCATATACGGGCCCAGCAATCGGCGCACCCCCATGCCCACTGCCAGCGGCACTACCACCACCCAGAGAATGGTCTTCACCATTGGCCAGAAAGGTATCACCAGAAAAACACCGCCCAGCCATTTTACCAGCGCCGGTGTTAACAGCGGGGCGAGCAAGGTTGCCATAGTTGTCAGAGCAACCGAGTAGGCCACCGCGCCACCGGCAAGATACACAATAACGTTGGATGCCATTGCACCCGGTGCACAGGCAACAATAATAAATCCCAGCGCGATGTCCGGCGGCAGCGGTGCAAGCACTGCTGCCAGAAATCCCAATAGCGGCATCACCGTGAACTGGGTCGACAGACCCAATCCAATCTGCCCGGGGCTGCGCAGCGTTTCGTCAAGTTCCTCGGGCTCGAGGACTACGCCTACCGCAAACATGGTGGCGGCAAAAAACCATAGAAAGCTGTGTTTGAAAATCAGAAATAGCGGGGGATGGAAATAGGCCGCGACTGCACCCAGCAAGGTCAAAACAGCGAGGTTGCGCGCCACCCAGCGGGCAGATGAAACAAGACTCATTGTTGCTTCTCCTGAGCGGCCCGTGCGCTCAGCGTCAGTCCAGTGTATCCAGGTGCCCGGTTTTTTGTGGAGGTGAGTAGTTTGCCCGACCGTTCAGGCGCTGAATCACCCTGGCCTCCGTCAGCAATTCGTCTAGGCTGGCTGGCTTTGCGGGCACTGGCCTTAACTGCAAGCGGCGCAGTAGTTCGTGGCGCTTCAGTACCAGAAAATACTCCTCCGGCTCAAACAAATGTGCTGCCAACTCAAATCCGCTGTCCAGATGGTCCCAGGCTGGCTGATACTTGCAGGCCATTAGCAACTCGCCGTAGCACAGTTTCAGCTGCGCCTGCTCGCGCCGTTTCCCATGCAAGGCCAGCAGATTCCGAAAAATCGCGTCGAGATCGTGACCACACCAGTAGCGCACAATAACTTCTGCAAGACGTACGGGGAAACTGCCATGGCCACTGGAAATGGAAGCATGGCGCCGATGCAAAATCCCGGGCAGACAGGCTTGCGCCCGTTGCTGTGAGACGGGTTCGGCAAGCCAGCTGGCGAGCGAAACCGTCTGTCCGGAAATCAGTTTCTGCAGTGTCTGAACCTTGTTCATGGCGTCTTTTCTGTGCGTTAACCTGGACTCAATGTACACTGTACGTTCAGGATTCCCAACAGCAACAGGAGTACAACCTTGTCCGCTCTCGAAACCGGCCGCGGCCAATACCCCAAGGTACGTATGCGACGCATGCGCCGAGACGATTTTTCCCGTCGCCTGATGCGTGAATCCAGGCTGAGCGCAGATGATCTTGTCTACCCGATATTTATCCTGGAGGGCGACAACCGCAGCGAGGCGGTTACCTCCATGCCTGGCGTTGAACGCCTTAGTATCGACCTCCTCGTCCGGGAAGCAAAAGTACTGGTGGAGCTGGGTATTCCTGCCGTAGCCTTGTTTCCGGTTACACCCGCGAAACAGAAAAGTGATGATGCGCGGGAAGCTTTCAACCCCGACGGTCTTGCGCAACGTGCAGTGCGCGCGCTAAAACAGGCCTGCCCGGAACTCGGCGTAATCACTGATGTAGCCCTCGATCCGTTCACCAGCCATGGCCAGGACGGCCTTATCGATAGCGACGGGTATGTACTCAACGATGCAACGGTTGAAGTACTGGTCAAGCAGGCACTGTCACATGCCGATGCCGGTGCCGATGTCGTCGCCCCCTCGGATATGATGGATGGCAGAATCGGTGCAATTCGTTCCGCACTGGAACAGCACGGCCAGACCAATACACGTATCCTTGCCTACGCGGCCAAATATGCCTCCAGTTTCTACGGGCCGTTCCGCGATGCAGTTGGCTCAGCCGCCAACCTTGCTGGCGGTAACAAATACAGTTACCAGATGGATCCGGCTAACAGTGACGAAGCGCTGTGGGAAGTCAGCCTTGATCTTGAAGAGGGCGCAGATATGGTAATGGTCAAGCCCGGTATGCCCTACCTGGATATCGTACGGCGCGTCAAGGACGAGTTCGGTGCACCCACTTTTGTGTACCAGGTGAGCGGTGAATACGCCATGCTCATGGCGGCAGCGCAAAATGGCTGGCTGGACGAAAAAGCAGTTGTCATGGAGTCACTGCTGTCCTTCAAGCGCGCGGGTGCCGATGGTATCCTGACTTACTTTGCCAAACGCGCGGCGGGCTGGTTACGCGAGGGATGACTGCAGCGAACGGGGCAGATCGCTATGCCGTGATGGGCAACCCCATCAAGCACAGCAAGTCGCCACTTATTCACCGCCTGTTTGCCGAGCAGACCGGTCAAGACCTTGTCTATGAGGCGATACTGGTCGACCCCGAGGGCTTTGCTGAAGCCGTGGCAGATTTTATAGGTACAGCCGGCAAGGGCCTGAATGTAACGGTGCCGTTCAAACAGGAAGCCTGGAAAATTGCTGACGAACTCAGTGAACGCGCACAGCGCGCCGGTGCAGTCAACACGCTCAAGGTTGATCACAGCGGTAAACTGTCAGGCGACAATACCGATGGTATCGGCCTGGTACGCGATCTGACCCGGAACCTCAGCTTAACACTGGCAGGCAAACAACTTCTGGTACTGGGTGCCGGCGGTGCCGTGCGTGGAATTCTGGCACCGCTACTGGAACAGAACCCGTCGCGCTTGCTGATTGCCAATCGTACTGTTGAACGCGCTCAACAACTCGCCACGGAATTTTCTGATCTGGGAGAATTAGCGAGCTGTGGCTTTGCCGACCTGAAAGGAATCCGCTTCGATATCATCATCAATGCAACCGCCGCCGGTCTGCAGGGGCAGGTTCCCGAGCTGCCCGACGGAATTATCGATTCGCGTAGCTGCTGTTACGATCTGATGTATGCGTCAGAGCCTACCGCTTTTGTGCATTACGCCCGCCAACGCGGCGCACAGGCAGCGTTTGACGGTCTGGGCATGCTGGTAGAACAGGCTGCGGAGTCTTTCCACATCTGGCGCGGCATAATACCTGACACCGCACCGGTTATCGCAGCGTTACGCCACCAGTGAGCCCCATTCAGCGCATTGTAACCAGCTCCTCAGCACTGGTTGGATGAATTGCCACCGTATCATCCAGATCCTTCTTGCTGGCGCCCATACGGATCGCAACAGCGAATCCCTGCAGCATTTCGTCGGCGCCTGGTCCAATGACATGGCAACCAACCACTTTCTCCCGGGCCCCTACGGTAACCAGCTTCATGGCCGTTTTCTGTTTCCGTTCCGTCAATGCATTGTACATCGCGGTAAAGCGTGTCTGGTAAACCTTGACCGAATCACCATGCAGATCGCGCGCCACGCTTTCCGTTAAACCTACCGTACCGATAGGCGGGTGACTGAATACCACGGTCGCGATACTCTCGTAAGATAAATGGCGGTCCTCCATGCCGCCGAACAGGCGGTCAGCAAGACGACGACCTGCCGCAATAGCCACAGGTGTCAACTGCGCGCGCCCGGTAACATCGCCGATCGCGTAAACATTTTCGATATTGGTTTGCTGGAATTTATCTGTCGGGATATAGCCCTGCTTATCGCTTGTAACACCTGCTGCCTGCAGGTCCAGTTCCTGTGTCAGTGGATAGCGACCTATGGCCCAGATCAATTCATCGAAACCTTCCAGACGCTGACCGTTTTCACACTCTATACACAGTGAACCATCAGCTTCGCGCGTGACCTGTTTTACCTGGGTCCGTGCCAGAATATCGATACCATCGCCGAACATTTCTTCTGTCAGGTTTTCGCGCAGCATGGCGTCAAAGGTGCGCAACAGGTGCTCGCGACGCAACAGCATGGTGACATCAGAACCCAGTGCATTCAGCATTCCGGCAAGTTCAACTGCAATGTAACCGGAACCCACCACGGCGACACGGCGTGGCAATCGTTCAAGTTCAAAAAAACCATCCGAGGTAATACCAAGTTCTGCACCACCGGTATCGGGCACCATGGGCGCACCACCTGGCGCAATTACGATATGGTCCGCACTGTATTGTTTCCCCTCGACCTCGATGGTTCTTGCGTCGATGAATCGGGCGGTCCCGACAATTTCATCGATATCCGAATCGGACAGATAGGTGTGGTACCAGTCATTGATACCCTTGACGTAGGCATCGCGTGCCGCCTTTAGCGCGCTCCAGTCAAAGTGCTTTTCGCCAATCCGGAATCCGTAATGTGCCGCATCCTCCAGCGTATGCGCAATACTTGCTCCGAACCACATGACCTTTTTGGGTACGCAACCCACGTTCACGCAAGTCCCGCCTAGCCGGCCCCTTTCAACAACGGCACACTTGGCACCGTAACGGGCAGCGCGTTCCGCCACCGATAATCCGCCACTTCCACCGCCTATCGCAATCAGGTCGTAGTGCTTTGTCATTGAATTTTGCGCTCCGTAAGTCTGGTGTGAACGGATGTTACTTAAAAGCAGTCGATAAGTAACATGGCCCGGAGTAATCAACAGGCAATTCCAGCCGAGTGCAGAAACCGGGAGCTGCGGCTCTGAGCCACAATATTTATAGTAAAATTCAGGTTAATTGACATGTTTTTCAGCCGTTAACCTCTCTATGGCTGAATATATGAAAATCAACGTGTTAGCGCTCGCTGTTTGCCTTTTCTCGAAAACAGTCCCTGGTTTTGCCGACAACACCGGCCTTGCGACCTCGCCAGTGGTCAGTCCTGAGGAAATCAGCGGGGCCCTGCGCGTCGATGCTGAAAGACTACTGGATCTTTATGCACAGATAGATGGCCTGACTATCATCGACGCCCGCATTGAATCCGATCGTAAAAATGGCTATATCGAGAATTCGATCAGCCTGCCCGATATCCGCACTGACTGCCAGACACTGGCACAGTGGATACCATCCATACACCACCCCGTCGCTTTCTACTGCAACGGGCCCAAATGCGGGCGCAGCGCCAAGAGTGCGGGCATCGCCGTACAGTGCGGCTATGATCGGGTGTACTGGTTTCGCGGTGGCGTTGAAGAATGGACTCAAAAACAATATCCACTGATCAGGTGAACATAAGCAACCCGAAAAGCCGGTTACGCCGCTTATCCCTGAAGCGGGGACTTGACCTGACAATTCTGTCGATGGGTTTGTTCACGATTGCTCTGATACTGCTTACCGGTGAAGCTTACAGACGCCTGGCCATCGACAACCAGAGGCAAACCCTGGCAACTGTGGTTGCAGTTGAAACTGACAAAGTCATGCAATCGCTGTCAGAGAAATCCCGGCAACTCGGTCTTGATATCCAACATCATCCTGATGTGCGTAACGCCATACTGAACAACGACGGCACAGAGGTTCGCTCACTTGCAGATCAATTCAAACGTTTTTTTGTAACCGCCGGCATTCTGAAACTGGAGGCGATGTGGGTTTTTGATCCCGATTTTCGCACCGTAGCCTTTGCCAGTCGAACCGGCCGCCCCGAGGATTCGACCGCTCGCTGTAACACACTGCTTCATGAGGCATCAAAACGAACGGGCCACAAACGACTACGCACACTATCCCGGCTCTGCATGCACAATGGAAGGGCCTATTATGCGCAACTTCTACCGATAGGCTTGCTTCCATCAGGATATGTCGTCGTGGTCAGCGACCCCTCACATAACCTTGTGGAACTGGAGAAGGGGTTAAAACTTCCAATCGAACTGTATCAGCCTGGTGGACACCCGCTTTACCGCTCCAACAACTGGAGCGACGGTCTTAATCCACGCGCCAGCCTGGAAGCAGTTCACCAGCTAGTCGCGAGTAACGGAAAGCCTGTTCTCGATATTCATGTACAGAGAGATTTCCTGCCCTTCTACGAGCGCCTGCTGCAACTCCAGCACATGATTATATTTCTCGCTATTATCGCCACCGTGTTAACCATGATCGTTGCCCGCTATGTAACCCGGAAAATAGTGCTCGAACCGCTGCACTACATCAGCAGTCAGCTTCGCCGAACCGGCACTGGCCGGCGTGTATCCGACCTTAGTGACCAGAGCATAATCGCCGTGCATGAATTTGCCGAGTTGCAGGAACTGTATTCTGCACTGCACGACATGGCTCTGACTGATCCACTGACACAGTTACCCAACCGGTTGCACTTCGAACACAGTCTGGAAACTATGTTTGAATCCGCGTGTGCGAACAACGAAACGCACGCTCTCTGCTACCTGGACCTTGATCAGTTCAAAATAGTAAACGACAGCTGCGGACACAGTGCTGGGGACCTGTTGTTGCAGCAACTGTCGGGCGTGTTCAGGCAGCATATTCGCTCTGTCGATTTATTTGCCCGGATCGGCGGTGACGAGTTCGCTCTGCTTCTGGAGCACTGCTCGCCATCTGACTCCATGCGCATCGCCAACCAGTTACGCGAAGCAGTCAAGGATTTCAAGTTCTTCTGGCGCGAACGCTGTTTCTCTGTCGGCGTCAGCATAGGTGTGGTACCGATACGGGCCAACAGCGGCAGCTCCTCTCGCATCATGAGCCTGGCTGATGCATCCTGCTATATCGCCAAACAACAGGGCCGCAACCGGGTGCACCTGTGCACAGAATCGGATACTGAGATAGAAGCCTATGACGCTGGTATACGCTGGGCAACGCGCTTGCAACAGGCGCTGGCTGACGACAGTTTTGAGTTATGCTGTCAGCCCATACTGGGGTGTGCACGCCGTCAGCAGCACGCTGAATTCCTGGAGATCCTGGTCTGGCTGCATACCGACACGGATGAGCTCATTGCACCTGGTGAATTCCTGCCGGCAGCTGAGCGTTACAACCTTGTTTCAAGTATTGATCGCTGGGTACTTGAAAAGGCTTTTTCCTGGCTGCAGGAAAATCCCCGCCTGGATGCAGGCACTCGCTACTCCTTCAATCTTTCCGGGTACTCCCTGGCAGACGATGATTTTCTCAGCTTTGTCATCGACCGTATTGATAAAAGCGGTATAAACCCGAAACTACTGGCTTTTGAAATCACAGAGTCCGGAGCTGCCATTAATTTCAGCAAGACGTTAAAATTCGTATCAACATTAAAGGATATGGGCTGCTGCTTTATACTCGACGATTTTGGAACCGGCCTGTCATCCTTTACCTGCCTGCAAAGTCTGAATGTTGACTACCTCAAGATTGACGGGCATTTCGTGAAACGGATACTCCGCTCTGATGTCGACCTGCGCGTGCTGGATGCCATTGTGCAGATAGGCCGTTCACTGCATATCACGACTATTGCCGAGTGCGTTGAGAGCGAGCTTATTTTCAGGAAAATGGAAATGCTTGGCGTCGACCTGGCTCAGGGATATTACTTTCAGGAGCCTGTTCGTCTGAAAGAATACCAGCAAAATGTTCAGAAGACCCCGGCAATCTATTCCGAATAAGCGGTACAATCGGGTACATCGTTCCTACGGGTACCCTGCACTATGCATTATCAGGATCTGCGTGACTTTATCGCACAGCTAGAACGTAAAGGCGAGCTGGTACGCATCAACCACCCCGTCGATCCGGTACTGGAAATGACGGAAATCTGTAACCGTACCCTGCAAGCGGGCGGGCCCGCACTGCTGTTCGAAAATCCTAAAGGCTTTGATATGCCGGTGCTCGGCAACCTTTTTGGTACAGCCGAACGTGTTGCCGCAGGCATGGGTGTTGACTCTGTCCAGGCACTGCGCGAAGTTGGCAAACTGCTGGCGCTCCTCAAGGAACCCGATCCCCCCAAAGGGGTGAAAGATGCCTGGCAGAAACTGCCGGTATTCAGAAAGGTACTGGACATGGCGCCAAAAGTCCGCAAACACGCAGCCTGCCAGCAACAGATCCTGCACGGGGATGAGGTTGATCTGGGCAAGCTGCCTATCCAGACCTGCTGGCCGGATGACGCGGCACCCCTGATCACCTGGGCACTGGTGGTAACAAAGGGCCCTGACAAGGAACGCCAGAACCTGGGTATCTACAGACAACAACTGCTGTCACGCAACAAGGTCATTATGCGTTGGCTGGCACACCGCGGCGGCGCTCTGGATTACGCAGACTGGCAGAAACACCATCCCGGCGAGCCTTTCCCGGTGGCTGTGGCTCTGGGTGCCGATCCTGCCACTATTCTGGCTGCTGTGACACCGGTACCGGACAGCCTGTCTGAATATGCCTTTGCCGGATTATTGCGTGGCTCGAAAACCGAACTGGTCAACTGCAAGAGCATCGATTTGCAGGTTCCCGCCAGCGCCGAGATTGTACTTGAAGGCCATATCCATCCGGGCGAAGAAGCACTGGAAGGCCCGTTTGGCGACCACACCGGTTACTACAATGAGCAGGAACGTTTTCCGGTATTCACCATAGACTGCATCACGCACCGCGATGACCCTATCTATCACAGCACCTACACTGGCCGGCCTCCCGATGAGCCCGCGATTCTGGGCCTGGCTTTAAACGAAGTCTTTATACCCCTCCTGCAAAAGCAATTTCCTGAAATCACTGACTTCTACCTGCCACCGGAGGGCTGCTCCTACCGCATGGCCTGCGTGAGCATGAAAAAGCAGTATCCCGGACACGCCAAGCGCGTGATGTTCGGTGTCTGGAGTTTTTTGCGCCAGTTCATGTACACCAAGTTTGTTATTGTTACTGACGACGATGTCAACGTGCGCGACTGGAAGGATGTGGTGTGGGCCATGACCACGCGCATGGACCCGGCCCGTGATATTACTCTGGTAGAAAATACACCGATTGATTATCTCGACTTCGCGTCACCGGTGTCCGGGCTGGGCAGCAAAATCGGGCTGGATGCCACCAGCAAGTGGAAAGGTGAAACCACGCGTGAATGGGGCCGCCCGATCGAAATGGATGCGGACACCAAAGCACGAGTAGACGCGATGTGGGATCAGCTTGGAATTGGTCTGAATCCGGCAAAACCCCACGAGATATAGCACTCCCTGTTGCAGGTGCCGCGCGGTAAGTCAGCAAGCCTCACAAAGGGTGGTTTTCTTTGGAAACGAATGACTTAACCCGCTATAATCAACCATGTTTATGGGCATTGCAGCCTAAACTTAGGTACCTGTCTGCCGTAGAACTATACTAGCCACGGAAACGACCCGGTCAGCCCGTTAGCCGTTGATATTCATGGCCTTTAGCCATTGGAGCATAAAGTGAGCAATCGGCTCTACAGAATGATCTTCGGGCTAACACTCCTGCTAGCCCTGTACTTTGACATCGATCAGGCTGTTTATGCGCTGGTTGGTCTGGCGATATTCGAAGCCATCACCAATCTACGCATCCCCCTCCTTGTGTCACGGTTACGCTATCATAACGATGGCGACCCGGACGAAGGCTCCCTGGGCATTCAGTTTCCTGTCCGTACGCCATTTGAAGCAGAGCGTGGTTGGCGGCTTACTGTGGCATCCATGCTGGCTATCAGCGTATTTGCTTTTCCCGATGCACTCTGGTTTTTTCCATGGTTCATGGGTTTTGCGATTCTCGGTGCAGGCGTCAGTGGAGTGTGTCCGATGTTTTTGGCAATGAAATGGATTGGCCTGAAATAAACAAAGCGCAGAAAGATTCAGTCCAGCATAGCACCCATGTCGGACTGCCGCTCAAGATTACCGGCATCGTCTTCTGGGGGGTGGTGGCTATTGGTCTGGTGCAGGTTGCAGAGACCATGCGCTGGATGCAGCGTGATCTGGAACGGGACCAGGAAATCACCATGCGCCATGCAGTGCTCGATATCCAGTCCCTGATGGCACAAAATCCTGGCGTACCCCCTGACATGCTGCAGGGTCAATTCCTCCAGATCGTGGACCGTAACGACATTTCGGGTCTGTCTATTGAGTATGAAATTGACTCAGTACTGCTCGGCGAATCAGGTGGCGAACTGCAAAGCTATGCCAGCATCTTCCCCATGATTACAACACCCGATAGAGAATACATCTCGACAAATATCGTCGCCACTATCTGGCTCAAATCCGTTGACAAGATACTGGCGCCGCAGAAAAAGCGCCTGATGATGGAGACGGGGCTACTGGTATTTTTCTTCGGCATGATACTGCAGTGGATTCTGAAAAGAATGCTGTCGACCCCTATCACCCAGATGGTCGCAACAGCACTAACCTTCAGCAAGGGGCACGATTCAAGATTCGACGAAACGCGTAACGATGAATTCGGGTATCTGTCAAGGTTTATCAATCGGGCACTGGACAACCTGACGCTGCGCCAGAAAGAGCTGGTTACTGCGCTCGACCGTGCACACGCCTCCGAACATGCCCTCTACGAGGAAAAGGAACGCGCAGAAGTCACCCTGCACTCTATTGCTGAGGGCGTCATAACCACCGACAAGTCAGGACGTATTCGCTATATGAACCCGGTCGCCGAGTCACTGTCCGGCCATTCACAGCAGGAATCCACCGGACGTTCAATCGGTGAAATTCTTGATCTCGTCGACGAGTCGAGCGCAGAAGGAATAGACTCCTCGGTACTGCAATGCCTGAACGATGATACTGTCACGCGTGCCGTAAACGGGTGCATTCTGATCAAACCCGATGGCAATGAAATTCCGATTGAGGAATGCGCGGCGCCTATCAGAGACAACTCCGGAAATACAATAGGCGCAGTACTGGTCTTCGAAGATGTCAGCCAGACCCGCGAGTTGACCCGCCGACTCTCTTACCAGGCCAGCCATGACGCCTTGACCGGGCTGTACAATCGCAATGAATTCGAACTACGTCTGCAGAGTGTGCTGCAAAAAGCGCGCGTGCAGAACCAGCAAGCCGCGCTGTGCTACATGGACCTTGATCAATTTAAACTGGTCAATGACACCTGCGGGCATATTGCAGGCGACCAACTGCTGCATCAGCTCGCCCACAAACTTCGAGACGAACTAAGAGACAGCGACACCATCGCCAGACTCGGCGGCGACGAATTCGGAGTCTTACTGCAAGACTGCAGTGTTGAAGATGCCCTGCGCCTGGCTTCAAACCTGCGCAAGACAGTGCGCGACCACCACTTTACCTGGGATGGCAAAGTATTCGAAGTGGGCGTTAGTATCGGTGTCATCCCCATATCGTCTGACACGCACGATGTAACCGAAGCACTCAGTGCAGCTGATGTCGCCTGTTACGCCGCCAAGGAGAGCGGCCGGGACAGGGTACACCTGTACGAAGCGGACGATGCCGAGCTGCAGCGCCGTCGTAGTGACATGCTGTGGGTCAACCGCATTCGCGAGGCGCTGAAGGAAGACCGCTTTCGCCTGTACCAGCAACCTGTTATAACTGTCGGCACAAACGGGCCTGAAGCACCCCATCACGAAATTCTGCTGCGCATGCTTGATGAGGAAGGAAATCTGCTGAAGCCTTGCAGTTTCCTCGGCGCCGCAGAGCAATTCGGCCTGATGCCCGATATCGACCGCTGGGTTATACGCAACACCTTCCAGTGGCTGAAAGAAAACACCGGTCCGTCATTGGCAGGCCATCAGCTGGCTATTAACCTGTCCGGACAGTCCCTGTCCTCCAACGCCTTCCTGGGCTTTGTGATTGACCTCATCGATGAATCGCCGATAGATCGCGGAAGCATCTATTTTGAAATCACCGAGACTGCGGCTATCGCCAACCTTGAAGACGCCGCCCGGTTTATTCGTATCCTAAAGGGAATGGGCTGCAAATTCTCGCTGGATGACTTTGGCAGCGGGATGTCTTCTTTCCAGTACCTGAAAAATCTGCCGGTCGATTACCTTAAAATTGACGGCAGCTATGTTCGTGACCTTGTGCACGAACCGATTGACCGCGCCATGGTCGAAGCCGTAAACCAGGTCGGCCACGCAATGGGCATGAAAACCATTGCCGAATTCGTCGAAAACCAGGCGACACTGGACGCACTGGCTGATATCGGCGTCGATTTCGCACAGGGCTACGGTATTGCAAAACCGGCACCGATTGAGAACCTGAGTGCTGGCAACAACGTAAAACCCTTCCGGAAGCCTGCCTGAAGCAAAGGTTCCACCGGATTGTTTCCATCTTTCTGGAACTGCACGCAACGCCGAACGATAAATACATCAGAAATCACGCGTTTACCCAGCGCAAAAAATGAACGAGAATGCGAATCTTTCGCTATTGGAAAACTGCATGGCGTTCCAGGTCGAGATAAAATCCAGCGGTCACCGTTTTCCGGTTGAAAGCGGTGAAACCGTGCTGGAAGCCGCGTTGCGACACGGTGTTGGCTTACCCTATGGCTGCCGCAATGGCGCCTGCGGTTCCTGCGTGGCGACACTGGATTCGGGCAGAATCCACTACCCGGACGGTGAACCCGAAGCGCTTGCAGGTGAAGATGCAACCGGAAAAATCATCATATGCCAGGCCCATCCGCAAAGTGACCTTGTTATCAGTGTGCGCGAAGTCCAGGCCGAAAGGGATATCAACATCAAAATTCTGCCATGCCGTGCTGAACAACTGGAACGCCTGTCACACGACGTTATGCTGGTGCGTCTCAAACTGCCGGAAAGCGAGCGCCTGCAGTTCCTTGCCGGACAGTACATTGAATTTATTCTGAAGGACGGTCGCCGGCGTGCCTTTTCCATTGCCAATGCGCCTCACCATGACGAATACCTGGAAATGCATATCCGCCATGTGCCCGGTGGCTCTTTTACAGGGCATGTCTTTGATGAAATGCGGGACCGTGCGCTATTGCGGATCGAGGGCCCGCTGGGCTCTTTTTACCTTCGCGAAGACTCGCAACGTCCGGTGCTGATGATGGCTGGCGGTACAGGTTTCGCTCCCCTTAAGGGGATGCTGGAGCACGCATTTTATATAGGCATGGACAGGCCCGTGCATCTGTTCTGGGGTGTGCGTGCCCTGCGTGACCTGTACATGGATAACGTACCGCGGGAGTGGGCGCAGCAATTCCCGAACTTCACATACACCCCGGTACTGTCAGAACCTGATCAGGATGACCAGTGGCAGGGAGCGACCGGGCAGGTACACGAGATACTGATGAACCGATATCCCGATCTAGGTGATTTTGATATCTATATGAGCGGCCCACCGGCGATGATCGAAGCATCAACACAGGCCTTTGTTACACAGGGGGCACATCTCGACCACATGTACTCTGATGCCTTTGAGTTCGCGAAAGACGTACTGGACAAAATCAAGCAGAGCGGCTGATCGGAATCATATTAGCTATCTGCGTCGCTTCACCGTCCGGCAACGCTATTCCGGACATGCCCTGTACCGGCAACTCTACCCCTTTTCGGTAACATTCCGCTGCTTTATCCGGCTCTTCCAGTTTCTCCAGCAGAGTTCCCAGTAAACGATACGCTTCCGCACTTGGCTGCAGATCAATACTGGCTTCGAGATAGCTACGCGCCTTACCCCATAGCTGGTTGCGCAAACTGATTTTCGCCAGGCTGAGTAACAGTACCGGGTCCTGCGGATGCTGCTCAAGCCAACGTTCGGCCAGTGTCTGCTGCGCAGGCGCATCCACACTTTGCATATCACCATACAGATAAACCAGACGCTGGTTCCAGCCTTCCCTGATCAGGGTAGCCAGCAACTGCCCGGCCTGCTCATGCTCACCCAGGCGCACCAGCTGCTCGATATAAACAGCCAGCAGACCTTCGTCCTGCTGCACCGGTGGCGGCAACTGTTTCCAACCCTTCTTGAGAGTCTCCAGGTCACTGGTTGATGAAAGCGCCAGCACCCGTTCCCGGTAGACCTTTACAGCCAGTTGCTGCCACTGGCGATCATCCAATACCTGACTACGGCGCAACTCGGGCAACAGGTCGCGCAACTGTTGCCAGTCCTGCTGTTGCACATAAAGCTGCATCAACAGCTGAAGTACCTGGCTGTTACGTGGCGCCGAGTTGCGCAGGCGGGTGAGCACCGTCTGCGCCTGCTCCAGTTGCGCGGCAGACAGCAGTATCTCTGCTCTCGTTAATGCAACGGTTATTTCTGCACCCGGGTTGCGTTGCCGGGCAAGCTCGAGGTAAGTATCGCGACGTCCATCAGCACCTGTCTGGCCGGCGACACGCGCTGCAGACAGGTAAGCCTGCAGTGGCGCGTTGTGCGATTTCACCACGCGCGCCAGGCGGCGTTCAGCACGCTCCAGCCGGCCTTCTGCCAGATCGATAACCGCTCCATTGAACAGACGCTGCAAACGCTGATTGTGACGCTGGCTTTCCCAGTGCTGTACCTTTGCCGGTACGTGCCACAAACCGGCGAGCAGGCGCAATCCAAGATACAGCACGCCCAGCAACACGAGCAATACCAGCAACGACGTCTCGACACTGTACTTTCCGTAACCCAGCAGTACATAGCCGGGATCCGGTAGTGCCACCAGGGCGACCGTCACCGAGGCGAGCAGTGCCATAAGCGCCAGCAGCAACCATTTCATGACTTGGTTTCCGCGTTGCGCTCAGGCGGTGACCGTTCTGTTTCCGTGGTCGGTGTATCAGAACCGGTAGCTTCAGGTACAACGGGTAACAGCGGCGGCTGCGCACTCACTTTCAACTGTTGGCGCAGCAGCTGCAGCGAGGCTGAGATATCGGGCAGTTTAGGCGCCACATCTATAGCGGATAACTGCTCAAGCTGCACCACAAAGTCATTGACCCGTGCGTCCTGAGCAGAAAAATAGGATTCCAGCCAGTCCGTGGATGTCATCAGCGTTGCGCGGTATTGAACGCTATCATCACGCAATAACGCCAGTCGCGCCGCAGACAGTTGCAGGCGCAGGTTCTCGCGCAGGAAATACTCGCGCTCGGGCGGCAACATCGGGCTAACCGGCTTGTCATGTTCGCGAACACGGAACAGATCGGACAGAACCGACCACAAAAGCGCCGGTAGTTCACGCCAGTCCTGCACCGTTATGTTGGTCCAGGAGCGTGCTACTTCAGTTTTTGCGGCCGGCTGGTACTTGCTACCCTGTACCACCAGCTCATCAATAGTTTCCGCCAAGGCGCTGAGCTTTGCCGAGATGCCGTCGACGTCCACAGGTTCAATCACGCGCAGGGATTCAAGCTCACGCGCAAGCTGCTCGCGCACATTTTGAAACTTCGGGTCTGCCAGCTCCTGTAAACGGTCATCCGCTGCCTGGAGTGCCTGTTGTGCCGTTTTCACATCGCTCTGTAGCTGCAAACGCTGGTTGGCGATACGCAGCAGGAACTCCACTTCAGCCAGACCCCAGCCCTGTTCACTGCGCCCCACCAGCGCCGCCAGCACACTGACCTGGTCAACAACACTTTGCTGTTCCTCCGCCAGTTTTTTCAGCCGGCCATCAATCTGCTGACGTTCGTTTCGCACCGTCTGGCCCACACTGTCCAGCGATGAACGCAGCGGCTCGATTCGATTTTCCATCCTGGTTTCTGTGCCCGCCTGTGCACCGGCCAGTTGTTGTAACTCATACCAGGAAAAATAAGCCGTGGCGGCCAGTCCGATCGACAGGCCCAGCGCCAGCAGCGATAAAACCAGGGGCGCTCTGGAAACTGGCCGCTCAGAGTTGGTTTGACTACTAGCCCGGGGCTGCTCGGGCTCGGCTTGCGGGTCTGTATCCGGTACGGTCAGGGGCTGTGATTCGCTCATAAGGGAAAGACTGGCTGATTCAATTTAAGTCTGTTACCGCATTGTACCTGAAGGGAGAAAAGCTACTAGCTAATGTGGTCTACCGCCGGGTCTTGCGAAGGCTCCGCCACGCCAGCAACTCATCCAGTACCGCCGAGTCGGTTGCGCTGTCCGCCACCAGCGGCGGCTTTTCAAAACCCAGCTGCCTGGCAGCTGCTGCAACACGTTCGCTGACAACCAGCAAGGATGTTGCCAACAATAATGATTTACCGGCAGATCCCAACATTTCGACAAGATTTTGCAGACTTTCGACACTATTAACCAGCACCACATCAATCATGCCGGAACGCCACTGAGCCAGCACCGCGCTATTGTCAGCTCGCGGGCGAACACGCCTGTAGGCTTCGACATACTCAACCCGGGCACCGCGTTCACGTAGCGTATTCGCCAGGAAGTCACGGCCGCCCCCACCGCGGAAAATGACACAGCGTTTACCATCCACCTGCTGCATGGGTGGCAATGCCAGCAGCCCTTCGCTGTCGAAGCGGTGCTCCGGCATCAGATCCGCCAGCAGACCAAAACGTTGCAGTTCCCCGGCTGAGCGCTTACCGATAACAGCGATGCGCACCGATTCTGGCCAGGTACGCTTTTCAAGAATCGCCGGCACGGCCATATTCACCGCATTGGCGCTGACGAAAAAAGCCCAGTCGAACGCATCCAGCCGTTCGCTGAAGCGCGCCACTGCCTGCGGGTCAGCTGGCCCGGTGATTTCCAGCACCGGGAAGCGAAGTGCCGTTCCACCCTGCTGTTCAATCAGCTCGCACAGTTTGCCAGCCTGCGCTGCAGGGCGCGTCACAAGCACACCAACCCCCTTCAGGGGAGCAGCACCCGATATCACCCCGGAGCCTCGCCATAGACTTCATCCAGTATCTGTTTCGCACCGCGGGATAACAGGTCTTCTGCCAGCACCCGGCCCAGCTCCTCGGCATCTTCCGGTTTACCGCTGATAACACCCTGCACCAGCTCTGTCCCGTCCGGTCGGCCAACCAGGGCACGCAACAGGATGACGCCGTGACTGATTTCCGAGTAGCCGGCAATGGGAACCTGGCAGCCACCCTGCAGTGCTTCGTTGAGCGCGCGCTCGGCAGAAATACGTATCGCTGTCTGCGCATCGTTCAGCTCTGCAACGAGTTCATGCAGACGGGCATCATCGTCACGAATCTCGATACCAATGGCACCCTGACCAATGGCCGGCAGGAACTGCTCCGGTGGCAGAAATTCGGTTATGCGCGCTTCCCAGCCCATGCGCTTCACCCCGGCCGCAGCCAGCATAATGGCATCGTATTCTCCGTTATCGAGCTTGGACAAGCGGGTGTTGACGTTGCCACGCAGATCCAGAATCTGCAGATCCGGGCGGCGCGCGCGTAACTGACTCTGGCGGCGCAGGCTGGAGGTCCCAAGCCTGGCGCCCTGGGGCAGTTCATCGATACTTGAACAGGTATTCGAAATCAGTACGTCGCGCGGGTCTTCGCGCGGCAGGACTGCCGCCAGGCACAGCCCCTGCGGAAATTCGACCGGGACATCTTTCATGGAATGAACCGCCAGATCAGCCCGTCCTTCCAGCATGCCGGTTTCCAGCTCCTTGACGAACAGGCCTTTGCCCCCAACCTTGGCCAATGGCGTATCGAGTATTTTATCGCCCTGTGTTGTCATAGTGAGTAGCTCGACATCCAGCTCCGGGTGACGTACAAGCAGTGCATCACGCACATGATTTGCCTGCCATAATGCCAGCGGGCTTTTGCGGGTAGCGATACGGAGTCTGGAATCAGTCATGCGAGCAGTCATATCCGGGGAATTGATCGGGGAGCATAGCGAGTGAGGTACAACAGACGCAAGTGGGCTGCGGTCAGCCTGGCAATAACGATGATAGCGGCTGCCACTGCATTATTCGCTGCGGGCATACCTTTGGCCCTCGATCTGATGCAGGCCGGACGCCAGGCGGAGCGTACCTGTGTGCCGCTGTTACTGGAATTTGCCGCTGACGACTGTGACTACTGCACCCTGCTTGAGGAGGAAGTTCTCAATCCAACCCTGCTTAACCGGGAGTATGAAAAGCGGGTCCTGATGCGAAAACTGGTACTGTACCGCGATATCAAGGTGCACGATTTTTCCGGCAAACCGGTTTACGCCTCGGATTTTGCCAACCGGTACAAGGTCTTCGTAACCCCTACGCTTCTGTTTGTCGACCGCCAGGGCAGGGAGCTGGCGGAGCGCATGGTTGGCGTGACCACGCTGGAATTCTATGGCGGTTACCTGGATCAGGCGCTGGACACAGCCCGGGAGAAATTGCGGAAACAAACGGGGTGTCGGTAAAACCTTATTGATCCTTCCTGGGCGTAATAGCTTTTCCTGGCGTCATGGGGGTTCAGAAACTAGACCGCACCCGTCTTGATGCGCTTGCGCACTTCAGGCAGCAGGCGGCGACTGACTTCAAGCCGCTCGTCTACACCATCCAGTACCACACAATGATGACCCTCGGCATCCTTCTCCAGTCCGCGAATCGCCGCAGGCGCAACCAGGGCATTGCGATGGATGCGCAAAAAACAACCCGTAAACTCCTCTTCCAGTGATTTAAGGGATTCCTCAATCAGAATCTGCTGGCCGGGGGAACGCACGGTAACGTACTTGTTGTCGGCCTGCAGATAGACCACTTCTGTCAGTGGAATCAACTCCAGATTACCACGGTTACGGGCACACAGGTGCGTCCGCCTGCCGCCAACCTCAGCCTGTTGCAACTCCTGTAACTGCGCCTGAGTGAGGCGCCTGGCCTTCTCCAGCGCCTGTTGCAGTCGCTCGGGATGTATGGGTTTCAGGAGATAGTCGACCGCCTGTGTTTCAAAAGCTTCCAGGGCATGATCACCGTAAGCGGTTGTAAACACCACCGCCGGAGGATTTTCCAGCTGAGTGAGGTGCCGTGCTGCCTCCAGCCCATCCATGCCGGGCATGCGTATATCCAGCAACACCAGGTCGGGTTGTAATTGCTGCACCTCTTGCAACGTTTGCTCTCCGTTGCCGGCTTCACCACATACATCACAGTCCAGCACCGCTTCAAGCAAGCGTACCAGCCGTTGCCTCGCCAGTGGTTCGTCGTCGACGACCAGACATTTCATTGCATTTTCTCCCGCGGAAAATACAGGGTGGTTTCAAACAGGTCGCCCACTTCCCTGAGCGCAACACCTGCCTGTGCACCAAACGCCAGCTGCAGACGCAAACGGATATTTTCCAGCGCAATCCTGTTGCCCCTGGGATGTTGCCCGGCCGTGTCCGGCGCACGTGGATTACAGACTGTTATGGAGACCCGGCGGCCCTCGGCCGTTCCGCAGATACTGATCCGGCCACCCTGCGGCAAGGGCTCCACACCGTGATAAACAGCATTCTCGAGTAATGGCTGAAGAATCAGGGACGGCACCAGTCGCTTGCGTGGAAGACGGTCTATATCCCACTCCACCTGCAAACGGTCACCCAGCCTCAAAGCTTCCATGCGCAGATAACCCTGCGCAACCTCCAGTTCATCCTCCAGTGTTACCCGCTCGGATGCATCGTGCAGCGAGATGCGAAACAAATCCGACAAATCCTGCACTGCCTGCTCGGCCCTGACCGGGTCACTACGCGTAAGCGATGCAATACTGTTCATGCTGTTGAACAGGAAATGCGGCCGAATACGCGCCTGCAAGGCCTGTACGCGTGCCTGTGCCTCGGCCTGTATTTTCTGGCGCCACTGGTGTTGGATGTACAGGTAACGCAACACCAGTGCGCTCAGAATGGCGCTGATCCCCAGGTTGCGAAACAGGAAGCCTGCGTGGCTGACACCGCCCGGTTGTGCCCGCAGACCGCTCAGCTGATAAGCCAGCTCGGTAATCACGGCTGTGGTCAGCAACAACAGCAGGTAACTGCTAAGGGCGGCCGCAGTGTTGCTGACGCGGGTCAGCATGGGTCGTGCAAGGCAGAGCACGGCGGCACTGCTGAGGGCGATCCACTGTACAAATAGTGAGGTAAGGCCCAGCGCGCTCCAGGGGTCATGATGGCTATTGGCCAGCACCAGAACGAAAGCCAGAAGTTCGGCGATCACCACCACTGCGAACACCATATGGATATCACAGAAACTGGGCAGGAACAGGGGCTCCTGCTGATCCCTTTTGCGGAGGGTAGTATACCTCTGGTTCACGGTGGCAGTCTGGCCCCCGATAGCTGGCCTCTCAATACTCATTCATTGAATATCGGCCGAGCACTGCAGGACTTTGAGGTATACTCTGCTGCTGTTTAACCTTACAAGATCAGTTATGACAGATAATTCCAGCAGTGACAAACCCTGGGGCGGTCGATTCACCGAGTCGACCGACGCTTTCGTTGAAGCTTTTACCGCTTCTGTGGAATTCGACCGGCGCCTGTACCGCTACGATATCCAGGGCTCACGTGCACACGCACGCATGCTGGAAAAAGTTAAGGTGATCAGCGCACGCGAGTGTGATGCCATCGTAAGCGGCCTGGATCAGATCGAAAAAGCGATCGAACAGGGCAACTTTGAATGGTCGGTCAGCCTGGAAGATGTGCACATGAACATTGAGGCACAACTGACAGCACTGATCGGAGAAGCGGGCAAAAAACTGCATACCGGCCGCTCGCGTAACGATCAGGTTGCAACCGACATGCGCCTTTATCTGCGCGATCAGATCAATGCAGTCTGCAAGGAACTGTTGCGTCTGCAAACCGGGCTGCTGGATCTCGCAGCGCGTGAAGTCGACACCCTGATGCCCGGTTTCACCCACCTTCAGGTTGCCATGCCGGTAAGTTTTGGTCACCACATGCTGGCCTGGTTCGAAAATCTGCAGCGAGATCGTGAACGCTTTGCGGACTGCCTCAAACGAGTCAATGTCATGCCACTGGGCGCCGCTGCACTTGCCGGTACCAGCTTCCCGATTGACCGGCACTACACAGCAGAACTGCTGGGTTTTGACACGCCCGCCGAAAATTCGCTGGATGCCGTCAGCGACCGGGACTTTGTAATCGAGTTCTGCAGCTGTGCTGCACTGCTACTCACCCACCTGTCGCGCTTTTCTGAAGAACTGATTCTGTGGGCATCGGCCCAGTTTGATTTTATAGACCTGCCGGACCGTTTCTGTACAGGATCCAGCATAATGCCGCAAAAGAAAAACCCGGACGTACCGGAGCTGGTGCGTGGCAAGTCAGGTCGCGTAACCGGCCACCTGGTCGGAATGTTAATGCTAATGAAAGGTCAGCCACTGGCTTACAACAAGGATAACCAGGAAGACAAGGAGCCCCTGTTCGATAGCGTGGATACCGTGCTGGGTTGCCTGCGCGCCTTTGCCGATATGATTCCGGCATTACAGGTCAAGGCCGACAATATGCGCCAGGCTGCCGCCAGCGGCTACTCCACAGCAACGGATCTGGCCGATTACCTGGTTCGCAAGGGAATGGCGTTTCGCGATGCACACGAAGTGGTCGGCAGGGCCGTGCGCCTGGGTATTGAGACCCGGCGCGATCTAGCGGATATGAGCCTGTCGGAGTTTAAGGATTTGTCAGAAGTGATTGATGATGACGTCTACGATGTGCTTTCCCTGGAAGGCTCGGTATCAGCGCGTGATCATTTCGGCGGCACGGCACCGAACCAGGTAAAAGCGGCTATCAAACGTGCCAGGAAGAGACTGAAAAACCTTCCAGGAAAGTGAGGTTTTCTAGGCAACCGAAGTGCCGACGCTTTCACTGGCTTCGTCGCGTACGGGCTCCAGAGTGCTTTGCGGTTTACCGAGATAGTAGCCCTGCACATAGTCTACGCCCAGACTGCGCACGCGCTGGTATACCTGCTCATTCTCGACAAATTCGGCGATGGTGCGCATACCCATACCACGGGCCACATCAACCAGTGCTTTTACAAACAACTGATCGGCACTGCTGTTATGAATATCGCGAATAAAGCTGCCGTCGATCTTCAGAATGTCAGCACGCAAATGCTTGAGGTAAGAGAAAGACGAGAATCCGACACCGAAATCATCAAGCGAAACCAGGCAGCCGAGCTGACGTATCTTCTGAAAAAATTCCATAGCAGTATTGATCTGTTCACAGGCTGCTGTCTCGGTGATTTCGAATGTGATCCTGCCAGGGTCCACACCCCCCTCACGAATCTCTTGCTCGATCAGGTCATACATATCCTGTCTGCCCACCGACAGGCCGGACAGGTTAACCGAGAATCCGACATTCGACATATCCGTCGGGAGATCTGCCAGACGTCGAATAGCCTTGGTAACCACCTGACGATCGACACGCTGAATCAGGCCAAACTGTTCTGCAGCAGGAATGAATTTCCCGGGCGCTATCAGGGCGCCATTGTCATCGAGCATGCGCACCAGAACTTCGTAGTGATGCACCTGAGTGCTGGACACTGAAACAATAGGCTGAAATACCAGGTGCAGGTTGTCTTTCTCCAATGCCTCCAGGAGACGGTCTTTCCATACCAGCTGGTTGTCCATACGCTCACGCATCATGTCGGTCTCGTTATACCTGTGAACGCGGTTACGACCACCGGACTTTGCTACACTCATGGCGGCATCCGCCTTGGCCATCAATTCAACAGGCACCTTGCCCTGATGCGGGAAAGTAACCATGCCTACGCTGGCCGAGATGTTCAGCGTCCGGCCACCGTAACGCGGTTTCAGTTCGTTTATGCGCTCCAGCAACTGGGCTGCCTTTTCAAATCCCTGGTCCTCACTCATGGCCGAATAGGCAACAGCGAATTCATCACCACTGATGCGGGCGAGAAAATCCTGGTCACGCGACGCGCGCTTGAGCAACCCGGCCACCTGTACGATAATCTGGTCTCCCGCTGCATGGCCCGCTGTATCGTTCACCAGCTTCAAATGGTCTATGTCAATCAGCAACAGTACACCGTACTGGCCGTGACGTTCCACGCGGCGAATTTCGTGATTCAGATCTTCCACAAAACGGCGTCGGTTGGAAAGCCCGGTAAGGTGGTCCTGGTTGGCCAGAACCACCATGCGTTTTTCATCCTGCTTGAGCTTGGTGATATCACTTGCTGTACCGCGATAACCCATGAGGTTTTTATTACTGTGCACCGGTACACCGTTTAAACGCAGACAATGCTGGTCTGCATTGGGCGAGCGCACCCATATCTCTATATTCTTGAACTTGCACTGCTTCTTGCCATCCGGGCGCAACGCTGCCATCAGCTCGCCAAGACTGCTCCCGGGGAAAGCCTCTGCCGGGGTACGCCCCAGCAAGTTCTCCGCCGACATATCCAGGGTTTCGGAAACACTGCTGGAAACAAACGTGAAGTGCCCTCTTCGATCAGTCTCCCACAACCAGTCCGACGAGCTGCCTGCAAAATCCCGAAATCTTTGACGACTGCGTTTCAATTCGCCCTGGGAGGAATTAAGTGCCCCGAGCATAGTGTTAAGCGAAGTGCCCAACTGGCCAAGTTCATCGTTACGCTTTACCGACACTTTGTGACTCATATCGCCATTGGCAATAGCATGGGTGGCGCGTGCCAGCAACTGAATAGGCCGGGTCAGTATGTGCCTGCTGATGCTTATGCCAAACACGGCTGTAAGCAACAGAATGAGTACCGAGAAGTACAACGCATTTTGACCCAGCCTGATATAGGGTACCCAGTAAGCCGAATGTTTGGCCGCCAACAGAACCTTTACTGATTGTTCGCTGCTACCAACCCGATGTAGTGCCGGAAGCAGCCGGAAACTGAAACGTTCGTTTTCAACCTTGAATTCACCGTTGCCCGCCGACCCGCTATAACTGTTTATCTGGTTCAGTGCTGGCTGCAGCACCTTGATGCTGCTCGCCAGTAACTGATTACCGTTGAAGATAGCCATATCGGCATTCACCAGCTGGCGCAAATCCTGCAGGTCCTCCTGGCCAAAACGTTTACCGACCAGCAGGGCGCCGATTCGCCCACCCAGTGGACTTTCGATTGGAATCGCAACCAGCTGCAACCAGCTGTCATACAACAGCGCGTTACCGAAGCTGACCGGCTCGCCCTGGGTTAAGCCACGAATCAAACCGGCCAGAATTGGAGAGCTCAATACCTGCGGCGAGGTATAGTGGGGTTTGTTGCCGGCACCGGCTACGCCACCGGGCCCGGTATCGAGATAGATGGCCATGAAGTCTGAGCCCGGACGCGGAAACAGATCGTCCAGCATCCCGCGAACCGTAGCAATATCTCCGGTAAGAGATGCGGCTATAAGGCTTGGCTCGTCACGCACACTGCGAGCGACTGTAAGCAGGTTATCGAAACGGTTACCCTGTGCCTGTACAAATACAGTCTGTGCACGTTCCAGGTCATTCTTGATGCTGTCCGTCACGTGGTCCCGTACCAGAAGATAAGACGCACCGGCGACACCGAACAACACCAGCAGAACCAGTGAAATAATGAACAGCGTATTTTTCTGTTCAATATTCATACAGGCACCCTACTGCTCACTCTCCTGGTAGAGTTCCGCTATATCCGTCCGGGAACCGAGTTTCCCGGCGCCACTACCACCACCGCGGGAAAGCACGGTCAGTTTCAGGGGGACCGGTGAAGTCATGGCGGTAACCGGTATCCACCGGGTCTTGCCGGCTGCCGAAGCCAGGCGAAGTTTCCACTCCCCCGGTGCAAGCCCCACAAACTGGAACTGGTGCCCGGGCTGTACCATTTGCAGATAGGGCGTATCGACCACTTCAATGCGCGCATAACTCTTGCTGTGAATGCGGCAGAAAAAGTGTGTGGTTCCGGGCTGTTTCAATACCAGTGACTGTTGCGATGACTGATCGGATACCTTTCCCAGTCGTAAGGACACGGGTTCGCCGGGTGACAGGGAAAACAGTTCGTGGAACACGTCATCGCGATTTATAAATTTAATACGGTCACCTTTTTGCACCGTTATGAACGCCGGACGCATGCGATTTTCAATAACTTCCACCCGCTCCACACGGGGACGCCTGTGTGCCACCCGCTGCCCTTTGCCAGGTAGCAGGGCAACGGAAACCGGATAGGTCTGCGTACTGCTGTCAGGATCAAACATACCCTGATACTCGACCACAACCGTACCTCTGACCTCGGCACACTCAACTGTCTGAATGCAGGCACAAAACACTGCCAGGGCAATTTGAATTTGAATAGTCAGATTGGGCATCACTCAACCGGTCAGCAGCCTGTTTTTGTACTCAATATTCCGGTCTTAGGCTTATCGGCACCCAGTGTGATTTAATTAGCAGGGTGAACGGGAATCAACAGTCCGACAGCCTGGAACAGCTGCGCCGGCAACTGGCAGCATTTGCCGACAAGCGCGACTGGCAGAAATTTCACTCGCCCAAAAACCTGTGCATGGCCCTGATCGCCGAAGCGGCTGAGTTAGTTGAAATATTTCAATGGCTTACCGAAGAGCAGAGCTGGCAGCTCGAAGCCGAGAAAAAACAGGATGTCAGCCAGGAACTAGCTGATATCCTGATTTACCTGATCCGTACAGCGGATCAACTGGATATCGATCTAATCGCCTCCGCACTGAACAAGATCAAAATCAACGAACAACGCTATCCTGTTGATAAAGTTCACGGGAAAGCCATGCGCGCCGAAGAATACGACTAGCAAGCCGTCAATCCCGGCCTGTGAACAGCAACACACTCCTTATAAAGATCCGGTCACAGATTCCGATACACAGACAGGTAGCGGTAAAGCAGAAAACACCTGTTCTGGAGTATCAACCCGATGACGGAAAATTTTTCCCAAAAGCATGCCCTGGCGATTGTAAATAACAGCCCCTTCCCCGTTCTGGTAATGGACACACAGGGCCGTGTCTGCAGCTACAACCCGGCTTTCGAGCAACTGGTAGGACGAGTTCAGGCGAGTGATCTGCAGGGTCGTGAAATCGAGAGGCTGGCTAATCATCCGGTACGGGCACTGCTGTGCAGGGACAAATTCATTTGCTGGACTGACCGCAACGATACCAAACACCATTTCGAGATCCACTCTATCGAAATGCCAGGCGAGGACTGTGGGCATGCCCGCCTGTTTATCGATATCAGCAAACAGGTTGAGCTGGAGCAGGCACACGCGACGCTGAGCGACGAACTCAAACAACACATCCTTACCGACACTGTCACCGGTTTATTGAACTGGCGAGGCATCATGCTGGCGCTGGAACCCCAGGTCGCCCGGTCGAGACGCTATAACAGCGCGATGTCTGTCATCATGATGGAAGTGCACTGCGAGGGTGATAAAGAGCGGCTACTGCTAGACACCGCCCGGCTTCTGAAAGACCAGCTGCGCTGGGCAGACCTGATAGGCTGTAACGAGCTTCATGAGCTCGTACTGGTACTGCCTGAAACAACGGCAGAATCGGCAATACAGCTAGCAGACAAACTCGAGCGACTGCTTGCGGAAATGGGCGATGGGTTGCACGGCCAGAGCCTGTCAACCTGTTACGGTGTCACTGGCTGGCGTAGACAGGATAATGCCAGCACGCTACTCAAACGTGCCAGCATGGCATTGGCAGAGGCCCGCTCCCGTCAGGGTAAGCACTCCATCGCTTTGTAGCGGCAGGTATCTGCGTGGCTACCTCCCGTAAACAGACTCCGGATTCTCAACGCGCGTCGCGCGCAAGTGATGCAGAACAACGCATTGTAAAAGCGGATTTCAGTCGCCGTAAAAAAAGCGGTATTGAAATCGACGCGCTCGAGTTACGCGCCGTCAAACGTCGCTTCCTGGCACTGAACAAGGATCGCCTGCATCGGGTGCAGGATTCCCTGCAGACACGCCAGCGTATCTTTATCCAGCTACTGCCCCTGCTGTTTCACATCAATCACCCGATGCTGCCGGGTTACCTGTCAAACAAGACGCCGTGTGGAATCTCAGACTATATGCCAGGTAAGCGCTGCATCCAGTCAGCGCGAAAACTGGCGAAAAGTTTCAGCTACCAGCGCCGTGCCCAGCGACGCTATTCGATCCACGGAATATACCTTATGGGCAGTACCGGCACGATTGCCTATTCGAAGTCCAGCGACTTCGATATCTGGATCTGCCATCGTCCCGGGTTGTCTGAAGCGGACATTGCCACCTTGCAGGAAAAAGCTGCCGGCGTTCAGAGTTGGGCAGAATCGCTGGGCCTGGAAGTTCATTTTTTCTTCATGGATGACATTTCTTTCCGCCAGCAGGAACATCAGCAGTTAAGCAATGAAAACGCCGGCAGCTCCCAGCACCACCTGTTACTGGATGAATTTTACCGAACCGGACTACTGGTTGCGGGGCGTTACCCGGTCTGGTGGCTGGTCCCGGTAGAACATGAAAAGGACTACGATGCCTATGTCGACAAGCTCATTGCCAATCGCTTTGTCAAGGCAATTGACATTGTGGATTTCGGAGGTCTGTCGCACCTTCCTAAAGAGGAATTTTTCGGTGCCACGCTCTGGCAGCTCTACAAGGCGGTCGACTCCCCGTATAAGTCCATCCTCAAGATCCTTTTGATGGAAGCCTACGCAAACCAGTATCCGGATATCGAAATGCTGGCTATACGTTTTAAAAAATCGGTTCACAATGCCGAAGCCCAGCTGGACCAGCTTGATCCTTACGTCATGATGTGCAATACGGTTGAGGAGTACCTGTTTTCGCGCAGGGAACTGGAACGGCTTGATCTGGCCAGGCGTTGCTTTTATTTCAAAGTCAATGAGCCGATGAGCAAACCCGACAAGGGACGCGAACAGTCCTGGCGGCGGGAGGCCATTCGTGAACTTGTCGAGACCTGGGGCTGGAGCCAGGCTAAACTGGCGTCACTGGACCAGCGCAGGCAATGGAAGATCAAACGCGTACTGGAAGAACGTCATATGCTGGTGGAAGAATTGACACAGAGCTATCGGGCCCTTTCGCATTTCGGGCGTGACCAGGACAGCGCCGTGGCCATCAAATCAGCAGACCTAAATCTGCTGGGGCGTAAACTCTACGTCGCCTTCGAGCGCAAGGCCGGCAAAGTCGAGATGATCAATCCAGGCGTTTCCAAGGACCTTTCCGAGGAACGCCTGTCGCTGCACCACATCGATGAGAACCAGCGCGGCTGGGCCATCTACAGGGGCAACGTTCTGGCCAGAGACGCAGCTGAACATACGCCGTTGAAGCGCACCAGCAGCCTGCTGGAATTGCTTGCCTGGTGCCATTTCAACGGACTGATAAATCGCAATCCGTCAACAATCAGCGTTCAACCGCCTGATTGCGACCTTAGTCAGTGGGAATTGCGCTGTGTTCTGGATTGCCTGCAGCAAATGTTTCCCAATGGGGGTACGCCGGACAGCAATATGCAATCACTTGCTGACCAGGCAACCATCCGGCAGGCAGGACTGTTTATCAATCTGGCACACGACCCGATGTCGAAGCTTACCCGTACCGGCATGCACCTGGTCAGCGAACGGATTGATCCCTTGAGTTACGGTGGCCAGTGGGAGAACCTTGCGACCGGATTCGAAATGGTTGCCGTAACCTCGTGGGGGGAAGTTCTGACCTTCCGCTACACTGGTCCCGCTGCACTACTCGACTGCCTGTGTGACTACTTTGCCTGGTTACCGGTCACCCGGGGCAAGTTACTACCGCCGGTTCCCTGCTTTAGTTTTTCTTCTTCCCGCGGTGCCATTATAGCGCGCCGCCTGGAAACACTTTTTAATGAACTCAGTGAATTTTTCTACCGCAACTACTGGCGCAAACATGCCCGCTATGCATTGCGTATTGGACAGAATTACTACGTGTTGCAATGTGAGCATGAGGTGCCGCGCTATCACGAACTGGAATCGTATACCGCTCTATTGAATTATCTCGGTCAGCCGCAAGCTGCATTCAGCCCTATACGGATGGACAAGCAGATGCTGGACGACTCCCCGCTGGGTCTGGTGCTGGAGCAGAATCGCGAAGGCGTACTACAGATGTTCTACCAGGTAAGCGGCGGCCGCGCCCAAGTCTACATTCTGGATGAGCGTGGTTCATTGTTCCACCAGCGCGTTGCATTTCATGACCGGCATACGCTGCTGGGCCAGTTTCAGAACTTCCTGGACTCCATGCGCTATCGTTTAAGTAACATGAATGTACCCAACGGCCTGCGTGAAAATGAAAACTTCTTGTACTACCAGATCAATCGCAACAACCAGGACCAGTATGTGCTCGACCCTGTCAGGATTACGCCTGCCTCAGGCCCGTTCCGCTATATGGATGTGCAGATAATCGGCGATCTTGAGGATGAGCAGCACAGCTCATTCAGCATATTTTGTGGAAATCGTGAGTTCTCTGCACTGGAATTCGGCAAATCGCTCTTTGGCAAAGTGGCCGAATACATTACCCGCAGGAGAAACAGTGGCAGCAGCTACCCGATATACATCACCGACATTGATGTAAACCCTACCATGCTTTTGAACGGGAACCCTGGTGGCGTACAGTCAGTCCATTTCCTGAACTACAAGAAACGAATTGAAAGCCTGCTGAACGAGGCGCTCCAAAACGGCAACAACAACTAACCCCTACTCTGCAACACGCACCCGTTCCAGAATTTCGCGGATAGCGGACTCCCAATGGTCGAACCGCAACTGCAGTTCCGGGCTGGAATAGAAGGGTCGTAAATGCTTGAAGCTTGAAGCCAGCAGCAGCGTTTCACCCTTTTCTGCAAATATTGAAATTTTCAGCGGCAGGTAGGGTATCAGGTCCGGGTGCTGGTCACTGACTGCGAGCAACTCGTCGAGATCGCCAAAAAACACCACCCGGTACTTGTCCGTCTTGTAGCCAGACTTTGTCAGGCCAATATCGACACGCTGCACCCGGGAGACCTTGAAACCGCTTTCACCAATCGATTGCTGCAGCACCGACATGGCTTCCGGAAAAGGAAGCTGTGAACGGACCATAAACAGATCCTGGGCAACCAGGGCTGGTGACACTGACATTATCAATATCAGGAGAAATTTCTTCACAGCGTGGCATCCTCCATGATTTCCGCATAGAGATCGTGCATCTGTTCACAGTAATGGTCCAGTTCACTGTTGTTGAACAGGCGACTTAGATTTCTTGGGTTAATACTCATCACCTGCACACCGTGCTCCGTTTCGACCAGCGTGATTCGACAGGGCAGGAACAGGCCCACCCTGGGATCGATAGTGAGCGCATCATTGAGAAAAGCAAAATTACAGAAATAGAGCATGACCCTGCGCGTGTCCTCCTTGCCTTCGGCTGCCAGCCCCTCATCCAGGTACTGTTCCCGAATAACACGAAAGTTGCGGCCCACCACTGCCTGTTTGAGGTTTTCCAGCGTCTGTTCCAGGCTGTACTCGGACTCAAACATGATAACCGGCTCCAGACCGGTATCATCCTCTGGCAGGACATCCATGTTCAGGGTACGCAGGTAGGCAACCAGATCGTCGGCATCCGCGTCGTTCAGACCAAGCGCCTTTATCGAAGGCATAGGCGTTCCCTCGCGCCCCCGCAACAGGCTTGCCTTCAACATGGCATCGCTGACAGATTTCTGGAACCCGGGATTATCCAGCGCCGGCGCCGCCACAGGCGCATCCCTGGGACGAGAAAAGGTTACACCGGTACCGATACCACCGTGGCCTTTCTCACCATGGCAACCTGTACAATGCCTGACGTACAACGCCTTGCCACGCCCGGAATCTCCACTCAGTGGATCACTGTTATAAACGGGAAGTACCTGCCAGGACCAGCCGCGGATATACGCGATAACAGCATCAACTTCGGCATCACTCAAAGTTGGGAACGCCGGCATGACACGCCCGGGACGACCATTGCGCAATGTGTTGCGCAGATAATCATCACTGGCGACGGCTAGAAAATCCGGCAGGTTAAGCGGTATACCTACACCGCCGTCGCCATCGGCACCATGACAAACAGCACAATTCTGCCGATAGAGAATGGCGCCTTCACTGCTCCCGGCCACGGATACCCCGGACACCATCAGGGTTGTTAAAACCATTAGGACTGCACGTAATTTCATAGTGCTCTATTCTGCACGATAGCGTGTTCGGACGACCTTGATGTGTATCAAACAAGTTGCCCAGTGATCCAGCGCCTCAGACTCTCCAGCTGCGGGGGACACAGGCTATGTTCCATTGTGTAGGTATGGAAATCCACATGATAGCCCTGCTCCTCCAGCATCGCGCGGGAGCGCTCTGCCGCAACAAACGGCACCACCGGGTCCTGTTCCCCATGATCCATGCGGATTGTCAGAAGGGAGGGATCAGCGCGTTTTTCCTCGGCCAGAAGATCTGCCAGCGGCAGATAGGCCGACAGTGCCAGTACACCGGCCAGCGGCCCCGCAAAGCGAAGAGCCGTATGCAGGGCAACTGCACCACCTTGCGAGAAACCGGCTAACAGGATTCTGTCACTGGACAGGCCCCGCTCACGTTCTCGCAGAATCAGCGACAACAGGTGCTGCTGTGCCTGCTCGATACCCTGCCTGTCTTCACCCTGGCTAAAAGCAAGATCATAAATATCATACCAGGCACGCATAACCATGCCGTTATTGAGCGTAACAGGACGCCGCGGTGCGTGCGGCAGTACAAACCGTGCGCCCAACTCATCCGCCAGACCCCATTGGCGTATTAGCGGTACAAAATCGTTACCATCAGCGCCCAGGCCATGCAGCCAGATCACCGCACAACTTGCCGCTTGTCGAGGTTCTATTTCCAGCATCTCCAGCATCAGAAATCCTTTTAGCTGCACGCATGGTACCCGTTCACCGGCTTGCCGGCACGCGCAGCATTCTGCCGGAATTTGGGCTTTTGGCTCCGGCTTCGTATACTCGCAGCAAACACACGATCGGGAAAAGACCATGAAACCCTGTTGGGCACAATACCTGCTTTGGCTGATTATCACTCTGGCAGGCGCAGGCACCGCGCTGTCCGGCTGCGGCCAGGACGGACCGCTGTACCTTCCGGAGGACACCGAGCCTCAGGAAGAAAAAGACAAGCAATAGTGGATTATTTCGATTATCAGAATAGCCGCCTGCTGGCTGAGCAGGTCGATGTACAGCAGCTGGCCGCAACACATGGCACGCCGCTCTACGTGTATTCCCGCGCCACGCTGGAACGCCACTGGAAGGCGTTCGACCAGGCACTGGGTGACCATCCGCACCTGGTCTGTTATGCCGTCAAGGCCAATTCGAATCTGGCGGTTCTCGCATTACTGGCAAGACTGGGTTCGGGCTTTGATATCGTTTCCGGCGGCGAACTTGCGCGGGTATTACGTGCCGGCGGCGACCCGGAGAAAGTTGTCTTTTCCGGCGTCGGCAAGAGCGCGGCAGAAATGGAGCTGGCGCTGGGAGCAGGCATCCGCTGCTTCAATGTTGAATCGAGCGATGAACTGACACGCCTGGATGATGTGGCCCGTGCCCACGGCACAGTGGCACCGGTCTCGTTACGCATAAACCCGGATGTGGACGCGCATACCCACCCGTATATTTCGACCGGCCTGAAGGAGAATAAATTCGGGATCAGCGTGGAAGCTGCTTTTGATACATTCCGGCAAGCTGCCGACGCCAGTAATCTCAGGGTGGAGGGCATGGATTGTCACATCGGCTCACAGCTCACCGAGATTTCCCCCTTTGTCGATGCGCTGGACCGGCTACTCGAACTCGTCGATCGCCTTGAAGCACAGGGTATCGGGATTCATCACCTTGACCTTGGTGGCGGACTCGGTGTGCAGTACCACAATGAGCAGCCCCCGTCACCGCAGGAGTACGTACGCCCCCTGGTGGCCCGCCTGGCAGGCATCGACAAGGAAATACTGATCGAGCCCGGACGCGCCATTGCAGCCAATGCAGGTATCCTGGTAACGGAAGTACAGTATCTCAAAGAGAGCGCGGACAAGAATTTCGCCATCGTTGACGCGGCCATGAACGACCTGATCCGACCTGCACTATACGGAGCCTGGCAGGATATTATCCCGGTCTTGCCCCATGGTGGTGAGACACACAGCTGGGAAATTGTGGGCCCCGTTTGTGAAACCGGTGACTTTCTCGGCAAGGACAGGGTAATGGCTCTGCGACAGGGTGATCTGCTCGCGGTGCGCTCAGCAGGTGCTTACAGCTTTACCATGAGCTCCAATTACAACAGCCGGCCCCGGGCTGCCGAAATACTGGTGGACGGCTCAGATGCGTACGTCGTCCGCACCCGCGAAACTATTGACAGCCTGTTCGAGGCCGAATCAATCCCCGCCTTTTAGATCCTGGTATGGAACGGATTCCGGAACCTGAGCTCATGGTTGACCCCGAACAGGTGCTGGCCTATGCGCGTGCCGACTTCAGCAAACCACACAACCTCTTCATTGACCTGATCATACAGCGCTTCGGTCCCTCGCTTTCCGGAACAGTTCTGGATCTCGGCTGTGGACCAGGCGACATCTGCCGGCGTTTTGCGCGGCGCTTTCCGAACTGCCGGATTCATGGTGTCGATGCCTCTGCCGCCATGCTGGAGCTGGCAATAACGGACACCAGAGACCAGTCGCTGGATGGATGTATTACCTATATTCCTGCCCATCTGCCGAAGGCGTCGCTACCACTGAAACACTACGATATATTGGTATCCAACAGCCTGCTGCACCACCTTGAGGATCCGGCAGGTCTGTGGAAGAGCATCGTCAACTATGGCCGGACGGGCACCATGGTTTTCGTTATGGATCTGCTACGCCCTGAAAATTGCGAACGAGCCAGGCAGCTGCAAAAGGAATATGCAGGGAACGAACCCGAAGTGTTACAGAAGGATTTTTTTAACTCGCTGCTGGCCGCATACCGCCCCGGCGAAGTAAGAGAACAGCTGGCACAACACGGGCTGGATCAACTCCGGATTGAAGTGGTTAGTGACAGACATTTTATTGCATACGGCTTTCTATAAAATGCCATCACGCAGCTTCCAGACAGGCTGCCCCGATTCATCTATCAGGCCACGCACCCGTAGCCACCGGGAAGCATCGCCAGCATCCCTTTCGAACCAGGCACGTGCCGAGCCCAGGCGAAAACTGTAACCCCAGGCATCCATATCCTGCATCAGTCGATCGCGTCCCACCGACGGCAGGTATCCTGCCAACAAAATCTGCAGGTAGCACACGCCGTTTTCTTCGTCATAATCACCACCGGCGTCAGTATGCAGGCCCTTACGTCGTTCGGGCGTCATGCATACATAATGACAGGCTTCGTGCAGTATGGAATGAATGGGTGTGTCGGCACGCACCAGAAGTCTGTTTTCAATCAGGCCGGCTTCCTCGTCTCCCCAGAAGCTACCTGGAATAGCGGTGTCAGTCTCGACCTGCTCACACAGCAGGCCGTACTTCTCCAGCAAGCCGGTCATAACCGGCAGGCCAATCAGTGCCAGGCGCAGCACATCCTCTACCTGCTTGACCAACTCGTTACTCATGGCATCGTGCGTCAGCAAACCGAAATCTAAAAGGGAATTTCCATAGCGTGAATTCTGATCGGCTTAAGCAGCGCTTGCAAATTACCCGGTACTCCGTACCCTTCCGTCATGGAGCTGTTATTCAGCAAAATGCATGGGCTAGGCAATGACTTCGTGGTTATAGACGCGATTAACCAGTCAGTTGACCTGACTTCAGCGCAGGTTCGCCACATCGCCGACCGCCGGATGGGTGTCGGCTGTGACCAGCTGCTGCTGGTAGAACGCTCCAGGCAGGCCGATACCGAATTCCGCTACCGGATTTTCAATGCCAACGGGAGTGAAGCGGAACAGTGCGGCAACGGGGCACGTTGTTTTGCCCGATTCGTGCGGGACAAGGGACTCACAGGCGCAAGCAGAATTCCGGTGCAAAGCCCGGCGGGCCGAATTGAGCTGATCATAGAGGATGATGATCGGATTACTGTCGATATGGGCGCCCCTCTCCTCGAGCCGGAGGATATCCCGTTTCAGGCGATGGTACGCGCACCCCTTTACGCCCTCGCTGTAGCAGGTGAAACAATAGAACTCGGCGCCGTGTCCATGGGTAATCCCCATGCAGTGCTGGAAGTCCCGCATATCGATAGTGCGCCGGTGGCAAAGCTTGGGCCACAAATAGAAGCACATTCACGCTTCCCCAATCACGTCAACGTAGGCTTTATGGAAATCGTAGATCGTGGCCGTATTCGCCTGCGTGTGTTCGAACGTGGGGTAGGAGAAACACTGGCCTGCGGTTCGGGCGCCTGCGCTGCGGTCGTGGTGGGCAGGATCCAGGGTGAACTGGATGAAACGGTAACCGTCGAACTACGCGGCGGTGATCTTGTGGTAAGCTGGGCAGGCGAAAACAGTCCGGTACTGATGACAGGGCCTGCCACCTTTGTTTATGATGGGAAAATACTAATATGACCACGACGGCCAATGCTGAAACCCGGCTCAATGAGCCCGACGCCGAACAGGTTTCCGAATTTCTGAAACAACATCCCCACTTCCTCGGCGAACATCCCGAACTGCTCACCGAAATCCAGTTAAGTCACTCCAGCGGTTCCGCCACCTCGTTAATCGAACGCCAGGTCCAGGTACTGCGTGACCAGAACCAGGGCCTGAAAACCAAACTGATGGAACTGGTCGATGTCGCACGCGATAACGACCGGCTTAATGAGCGTATGCACCAGATGACCCTGGATCTTCTGCAGGCAGGCTCGCTGACCGATTTGCTGGATACCCTGGAAAACCATCTGCGCAATGAATTCAGCGCCGACACCATTACCCTGCATCTTCCCGGGCTGGACGAAGTTCGCCAGCGGGAGACCGGCGCGGCCGATCTTGTTGTTGACGATACATTAATAGCCCTGTTTCCCGGCCCATTCTCCGAAGACAAACCCCAGTGTGGCCGCCTCAGGCAGGATCAGCTGGATTTTCTTTTCCAGGACCAGGCTGCAGCAATCGAGTCAGCCGCTGTCATTCCGCTGGGCACACGTGCGGAGGCCGGCCTGCTCTCCATTGGCAGCCGTGAAGTAAACCGTTTCAGTTCCAGTATGGGCACGCTGTTTCTGAGCCATCTTGGGGCACTGCTGGCGCGCCTTCTGAACATACACCGCTGTCCCTGACCAGAACCCGTGCAACCAGACGAGTTAGCACGCTTAACCGAGTTCGAAAGTCACCTGCGTGACGAAAGGCAGCTGTCACCTCATACCCGGAGTAATTACCGTCGCGACCTTCTGTCCGTGGTTCGGTTTTGCGATGAACAGGGTATTTCACGCTGGCCGGAACTGACTCCACAGCAGGTGCGTACCTTCGCCGCGCAGGTCCACCGACAGGGTTTGGGAGGTCGCAGCATCCAGCGCAAGCTGTCGGCGCTGCGCAGCTTCTGCCGCTACCTTATCAGGCAAAGTGCATTGAGCAATAACCCCGCGCAGGACATCCGCGCCCCCAGAGCACCGCGCAAGCTGCCCCATAGCCTGGACGTAGACCGTATCCAGCACCTGCTGGACGGCAAGCCTAATGACTGGCTGACACAACGCGATCTGGCGATCATGGAGCTGATGTATTCCTCCGGCCTGCGCCTGGCCGAGCTGGTGAACATGGACCTGCAGCAACTCGACCTCCGGCAAGGCGAAGCACGGGTACTGGGTAAAGGCCGCAAAACCCGTATTGTCCCCATTGGGCAAAAAGCCAGGGATGTATTGCAGGCATGGCTGACAACTCGTGCGATTCACTGCACCGAAGGTGAGTCCGCAGTGTTCATCAACCGCTCCGGCACCCGTCTCAGCCCGCGCAGCGTGCAGCAACGCATGCGCCGCTGGGCGCAGCAGCAGGGCCTGGACAGCCGCCTGCACCCGCACGCCCTGCGCCATTCCTTTGCTACGCATGTACTTGAATCCAGTGGCGACCTGCGCGCCGTTCAGGAACTGCTGGGCCACGCCAACCTGAGCACCACCCAGATCTACACCCATCTCGATTTTCAGCGTCTCGCCGAGGTCTACGACAAGGCACACCCACGCGCGCGCAAATCCGGAAAAAGCTCTTAACCGCTGCAGGTTTCAGGTATTGGCCTGAATCCGGCAGCTGTCTTGGTGTACAATTTCGGCCCCGAATTAAATTCAGGATCTGGTGTGGAACAATATCGTGGGACAACCATTCTTTCCGTACGTCGCAATGGCCGTGTCGTGGTCGGCGGCGATGGACAGGTATCCATGGGTAACACCGTGATGAAGGGCAATGCGCGCAAGGTGCGTACGCTGTATCACGGCAAGGTCCTGGCCGGATTTGCGGGTGGTACGGCCGATGCCTTCACCCTGTTTGAACGTTTCGAGGCCAAGCTTGAAAAACACCAGGGGCATCTGGTGCGCTCCGCAGTGGAACTGGCCAAGGACTGGCGAACCGATCGTATGTTACGCCGGCTGGAAGCTCTGCTGGTGGTTGCCGACAAAGTAAGTTCGTTGATCATTACCGGTAACGGTGACGTCATAGAGCCGGAAGACTGCCTGATGGCAATTGGCTCCGGCGGCCCGTTTGCCCAGTCCGCGGCACGCGCCATGCTGGATACAACTGAACTCGACGCGCGTAGCATTGTCGAGAAAGGCTTGGAGATCGCCGCCAGCATTTGCGTCTATACCAACCATAACCTGACCCTGGAAGAACTCGAGTGCTAGCCCGCATGCCTCACCACTCTCCCATGTGAACTGACCAGCTGAAAATCTCTTATGTCCGAAATGACTCCACGCGAAATTGTCCAGGAACTGGACAAGCACATCATAGGCCAGGACGACGCCAAGCGCGCCGTCGCCATTGCATTGCGCAACCGCTGGCGCCGGCAGCAGGTGGATGAACCACTGCGCGGCGAAATCACGCCCAAGAATATCCTGATGATTGGCCCTACCGGGGTCGGCAAAACCGAGATTGCCCGACGCCTGGCAAAACTGGCCAATGCACCGTTCATAAAGGTGGAAGCCACCAAGTTCACCGAAGTCGGTTATGTCGGTCGGGATGTAGAGTCAATTATTCGTGACCTGGTAGATGTCGGAATCAAGATGACACGCGAAGAGGAAATGGCCAAGGTGAGGCATCGTGCCGAAGATGCCGCCGAAGAGCGCATTCTCGATGCGCTGCTTCCCAGAGCGCACAGTACGGGTTTCGAAGCCGCAGCTGACGAGCCAGACGACAGAGATACCCGGCAGAAATTCCGCAAAATGCTGCGTGAAGGCCGGCTGGATGATAAGGAAATTGAAGTCGAAGTCTCGGCTACACCGGTCGGCGTAGAAATCATGGCGCCACCGGGAATGGAAGAAATGACCAATCAGTTGCAGGGCATGTTCCAGAACTTTGGTGGTGGCCGCACAAAAAATCGCAAACTGCGCGTCGCTGATGCCTTCAAGGTGCTGAGCGATGAAGAAGCCGGAAAAATGATCAACGAAGAGGAGTTGAAACTCAGCGCCTTGAGCAGAGTGGAGCAAAACGGCATTGTATTTATCGATGAAATTGACAAGGTCACACAACGCAGCGAACAGGGTAGCAGCCCCGGTGTCTCGCGCGAAGGGGTACAACGGGATCTGTTGCCTTTGGTGGAAGGCAGTACGGTGACCACCAAACACGGTATGGTGAAAACCGACCACATCCTGTTTATTGCGTCAGGTGCGTTCCATATGTCAAAGCCCTCGGACCTTATTCCCGAGTTGCAGGGCCGCATGCCCATTCGGGTAGAACTCCAGGCGCTGGGTGTAAAGGAATTTGTGCGCATTCTTACCGAACCGGATGCCTCACTGACCGAACAGTACAGTGCGCTATTGGGTACTGAAGGTCTGCAGCTCGAATTTGTCGAGGATGGCATCGAGCGCATCGCCTCCATAGCGTGGGAAATTAACGAACGCACGGAGAATATAGGTGCCCGCCGTCTGCACACAGTCATGGAGCGGTTACTGGAGCAAGTATCCTTTGCAGCGGCAGACCAGTCCGGTAACAGCTTGACGGTCAATGCCGACTACGTAAATACACAATTAGAAGACCTGGCCGGGGATGAAGACCTGAGCCGTTATATACTGTAATCAGCCCGCGAGGTTCGACATGGCACAAACTCACCCCCATCCCACCGAAGTCAATCTGCACCAGAAATCCAGAATGCTGGAGGTAAAATTTGATGACGGTGCACAGTTCGAGATGAGCTGTGAGTATCTGCGCGTATACTCTCCATCTGCCGAAGTACAGGGCCACGGACCGGGTGAAGGGGTTCTGCAGGTGGACAAGGAAGGCGTCAATATCAAGTCCATCGAGCCGGTCGGTAACTATGCCATCCAGATCTTTTTCGACGATGACCATAGCACCGGCATTTATTCCTGGGAGACACTGTACAAGCTGGGAGCCAACAAGGCCGGGAACTGGCAGGATTACCTTGATCGCCTGAAAGAGGCCGGTGTGCCGCACTCGCAATTTGGCAACAAGACCTTACCCTGATGACGGACAAGACCACCCACTTCGGCTTCGAAAAAGTTGCCTGGGACGACAAACAACATCGTGTCGCTGGTGTGTTTGATTCGGTAGCCGGTAACTATGACCTGATGAACGATGTTATGTCATTTGGTGTTCATCGGCTGTGGAAACGTTTTGCTGTAGAACATAGCGGGGTGCGCCGGGGCCAGAAAATTCTTGATCTTGCAGGTGGTACCGGTGACCTGGCGGAACGTCTGTCGCGCATGGTGGGGCCGGACGGAGAAGTCGTAATCGGCGATATCAACAAGTCCATGCTGAACATTGGACGGGAACGGCTGCTGGATCGGGGCATTTGCGGCAATGTGCAGTATGTGCAAGCCAATGCCGAAAACCTGCCGTTTCCTGATAGCAGTTTTGACTGCATCACAATCGCCTTCGGCTTGCGCAATGTTACTGACAAGCCCAGGGCGCTGGAATCCATGTACCGGGTATTGAAGCCCGGTGGACGCTTGCTGGTGCTGGAATTTTCAAAGCCCGTGGTGCCCGCTCTGAAGCAAGCCTACGATTTGTACTCTTTCAGGATTCTGCCGGTGATGGGGCGTCTGATTGCCCGGGACGAAGCCAGCTACCGCTATCTGGCAGAATCCATTCGCATGCATCCAGGCCAGGAAGACCTCAAAGCCCTTATGGAACAGTCCGGCTTCGAGGATTGCGATTACTTTAACTTGAGTGGTGGCATCGTTGCACTACACCGCGGCTATCGCTACTAATTTTTACTGAACCGGAAATCTCCTTGACCCCAGCTTCGACATTGGCAGCTGCACTGGAATCCGCCCTGGATCTTTATTTGAAACAGGATCCGGGCGCACTTCAGCGTTGCGCGGAAATGGACGGCAAAGTCATCGCACTGGATGTAACCGGCCTGGACCTGTCCCTGTATTTTATGCCCGGCGCTGACGGTATCCTGGTAGCGGGACACTACGAAGGCGAAGCGGATACCCGGCTGCGCGCTTCGCCGCTTGGCTTCGCAAGACTCTCGCTCGGGCCCAGGGAAGATGCGCTCTTTGAAGGCGCTGTGGATATACAGGGTGACACTGAAACCGGCCAGCAATTCCAGGACATACTCTCAGCAGTAGACTGGGACTGGGAGGAGCAGCTGTCGCGGATCACCGGTGACGTAATTGCACATCAGACCGGCAGTCTGGCGCGTAAGGTAACGCAGTTTATAAAAAGCAGTCGCAGCACACTGCAACAGGACGTCTCGGAATACCTCCAGGAAGAAGTGCGCCTGCTTCCCGCGAGGACCGAGGTCGATTATTTCCTGGAAGAGGTGGATCAGCTGCGCGCTGATGTCGATCGCCTGAGTGCACGCGTCGACCGATTAATTCGAACGCCTGATTCAAACGCATGATCCGGCCTGCCCAACTGCTACGCCTGCTGCACATCAACTGGGTGCTGGTCCGCAACGGGCTGGATGAAGTTGTTCTTGCAACACACCTGTTCCGCCCTGTCAGGTTCCTTGGCTATCTTGTGCCCTGGCACTGGTATGTGCGCAGAACGCCACGTGCGGTGCGTATACGCAAAGCGCTGGAAGACCTCGGGCCTATCTTCATAAAGTTCGGCCAGATCCTGTCTACGCGGCAGGATCTGTTAGCCGATGATATTGCGCTCGAACTCGCCAAATTGCAGGATCGCGTCCCACCCTTCGCGGGTGATCGCGCCCGGAACATTGTTGAACTGGCATTTCAACAACCGGTCAATGAGTTGTTTCACCGTTTTGACGAGCAACCGCTCGCTTCGGCGTCTATCGCCCAGGTGCACGCCGCAACCCTGAAAAGCGGCGAAGATGTGGTGGTAAAAGTCCTCAGGCCCGGGGTGGAAAAAGACATAGCACGCGATGTAAATCTGTTGCGCTACATTGCCGGGCTGGCGGAAAAATACTGGCGTGACGGGCGCCGGCTACGGCCCTGTGAAGTGGTTGCCGAATTCGAAAAGACCTTGTACGAAGAACTGGATTTGTTGCGCGAAGCCGGCAACGCCTCCCAGCTGCGCAGAAATTTCAACGGCTCTGAAGTGTTGTATGTGCCGGAGGTGTACTGGCCTTACTGCCGGCGTAACGTCATGACCATGGAGCGCATCTACGGTGTTCCAGTCAACGATATTAATGCTCTGCGACAAGCCGGCGTAGACCTGAAAACCCTGTCGGAGCGCGGTGTGGAAATATTTTTCACCCAGGTCTTCCAGCATAATTTCTTCCATGCCGACATGCACCCCGGCAATATCTTTGTCTCTAGCGATGGCTGCTACATGGCCGTCGACTTCGGCATCATGGGAACTCTGAATCCCGAGGACCAGCGCTATCTTGCGGAAAATTTTCTGGCCTTCTTTCGCCGCGATTATCACCGCGTGGCAGAGCTGCACGTCCAGTCCGAGTGGGTCCCACAAGGTACACGGATTGATGAATTCGAGTCAGCCATACGCTCGGTCTGCGAACCTATCTTTGAACGCCCGCTTAAAGATATTTCTTTTGGGCAACTGCTGCTGCGCCTGTTCCAGACAGCACGTCGCTTTAACATGGAAATCCAGCCACAGCTGGTACTGTTGCAGAAAACCCTGCTAAACATCGAAGGTCTGGGACGGCAGCTGTATCCGGACCTCGACCTCTGGCAAACAGCAAAACCATTTCTGGAGCGCTGGATGAGCGAACAGGTCGGGGCGCGTGCGTTTATTGGACGTATGCGCCGCAGCCTGCCTGAATGGAGTGAACGGCTGCCGGAGATACCGCAACTGCTGCAGCGTACCCTGCAACAGGCTACAGAAGGCAAATTACGCATACAGTGGGAATCCCGTGAGCTGGAAAAATTGCGCGAACAGATACGCCGCTCCAGCCAACGCTCGCTGTCCGCCATTCTCGGTGGAGCACTTCTGATAAGTGCCTCGCTCATCTACGGGCTGGACGGTTTTACCCCGGTCATGTTTGGTGGCGCGCCACTGCTCACCTGGATACTGGGTGGCCTGGCGGTATTTTTTCTTGTTTACGCCTGGACTGATGAATGAATCAGGCATAAAAAAACCCGCCAAATCTGGCGGGTCGGAATGGGCTCTTTAAATTATTATAGCTTTTGTTGTCCTATGAGCCTTGTTGTTGTAACGCTACGTTGTGAAGTTCTCTCAAGCTTTCAACGTTTATTGTGATCAACTCCTCCAACACCGTTTTCGAAAAGCCAACACCGTTACTGTATTTTTACGTCGTATTGTTATCAGTATTGGTAGTTTATCTAGAGCAACAAGCGTGCCTACTTTGAAAAAATCATAAAATCAACGGGTTAGCTAAAGACAAAAATCTGTTCAATTTTTACATGTTAATTATTTCGACATACCGGATCGATACTAGACCCATATTATATCTTAAATTTCAATTTGATAGCGTAATTCGTAGAAAGTCCGACGA
>Ga0316191_10000053_pt1 | contig 52863 bp, 40 predicted proteins | sample Eddworburr2cm_MG_FD_204928 | JGI IMG/M metagenome (GOLD analysis project Ga0316191, IMG submission 204928) | Coastal sediment microbial communities from Maine, United States - Eddy worm burrow 2 cm | ecosystem: Environmental > Aquatic > Marine > Coastal > Sediment | place: USA: Maine...
GCTCACGCGATCAGAATGGCGAGAACCCGCCGCCGGCCCAGTAGTCTTCCTTCAACGATTCCTGTTGCTGGAGGAGCGCCTGGTAGTGACCGGACTCCCAGTCGGCAAGCTCGGTGTAGAACTTCTGCACGATCTCGTCGTTCGACTGCGCGGCCTGATCCTTGTAGAAGTTGACGGCTGAGAGCTCGAGGCTGATGCCGATGGACAGGGCGCTCATCTCGAAGTGCGCGCCGCTGATGCGCTGGCGGAACGAGTCCGAGAAGATCGGGCTCGTGCCCTGCAGCTCGGCGCGCTTGCCCAGCGTGACGTTGGGATCGGGCGCTCCCTTTTCCATGAAGGCGTCGTACTGCAGGCTGAGAAAGCGAACGTGCTCTTTCTCGTCCTGGGCCAGGCTCTCGAAGACCCCTCGGCCCTTGTCGTCATCCGTGCTGCGGGCGGCCATCATGTAGAAATGGAAGCCGTCGATCTCGGCCTGGATCGCCTGCTTGAGCCCGTCGGTAACCCGCTTTTTCTCGTCGATCGTCATCGTCGGTCTCTCCTCTCGTTCATCCGGTGCGTTTCAAGGACCGCCCGAGGACCTCCTGCACCGGTTTGTAGTCAATGGCCTTGGTGGGACAGAAGGGAACGCACGCTGGGTTCCCGCCGCACAGATCGCACTTCTGGACGATCTGGAACTTGGCGTCGAACTGCATGTTGCCGAAGGGACAGGCGGGCACGCACATCCGGCAGCCGATGCACCGTGCATAGTCGACGTCGATGGCGCCGGTCGCCTCGTTGCGTGCCAGGGCGCCCGAGGGGCACACCGTGACGCAGGCCGCATCGTCGCACTGGAAACAGACGACGGGCGTGCCGGCCTCGACCCCTCTCCGAAAGATGTCGATCCGGGATTCCGCCGGGACGCCGTTTCGGGCGTGGGCGAAGGCGCATGCGAGCTCGCACTTGCCGCAGGCGATGCAGTCGCTGACGGTTACGGTGAAGATCCGGTCCATGTCATCGGCTCCCTATCACCGGCTGGTCTCCCGCCATCGGGTCGAGCTTCCGGAAGAGCTCGGCTTGTTCCGCGCGCTTGCAGCGATCGCATGTCTCGAAGTAAGACTCCGGCACGCCCTGCCGCTGGGCGAAGTGCGCGGCCTCGTCTTTTGTGATGTGCGCCGTGCCGCACCGGCTGCACCGCAGCATCTCGAACTCCCGTTTCCAGATCGACCGCGTCAACCCGTTCTCCTGGAAGGGAATGCAATCCGTCGGGCAGGTCACGGCACACGCCAGGCAACCGATGCAGTCCGGGGGCGGCTCGCCGAAAGGCGGGGCGATCTCGCGTCCGGCCCCTCGGTTCGCCGACGAGATCGCCGAGACGCCGATGTGGTCGCACACCCGCGTGCAGATCCCGCACAGGATGCAGTCGGTGGGATCGGGATTGCGCGTGTAGCTCGTCTCCTTGATTCCGTATTCGGCGGCGAGCTTCTTGATCAGTGGCGTGTCGGGGCACCGCGCCAGGAGCAGGTCGAGGACAACTTGCCTGGCCTCGATCACCTTCTCCGAGCAAGTCTTGACGATCAGGTCCGGCTCTACGGGGAAGTTGCAGGCGGTGACCAGCCGGCTCCAGCCGTCCCAGGCATCCTTGGTGATCTCGACCAGGCACAGGCGGCATCCGCCCCACGGCTCGAGGGCCTCGTGCTGGCACAGCGTCGGGATCGAGACTCCAGCCTCCTTCGCCGCCTTCAGGATGTAGGTACCTTCCGGCGTCTCGACAGGCTTGTCGTCGATGGTGATCAACGGCATGGCTAGGCGCTCCTCCCTGTGTACCCCACGGCATCCACCGGACAGACGTCGAAGCACGCGCCGCAGCTCGTACACTTGTCCAGGTGGAGCGTGTGCACGTGGTTGGCCTCGCCGGTGATGGCATCCGTGGGACAGACGGCAAAGCAGGCGTGACACCCGTCGCAAGCGTCTTCATTGATGAAGAACCGGGTGAGGGTCGGGCACACTCCCGCGGGGCAACGATCCCCCTCGATGTGCGCTTCGTACTCTTCGCGGAAATAGCGGATCGTGGACAGCACGGGGTTGGGGGCCGACTTCCCGAGCTCGCACAGGGACGCCACCTGCATGCCCTTGCTCAGTCGCGTGATCGTGTCGAGATCTCCCGCCTTTCCGTCGCCGACGAGGATGCTGTCGTAGATCGTGAGCAGCTGTCGGAGCCCTTCCCTGCACGGCGTGCACTTGCCGCAGGATTCCTCGAGCAGGAACATCAAGAAGTAGCGGGCGACGTCCACCATGCAGGTGCGCTCGTCCATGACGATCATGCCGCCGGAGCCCATCATCGAGCCGGCCTCGGTGAGCTTCTCGTAGTCGACCGGCAGGTCCAGGAGACTTTCGGGGACGCACCCTCCGGAGGGTCCGCCGGTCTGCACGGCCTTGAACTTCCCTCCGTCCGGGATTCCTCCGCCGATCCCGAAGACGACGTCCCTGAGAGAGGTCCCCATGGGAAGCTCGATGAGGCCGGTGTTGTTGACCTTGCCGACGATGGAGAAGCACTTGGTGCCCTTGCTCTTTTCCGTGCCCATGCCGGCGAACCACCCGGCACCCTTCTCGACGATCGCGCCGACGTCGGCCCACGTCTCGACGTTGTTCAGGACGGTGGGCAGGTCGAACAGGCCCCGATCGGTGGAGTGGATGTACTTGGCCCGGGGTTCCCCGACGTGGCCCGCGATCGAAAGCATCAGGGCCGAGGACTCTCCGCACACGAAGGCGCCCGCCCCGCGGCTGATCTTGATGTCGAAGTCGAAGCCGGTGCCGAGAATGTTCTTGCCCAGGAAGCCTCGCTCGCGGGCGTCGGCGATGGCCTGGGTCAGGCGTACCACGGCGAGAGGGTATTCCTCGCGGACGTAGATGTAGCCCTCGGACGAGCCGATGGCGTACGCACCGATGGCCATGCCCTCCAGCACGCTGTGGGGATCGCCCTCCATGATCGCCCGGTCCTTGAACGCACCGGGGTCGCCCTCGTCGCCGTTGCACACGACGAACTTGCGCTCTCCTGCCGCGCGCTTGCAGGAGCGCCATTTCCGGCCGGTACCGAACCCGGCCCCGCCCCTGCCGCGCAGCCCCGATTCTTCTACCGCGGTCAGGACGTCGTCCGGACTCAGGGTGGAAAGGGCCTTGACCAGGCCGCCGTAGGCACCGTGGGCGACGGCATCTTCGATGTCCTCGGGGTCGATCTTCCCGAGGTTCCGCATGGAGACTCGAACCTGGTTCTTGTAGAACGGGATCTCGTCGTGGCTCTTGTAGGTCTTGCCGTTGCCGGGTTCCTTGTAGAGAAGATCCTCGATGACCTCGTTGCCGAAGACGCTCTCCTTGACGATCCTGGGAACGCGGTTCGCGGTAACCTTGGTATAGAACAGCCCCTGGGGCTCGAGGATCACCAGCGGCCCGGCCGAGCACAGCCCATGGCACCCCGCGCCCTTGAGCAGCGGTTTCACCTTGGCATCGGTGCCGTCGAGCTCTTTCTCGAATGCTTCGAGGATCTCCGCCGCACCGTTGGCCAGGCAACCGGGGCCGCAGCACACCAGGGCGAGGTTCTTGGCCTTCTTGGCCTTGGACGCAAGGGAGCGCTGGACCTTGCCGAACTGCTCGATGGACTCAATCCGCACTGTCCTGCCCTCCTGCGGCGACCCTCTTGAGGATTCTCGCGAGCCGTGCGGTCTTGGCCTTGCCGTGGTAGGTCTCGTTCACGATGAACACCGGGGCCATGGCGCATGCACCGACGCAGTTGACGGTCTCGAGAGAGAATCTCATGTCCTCCGATGTCTCTCCGGGCTTGATCTGGACGAGCCGTTCCACCTCGTCGACGAGCTGCTTCGCCCCGCGGATGTGACAGGCCGTTCCCAGGCACACCCGAAGCGTGTTCTTCCCCTTGGGGACCAGCGAGAAGGCCTTGTAGAACGTCGCCACGGCGTGGACCTTGGCCATGGGAACGCCCAGGGAGCCGCTGACCCGCTGGAGGGCTTCCGGGGGCAGGAAGCTGTACTCCCTCTGGATGTCCTGCAGCACCATGATGAGGCTCGATGGATCCCCCTCGTGAAGACCGAGGATCTCGTCGAGCTTTCCCGTATCGATGTCGACACCGCCTGGCTGCATTGCGCTCACCTCAGCTTGCATTGCGGGCTTCCGCTCCCAGCTCGTACCCGCGCCTGAAGGCCTTGAGGTTGATCTCCAGGACCTGCGGTTTTTTTCCGAACTCCTGCTCGAGGATTCCCTCGACGACCTCGGGCTCGACGATGCCGGTTCTGCCGACGTAGGCGCCCAGGGCGACCATGTTCGCGGCGCGTGGGCTCCCCTCTTCGATCGCGATGCTGCTGGCCGGCACCTTCAACACGGTGAGGTCGTCGCGAGCCGGCTCGCGGTTCACGAGTGAGGTGTTGATCAGCACGAATCCCTTGTCCCTCATCATCGGCTCGAACTTGTCCAGAGACGGGAGGTTCATCGCGATGAGAGAGCGTGGGTGCTGGATGACGGGACTCCCGATCGGCTTGTCCGAGATCACGACCGTGCAGTTGGCGGTCCCGCCTCTCATCTCGGGGCCGTAGGAGGGGAACCAGGAAACCTCTTTGCCCGCCTTCATGCCGGCATAGGCCAGAACCTTGCCGATGAGCAACACGCCCTGTCCACCGAAGCCCGCGCAGACGACATCGTTCTGCATGTCATCGTTCCCCTGGGGCCGGCTCCGGCTCCTTGAAGACACCGATGGGGTAGTACGGGATCATTTCCTTGTTCAGCCAGGTGCAGGATTCCGTGGCCGACAGGCCCCAGTTGGTGCAGCAGGTCGAGAGCACCTCCACCAGCGAGAAGCATTTGCCGTCGACCTGGTACTGGAAGGCCTTCTTGATGGCGTGCTTGGTCCGGATGATGGACAGCGGGTCGTGAACGGTCTGACGGGTGATGAAGCTGGGGGTCCGAAGGGTGGCAAGCATTTCCGCCACCCGTATCGGGTATCCGGCCAGCGTCGTGTCCCTGCCGAAGGGGCAGGTGGTGGCGCGCTGTCCGGGCAGGGTCGTCGGCGCCATCTGTCCGCCGGTCATGCCGTAGATCGCGTTGTTGACGAAGATCGTCGTGAACTTCTCTCCCCGGTTGGCCGCATGAACGATCTCGGCCATGCCGATGGAGGCCAGGTCGCCGTCGCCCTGATAGGTGAAGACGATGAGATCGGGGCGGCCGCGCTTGACACCGGTGGCCACGGCCGGGGCCCGTCCGTGCGAGGCCTCTTGCATATCGCAGTTGAAGTAGTTGTAGGCCAGGACGGCGCAGCCCACGGGGCAGACCCCCACGGTCCTCTCACGCAGGCCGAGCTCGTCGAGCGATTCGGCGACGAGCCGGTGGATGATGCCGTGGGTGCACCCCGGGCAGTAGTGGGTGTGGGCCTCGGTCAGAGACTCGGGTTTGGTGAATACGGCTTCGCTCATGCTCCATCCCCTTTGCCGAGGATTTCCTCGGCGACCCTCATCACGTCTTCGGGAGAGATGAGATTGCCTCCGGTGCGTCCGTGGAAGTGGATCGGGACCTTGTCGTGGAGCGCGAGCCTGACGTCCTCGATCATCTGTCCGGCCGACAGCTCGGTGACCAGAACGTGCTTGGCCCGCAGGGCACGCTCCCGGAGCTGCTCGTAGGGGTACGGGTAGAGAGAGATCGGACGGAAGAGGCCGACGTGAACCCCACGTTCCTCGAGCTCTTCGAGCGCGGTGAGGCAGACCCGCGCCACCGTTCCGTAGGCGCACAGGAGCAGGTCGTAGTCTTGGTCGGTGCCGTACTCGGCAAACCGGATTTCCTTCTCGGCCATCTCTCGATACTTGGCCTGCAACCTCTCGTTGACCTGCTCGAGCGCGTTGGGATTGAGATAGAGCGAGTTGACGATGTTCGGGGCCCTTCCCTTGCACCCGCTGGTGGCCCAGTCTTTCGGGGTCAGGGGACGGAGCGGCTCGTCCCGGTCGGTGAACTCCACCGGCTCCATCATCTGTCCGATCAGGCCGTCTCCCATGACCATCACCGGGTTGCGGTAGTAGTCGGCCAGATCGAAGGCGTCCACGACCAGATCCGCCGCTTCCTGGACCGACCACGGCGCCAGGACCAGCAGCCTGTAGTCGCCGTGCCCGCCTCCCTTGGTGGCCTGCAGGTAGTCGCTCTGGGCGGGGAGGATGCCGCCCAGACCGGGGCCACACCGCACGATGTTCACCAGAACCACGGGCAGCTCGGCGCCCGCCATGTACGAGATGGCCTCGGCCATCAGGCTGATTCCCGGAGAGGACGAGGAGGTGAAGCAGCGCTCCCCCGCCCCCGCCGCGCCGTACAGCATGTTGGAGGCGGCAACCTCGCTTTCGGCCTGGACAAACACCCCGCCTATCTCGGGCAGGCGCTGCGAGAGGTACTCGGGAATCTCGTTCTGGGGTGTGATCGGGTAGCCGAAGAACAGGCGGCATCCCGCTTGAACCGCAGCCTCACCGATCGCCTCGGCGCCTTTCATGAGCTTCTTGGCCATGGCTCGACTGCTCCCTCAGTACGCGAAGTAGTGGTACATGGTGCCGTTGACCCTCATCTGCAGGGCAACGTCAGGGCAGATGATGCAGCACAGCCTGCACCCGATGCAGCGGGACTGCTCGGCCACGGAGACGTAGAAGTAGCCCTTGGCGTTGAGCTCCTTCGTCATGGCCAGGATGCTCTGCGGGCAGGCGTGAACGCACAGCTCACATCCCTTGCATCGGTCCTTTTCGACTTGGATCCTCGGCATCCGGCTTCTCCTCGATCAGATGACGCCCCGGATCGGCCGCCGTCCCTCGGGAGTTCTGGCAAACGGCGGCAGGATATAGCGCTCGATCGGTCGGATGGGGCACGTGAAATCGGTCGGGTCGAGAGTCTCCGCCATGTCCTTGTGCGCGACGACGTAGCGAAGAGGAATGTGGAGTTTGGCGGACAGCTTCTCTGCCTCGAGGTAGCCCTTGTGAATGACCTCGGGCGTGGTGTCGTCCATGAGATGGGTGTTCGAGACGATGCCGGTGATCGTGAGCCTCGCGGCCCCGCGGATCCTGTCGACCATCGCCGTCAGCGAGTCGAGACCGTCGGTGAAGGGCCGCTTCATGTTCACCACCAGGTCCATCTCGTAGCCGCTCTCGGTCAGGACCTCGGAGAACGAGCCCAGAACCCTCGCGCCGGTGTCGTCGCCACCCGAATCGAGGCACACGAGTCGAGTGGAATCCTGGATGGCGCCCTTGATCTCGGGGAGGATGATGGGGAGATCCGCCCAGAACCGGTCGCCCTCGGGGGCGATGAGCTGCACTCCCTTGTCCGCAAGCGTCTCCCGAACGAGTCGGCACCGGAAATAGGGCTTGATCACGTCGAGGTCGACCAGGGTGGGACAGAGACCCCGGTTCGCGGCCGAGATGACCTCGTTGATGGCAATTTCGCTCTTGCCGCTTCCGAAGTGCCCTACGAAGATCTTGATGCGCTCGTTCATGGGTCGCTCTTTCGCGGATGTGCCTGATGTGCGAGATGGCGCGGTTTCACACATCTCCACATCGCGCCCGAGCGCATGATCGCCGCATCGAGCCAAATACCTTGGTTTGATGCGCTTTTCCCGATGATCGAATGGCGCTTAGGGTAGGATTCTAGCTCGGACGCCGGGGGGTTTCTACCCCGTTAGAGGTGGTCGTTGTCCGAATTCCAAAGCCCTCCAAATCCTGCCGAGGTATCCCCCGGCCTCCACGAGGTCGTCGATGCGGATCGGCCGGAAGATCAGGATCATCACCCCGGCCGCGAAGTGGCTGAGCGACCCCTGGAGCACCAGACCGACGGCCAGGCCCGCGGCACCGAGCACGGCGATGAAAGACGTGGTCTGGATGCCGAACTTGGCCAGCGCGGCAATGACCGCGAAGGCCAGGACGGCGACGTACCGCTTACGAATCCGAGATGACGGTACGAAGTTCGCCATTGCCGCCGGCCCGCCGGCGGTCCTAGCTTCTAGTTAGCGGCAAGGTTGGCGAGACAAGCAACGGAGGACGTCATGATCTTCAAGACCCGCGAGCCCGTACCCGACGAGGCCACCCCACAGGAAACTGCCTCGCTAGACACCAGGACTCCCGAGGCAGCACCCCACCCCGAGGCTCCAACGGCGGAGGCATCCGGCGGCGATGCGGTCGCCGGGGCGTTCGAAGCCGTCGGTCAGGTCGTGGCAAGAGAGATGCAGACCGTCAAGCGCTCGATTGCCGATCTTGAAACCCGACTGACTCGACTTTTCGAGGCCGAGAGGGCGACCGTGACCTCGACCCTCGGCGATCTACGACAGGACGTGATCGCCCGCATCGAGGCCTTGCGGCAGAGTCAGCAGAAGGCCATCTCGGAATTGAGCGAGCAGTCGAAGGCTTCGGTCAACGGTCTCAGGGGACGCTTCGAGCCGGCACTGGAGAAGGCCCATCACCGCGCAGACGAGGTCAAGACCGGCCTCGAGCAGATTCTCGCCGGTACGGAGAAGAAGCTCGAACAGGAGTTGCACGCGTTGACCCACGCCCTGTCGGGCGTGCGGATCGATCTCGATCGGCAGGTCGCGACCTCGGGACGGGTGTCCGACCTGCTGAACAACATGGCGGACCTGTTCTCGGACCCGGGATCGCTGCCGGAGCAGCTCTCCCGGCAAGCTACTGACGGCGAGCCAGAATCTCCTCGATCTGATCCATGACCTGATTCATCGCCCGCATGGCGGCGCGGATGGGCTCGGGCGACGTCATGTCCACGCCCGCGTCCTGGAGCAGCTCTACCGGCGGCTTGGTCGAGCCTGACTTCAGGAAAGCCCGGTAACGATCCAGGGTTCCGGGGCGATCCTCCAGAATGGCCTCGACCAGGGCGACCGACGCGACGTAGCTGGTGGCGTACTGGTAGACGTAGAAGTCGTAGTGGAAGTGCGGGACCGAGGCCCATTCGACGGCGTAGAGATCGTCGATCTTCATCACCCCCTGCCCGTCGCCGTGATAGCGCTTCAGGAGATCGCCGTAGACCGCGGTGAGGCTGTCGCCGGTCAACGGCTCTCCGCGCTCGGCCATCTCGTGCATCGCCAGCTCGAACTCCGCGAACATCACCTGGCGGAAGACCGTCGTTCGCATCTCCTCGAGGAACCTTCCCAGCAGTGACAGTCGAACCTCGTCGTTCGGCGCCTCGGCGATCAGGTGCTTGAAGAACATCACCTGGTTGACCGTCGAGGCGACCTCGGCGACGAAGATCGCGTAGCCCGCCGTGGGATAGGGCTGGGCCTCCTGGGAGTACCACGAGTGCATGAGGTGACCGGCTTCGTGAACCAACGTGCTGGCGCTGGAGTAATCGTCCTGGTGGTTGAGCAGCATGTAGGGGTGGACTTCGTAGGCGCCGTCGTTGACGTAGGCACCCGAGCGTTTTCCCGGCTGCGGGTAGACGTCGATCCAGCCACCCTCGAGGGCCTTCTGCAGCCTCGTCACGTAGTCTTCGCCCAGGGGCGCCAGGGCTTCCGCGGCGAGCTTCTTCGAGCTGTCCCAGCTGTAGTCGGCGTTGACCTCCTCGACCAGGGCCACGTACATATCGTGGTAGCGCAGATCGTCGAGCCCCAGGATCTTCGCGCGTAGCTTCAAGTAGCGGTGGAGCGTCGGCAAGCTGGCATTGACCTCCTCTACCAGCATGCGATAGACAGCGGGATCGACCTCGTTGACCTCGACGCCGGCCTCGAGAGTCGAGCCATAGCTGCGAACGCGGGACTCGAAGACGTGCTCTTGAGAGGTGGCCGAGAGCGTGGCCGCGAGGCTGGCCTTGAATGCCTGGAGCTCTTTGTAGTACGCCTCGTAGGTCACGATGCGGTCATCGCGGTTCTGCGAGACCCGGCCCTTGCGGTATCCCTGGGAATTGACGACCAGCTCGGAACCGTCGGACAGCTCGACGGTCGGCCAGGGTATCTCGGCATTGCGCAAGAGGTTGCCGACGGAGGTTCCCACCCCTTGAATGCGTCGCGCCTGACCGAGAAGCTCCTCGCCCTCGGCGTCCAGGACATGGGGGCGCTGTTTTTCCAGCTGCTCCAGATACCGCCGGTAGACCGAGAGTCCCGGGTCCTCCTCGAGGAAGCGGGCGATCACGTCCGAGGGGATGGCCAGGATCTCGGGCTGTACCCACGCGGTGGCGGCGGTCAGGTCGGCCAAGGCGCTCTGCAATGACTGGCGCATGCCCTGCGGGCCCGCCTCGCGGGTGTCTTCGTCACCCCGCATCCCGGCATAGGCGGCGAGACGCTGGGCCTGCATTCTCATCGCGAACTCGAGGTCGAGAACCTGCCGCAGGGTCTCGGCGTCGGTCCCCAGGCGCCCCTTGTAGGCGTCGAGGGAACCGACCTGACCCCGGAGCTCGCCGAGACCTGCCTTCCAGGCCTCGTCGGTGGCGTAGATCTCCGACAGATCCCAGTTGACCGGCGGCTCGGCACGGGTGCCGGGGGTGCTCGTTGTGATGATCAACGCTACGGTGACTGACGCGAAAATTGAAGAGCTGGTCGACACGATGCATCCCTCATTGGTTGTGACCGGAAGTCGAGACAGGTCGGCACGATTCACCTCGAAACGTGATTTCCCGCGGGCGTCAAGGCGATGCCGCCCCTCGGGTAGATCAGTTTACACAATACCCAGGTCGCGAAGCGCGGGACTCGAGATGCTCTCATCACGGGATCCTCCCTGGGGCGAAGGTCACCATCGTATGCCACTTCCGTCGCCGCGGCATGCGCAATCGAATGCCGGCTTCCGTGAACCCCTGCGTTGTGAGAGAATCACGGTGGCACGGAAGCGACAGTGGATCCGCGATGCTTCGAGACGTCAGAGCGGCCCGGCGAGTAACGGGACAAGCCCGAGCTCCGGGACCACCGCAAAACAACAGAACCGAATCAAGGAGGGAATCGGCATGAGTGTAGCGAAGGTGACCGAGATCACGGCGTCGTCCAAGAAGGGGTTCGATGACGCGGTCGAGACAGGCGTCAGGCGAGCGTCCAAGACGCTCGAGAACGTCCAGGGCGCGTGGATCAACGAGATGTCCGTGAAGGTCCGTGACGGCAAGATCTCCGAATACCGAGTGAACATGAAGGTGACGTTCGTACTCGAGGACTGACACTCCCGAATCTCGGGGCCCGGTCCGCCGGGCTCCGACGACTCGGGCTTCCCGCGAGAAAAAGTCCCAGACGGTCCGGCTCTACGGCACGCAACGCCGCGGGTCCTTCCGGGTAGCTCCATGCCCGAGCAAACGACCGAGCCTCGGGCAATAAATTGACAAAACAGCATAATGTGCGTATACGCTCCCGCCGTCTTCGAGGGGATTCCGCACTTTCTTGGGGGTACCGTCCATGAAGAGAGCTTGCCTCGTTCTGATGCTGCTGGCCGTGATTTGCCCGGTTGCAGCGGCCCAGACCCCTATTGACGTCGGTGGCCAGGTCGCGATCGAACCCGCTCGGGGCGCGGATCCGCAGGTCGACTACGAGTCGCTGATCCTCATCGGCCCGTGGGACGACCGCAACTACGCGCTCACCGCGGAAGACCTTGCCTGGCTTGCCCCGAACGAGGCCGAGCAGACCGACCCGATTCCGGCTTTCTACCGGGTCGAGTTGCGCAAGATCGCTCCGGATTCCCGTAAGACCGGCCCGGCGCAGTACCCGCGTAGCGCGCTCAATGCGTTCCGGATCGATTACGGCGGCTACCTGGTGGATGGGACGCTCTACACTCGTGTCCAGCGCGTCGGACAGCGCTTCGCGATCGATCTCGTCGAGGGCATCGATGCCGACGGGTTCCGCGGCGGCACCGATGCGGTCTCCGGCGAGGTGCGCATCACCTCGCCCAACGGCGCGGCCGAGTCCGCCATCAAGATCAGCCCGGTGGACACCACCACGGTGATCGCCGGCTCCAACGGGCCCGGGGGCGGGCAAAAGATGCACTGGTCGACCGACGGCGGCGAGACCTGGACCCAGACCACGCTACCGCTGGGCGGCACGTGCTGCGACCCCGGCGTCGACTGGTCGTCGGAGGGTCAGTACGCCTACGCGGTCACGCTGGGAAGCTGTTCGTTCAACTGCGGCATCTGGTTCTATCGCTCCGACGACGGCGGGCAGAGCTGGAACGGTCTGGAGAGCGTGACGCCGGGCGACCCGCGGCGCGAGATCGGCAGCGGCGACAAGGAATTCATCCACGTCGATCAGTCCGCATCGTCACCCTACAAGGACAACATCTACGTCACCTGGCACAACGGCAACGTGATGCAGTTCGCCGTGTCCACCGACTTCGGCAACACCTTCGCGACCCAGTCTTTCTCGAGCGTGAGCTCGGAGCTGGGCATCGGCAGCGACATCACCAGCGACTCCGCGGGCAACGTCTATTACATCTGGCCGGCGTTCAACAGCCGCACGATCCGCATGCGCAAGTCGACCGACGGCGGCCAGAGCTTCGGCTCTCCGGTCGTCGTGGCTTCCACCCAGGGCAGCTTCATCTTCCGTCTGCCCTCGATCGAGACCCGCGAGGCGTTCATCTACGTCGGCGCCGACACCGACCGCACCGGCGGGGCCTTCGACGGCAGCGTCTACGCCGCCTGGACCGACAACACCGGCCCCGACTCGGGCACACCGTCGGCCAACCACGGCCGCATTCAGGTCGCCTACTCACGGGACGGCGGGAGCAGCTGGAGCGTGACCACCCCGCACGAGACCGCCGACCAGAGCAGCGTCGATCGCTGGCACCCGTGGCTCGGCGTCGGACCCGACGGCGCGGTCCACGTGATCTACTACGACACACGTCGCGACCCGAGCCGGACCTCGGTCGATCTGTTCTACAGCCGTTCCACCGACGGCGCCCAGACGTGGTCCACCCCCACTCGCGTGACCACCGAGCTGTCACCCAACATCGGCGACGGCTTCGAGTTCGGCGATTACAACGGCCTCGACATCGTCGGCAACGACCTGATCGCCATCTTCACCGACAACCGCAACGAGACCGGCGGAACCGCCGACTCGGTCGACGTCTACGGCGCGGGAATCGATCCCGGCACAGGCGGCGAGTGCGGCAACGATCTGACCGAGCCCGGCGAGGCCTGTGACGGTACGGACCTCGGTGGGCAAAGCTGCACCGACTTCAATTGCTCCAGTGGGACGCTGGCCTGCAAGCCCGACTGCAGCGGCTTCGATACGGCGGCCTGCAGCGACTGCCTCTCCACCTGCAACGACAACGGCATCTGCGAGGCAGCCGAGGACTGCACCACGTGCCCGGGTGACTGCGTGTCCGGCGCTACCGGCGGAGCATCCTGCGGTAATGGCGTCTGCGAGGCCGGCAACGGCGAGGACTGCGTGAGCTGCCCCACCGACTGCAACGGCAAGCAGGTCGGTAAGTTCGGCAACCGCTACTGCTGTGGCGACGGTGGTGGAGCCGCCCCGGTGTCGTGCGCCGACCCGCGCTGCACCGAAGGCGGCAACAGCTGCACGGACGTCCCCAACCCCCCGGGCTCGTTCTGCTGCGGCGACCACAGCTGCGACAGCGGCGAGAGCTGCGCCAACTGTGCGCTCGACTGTGCGACCGGACCGATCGAGATCTGCGACAACGGCATCGACGACAACTGTGCGGACGGGGCCGACTGCTCCGACCCGACATGCGTCGGCGATCCCGCGTGCGACACGAGCTGTCTGGATCTCGGTGCGACCTGCAACGACAATAGCGATTGCTGCTCGAACAAGTGCCGCGGAAAGGGTGGGACCAAGACCTGCCGCTGAGCCCGCGGCACGGCACCCACTCTGCCCTCCACTGTAGGTAGGGCTCAGGTCCGGGAGCGGGGCTCCTGGAGGGCGCTCTCGAGCGCCTCGTCGGCGAGCTGGGTGAGGTCCGCCGCGGAGCTCTTGTCGTCGGCATGCTCGACGGCGCGGGAGAGGACCTCGGCTTTCGTCGCCCCCCCCTTCTTGCCCATGAACGGCTTGAAGATCAGGTGCGCGACGTCTCGGATCGGCATGTGGCGCACGAAGCGTCTCAGGAGCCGGAGCGTCTGTAGCGGGTAGCGCGTGAACTTGTAGAGAATGAGCCGCCTCAGCTCCTCCGAGCGGATGCGGTGGATCTCCTCACCGGGCAGCACGGTCGGGTCGATCGACGAGCACTTGTAGTACTTGTACCAGTCCGTCTGGTCGTCGACGAGACCACGCTGGACGTACTCTTTCCACAGTGGAGTGCCGCGGTAGACGCACAGCCGGTTGAATCCGAAGCTGTCGATGCGGAGCCGGGAAGCAAAGCGGAACGACTTCCGCATGTCCTCTTCGGTCTCGTCCGGGTTGCCGACGACGAAGAACCCGTGGACGATCTCGATCCCCGCCTTCTTGGCGTTTTCGACTCCTATCGAGATCTCTTCGAGCGCCTGCTCTTTCTTCAGGCGGTCCAGGATCTTCTGGCTCCCGCTTTCGATCCCGAACATCAGCGTTCGGCAGTTGGCTTTGGCCATCGCGGGGAACAGCTCCATGCACTTGGAGTCCACGCGGCCCTCGCAACCCCAGTGGATCTCCAGGTCGTGGTCGTTGATCCCCTTGCACATCGCCTCGATGCGCTTGGGCTGCAGCAAGAAGTGGTCGTCCACGAAGAACACCGACCCGTAGCCGTTCTCGTCGAGCTCCTGGAGCTCTTTGACGACGTGCTCGGCGCTTCGAGCCCGCCACTTACCCTCGTTGAAGATCGGGATGTCGCAGAAGATGCACGGCCAGGGGCACCCCCGAGAGGTCTGCATGGTCGTGTAACGGTCGAGCGACAGCACCGCCGGCACGTCGAGGGGCATCGACTCGATGTAGTCGAGAGCCAGACCCTCTCGGTCGGGGAACGGCCACTGGTCGAGGTTTCTCTCGATCGGGCGTTCGGTGTTGTGCCGGATCCGCCCGTCCGGCTCGGCCCACGTCACGCCGGCGACCGTGTCGGGGTCGTCGAGTCGCTCGAGGAGGTCGAGGATCAGGGCTTCCCCATCACCCCGGCAGATGAAGTCCACCTCGGGACACTGCTGCTTGACGTTCTGGGCGTTGAGGCTGACGAAGACGCCTCCGAACGCGATCTTGACGTTCGGGTCGGCGGCGCGGATCTGCCGAGCGAGAAGCTTGGCGTAGGGATAGCTGGTCGTGGACAGGAAGCTCAAGCCCACCAGGGCCGGCTTCTGACGCCGGATCTCCTCGATGATGACCTCGTTGGAGGTCTCCGGATTGGCCTGATCGAACATGACGCATTCGTGCCCGGCGCGCTTGAGCACGGCCGACAGCGACATGACACCGATGGGAGGGAAACCCATGATGCCGATCCGCCCGCTCTTGGAGCCCTGCTCCGACGGGATGGCGTAGAACTGCGGATCGCGAATGTGGACCAAGAAAGTGCGCATGGCCGCCTTACCCTAACACGCACCGGATACCCCCCCCGGGTTGACACGAGCCGGCCAGCCGGTATATTTAGTCTAGACTAAATCTAGAATTAGGCGGGACGAAAACATGCTCAGCGAGTCGATGGAGAACTACCTGAAGGTCATCTTCGAGATCCTCGAGCACGAAGATCGTGCCGGCACGTCCACCATCGCCGAGCGCATGGGGATCGCCGCGCCCTCGGTGACCGCGATGCTGAAGCGACTCGACGATCTCGCCCTGGTGAGCCACCAGCCCTACCGCGGGGTCCGCCTCACGGAGGTCGGAGAGAAGATGGCCCTCGAGATCGTGCGCCACCACCGCCTCATCGAGCTCTACCTCGCCACCGCTCTCGGAGTCCCCTGGGACCGCGTCCACGAGGAAGCCGAGAAGCTCGAGCACGTCATCTCGGAGGATCTCGAGCGTCGCATGGCGGAGGTCTTGGGGGACCCCAAGGTCGACCCCCACGGCTCGCCCATCCCGGCGCTCGACGGCACGCTCGAGCGGCTTGAGGCCCGCCCGCTGGATCAAGCAACTCCCGGCACCGACGTCCGCGTCGTCGAGGTTGACGATCGCGACGCCGGTCTCCTTCGCTACCTGGCCCGGCAGGGCCTGTTCCCCGGCACCCGCGTGAGGCTGCTACGAATCGAGCCGTTCGACGGTCCGCTGGTGCTGCGCTCCGAAGACGGCGAGCTCAGCCTGGGACGCAAGGCCGCCGAGGCCATTCGAGTGTCGGCGGTGCAGGAAGTCACGACCGGCGCCGCATCGAGAGAAGCATGATGTTGTCGCCGGGCCTCAACCTCGCCGTCTTCCTCGCCGTCGCCGTGGTCGCGGTGGTGCTGTTCTGGCCCGGCTTCGGGATGGTCCCGCGGTTCTTCCGCCAGCGCGCGACGGCGTCCCGCGTCCGCCTCGAGGACGCACTCAAGCACATCTACCACCAGGAGTCGGCCGGACAGACCGCCACCATCGCCAGCCTGGGCGGTACCCTCGAGACCGCGCCCGCGACGGCGGTGGCGCTGGTCCAACGCATGCAACAGGCCGGACTCGCCCGATTCACGGACGGTCGAGTCGTGCTCACCACGGACGGTGAGCGCTACGCGCTGCAGGTGATCCGGGCGCACCGTCTGTGGGAACGTTACCTGGCCGACGAGACTGGCGTGGACCCGCGCCGCTGGCACGCCAACGCCGATCGCCGGGAGCACCGGATCACCCCGCGCGAGGCCGACGCACTGGCCGAACGCCTCGGTGACCCTCGATTCGATCCCCATGGAGATCCGATCCCGACGGCCGACGGTGAGGTGCCCGAGCAGGATGCGCGGATTCGGCCGCTGTCGGAGCTCGCGGAGGGCGAGCCGGCCGGGGTCATCCACGTCGAGGACGAGCCGGAGGTCATCTACGAGGAAGTCATCGCCCAGGGCGTGCACCCGGGCCAGGAGCTGGTGGTCCTCTCCAGGGACGATCGGCGCATCGTGTTCGATCTCGACGGGCGAACGGTCACCCTGACCCCGGTCGTTGCGGCCAACGTCTCCGTGTGCCCGACCCGAAAGCGTTCGGGAGACCGACCGGCCACGCCGCTGCCAACCCTTGCCGATCTTCGGATCGGGCAGAACGCCGAGGTGGTTCGTATCAGCCCGGCGTGCCGCGGCATCGAGCGCAGGCGATTGATGGACCTCGGAATCGTTCCCGGCACCGCGATCGCCCGGGAACGGCGGAGCATGAGCGGCGGCCTGTCGGCCTACCGCGTCCGCGGAACACTGATCGCGCTGCGTCGTGAGCAGGCGGATGCGATTGCCGTCGAGCTCCAAAGGCAAGCCTCATGAGCGAATGCGCCCCCAGCTCCTGCGCCACCTGCCCGGCCCACAACGCGGGCAATCTGAAGAGGCTCGGCGTGGACATGGAGCGCTTCGACTACGTCGTGGCCCTCGCCGGCAATCCGAACACCGGCAAGAGCACCGTCTTCAACGCCGTGACCGGTCTGCGCCAGCACACCGGCAACTGGCCGGGCAAGACGGTCAGTCGCGCCGAGGGCGGCTTTGCTCTGGGCGACGCGCGCTACAAGCTCGTCGATCTTCCCGGCACCTACTCCCTGATGTCGACGACCGTCGACGAGGAGATCGCCCGCAACTTCATCGTCTTCGCACAGCCCGACGTCACGGTGGTCGTCGTGGACGCCCATCACCTCGAGCGCAACCTCAACCTGGCGCTGCAGGTACTGGAAATCACCGATCGAGCCGTCATTTGCCTGAACCTGATCGACGAGGCCAAGCGTCACGGGCGCTCGGTGGACCACCGTCGACTCGCGCGGGACCTCGGTGTGCCGGTGGTGCCGACCGTCGCGCGCAGCGGCCAGGGCATCGACGAGCTTCTCGACACGATTGCGAAGGTTGCCGGAGGAGAGATCCGCTGCCGCCCGAACCGCCTTCCGCAGCGCGAGGGGCCGGGTGCGGAGATCGTCGAGCAGCTTCGGGATCGGTTGGAATCGATTCTGCCTTCGCTCTCGAACCCTCGCTGGGTCGCGCTGCGCCTGCTCAACGGCGATCGCCGCGTGGAGGAGGCCCTGCGAGCCGGCGAGCTACCGGGCACCGAGGAGCGCTCCGGAAAGGACGCGGACGGGGCCGACCTGAACAAGCTGCTGGTCGATGCGTCGTCGATGCGATGGAGTCTCGGTGAGGCGTTTCACGACGCCCTGATCGAGGATATCTACACCGAGGCGGCCCGCATCGCGGAGCGCGCCATCATCGTCGACGACGCTCCGCGCCGGTTCGACGTGGATCGTGCCATCGACAACGTGGTGACGAACCGTTGGCTGGGCCTGCCGACCATGCTGGCGCTCCTGACGGTGGTCCTCTGGATCACGATCGCCGGTGCGAACCTCCCGTCGGCGATGCTTGCCACGCTGCTGCTCGATCGCGTTCACCCGTTGCTCCACCATCTCGGGGCACTGCTGCACTTCCCGGGCTGGCTCTCCGGCCTGCTCTTCGACGGCGTTTACCTGGCAACGGCGTGGGTCGTGGCGGTCATGCTTCCGCCGATGGCGATCTTCTTTCCGATGTTCACCTTGCTCGAGGATTTCGGCTACCTGGCCCGCGTGTCGTTCAATCTGGACGGCTTGTTCAAACGTGCCGGTGCCCACGGAAAGCAGGCGCTGACCATGAGCATGGGGTTCGGCTGCAACGCCGCCGGTGTGGTCGCGACGCGTATCATCGACAGCCGGCGAGAGCGCCTGATCGCCATCATCACCAACAACTTCGCGTTGTGCAACGGGCGCTGGCCCACCCAGATCCTGATCGCCGCGATTTTCATCGGCGCGCTGGCGCCCGCCGGCTTGGCGGGTGTGGTGTCGGCAGGCGCCGTGGTCGGCGTTGCGGTGCTCGGCATCGTGCTGACCTTCGTGATGTCGTGGTTTCTCTCGAGGACCTTCCTCCGCGGCGAGCCCTCGTCGTTCAGCCTCGAGCTACCGCCTTACCGTCCACCGCGATTCCTGAGAACGCTCTACACCTCGCTGTTCGACCGCACCCTGTTCGTCCTGTGGCGTGCGGTGGTCTTCGCGGCTCCCGCCGGCGCCGTCATCTGGTTGTCGTCGAACATCTCGATCGGGGACGCCAGCATCGCAGCGCACCTGGTTCGCCTGTTCGACCCGGTGGGTGTGTTCATCGGCCTCAACGGCGTGATCCTGCTGGCCTACGTGGTGGCGATCCCCGCCAACGAGATCGTCATCCCGACGATCCTCATGCTGACGGTGAGCACGCTGCGCATGACCGGGGTCGGTGAAGGCGCCGGCGTGATGTTCGAGCTCGACTCGGCCGGCGACACCGCGACGATCCTGAAGGCCGGCGGCTGGACCCTGCTGACCGGGATCAACCTGATGCTCTTCAGCCTGCTGCACAACCCCTGCAGCACCACGATCTACACGATCTGGAAAGAAACCCGTTCGGGTCGCTGGACGACCGTGGCCACGCTCCTCCCGCTGGTGCTCGGCATCGCGACCTGCTTCGTGGTGGCTCAGATCTGGCGGCTGCTTGTCTGAGGCCTCAGTTACTGCGGCTGTAGTCGACGATGACCGTGACCCACGCGGGGGCGGGACAGCCATCACGCAGTGCGGGGGTGTAACGCCATCGCATCACCGCCGCCATGGCCGCTTTCTGCCAGGCGGGCTCGGTGGAGCGCCGGAGGAGGATCTCCTCGACCACACCGTCCTCGGAGAGAAGGGCCTGGATAAGGACCTTTCCCGGCTTGCTCGAGAGGCCGAACTCGGGCAGCTGGTGGCTTGCCGGAATGCGCTCGGGCAGGGAACCGTCCGCGGGTATCATGACAGGCGATGGCTCGACCTCCCTGGAGCGGCACAAGCCCGGTCCCACCCCTCCGGCCCACTCGCGAGCGAGAGCCTGACGGTCGGCGAAGCTGTCAGGGATTGGCGCTCCCTCGATTCCCAGCCGCCGGTCGACGTCGGTGAAGAGCCGGCTCGCGATCGAGTCGTGGTTGAAGACCTCACGGGAGCCCGTGAGCTCTACGGGGTGCTGCGCGTGGGTCACGGAATTCAGGTAGACTCGTCCGGGCTCGGCGAACCGGGGCACCATGATGTAGAGGGTCACGTGGTCACCCACGTAGCCGTCGGCGAGCACGAGCTTCTCAGGGAAAAGCTTTCGCAGACCCTTGCGACGGGTGACGAGCACTCCCGTTGCCTCGTCTTCTTTGTCGATCTTGAATTTCAGCTCGCCAAGCGACTCCTGGACGGCTTTCCAGACCGCCTCCGAGTCTGCGCGGTAGATGCGCGAGCTCTTGTAGGCCTCGCTCGACCACCGCTCGCCCTCGGGCGTTGAAGACGAGTTCTCGTCGGCGCCGACCCAGCTCGCGGCCAAGAGGGTCGCCACGGCCGCCGGAAAGACAAGGGACATTCGAGAACCTGTCATCACTGACTCCTTGCTACATCTGCACGAGAATCGATTCCAGGTGGGGCAAGACGTTGGCGGCAACTCGGCGCTGGCCTTCCGCGTTGGGGTGGATCCCGTCCGGCAGGTTGAGATTCGGGTCGGCCGCGACGCCCTCGAGCAGGAACGGCATCAACGGGACGTCGAGCTCGTCGGCCAGCCTCGGGAAGATCTTCTCGAATCCCGAGGTATAGACGGGCCCGTAGTTCGGCGGGATCTTCATTCCGACCAGCAGCACCTGCGCACCCGCGTCGAGGCTGCGCGTGACGATCTCCCGGAGGTTGCGTTCGCTCATCTCGAGCGGCAGTCCGCGCAAGCCGTCGTTGGCTCCGAGCTCGACCACAACAACATCCGGCGCCTGCCGGAGGAGCCAGTCGAGACGGCTCACGCCGCCGGCCGTGGTGTCGCCGCTGACACCCGCGTTCACGATCCGAACGGGAACCCCGCGCTGGGCCAGGGCGTTCTGGACCAGGGACGGAAACGCCTGCTCCTCGGCGAGGCCGTAGCCGGCGGTGAGGCTGTCTCCCAGGAAGACCACCAGGGGCGCGTCGGCCGCCGCGCCCTCCCCTGCCGGCTCCTTTGCGGGCGCGGGTGCGCTGGGAGTGTTTCCACCGCAGGCGACAACCGCGAGAGCGCACGCGGTGGCGACGAGTACTAGAATGAGCTTCGGCATCCATTCATCTTATCCTGGATAGTCCACGACATGCGGCTCCCCGACCATGACGGCCCTCCTCGCATCGAGCTTCGCGGCCTGACGCGGCGACTGCCATCCGGCGGCAGGATGCTGACGATCCTCGACCGCGTCGATCTCCGCATCGCCGCCGGAGATTTCGTGGCCGTTCTCGGACCCTCCGGAAGCGGCAAGTCGACGCTGCTCGCGCTGATGGCGGGGCTCGACCGGCCCAGCGACGGCGAGGTGATTCTCGACGGCCGACCCATTCAGGATCTCTCCGAGGACGCACTGGCGAAGGTGCGACTCGAGAAGATCGGCTTCGTCTTCCAGTCGTTCCAGCTCCTCGGCAATCTCACGGCGAGAGAGAACATCCTGCTTCCGCTCGAGCTGCTTGGCGCTCCCTCGGCCCGCGAGCGCGCCGACCGGCTGCTCGATACCGTGGGCCTCGCCGACCGCGGCCATCACTACCCTTCCCAGCTCTCCGGCGGCGAGCAGCAGCGGGTGGCACTGGCGCGCGCGTTCGCCTCGGAGCCGTCGATCCTGCTGGCCGACGAGCCAACGGGAAACCTCGACAGCGCGACCGGCGAGAAGGTCCTCCGGATCCTGACCGATCTACACCGCGACCAGGGAACGACGCTCGTGCTGGTCACCCACGACTCGGCGGTGGCGGCGCTGGCCGACCGGCTCGTCCACCTGCGGGACGGGCGGATCGAGCGGGAGGAGAAGGCGCCGGGCCGGGTCTCCCCATGAGAGCGGTGCTGTACTTCCGGTACATGGCGAGGGAGTCGCGTGGCTCCGCGCGGCGCCTGGTCTTCTTCGTCCTCTGTCTCGCGGTCGGGGTCGCCGCGGTGGTTTCCGTGGCCGGTCTCTCGGCCGGCATGGACGACGGCCTGCGATCCAAGGCCCGCGAGCTGCTGGCCGCCGATCTCGTGGTCGAGGGCCGGCGACCGCTTCCCGATCGGCTCGATGAAGCCCTCGCCTCCGTTCCCGGCGCGCGGCGCACCGACGTCCGCGAGATGGTCACCGTCGTCGCCGCCCGAGACGATTCCGAGCCTGGCCGGAGCCACCTCGCCGAGCTGAAGGTGGTCGAGGGTGAATATCCGTTCTACGGCCGACTCGAGCTCGAACCCGACGGTTCCATCGCGGAGGTGCTCGACGATGGCTCGGTCGTGGTGGCGAGAGAGCTTCTGGATCAGCTCGAGCTCGGTCATGGTGACACGCTTCGCATCGGAGGCTTCGACTTCACCATCGCCGGCACCGTGATTCGCGAGCCCGACCGGGTCGACATCTCCTTCGGCTCCCTGGCACCTCGCGTTTTCTTGGCGCAGGACGGTTTGGCCCGCACCGGGCTCGAGGCGGTCGGGAGCCGCATCGTCTACCGCGCGCTGATCCGACTCCCGGACGGCTCGAGCGGTGACGACGTCGACGAGCTCGCTCGGCGGCTCGAACGTGAGCTCCCGGACACCGCCTACTTGAGGATCGAGACCTACGCCGAGGCGCAGCCGGCGTTGCGCAGTGGGCTCGAACGCGCCGGGCGCTTCCTCGGACTCGTGGCCCTGCTGTCGTTGTTGATCGGCGGGATCGGGGTCGGGCAAACGGTTCGCAGCTGGCTCGCGGGCCGCATGGACGCCATTGCCACCTTGAAGTGTCTGGGGCTCCGGCCTCGCGAGATCCTCTTGCTCTACGTCGGGCAGCTTGCCTTTCTCGGTCTGATCGGCAGTGCCGTCGGCGCCGTGGCGGGGGTAGGCGTGCAGATGCTCGCCGCCCGGTTCGTGGAGGGCCTCTTGCCCACCGCGGCGATACGGCCGTGGCAGCCCGAGGCGCTTCTGAGGGGACTGATACTCGGGGTGAGCGTTGCCGTGCTGTTCGGCATCCCCTCCCTTCTGGCCGTCCGGCAGGTACCACCGGCGCGGGTCTTCAGGAGGGATGCCGAGCCGATCCCCGTCGGCCTCGGGCTTCGTCTCGGCGCGGGGCTTGTCCTGGTGGGTGGGGTCTTCGCGATCGCGCTGGTGCAGTCGGGCTCGCCGTGGCTGGCCGCGCAGTTCACCGGTGCGCTGGTGCTGGTGGTGGCATGCCTCGCTCTGTCAGCGCTCGGGGTATCGCGAGGCGTCTCCCGACTGACCGCCGGCACGACCCGCGTGACGTTGCGACAGGGGCTCGCCGCACTCGACCGGCCGGGCGCCGGCACCCTCGGCGCGATCGTCGCGCTCGGCCTGGGCGTGGCGGTGGTTCTCGCGATGTATCTGGTGGAGAGCGAGCTGGGCTCACAGTTCGACGCCGAGCTGCCGGACGACGCCCCGACGGCCTTCGTGGTCGACATCCAGCCCGAGCAGTGGCCCGAGGTGCGTCGACTGCTCGCGGAAGAAGGAGCGCTCCGGATCGAGTCGGTCGCGATGGTCAACGCGCGCCTGCTGTCGGTGGACGGCGTGGCGGTAGAGACGCTGGCCGGGGGCAACGACGAGGACTCGGGACGGAAATGGGTGCTGACCCGCGAGCAGCGGCTCTCGTACATGGCGGAGCTTCCCGAGGACAACCGCATCATCGACGGCGAGCTTTGGGGCATGGCCGACACCCCGGAGGTCAGCGTCGAGGAGGAGTTCGCCCGCGACATGGGAGCGCGGGTCGGGTCACGTCTGATCTTCGATATCCAGGGATTGCCGATCGAGCTGACCGTCGGCAGCATCCGGACGGTCGACTGGACGACCTTCGGCATCAACTTCTTCCTGGTGGTGGAGCCGGGGGTGCTCGAGGACGCGCCCCAGTTCAGGGTCGCCACGATCCGTCTCCCGGACGGAGGCGAGCAACGCGTTCAGAACCGGCTGGCCACCGACTTCCCCAACGTCGTGGTGATCCCGATCCGGGAGGTCCTGGACAGGATCGTCGGCGTGCTGCGCCAGGCGGGCCTCGGCGTGCGGCTTCTGGGCGCCTTCACCGTGGTCGCAGGAATATTGATTCTCGGCGGTGTGGTGAGCGCCGGCTCGATCCGCCGCGGACGCGAGGTCGCGCTGCTCAAGACCCTGGGGATGACCCGAGGCGGCATCGTGACGGTCTACGCGGTGGAGTACGCGCTGATCGGGATGGTGGCCGGCGCGATCGGCGCCGCCGGGGGCACTCTTCTGGGGTGGGCGGTGTTGACGCAGTGGATGCAGATCGACGCCGGCATCAGTACGCTCGTGGCCGTCGCGGCCGTGGTCGGGACCTCATTGCTCGCCGTGGTCGCGGGCCTGGCCGCTAGTGCCGGCGCGCTGTCCAGGAGACCGATCGAGGTCTTGCGGAACGAGTGACTCGGAGCCACGTCCGGGCTTCCGAGCCTCGGTCCGACATTTTGCGGGCCATCGGCGTAGGGTATTCCGCAGCCCTCGGGGTTGACCCGGGACCCGACTCCCGGATATAAGAGCTTCAAATTCACGGCTGAGTTCGATACAAGGAAGGAGAGGATCGTCCACGTGGCTTTCAACCGCTGGCGCTGCCTGACGCTCATCGTGATCCTGTGTTGCGGCGGTCTCGTTGCCGCTCAGGAAACGGGCAGCATCGAAGGCCAGGTGACCAAGGACGGCGAGGGCATTCAGGCCGTTCTCGTCCTTATCAACGAATTGAAGCTCACCGAGCTGACCGACGAGAACGGTCTATTCACCTTCGAAGGAGTCCCCGCCGGCACCTATAACCTGATCCTGTCTTACGGCGACGCCAGCGAGACTCGCGCGGTGATCGTCAACGCCGGCACGCTGACGCAGCCCGTATTCGAGGTCGACTGGGAGATCGGGCTCACCGAGGAGGTGACGGTGACCGCCGTGGCGCGTGCGGCGAAGACCGTCGATGCTCCGTCCGCGGTCACCTCGATTCCCAAAGAGGAAATCCAGGAGCAGGCCGCCCACGGGCAGGTCCCCAAGATCCTCGAGTTCACTCCCGGCGCCGAGGTGACGCAGAGCGGGCTCTACGACTTCAACTTCAACACCCGTGGCTTCAACAGCTCGCTCAACCGCCGGGTCTCGACCTACATCGACGGCCGAGACGTCGGGGTCGTTCTCCTCGGGGCCCAGGAATGGGCCGCCATCTCCGGCGGCCTCGATGACGTGGCCCAGCTCGATTTCATCCGTGGCCCCAGTGCCGCGCTGTACGGGGCGAACGCTTCGAGCGGTGTGGTGAACATCACGACCCGCGCCCCGCGAGACAGCCTCGGCACCCTGGTGCGCCTGACCGCGGGCCAGCTCGACACGACGAGCCTGGACTTCCGGCGGGCCGACGAGCTGGGTAAAGGTTGGTACTCCAAGGTCCTGTTCGGGTTCAAGAACTCCGGCGATTTCACCGTCTCGCGCAATCCTACCGAACAGGCGCAGCCGGAATACTCCCAGTACTGCGCGCTGGTCGGCGAGACCGACTGTTTGCCCGCGGAGAAGAGCCTGTTCATCGAGCAGGACGACGAGATCCGGTACGGGTCCCTGCGGTTCGACAAGTACTTGAACGACAGCTCCGTCATCACCATCGAAGGGGGTCTTTCCGACATCTCGGGTCCGGTCTTCCAGACGGGCATCGGACGAGTCCAGAACCTCGGCTCCAAGCGTCCGTTCTATCGGGTCGCATGGTCGAACAAGGATTGGAACGTCCTGGCCCATTACTCGTCGCGCGACGGCGACCAGGCGAACCTGACCAAGGACCTCATCGCCGACTTTGCGCTGATCACCGACACGAAGAGGTACGGATTCGAGGCCCAGAGAAAGTGGAATTTCACCGAAGCGAAGGTGCGGTTCGTACTCGGAGGGGCTTACACCGCGGAGAACCTCGACACAACCGATCCGGAAACGGGGCAACAGACCGTCCTCTACGAGCCGCTCGAGGAACATCGCGAGGCGCTATTCACGCAGCTCGACTGGCAGGCCACCGAGAAGTTCAAGCTCGTCTTCGCCGGTCGCGTGGACGCGAGCACGCTGCACGAAACACAGTTCTCACCCAAGGCCGCGCTGGTCTACAGCTTCACGCCCAAGCACTCCGTGCGCCTGACCTACAACCAGGCCTTTCAGGTCGCCAACTACTCGGAGTTCTTCCTGCACACGAGAATCTCCACCTTCCCGATCGGAGGTTTCGTCAGGACGATCTGTGGGTCACCGGTGCTGCCCCAACCGGTCGATTGCGGGATCGACGAGGACTTCATCCCGATCCTGGCCGTGGGTAACGACGACCTCGACCTGGAGCAGACCACGGCGTGGGAGATCGGATACTCCGGGCTCATCGCGAACAAGGTCTTCATGACGGTGGACTATTACCGGGCCCACAACGACGGTTTCATCACCGACCTGGTGCCGCAGGTCGGTACCGTTCTGGGGAATCTCGAGGGCTGCGTCGATGCGGCCGGCAATCCGCAGACCGACGCCACCCAGTGCCCGATCAACAACGATTACCTGGAATGGGTCTCCACCGAGGAGGCGGAGACAACGTTCCTGGTTCCCCAGATAGGCCTGACGGTCGCACAGGCTCTGCGCAATGCGGTGGACAACTCCGTTGGGGGGAACTCGCTCGGCTTTCGACTGGCCCAGGACCTCGATGGGGACCCCGTCATCGTCGGCCGTACCTACACCAACGTCGGCGAGGTGGACACCCAGGGCGTCGATCTCGGAATCCAATACTTCGTCACGCCCAAGGTGCACATTCAAGCCAGCTACTCGTGGTTCGACTTCGAGATCATCGACTCGGAGGTGGTCGACCCCCCCGAGTGTCTGCTGCCTCCGCAGATTCGACCCTCCGGATGTCTCGAGGACATCCTGTTGCCCAACACGCCGCAACACAAGGCCAGCCTGTCGGCCTCGTACGCCGGCAAGCGCTGGTTCGCCAGTCTCTCCGGGCGCTGGGTCGAGGGCTTTCGCTGGTCCGCCGGTGTGTTCCAGGGCGACGTGTCCTGCCACGGAATCTGCAACGATCCGCCGGACGAGAACATGGCCGACTACACGACCGTGGATCTCGCCGGTAGCTACGGCATCACCGAACATATCCGGGTGGGGATCAACGTTGCCAACCTGCTGGACAACTCCCACCACCAGACGTTTGGCGGTGACATCCTTTCCCGCAGGGCGCTGCTCAACCTCAGCCTGCTGTGGTAGTCGGCACGTCCGCGTCAAAGCGGACCGACCAAGTCCTCAATACAATTCCTCTTTGTTGAATTTCTTACAGGTTCACCGTATCTAAAGGGGCAGGCATGGCTGAATGTATGGCGATCCCGCGGTCAATTCGGGTCCTCAATGGGGTCAAACTGTAGTAGGTTGGTCGCAATCCACTGAATCTGGGCAAAGAGACTGGTTCTCTGGGGGGACATCTCATGAAGAACAGTGTTCGCGGGTTGGGCTCTCACCGTTTCGCGGGTTCGGCTGTCGGGCTCGTTCTGCTTCTGGTTTGTATCCCAGGTGGCTCCGTGGTTCTGGCCCACAGCCCCAACGTCGACGCCTCCCTGTCGGACTGGTGCGTCGGCGCGTTTTCCAACACGATCCCCGGAGGGGGCCGGCTCACCGAGGACGTCGCAACCTTATTCACCTGCGGCAATTGCTCGACGACGACCAACCTTGCCTGCGAGGTGAACTCGGATTGCCCCGCCGGTGAAAGCTGCGTCAATACGTCCAGCAAGACCGAGATCGCGTGGTGGGACGACGCCACCGATGGTGCGGTCAACGACCTTGCCACGGTCGCGATGACGCAAGACGCCGCCAATCTCTACATCGCGGCCGAACTGTGGGTCGATCCGGATCCGGAGTCGCTTCCCTTCGGGCAGATTGCGATCGATTTCGCACCTGGAGGCCTGGGCGAGTGGCACGACCCCAAGGGCGTCGGCGAGGCCCCCGGGAAATGCAGCGTCTCTACGGACAGAGCCTGCACCGGCGTCATCCAGAATCCGGCCAACGACACCAACATGGACGGCATTGGCGACAGAGATTGTCACTTCTGCGCGGTATCCCAAGAGCCCGTGACCCCACGGCCTCGGACCTGCGGCTCGGGGTGCAATCCCCTCAATCCGGCCGACATCTGCGTCATGACCGAGACCTGCCAGAACGTGGGTGTGGGAGGGCTGAAACCCTTCGGGGGACGGTACTCGACCCCTAGATCCGATGGCGAGTTCCTGCTCCTGTTCGATTTCAGCCTGTGGCTCGTCAGCGCCGGCGACGCGGTCCTGCTGTTGCAGCCCGGCACAACGATCGATCCCACCAGCCCGTGGGACCCCGTCACCGGGTGCACCCCCGACTTCGTGGGCGACAACGATTGGTGCGACTTTCCCCCGGCCGTCAATCCGGGGGCAAGCGGTGGCTCGGGAGGTCCTCCCGGGTCGATCGAGGTTGCCATTCCGTGGAGCGCGTTTGCGGGCTGTACCGGTTGTACGGCCGGCTTCGGACCCGGAGTGGATTTCAAGTTCACGATGACGATCCTCAGGGGCACCCTGAGCCTCGACTTCACGCCCGACGGCGCTATCGAAGACGTATTGTCCGAAGTGGTCGCGGGAACGACCACCCTGACGCCGGACAGCTGCAGCTTCGTCGATCGAATCGACGACACTGCCTGCGAGATCGCGGAGAAGTACGGAAGCGCGGATTCCTACCTCCCGCTGGCACCTCCCCTGGCGCACCAGGTCGCCGTCGGTGGACGGTCGGGCACGCTGCTTTTGGACAAGATCGGAGCATCCATAGAGCTGGACTGGGGTTCGTCCTGCTCGGCCGGCGACACCGCGTACGCGGTTTACGAAGGCGCGCTGGGCAGCTGGTACAGCCACTCGCCGGTGGCGGGGCTGTGCCCCAACGGCGGCGCAACTTCGGCGACCTTCGTTCCCACGCCGGGCGCCCAGTACTACCTCGTCGTTCCGACCGCCGGAACCTCGGAGGGCTCGTACGGTGAGGACAGCAATTTGGCCGAGCGTCCGGTGAGCGCAGCGGCATGCGCACCGGGCCAGGTCCTCGGCAACTGTTTCTGAATCACGCAACCCGGGGGGGTGTCATGAGTAACTCGAATAGATTCCGAACGGCCCTGGTCATCGCCGGACTCGTTATCTGGGCGACCGGCGCCGCCGTCGCCGCGGAGCTGGACGGTCCCGTCTCGATCGTCTACGACCAGTTCCGCGTGCCGACCATCGTTGCAGAGACCGAGCACGACGCGATCTACATGCAGGGCTACATGCACGCCAAGGATCGCTTCTTCCAGATGGACACGCAGCGCCGGGCGTTCGCGGGAACGCTGTCCGAGCTTGTCGGACCGGCGGGCTTGCCCCAGGACGTGCAATTGCGCACCCTGGGCATTGCGCGTGCGGCCGAGAGGAGTTTGCCGGTTCAGACCCCCGAGATCATGGCCTGGCTCGAGGCATACTCCGACGGCGTCAACGCATGGCTCACGGATACGTCCAATCCACTGCCCATCGAATACGGTCCTCTGGAGATCGACCGCAACGGCATCCCTCTGTGGACGCCGCTCGACAGCCTGATCACGGCCAAGGGGCTGGCCTTCCAGCTGTCGTTCGATCTCGGCGACATCGACCGCACGATCGCACTGCTGAACTTCCTCGGCTTGGGTCCCCTTCTAGGATTCAATGGGCTGCAGCTCGTCAACGACGATCTCTACCGGACCGCGCCGTTCGAGGCCGCCCTCTCGATTCCGCCGAGCGCGCCGGCGCCTCTGGAGGACCCCGAGGCGCCGGACGACGAAGAGCTGCCGGCGTATCTGTCCGACCCCAATCTCGGGGTCCTGATCAACGACTACCGGGCCGCCATCGCGGACATCCCGATCCTCCAGCAGGCGCTGAAGCGGGACTCTTCCGCGGCCGGCAGCAACTGGTGGATCCTGTCCGGTGCACTCACCGAGTCGGGCTACCCGATGATCGCCAACGACCCCCACTTGAGTCTGAGTACCCCATCGGTCTTCTACGAGGTTCACCTGAACGTGACGGGAGGAATCAACGTCACCGGGTCGAGCTTCCCCGGGGCGCCGGGCATCGTGCTCGGTTGTAACGACACCATCTGCTGGGGCGCAACGGTCAACGATCAGGACGTCACCGACCTATACAACGAGGTACTGATACCCCTGGGACCCGATCCGACTCAGCCGACGCACACGTTGTACGAGGGCGTTCCGGAGCCGATTCAGTTCATCCCGCAGGTTTTCAACGTCAACATCATCGGCAACGGCATCCCGAACACCATCGTCGATGCCGGCGTGCCGGCGAACCAGGGCGGGGTCACCCTTGTCGTGCCGCGCCGCAACAACGGGCCGATCGCACAGGTCAGCGTCGATCTGACCTCGCCGACGCCGATCACCGGGGTCAGCGTCATGTACGTCGGCTGGAGCGCGACCCAGGAGCTCGAGTGCTTCCGCCGCTTCGCCCGCGCCGACTCCATGCAGAACTTCAAGGACGCGTTGCAGTTCTTCGACGTCGGCTCGCAGAACTGGGCGTACGCCGACGTCAACGGCAACATCGCCTACTACACCAGTGGCGAGGTCCCGATTCGCCAGGACCTCCAGACCAGGTTCTTTCCCGCCGGGCTCCAGCCACCGAATTTGATCCGAGACGGCACGAACGCGAACCAGCACGACTGGTTGCCCGTGTTGAACCCGCAACCTCACCAGGCGCTGAACAACGAGATCCTACGGTTCGACGAGATGCCGCAGATCGAGAACCCGGCCGCCGGCTACGTCCTGAATGCCAACAACGACCCCATCGGCACGACCTTCGACAACGTCTCGTGGAACCAGTTCAGATTCGGATTCAACGGAGCGCTGTACCTCGGCCACGGCTACGCGACCGGGTATCGCATGGGACGGCTCCAGAGGTTGTTCGACGGACTGCTCGCCGGAGGCGGCAAGCTGTCGCGGGCCGAATCCATCGACGTCCAGGCCAACAACCAGCTCCTGGACGCCGAGGTACTCACGCCGTACATCCTCGACGCGTACGCCAATGCGACGGATGTGGGTGCAGCGCCCGAGCTGGTCGCCATCGTCTCCGACCCGAGGGTCGGAGACGCCGCCGCACGCCTGGCTGCTTGGGACTTCAGCACCCCGACCGGTATCAACGAGGGGTTCGATCCGGGCGACGTCCCGGGCGTGCCGGGACCGCCGGCCGCGGGGGAGGCGGACGCCAGCGTCGCCGCGACGATCTACGCGATGTGGCGCGGCCAGTTCGTTCAGCGCGTCATCGACCACACCATGAAGACGATAGGCGGCGTTTGCACAGGCGACTTCGCCACGCTGTGCTCGACGCAGAACGACACCTGCAGCAGCGGGCCGGGAGGCATCTGCTACGCCGTGGACCTTCTGTCCAACCCGCCGTTCTCGTGCGAGAACGCGTGCGTCCCGGGTAGCGACGGGGCCATGGCCACCGTCCGGAGACTTCTCGAGAACTATCCGATCAACGGCGGCACGGGCGTGTCGTTGATCAACTTCTTCCACGTTCCTGGTGTGGCGGATCAGAACGTCGCGAGAGACATCATCCTGTTGCAGGCCCTCGTCGATGGCCTCGACCTGCTGGCCTCGAACGACTTCGCGCCGGCGTTCGGCAATTCCACCGATCTCGACGACTACAACTGGGGCAGGCTGCACCGCATCGTGTTCGCGCATCCCCTGGGCGGCCCGTTCAACATCCCGCCTTCCGGGATCCTCGGGCCCGACTTGCCGGGGTTTCCCCGTGCCGGCGGCATGGGCGCGGTCGACGCATCAGCGCACTCCGCTCGCGCCGACGGTCTCAATGACTTCATGTTCGGAGACGGACCCGCGCGCCGGTTCCAGGCGACGATGACCCCTGACTGCATCGACGCGCTCGAAGTGATTCCCGGCGGCGAGAGCGGTCAGCCGGGTAACCCACACGGCACGGATCAGCTCGGCCTGTGGCTGGTCAACGCCTACAAGCCGCTGTACGTGTGCCTGGACGACGTCCTCGCCAACGCGGCGGACACCGAGACATTCGTTTGCGGTGACGGCGTGGTCGGCCCCGGCGAGCAGTGCGACGACGGCAACACGAATGACAACGACGGCTGCAACCAGTTGTGTCGCATCACACCGATCATCACGTGCCTCGACCCGACCGTGCCGGCCGACCCGCTGACCTGCACGGCCGCGGTCGCCTGTGATGCGATCGCCACCTGCGTCGATCCGGCGGGAGGCGGGACCAGCACGATTTGCGCTCCGAGCGGACCCTACGCGCTCGGCTCGACGAACGTCACCGTCCAGTGCAACGGCACCACGGAGGTGACGGTCTTTGCCTGTCAGACCACGGTCATCGACACGACACCGCCGTCGATCTCCGTCGGCGTGTCCCCCGACGAGCTGTGGCCGCCCAACCATCGCATGATCAACGTCGGCGCGACCGTTACGGCTGCCGACACCTGCGGACCGACGTCGGTCGTTCTGGAGTCGGTCGCGAGCGACGAGCCGGACAACGGGACGGGCATCGGGGACGGCGACACCGACAACGACATCCAGCACGCGGACATCGGCACGGAGGACTACGGCTTCAAGTTGCGCGCCGAGCGCGCCGGAACCGGAGACGGTCGCGTCTACACGATCACGTACGTCGCTACGGACGCCTCCGGAAACCAGGCCTCGGGCATAGCCCTGGTCACCGTGCCCCATGACGACGAACCGCTGCTCCTGTCCCTCGATGCGGTGGCCGGTGGGGCACTGATGTCCTGGACCTCCGAGGTGGAGACCGGGCTACCGTTCAACGTGATCCGAACCAACCTGGCCGACCTTCAGGAGATGGAGACCGGCTACCATCTCGGCAACGCGACCTGCATCGAAAGCGCTTCCCTCGATCAGACCACGGTAGGATTCGAAGACCCCGCCGTGCCGGCTCCGGGAGAGGTGTTCATCTACATGGTCGAGTACGACGGCGGTGGCTACGGCACGCCGAGCGCCGCCAAGCCGAGAGTCGTCGACTCGGGAGACTGCCAGTAGAGTAGTCGACGGATTCTGACTCGCGATCGAAGCGAGGCGCGAGGCACGACACGACGTCGGTGCCTCGCGCCTCTTTTTTTTCGGGGTCAGATCGAGATCGAGCCCTTCCTGAACTCGGTCGATCCCAGAACGGCATTCACCAGGACCGGTGAGCCCCCTCGAGCCGTAGCGACGGCCTGACGAAGAACGCCGTCGACGTCCTCGTCACGATCCACCCTGAGACCCTTCCCTCCGAGCCCCTCGGCCACGACGTGGTAGTCGCTGTGGCGGAGCTCGCAGCCGACGTCGTCTTTCAGGATCTCGACCTGCTCGCGACGGATCTGCGCCCAGCTCGCATCGTTGCCGACCACGGCGATCACGGGGAGCCCGTGGCGCACGAAGGTGTCGATCTCGGCGAGTCCGTAGCCCGCGGAGCCGTCGCCCCACAAGAGCCAGACGTCGCTTTCGGGTCGCAGCAGCTTGGCGGCAAGAGCGAAGCCGGCACCGACGCCCAGGGTGCCGAACACGCCGGGATCGAGCCAGCCCAGCGGCGCCCGCGGGCGCAGGACGTAGGACGCCGTGGCGACGAAGTCACCGCCGTCGCCGACCAGCACCGAGTTTTTCTCCAGCAACTCGTCCATCGCCCCACACAGCCGCAGCGGGTTAACGAGCTCGGTCGCGGCGCCGGCCTGGGCATCGATCTCGGCACAGCGCTCCCGGTCGCGACAGCGAAGCTCCTCGATCCACGTTTCGTGGGGATCGTGTTCGGGCATGGCGTTCGACAGCTTCACCAGGAATCTGCCCGCGTCCCCGAGGATGCCGAGGCTCGGTCGGCGGTTGAGCCTGAGATCCCTCCGACTGCGGTTCGCGCTCACCAGATAACTGCTCCGTCGAATATGCCGCCCGTATCCCAGTCGAAAGTCGCACGGCACCCCGGCGAGCACCACGGCGTCGGCCTCGCGAAGCGCGGCCCGTCTACCGTGGCGGAGATGAAGAGGGTGTCCGGCGCCCAGCAGCCCGCGAGCCATGCCGGAGAGATAGACGGGGACTCCCAGTCGCTCGATCGCGTCGCGGATCTCGGAAATCCGGTCGGGCTCGAGCATGGCTTGACTGCCCACCAGAAGCACGGGGCGGCGGGCGCTCGCGAGCCGTCTCGCCGCGCGGCGCACGGGGACGTCGCCGGGCTCTGCCGGGCCGGGCATTCGCGGCGGCGGGCAGCTCGACACGTCGGCGCCGGAGAAGATCCGGTCGAGGTGACGGTTCAGGTACCACCTTAGCAACCGCTCGCCCGGGCTCTTGCCCTGGGTCGAGCTCCCCTGGTACCACTCGCGCACGACGGTCTCGTCGTACAGCAGGTCCACGGGGCACTCGACGGCGACGGGTCCCGGGACCCCGGCGCGGGCCGCCTCCACGGCCCGCACCACAGCCGGCGCCAGATCGCGGACGCGCCGCGTGCGGACCATTTCCTTGACGTGCGGTCTCAGCAGGGCCGACTGGTCGATGTCCTGAAGCGCCCCGCGCCCTTTCAAGGCCGTGGCCGTGGCGCCGACCAGCAGAACGATCGGCGACTGTGCCAGCTGGGCGTTCTTGACGGCGGTGACGGTGTTGGTGGCACCGGGCCCCGCGGTCACCGCTGCGACGCCGATCTTGCCGCTGAGGCGCGAGACGGCATCCGCCGCGAAGACCGCGGTCGCCTCGTGCCGCACGTCGACCACGCGGATCCCTCGGCGCTTGCAGCCGACGAGAATCGGTGAGATGTGACCGCCGCACAGCGTGAAAAGAAATGGGGCGCCGCAGGACTCGAGAGCTTCCGCGATTCGGTCACCACCATCCATCGGGTGTCCCCATGCGGCCGTGCGGTCCGACGCGGAATCAACGAGCACGTCGGATGCGACAATGACCAGATTATAAGACGAGACTAGTGGGCCGTAATGGACAGATCGGCACCAGCCGAGCGAGCCATCGGAGTCGAGATCAAGGCGTGCTGACGACGCATACCGGGAGTATTCGGAGGAAGCACAACGAAGAGATCGGCTTCGACGGCCGCTTGGGTGGTGCTGATCTGTCCGTTACGGCCCACTAGCGACGGACCGAGACTTTCCGGATCCATGGAAGCAGACGCTCGAAGTCGCATTCCGCCCGCTCGAGCAATCCGATGATGAACGTGTGGGCGTCGTCAGGATCCACCTGGAGCTTCCAGCCGTTCAGTCGCAGGAACACATCGGTGGCGAAGAACGCCACCCGCTTGTTGCCGTCGACGAACGGGTGGTTCATCAGCAGCGACTCGAACAGGGCCGTTGCCATGGCCGTGAGATCTTCGTAGTAGCCGGTGCGCGGTCGATGGAGGGCGCTTTCGAGGAGCCCGGGATCGCGGATTCCCGCGGGTCCACCGAACACCTCGATGAGGCGTTGATGGATGGCGACAACCTCGTCGGCAGTCAGGAACTGAACGCGATCACTCGGCAAGGAGACGGCCCAGGCGCTCGTTGTCCCCGATCGAGTCCTCGAGGTGCTTCAGGACCACCGGCCGAACTCGTCTGCGCGCCACGTAGTCACGGATCGCCTCGCTCAGCAGGCCCGAGATGTTCTGGTGGGACTCGCGGGCCAGTTCACGCAACTCGTCCCACGTTTTCTCATCGACCTTCGAGCTGATCTTGATCGCCTTCATCTTGACAGATCAAGATATGTCAATACGGTGGGTTTGTCAACGCCCCGAACCTGGTCACCACTAGGCCTTGTATTCGCTTTATTTTCGTGCTATCTTCGATTTGCCTCCTCCTGATCCAGTCGCCCTGAGCTCGGCTCCGGGACGACGGTGGCCCACGCCGTCCCGGAACGCGGCGGCATCCAGCCCTGGGGAGGTTCTCTATGCCTGGTCGATCGTCGAGTACGCCGTGTCCGCCCGACCCCGTCTCCGCGCCTCCGCCGTCTTCATCGGCCGTCGCTCCCGTGGAGGTCTCCGCACAGCGTCTGCACGAGCTTGCCGTTCAGGCCTTCCGCGTCGGCAACCGCGGGAGGTTGTCTCTGTGCGAGGCGCTGCGCGTCCTCAGTGAGACGCGGCTCTATCTCGACCTCGGCTTTCCGAGTCTATCCCTCTATGCCGACACCTTCTTCCAACTCCGGCGGGCCGAGGCCTTCGAGTACGTGCGGGTGGCGAAGGCACTACTCGAGCTGACGGAGTTGCGCGAGGCCTTCGGTGAGGGTCGGATCGGCTGGTCCGCGCTGAAAGCGATCACGCGCGTCGCATCCATCGACAACCAGACCCCCTGGATCGACTTCGCGCGGCGCAACGGTGTGGAACGCACGCTTGCCGAGGCGCGGGACGCCCTGCGACGCGGTCGAGACGCTCCGCGCGACTCCTCTTTCGGCCTGCCAAACCTGGATCAGAAGCTTGTCCTGCGGTTTTCGCGCTCCGACATGGAAAAGGTCCGCGCGTGGATCGAGAGCACCTGTGCTGCGGTTGCCGAGAACACCGGGCTGGATGAGGTGTCGCTGGAGCAGGCAATCCTCTTCCTTTGCGAGAAAGACGTGATATTGGAAACGAGCCCCGAGCGATCCGCCGACAAGAACAAGGCTGCGTCCGGCCCCTCCCATCGAGCCCAGGTCGTCTACCAGCATTGCCCCGATTGCCGGAGAGCGCGGGTGGGAACTCGCGATGGCTTCGTCGAGGTGGAATCAGGGGAAACCGGGCGCTATGACGGCTGCGTCGAGCAAATAGTTATCGACGGTCCCACGCCGCCGAAGCTGCGTCGCCGAATCTTGGCTCGAGAGGCGGGACGTTGCGGGAACCCTCGCTGCCATCACCCGGCGGACCACTGTCATCACATCGTTCTTCGATCCCGGGGCGGGAAGACCGAGTTGGCTAACGAGGTAGCCGTTTGTACCACCTGTCACGCGCTGATCCACGCCGGTCTGATTCGTGTGACCGGGGACGCGATCGATGAGTTGCGCTGGATACCCGTCTCCTCCGACGACGCCATCGGGCGCGAGGTCACCTCGGCGCGCGTCGCCGCCGACCGGCTCCCCGTGCTGCAGCTCACGGCGAGACCCCTGCAATGGCAAGCGCCTTCCGGTGGTACCGGATCGGGTTGTCGATCAGGGGACTCGAGCGGGAGCCGATCTGCTTCTGCGGGCCAGGAGTCTGCAATTGCAGACTCGATGCTCGAGCTGGCTACCCTGGATCTTGACGATCTGGCGGGCGGATTGACGCGGCTCGGGGTGCCGGCGGGACGATCCAGGCAGATCATCGTCGCCGCCCTCGAGTCCTTGCCGCGTGCGGAAATCACGGAAGCCAACGTGTTGCGGAGGGCAATCGCGTCGATCTGAGACCTTGCACGGACCGTCGACGGCACCTGGAAGATCCGATCCATCGAGGTCCTTGGCGAGCAGCGCTTGCGATAGGTCTGCACGGCCTTGCGGCCCGGGGAAGCCAGGTCCCGGGTTACGGGGACGTGCAGGACAAGCCGTCGAGTGCTTCCCTGCCGACGCCGAACGTTCCGTCGAAGCAGGGGTTCTCCGCCCGCAGGAGGTAGAAGGTCCCGTCGCCGGACGGCGGGTCGGGCCGAGCGTCCTCGGCCTCGGCCGTGTCGAGGTCACCCGCCAGACAACTGCTCGCCGCGGCGAGCCCCATCGATCTCAACTCCGAGACCGATCCGCTGACGAGGTCGTAGCGCACGGACGGGCCCGAGACCGTCACCTGTTCCCCCCAGGTCAGCGACGTCGGGCCGTTCGCCTCGACCGTCACGCCGGTCACGACCCCGTTCTCCGTCCAGGTATCCGCATCTCCGGGGGCGCAATCGTCGCCATCGAGCACGACATCCTCGTCGCGGTTACCTCCGAGGCGCGGACCGGAATCGATCGAGGCGCACGTGAAGGTGATCGACGCCGCGGCGCTCTCGCGAAGTGCCGTGGTCGTCATGGGCGGATCCGCCGCGGCATCCGTCACCCAGGCCCCCGCGGACAGGTGCCATGCGCGCGAGCGACCTCCCGAGACCGTCGTCGCGGTGAGCTCGCAGTGGCGGTTGAGATCGCCGAGGTCCCCGAGGGCGATCAACGTCGCGAGAAGAGCCTCGTCTTCGGTCGAGCCGGTTGGTGGAGTGCCTGCCGGTAGCGTCACCTGTCGCCCCACCGCCGGGCGCGTCTCGGAGGGGAAGTAGAACATGAAGGTCGCAATGTCCCGGACCTCGCGGGCCTGATCGGCAGCGCTGAGCGTGAAGACGTTGATCGACAGAAAACGGTAGAGATCGGGAACCGCTCCGTCTGCTCTTCGGTGAGTCCCGCGGGCTTGCCGTTGATCGGGCCGATGTCCTCGGTGCCCATCAGGCTGACGAACGCCTGGTTGAAGTCGTTCATCGTCGCGCGGTCGCCTCGCCAGTGCAGCGGCTCGAGCATGCCCCGCAGCGTCTGGGTCGTCATCGGGCCCTTCTGTGGGTCGAAGCCCGTGCGCTGGGTGCGGCTGCCCTCACCGGGGTCGCACGGGTTCCCGTTGAGGTCGATGAAGCGAACGTTGTCGAAGGTCGTGGAGTACAGCGCCATGACGCCGGTGGGATCACCCAGATCCCAGGCAAGGCCATCGAGGTCCCCGAACAGGTGGCAGCTCGCGCAAGCCGCGTCACCGTGCCCCGAGGTGTCGATGGCGTCGTACAGGAGCCTCCGGCCATCGCGGGCCGAGGCCGGGCTGGGGTCGTGCAGCCGAACCTCGTCGAGCTTCACGAAGCTCGATGTGTCGACGATTGCCACCGAGTGCGAGATCCGGTTCAGGACGTAGAGGCGTTGGTGTCCCTCGTGGAGCGCGACCCCGGTCGGCCCCTCCCCCACCTCTACCGCGTTCGGGGTCGCCCGATTCGGGCCGAAGACACACGAACCGGAAAGGCATGCACCGTCCACGCGAAAGACCTTTCGAGAGCCGATGGCACTGAGGTACCCGATCGTGCCGTCGCCGTTCCAGACCAGCATCCCGGGTTGCGAGATGGCAGCCAGGCGCTCCGCCAGGTTCGTGGACGGGTCGCTCGCGCGGTCGACGTGAGTGTTGAGATCGATCACCGTGACGGCATTGCCGCTCGATGGATCGACGACCGAGAGCCGATTGTCGACCACATGACCGCGGACGCCGCGGGCGTGCTCGAATCGTACGGAGTTCCGGGCCTCGGTGTTCGGAGCCCAGATCTTCCCGCTGCCCGGCTGAACCGAGACTCCGAACAGGGACGTCCCGAGGGTGTCAACCGTGGTGACGGCCAGGGTCGTGGCATCGATGACGAAAAGGTCGTTGTCGGCGAGCCGGTAGGGAAGGCAGTCGTTCCAGCTCGTCCCCGTCTCGTCTTCCCAGCGCGAGTCGGCGTCGTCCCACCGGACGATCAGACCGACCGCGGGCTGGTTGCCCGTGGGAGGGTCGGGTAGCGGATCGGGAAGGGCCGGGTTGCGGGTGATCCCCGGCGGCAATGGAGGGTAGGCCGGCGGCGGCGGCGAGCACGCCAGATCCCGCAGTCCCAGAGCATTCACTCGGGCGGCGTCGAGGTTGTCGTTGTTGGTCAAGATGATGTTGCCGTTGACCACCGTCGTGCGGTTGCCCGATTTCAGCACTACGGCGTAGACCTTCGAGCCGTCGTTCGAGATCGCCATGGCCCGAATCTCTCTGCCGAACAGTGGCACGACGGTCGGAGCCTGCGACAGGTCGGTAAGGGTGTAGACCTTGACGACGTCCTCTTCGGAAACGGCCACGAAGGTCTTGCCCTGGGCGAAAACCACGTCGGTCGGCTCGTTGCCGACGGCCAGAGTCTCGACGGTGACTCCCCGGTCGAGATCGACGACACGGATCGTGTCGGAGAGGTTGTTCACAACCCACGCGGTGTCGTCGTCGAGCGCCCGGACGGTGACCGGCTCGAGACCGACCCGGATCGCCGAATCCGGAGCGAGACTGCCGTCCGGCTGGACGCCGAAGACCTCCCGGATCCCGTCCTGCGTGTTGACGGCGAGCAACCGATCGCCCGCCGGAGTCAACGCAATGGGAGAAACGTGCGAGGACTCGTAATTCATGTACGCGGCCTGCAGCGGGACGCTCGACAGTGTTAGCGCGGCGACGATGACTGCAGTGCACCAACAGGATCTATGGATCATGCCCCCCCGCCGGATTCGGCCCCGCCTCGCGGCCGCCGGCCCGGCGTTCCGACCACGTATACGGCGGAATCGGTCCGAGTCAAATCGGGATACCCGATCTTGGACGAATACCGGGGGGCGGGATGCCGCGATGCGTCAACTCGGCTAGAATTCACGGCCCGATTTCAGGAAAAGGATCGACACCATGAACAAGAGCCTTTTGACCATGACGGCCATCTGCCTCACCGCGATCGCCGTGGCGTGTACGGAGCAATCCCAAGACATGACCAAGGATTCGGACAGCAACGTTTTGTTGGCGGAGTGGACCGGCCCCTACGGCGGCGTGCCGGCTTTCGATCGAATGGATCTCGACGCCCTGAAGCCGGCCCTCGAAACGGGCATGGCGATGCAGCTCGACGAGATCGACGCCATCGCGGGCAATCCCGAGCCGGCGACCTTCGAGAACACCATCGTCGCGATGGAGCGCGCCGGGCGCGATCTCGACCGGGTTCTTTCGTACTGGGGAATCTGGAGCGCGAATCGCTCGACACCGGAGTTCCGGGAGATTCAGCAGGAGATGGCCCCCGTGCTGGCGGAGCACCGCACGACGATCACACAGAACCAGGCGCTCTTCGCCCGGGTCAAGGCGGTCTACGAAGGCGAAGAAAGCGCATCGCTACGACCCGACCAGCAGCGTCTCGTCCGTCTGATCTACGATCGCTTTGCCCGCAACGGCGCTACCCTCGAAGGCGAGGCCAGAGAACGATATGCGGCCATCGAGAAGCGACTGGCCGCGGTGCACACGAAGTTCTCCAACAACATCCTCGCCGACGAGGAGGGTTACGTTCACTACCTATCCGGCGAGCAGTTGAGTGGCCTGCCGGATTCCTTCGTTCAGGCCGCCGCTGCCGCGGCCACCGAACGAGGCCACGACGGCGAGTACGCCATCACCAACACCCGTTCGTCGATGGACCCCTTCCTGACGTTCTCCGACGAACGCGGGCTGCGCGAGAAGGTCTGGCGGACGTTCTACGCCCGCGGCGACAACGGCGACGAGCACGACAACAACGCCCTCATCACCGAGATCCTGCAGCTCCGAAATGAACGTGTTCAGCTTCTGGGCTATGACGATTATGCCCACTGGCGCCTCGAGAACCGTATGGCCAAGACGCCGGAAAGGGCGCTCGGCCTGATGGAGGCGGTGTGGCCGGCCGCGCTGGCGCGGGTGCAGGAAGAGGTCGCCGACATGCAGGCGGTCGCCGACGCGGAAGGCGCCGGCATCACGATCGAGCCGTGGGACTATCGCTACTACGCCGAGAAGGTCCGCAGAGCGAAGTACGATCTCGATTCCGACGAGGTCAAGCAGTACCTGCAGCTCGACAAGCTGCGCGAAGCCATGTTCTTCGTCGCCCACGAGGTCTTCAGCCTTCGGTTCACGCCGGTTCCCGAAGGCTCCGTTCCCGTTTTTCACGAGGACGTCAAGGTCTGGGAAGTGACGAACAGTGCATCCGGCGAGCCTGTCGGCCTGTGGTATCTCGATCCCTACGCGCGGCCCGGCAAGCGCTCGGGCGCCTGGGCCACCTCCTATCGCACCCACGAGACCTTCGACGGCAAGCAGACGGTGCTCGGTTCGAATAACTCGAACTTCATCAAGGGCGCACCCGGCGAGCCCGTGCTCGTGTCCTGGGACGATGCGAGAACGCTGTTCCACGAATTCGGCCACGCGCTGCACTCTCTCTCGTCTACGGTCGAGTACCCGACACTCAACGGGGGCGTGTGGGACTACATCGAGTTCCAATCGCAGCTCCTGGAGCGCTGGCTGTTGACCGACGAGGTGATCGACACCTACCTCGTTCATTACGAGACCGGCGAGCCGATCCCGGACGAGCTCGTCGCGAAGATCAGGAACGCGGCGACGTTCAACCAGGGCTTTGCGACGACGGAGTATCTCGCTTCCGCACTCGTGGACATGATGTACCACTCGACCGACCCGACGGACCTCGACCCCGACGCCTTCGAGCGTGAGGCGATGGTTGAGTTGAAGGTGCCTAGCGAGATCGTCATGCGGCACCGCAGCCCCCACTTTGGGCACGTCTTCTCCAGCGAGGGGTATGCCGCGGGATACTATGGCTACTTGTGGGCGGACGTCCTTACATCGGACGCCGCCGAAGCCTTCGCCGAGGCACCTGGCGGCTTCTACGACAAGGACCTGGCGAAGAAACTGGTCGACCACCTCTTCGCGGTCTGCAACTCCGTCGATCCGGCCGACGCCTACCGGGCGTTCCGTGGGCGTGACGCCGCCATCGACGCGCTGATGCGCGATCGAGGATTCCCGGTTCCGAAGGGGTAGCGGCTGCCGTCGCTCAGGCTTTGCGGCGGAGCAGCAGACTGGCCAGCGCCGGCAGCAGGAAGATGGCGCCCAGCATGTTCACCAGGAACATGAAGGTGAGCAGGATCCCCATGTCCGCCTGGAACTTCAGCGGCGCGAAGATCCAGGTTCCGACCCCCACCGCCAGCGCGATCCCGGTGAAGATCACACCGGTCCCCGTGATCTGCAGCGTGCGCTGGTAGGCCTCCCGGATCGGCTCGCCCTCGGCCAGGATGCTCGCGAAACGACTGTAGATATAGATGCCGTAATCCACACCGATACCCACCCCAAGGGCCACCACCGGCAGGGTCGAGACCTTGAGCCCGATCTCCAGCACGCTCATCAAGGCATAGGCCAGCAGAGAGACGAGCCCCAGCGGCAGGACGATGCACAGCACCGCACGAATCGACCGGTAGGTAATGAAACACAGCACGATGATCGCCGAGAACACCCCCAGAAGAATCGGGAACTGATCGGCCTCCACCTCTTCATTGGTCGCGGCCATCACGCCGACGTTACCCGTGGCCAACCTGAATCGCGTGTTTTCCGATCCCAGCTCGGCGTCGAGAGCCTTGACCTCGCTCACGACCCGGGCAATGGTCTCCTCCCGGTGATCGGTGGTGAAGATCATCACCGGCATCACGCTGCAGTCCTCGTTCAACAAGCCGCTGCTCGTGGGAACGTAGGCCACCGACTGCACGAGAACCGACTGATTGCGCGGGATCACACGCCATTTGAGGCTGCCCTCGTTCCACCCGGAGTTGATCCCCTTCGCGATGACCGGGAGGCTTATCACGAGTCGCACGCCCTCGACGTTGCGCATGCGCCAGGTGAAGTCGTCGATGCGGGTCATGACGTCGTAGTCGATGCAACCCTCGGGGATCGTCTCCACGATCACGTTGATGATGTCGACACCGATGGCGAAGCGATCGCTGATCACACGGCTGTCGATGTTGTACCGGGAGTCGTGGCGTAACTCGGGAACCCCGGCATGCAGATCTCCGATGCGGACGTCCCGCGCCTTCCACGCGCCGGCGATCAACAGGACAAGGGCGACGACGAGAACCGCTCCCGCTCGCCGGGGCTCGGCGACCCGGGAGAGCGCCTCCCAGACGTGCGCCAGGCGCTCGGCCCTCTTGCGCAGCCTGTCACGGAATGCGTCGTCGGCATTAACGTACGACACGAGCACCGGCAACAAGATCAGGTTGGTCAGGATGATCGTTGCCACGCCGAGACTGGCCGTAATGGCCATTTCCTTGATGACCTGGATCTGGATGACCAGGATCGTGATGAACCCGATGGTGTCGCTGGCCAGGGCGATGGCGCCAGGAAGGATTACCCTTCGGAATCCCCGCCGCGCGGCGGTCAGGCCGTCGGCCCCCATGAACACTTCAGCCCGGACCGCGCTGATCATCTGAACGCCGTGGCTGACCGCGATGGCAAAGATGAGAAACGGGACAAGGATGCCCATGGGGTCGATACCGAACCCCAGCAGGGACAGCGAGCCGAGCTGCCAGACGACCGCGATCATCGAGCAACCGAGAATGACCGAGGTGTGTCGGAACGACCGGGTGAAGAGGTAGAGAAAGATCGCGGTGATCACGAACGCGACGCCGAAGAACAGGACCACCCGCACGGCGCCGTCCGAGATGTCGCCGATGACCTTTGCGAAGCCGATGATGTGCGTGTCGATGACGACGTCGGCTGTGCCTTCGTTCTTTCCGCGGATCTTCTCTTCGAGCTCGCGGGCCACGAAGATGTAGTTGAGTGGCTCGCCGGTGTTGGGGTTGAACTCGAGCAGCTCGGCGCTGATGATCGCACCGCTGAAATCGTTGGCCACCAGTCGGCCGACGATGTTGGCCTTGAGGACGTTTTCGCGTACGTGCGCGAGGCCTTCCGGCGTAGGCTCGAAGTCCGCGGGGACGACGTTGCCGGCCGCGATGCCATCCTCGACGACCTCGGTAAACCGAACGTTGGGCGTGAACAGCGATTGCACGCTGGTGCGGTCGACGCCGGGTATGAAGAACACCTCGTCGGTCGTCTCCCGTAGCAGCTCGAAGAACTCAGGGGTGAAGATGTCGCCCTCGCGGGCCATCAGCGCGATGATGACCCGGTTCGCACCGCCGAACTCCTCGCGGTACTGTGCGAAGGTCTTCATGTATTCGTGGTTAAGAGGCAGGAGCTTGCTGAATCCGGCGTCGATGCCGATCTTGGAGGCCGAGTAGCCCATGAAGACGGTGACCACCAAGAAAACGCCGATGACCCACGGCCGAAAGGAGAAGATCAGCCGTTCCAGGACGTCGACGATGCTTGTGCGCGCCACCTTCTTCAGCTCCTCACCTTCCGGCCTCGACGTCCTCGAGCCGGCCGACGCCGAACTCGCCGATCAGGATCAGGCCTCCGTCATCGGTTTGAAGCACCTGGGCCAGAGCCTCACGGTCCGGAAGTCCCTGTCGGGTGAAGCTGCGTCCCTCGTCGTCACTGCGTAGCAGCGTTCCATCGTGACCGGCGATGATCACGGTGCCGTTACTCGTGCGCAGGCCGCGGTTGAGCGCTGCCACCGTTCCGGTCTCGATCGCCTCCCAGGTCACACCCTCGTCTTCGGACCGGAAGACGTGGCCGCGCAGACCGAACAACAGCACGGTGTCACCCTCGAGGGGCAAAGTGCCGAAGAGCGACCCCTCGTAGGGCGAGGGCAACGAGATCCAGGACCGCCCTCCGTCGTCGGAGCGGTAAACCGTGCCCGCCTCCGCGGCCATGTAGATTCGCCCGGTATCCGACCTGGCGATGTGGTGCAGGTGGAAGTCGTCGTACTCGAGAATCGTCTGCCGTTCCCATGAGGACCCACCATCGGCGGTCACCAGGAACAGACCGTAGGCCCCGACGGCGAATCCGTTGTCGGCATCGGAAAACCAGACGTCGAACAGGGGGCTTTCCTCTTCAGGGTCGTAGTACACGCGCTCCCAGGACTCGCCGCCGTCCCGCGTGCGGAGGATCGTTGCGTCGTGCCCCACGGCCCAACCCAGGTTGCGGTCGTGAAAGTGCACACCCGTCAGTGTCGCAACGGTGGGCACCTCGACCTGGCGCCAGCTGCGGCCCTGGTCCTCCGAGATCAACACGTGACCCCGCTCACCGACCACCACCGCAAGTCCGTCGACGTAGTCGCCGTCGAGCAGTAGAGACTTCTCCGCCAGTGGCGCCATCATCGAGCGCTCTACGGGATCCGTCAGAGATTCCTGAGCGAGAATGAGGCCCGACGGCCCCGCACTTTCCAGCGCGAGTACAAGCAGCACGCCGAGAGCGAGGGCTCTAGCCAAGCGCACCCTCCGCGCGGCGCCCCTCGTCAGGCGGGGCGCCGGAGCCGGATCTAGCGTGTCCCCGAGCGCCGGAGCGCGTCGGGAGTGTAATCGGCCTCGGTGCGCTTGATGCCGAACTTGTACGGCGGCAACTCGTTGTTGAGGCCGATGGCCAGGTAACGTCCTGCCTGCAGATCAGTGTGGACCTCGAGCCCGGTCCAAAGCATGGGCACGTTGTAGTAGTTGATCGCGTGGCCTTCGGAGACCCGCCACAACTGGTCGCGGTTGTCGTACTGATCCACGACGAGGATCTGCCACGAGTCCTCGTCCACGTAGAACACGCGTCGCTTATAGATGTGCCGCGCGCCCTCTTTCAAGGTCGCGTCCACAACCCACACCCGGTGCAGCTCGTAGCGAGGATAGTCCTGGTTGATGTGCTGCGGCGTGAGGATCTCCTTGTGCTTCACCCCGGGGCCGTCCAGCTTGTACCCGTTGTACGGAACGAGGATCTCTTTCTTCCCGACCAGAGTCCAGTCGTAGCGATCGACCGCGCCGTTGAACATGTCGAACTGATCGCTGGTGCGCATGGCATCGGAAGCCGTGCCGGGGTTGTCGTAAGCCACATTTGGCGCCCGTCGGACCCTGCGTTGCCCAGGGTTGTACAACCAAGCGCTACGGTGCTCCACGACCTGGTTCAGGCTCTCGTGAACGAGCAGGATGCCGCCGGCCAGTCGCGACGGAGATACGACGGTCTGCTTGAACAACAGGATCTTGTTCTGCAGCTTTTCCTCAGTCATACCCTCCAGGGTGTACTTGACGTAGAACTCGTCCTCGAACTCCACCATGGTGTAGCTGCCGGCCCGCGTCGGCGCAGCCTGCCCGATGACACGCGACGCGATGTCCCCCCGGTAGCGCAGCAGGTGATTCCAGATCACCTCGACCCCGCTCTTAGGGATCGGGAAGGGGATTCCGATGACCGAACCGGTCACGCCAAAGCCATTCTCGGCCAATCCCGCGGTCGCCGCGACCTTCTTGGTCGCGTCGTAGATCCGCTGCGGGTACGAGGCGCTGCGACGGGTGGGGTAGACGTTCATCTTGTAGGTGTCGTAGGTTCGCAGAAGCGCCTGTTGGCCCGGGGTGAGCTTGTCGGCGTACTGGTCGACGTTCTTGCCTGTTACGGTGAACAGGATCTTGTCGGCGGCGTACGGATCCACGTAGTGCTTGCCCGGCTTGTATCCTTCCGGCGGAGCGGTGATCCCGCCCTCCCAGGCGGGAATCGTTCCATCTTCGTTGCCGGCCTTCTCGGCGCCCAGCGGGGTGAGGTCGGCGCCAAGCCGGGCGATCTCTTCGGACGACGCCCCGGCCTGTACGGTCGATCCGCCCGCGACCAGGAGCGCGATCCCAACAATCATCAGCCCTTTCTTAAGCATGGCTCCCTCGCTCAGAATGAGTACTTGAAGTTCATCGCGACGAAATCGCGGTCGTTGATCAGGTTGTACCGACTCGCCCCGAAGAAGTCCGTGTAGCTGATGTCGGCCGACCAGGTGCTCTGGAAATCGAAGTTCAGGCCCAAGGTGATCGCCTTGCGGTCTTCGAGGAAGCTGCCGCCCGGGCCGGGTGAGTTGCCTTGGACGTCGTGCCCCCACGCAAGCCGCGGGCTCAAAGTGATCGCGCCGATGGCGTTATTGTACTGGAAGCGTGTCACGAGCCGGTAACCCCACGAAGTCGGGTCGGCGAACGCATCCTGCGGCTCCTCCACCTTGCCGGTATGTGCCGCACCGGGATTGGCCCCGGCGTGGTAGGAATTGCCGCTGGTGTAGGTCCCGTTTGTCTCCAGCCGCAGCTCGTCGGTCTCGGGCATGTCGGGCACGTGGCTCACCCCTGCCTCGAACAGGAGCAGCACCTGATCGGCGCCCAGAGCCTGCGCCCAGATTTTGGTCAGCGTGGTCTGGAACTGCGAGGTATCCTTCAAGATATACCCCTGGACCGGGGTCTCGAACATCGTGCTGTAGTTGATGCCCGTGAAGGTCGTGATCTGGCTCGCGCCGGGCCCCATGGAAAACGCAGGGTTGATCGGCTGCAACGCCGCGAACAGCAGCTCCACGTCGTCGATCTGCAGCGGAGCGTCCTGACGGTAGGACAGCTCGCCCTGCAGGGCGATGCCGCTGGTGCCGATCTGGGAGTTGAAGCTGATGCCGTACAGCTTGATGTCTTCCGGATAGGCGATGAAGTACCGCGCCGTCTGCGAGTAGGCGTCGGAGGCGAACGCCCGTCCGACCGCGGCTCCGTCGCCGCCCTGGAGAGTCGTGCCCACGACGGCGGTGGAAGTGACGGTCGCAAGCTGCAGGCTGGCCCCGTTGGCGGTCCCGGCCGCCACACCGGCAGCGATGGCATCCGCCGGGGAGCTTCCGCCGCCCAGTGCCGTGAGGGACGCGAGGGTTGCGGCCCCGGCGCCGTTGGCGCCCTGCGCGCCGGCGATGGTCCCGGTGCGCCCGTTAATGGTCGGCAGGCGACTGTGGTAGTTGGCGTAGTGGAAGCCGAACTCGGTGTCGCCGAGCTTCGGAACGAGCCAGCGCAGGACCAGCCCGTACTGCCCTCCGTCGTTAGGGTCCTTGTCGGACTCGCGAGGAACCCCGAGGAAGGGGCGCGTGGGGGCGGTCGGATCCGAGAAGGGCGGGATGTCGCCCGAGCTACCGAACCCCAGGAATACGTGCGTGCCGCCTTCTCCGGCAAAATCGTTGGTCGAGAAGTAGGTTCCCGGCGGATCGATCACGATCTCTTCCCACTCGTACTCGTAAAACGCCTCCAGGGTCGTATTCGTGGTCAGCGAGAACGAGCCCCACACCAGTCCCACCGGCAGCAACGCGTTGCGCAGCTCGGCACCGGGGCTCCGCAGCGCGGTCACGTCCACCGGGTTGATGGCGTTGAGGCCACCCTGGATGAACGTGCTCTCGCCCCAGTTGACCACCTGCCGTCCGGCGCGGATCTGGGCCGGCTGCTTTGCGATGCGGAACTCGTACCACGCGTAAGCGTCGCGGAGCTCGATGCGACTTCCGACCCGTTCCAGCGCTTCGTCGGTGAGCGGCGTGCGCGCGCGGTCGTTGTTTTCGTTCTCGTAGTCGTAGAATGCCCAGCTTCGGAAGAACAGGCCGAAATTGTTGCGCTTGATCTCCAGCTCCGAGGTCCACTGGAGCTGGTTGCTCGAGATCCCCGTGTCGTAGTTCAGGTTTCCGTCGTCGCCGTTGACCGAGAACGCCGACCCGCCGTTGGCGAGGCCGATGATCGACTCGTCCCGATCGGCGGTTCGGGCGCTGATCCCATAGGTCAGCGTGTTGTCCCAGTTGATCAACCAGTTGCCCGGCCGCCAATCGGCGGAACGTGCGGGAGTCACGCAGATCGCCCAAACGAGCAGGGCCAAGAGTGTCCAGCGAGAAGCTGACGGCTTGCCTTTCATTCCAACCCCCATCCCTTGAATGGAGTTCCGTTCCGGAGGTAGATAGGCACGAGCAGACGTACGCCGGAGCGGAATCCCGCCTGGCTCCACCTCACCAGATAAGGCCCCGATAGGCAAGTTTTTTATTGGATGCGATCCATCCACAACCCGTCCGAGCCGATGCCCCGTGTCGCCGACGATTGTCCAGTGCGCGATTGAGGGCGTCGCTCGGTGTCAGGCTTTTCCGAGCATCGAGGCCAGCGTCTCGATCCCCCGTTCCATGGCGTCCGGCGGCATGGCGGTGAAGCACATCCGGACGTGAGTCGGGTACGGACCGAAGCTGGATCCCGGCGCGACGAACAGGCCGTGATCGACGCAGTCCTCGAGGAATCCCTCGAGCCCTCGGGCGTCGAGATGCTCGGCAACGTCAAAGAACAGGAAGGTGCTGCCGTCGGGCGGCTCGAGACCGAGGCGTTCGGCGGCCATGCGACCGAGGCTCTCGTACTCCGGCCGGACGCGGTCGATCCAGGCGTCGCCGCGGCCGTCGAGGGCGCGACAGGCCGCGATCTGCGACGCCGTCGGCGAGCTGTAGAACGAGTGCGTGCTCACCTTCCTCAGCTCGGGCATCAACTTCTCGGGACCGACGACGTAGCCGCAGCGGTTTCCGGCCATGCCGAACGCCTTCGAGAACGAGTGCGCCGAAAAGGTGCGGTCCGGAACGAGGGCACGCGCGTAGGTGTGCTCGCCTCGATAGATGTAGTCCTCGTAGACCTCGTCGGAGACGACCCACAGCTTCTCTCGGCAGGCCCACTCGACGAGCGCCTCGATCCACGGACGCGGGATCACCCGACCGGTGGGGTTGCTCGGCGTGCTGAGATAGATGGCGACCGTCGCGGGCGTCAGGTGGCGTCGGACGGCCTCGACTGCCGACTCCGGCGAATCCGCCACGCCCAGGAAGGGAACCGCCACCGGACGACCCCGGTAGCACTGAACGATCCCGGGGATCAGCGGCCAGTAGGGCGCCAGGATCAGGACCTCGTCGTCGGGCTCGAGAATCGCGCCCATCACTGCGCCGAGAGCCCCGGTCGCCCCGGCTCCGATCAGGACGTTGGCGGGTTCGGTGGGTACGCCGGTTCGCCGGCGGACCCTCTCGACGACGGCGTCGAGTAGCGCCGGCCATCCGTGGGGTGGCGCGTAGCGGTGCATCCCGGGATGTTCCTCGACGGTGAGGTCCTGCATGCGGCAGCCTTCGGCCGGCTCGAGCCAGGTGTCACCCACGTGCAGCGGGTAGACCTCGCCCTCATAGGTCGCCAGCCGGTGGGCGAGGAACGAGAACATCGAGCCTCGGACCTCGGCGAGATTCGGCGAGAGTCGCGGGTGTCTCGGCATGGGTAGAGCTTACTCGAAGCGCACGAGAACCGCCTCGGGAGAACACGCGACGCGCAGCGGAATCCCGTCGGCGCCCAGCCCCCGGCTGACGACCAGCTCGGACCCGTTCAGGGCGTAGCGACCTTCATCCAGGCGGTAGCGGCTCTGGCGGATCAGGAGGGGAAGTCCGGGGATGCGGACCTGTCCCCCGTGGGTGTGACCCGAGAGCATGAGGTCGACGCCGCGCCTCGCGGCCTCGAAGAACGCGTCCGGGTTGTGCGACAGCAGCACCACCGGCGGGCGTCTTCGGGGCCCCGGCCAGCCGTCGGCCGTGTCAAGCGCCGCATCGAAGTCGGGCTCTCCGACCCGGAAATCGTCGATGCCCGCCAGGATGAGCTTGTCGCCGCCGCGCTCGAGGGTGACCGAGTCGTTGTGCAACACCCGCACGCCGGTCTCCTCCAGGAGCTCTCGAATGCGGAGCGGTTCCTTGGTGTAGTGATCGTGATTCCCGAGCACCGCGAAGACCCCCAGCGGCGCGCGGAGCAGGCGGAACGCGTCGGCGTAGGGTTCGATCTCGGCGAGATTGCTCGTGGCGACATCGCCGCCGATGAGGATCACGTCGGGGCGAAGCGACAGCAGCCTCTCGAAGGTGCGTTCGAGCGTCTCGGGATTCAGGAACGGCCCCAGGTGGAAATCGCTCACGAAAAGCGCCCTGACGCCGTCGAGCCCGTCCCCCAGCCCCGGCAGCGCGATCGAGGTCTCGGAGACCGTGAGCTGACGCCGAAGCTGTTCGCTGTAGGGCCGGTCGATGAAGGGAATGCGAGGGTAAACGTCGCGGCTGATGTAGTGGACGACACCCCGCCTGAGGGCGCGAAACACACCGGATATGGGGCTGAACAACCAGCGTCCGGAGTCGTTCGCGGGTCGCGCGGGAGGTAGCGAGTGGCGCTTCATGACGGTTCAATATGGCATCCCCGGCGGGGCCCGACCACTCGCCATCGGGTAAGCCGTTGCTTCAGCGGGCCTTTCGGGGCACGATACCGCGCATGATCCTCACCCGCCCCAGACCTCGGAGCAGCACGTGCGGCCTCGTTCTGCTCTTGCTCTTTGTCGCAGGTTGTGGGGACGTACCCGATACGGTTCCCGGCGATGCCGCGCGGGTGGTGCGCGTTCCCCCCGCGGAGGACTTGCCCCGCGACCGGGCCCTGCGAGCGGGCTTCCTCATCGTGGACGGGGTCTACAACTCGGAGCTCATGGCGCCCTACGACATCTTTCACCACACCCCGTTCCACACGAAACCGGGACCCGGCATCGAGGTCTTCACGGTCTCACCGGACGGCGAGCCCGTCGTCACCTTCGAGGGTCTGACCGTGACGCCGCACTACGGCTTCGACGACGCCCCCGACATCGGGGTTTTGACTTCCCACGGGGGCGCGAAGAGCTACGACGTTGCCATGCACCTCGTGGATCACCTGTTCGGCGAGGACGTCGCCCGCGGCGTGGGAGGCGGTCTGCTCATCGAGTGGCCGCCCGACACGGCGCGGGGAATCACGGTCACGAGCGAGCGGAAAGGGACAGGGCAATGAGCAAGGCGATCCGGATCCACCGAACGGGCGGCCCCGAGGTCATGGTCTGGGAGGACGTCGAGGTCGGCCGGCCGGGTCCCGGCGAGGCGCGCATCCGGCACACGGCCGTAGGCCTCAACTTCATCGACACCTACCACCGTAGCGGTCTCTATCCCCTTCCCGGACTCCCCGCGGTGCTGGGCCGCGAGGCGGCGGGGGTCGTCGAGGAGATCGGCGAAGGGGTGACCGACCTCGCGCCGGGCGACCGCGTGGCCTACCCGATGGGCCCCGGCTCGTATGCCGAGGAGGCGGTGATCTCCGCCGATCGACTCCTGCTGCTGCCCGACGGCATCGAGGACACCCAAGCCGCGGCGATGATGCTCAAGGGAATCACGGCCCACTACCTCCTGCGGCGCACCTTCCGGTTGGAGCCCGGGCAGACGATCCTGTTCCACGCGGCGGCAGGCGGCGTCGGGCTGATCGCCTGCCAGTGGGCCAAGGCGCTCGGCGCGACCGTGATCGGCACGGTGGGAACGGCCGAGAAGGCCGAGCTCGCCGCCGCCCACGGCTGCGACCACCCGATCGTCTACACCACCGAGAGCTTCGTCGATCGCGTCAAGGAGCTGACCGACGGTCGCGGCGTCCCGGTCGTCTACGACTCGGTCGGCAAGGACACCTTCGAGGGTTCTCTCGACTGCCTGGCGCCGCTCGGCCTGATGGTGAGCTATGGAAACGCTTCGGGACCGGTGCCGCCGTTTTCGATCCTGACCCTGTCGGCCAAGGGCTCGCTCTTCCTCACGCGCCCGACCCTCGCGACCTTTATCGCTCGCCGTGAAGATCTG